>OHMN01000401.1_pt1 | contig 41306 bp, 32 predicted proteins | sample 1569361 | NCBI WGS metagenome assembly OHMN01 (sample SAMEA3541508, study PRJEB24748) | human gut metagenome | biome: human gut; feature: human-associated habitat; material: faeces | place: China | collected 2012
TTGTTTCCTTCAAGGACCGAGAGGCCGCTTCCCAGTTAATAAATTAAATCCCAAATTACGCATTCATCTTCAATATCGGACTGATTTTTTTATAAACCAGGAACACGATCAAAGATACCAGTATACCTTTCAGCAGATTGAATGGTCCGACTGCCAGTATCACGAAAGTCTTAAGGTCTGTGATATGTTTGTTTACGGCAGTTCCCATTCCAACCAGGCCGTCGATCGGCATACCGAATGCTTTGGCATATGCCGGTAGTAATACGAAGGCATTCAGGAAACATCCGACTACTGTCATGAATACGGTTCCCGCTGCCATTCCGGCTACTGCTCCGGTTCTGGTATGTTTCTTATGGTAGATCAATGCGGCCGGCACAACCAGTGAACAGCCGATCAGGAAGTTTGCGATTTCTCCGACTCCCGCTGTCATAGTTCCGTTGATTGCAAAGTTCAGTAAGATCTTGATAAGTTCTATTGCCGCTCCGGCGAGTGGTCCCATCGCAAAGCTTCCGATCAGGATCGGTACTTCGCTGAAATCTATCTCATAGAAGGACGGGGCGAACGGAAGCGGAATTTCGAACAACATCAATACTGTTGCGATTGCCGACAACATACCAATCTGTGCCATTGTCCTGATTTTATTTCTGTTTTTTTCATTTTGTCTTGTCATTACTTTTGTACTCATCTTTCTTTCTCCTTTAAATTAAATTATATTCTAAAGGAAGAAACTTCTTATTTTGAACCATACGATATTCACATTGCAGACAAAAACCCCGTCACCCAAAAGGGCAACGGGGCAATCATATCATTCTGATAATTCTGTAAATATCATATCATCCTTCTCTCATCCAGACTTTACTGTCGGTTCCGGAATCTCACCAGATCGGCTGATCATCACATTGATAACATCTGTCCAGATATCTCTGACCAGAAATTCTTCAAATGACCAGTTCGCGGACTTTACCGCCGGTTGGGAATCACACCCTGCCCCGAAGAATCTTCTTTCGTCCTATATTATAGTACGGCATATCCGTCTATGCAACCATTATTTTGTGCTCATTTCACGGATCAGTTTTCTGATTGGAAGAACAAATGTCGGAGATACAGACAATTCATCGATTCCCATCTTAAGGAATGTCTCTGTCAGAGTCATATCTGCTCCAAGTTCTCCGCAGATACCAACCCAGCATCCTGCTTTGTGTCCGTTTTCGATCGTCTTCTGGATCATGCGGAGTACTGCCGGATGATGTGAATCATAAATGTTGTCAAGTTTGCTGTTCTGTCTGTCAATTGCCAGTGTATACTGAGTCAGGTCGTTTGTTCCGATACTGAAGAAGTCAACTTCCTCTGCCAGAAGATCGCTGATCATCACTGCTGCCGGTGTCTCGATCATAATACCCTGTTCAACTTCACCGTACTCGATTCCTTTTTCTGTCAGTTCTGCTTTGATAGACTCTACGATCTTCTTGATCTCTTTCACTTCATCTACAGAAATGATCATTGGATACATAATTCCAATGTTACCATATGCGCTTGCACGAAGAAGTGCCCGCAGCTGTGTACGGAAGATATCTCTTCTGTCCAGACAGATACGGATCGCACGGTATCCCATGGCCGGATTTTCTTCATGATCAAGGTTGAAATAATCCACCTGCTTGTCCGCACCGATATCCAGTGTACGTACAATTACCTTCTTACCTGCCATGTTCTCGGCTACTGTCTTGTATGCCTGGAACTGTGCTTCTTCATCCGGATAATTATCCGCTTCCAGATATAAGAATTCACTTCTGAACAGACCGATTCCGGCCGCATCATTGGCCAGTACACTTGTAACATCTTTTACACCGCCGATATTTGCATATAATTTGATATGTTTTCCGTCTACCGTTATATCTTCTTTTCCTTTTAATTCCTGAAGAAGTTCTCTTGCTTTGATGTCTTCTTCTTTCTTTTCCTGCATTTTCTTTAAAGTTTCTTCATCCGGATCAATGTAGAATGTTCCTGTGTAACCGTCTACAACCGCCATTTTTCCGTTCCACTCTTCTTTAATATCAACTTCGATCAGTGCCGGGATGTTCATCGTTCTTGCAAGGATTGCTGTATGTGAATTTGCAGATCCAAGTCTGGTTACGAATGCAAGGAGCTTCTCCTTGTCCATCTGGACTGTCTCACTTGGTGCAAGATCTTCTGCCACAACGATCACAGGTTCATCACCGAGGGCTCCACCGCTTTCGTTCCCACTTAAGATATTTACCATACGTTCCGAGATATCTTTTACATCTGCTGCTCTTGCTTTGAAATAATCATCTTCCATCTCTGCAAACATCTTCGCAAAGTTATCTCCTGTTGTAGCAACAGCAAATTCTGCGTTTACCTGCTGTGTCTCGATGATATTTACAACAGAATCAATATAATCATCATCTTCCAGCATCATTTGATGTACTTCAAATACAGCAGCATTCGCTTCTCCGACTTCTTTTAATGCTTTTTCATACAGTCCCTGTAACTGCTCTGCTGCCTTTGCGCGTGCATCCTCGTAACGTTTGATCTGTTCTGCAGTATCCTCTATTTTCACACGTTTTACAGGCTGTTCTCCCTTCTGGTAGAACAATATTTTTCCAATTGCAATTCCTTTAAATATTGATTTGCCAGTATATTTCTCCATAAATGATACCTCGTCCTTCCTTCAATCTTTGTTAACATTCTAACTCACAATACCTGTAAAGTCTAGTTTTTCGTAATATTCAATTCGTCGTAACGCAGCTTTTCCATTGTAAATCCGCGTCCTCTTACCTCATTGATCTGCGTGATCGTGATAAATGCTTTCGGATCGATCTCCTGAATCGCCTCTTTTACCGAATACAGCTTTCTGCTGTGGATAACACATAATACGCCCTGCTGCTTCTGCTCTCCATAACCGGTCTCGATGTCTACCATCGTCACTCCGGCATCAATATCCGTTAAGACTTTCTGACGGATTTCTCTGTATTTGTCCGAAATTACAAATAACTGGATCTGTGACTTCCCAAGAAGCATCACCCGGTTCAGCACAACCGTACTTAAAAACAAATTCAAAATACCATACAGTATCTGTTCCGAATCTGAAAACAGCATCTGAAATCCCAGCACCGAAAAATCTACGATATACAAGAATACCGCTACCGGGACATGAAACCATTTGTGTAACACAAGTGCCAGTATATCGGTTCCACCGGTAGAAGCACCTACTCTTACCACCAGTCCGATACCGATTCCAAGGAGAACCCCTCCATATAATGCCGCAAGCATAGCATTATTCTCCGTCACTTTGTCTATTCCCGGAATGGACTGTGCCATCGACAGGAATATTGGATAAATAAAGGAACTGATGATCGTTGTCAATGCAAACTTCTTTCCCAAAAATACTGCACCGAGAACGAACAGCACCGCATTGATCGCCAAAATAATCATCGATAGGTTTACCTGAAAATAATGGCTGATCGTAAGACCGATACCAGTCGCACCTCCCATAATGATCCCATTCGGCACGATAAACGCTGCCACAGCAAACGACAATACAAGATTGCCGACCAGAACTCCCAGAATGGTTTTGATTATTTTTTCCCAACTTTTTTTCATGTGCTCCATCCTCTCTCCGTACTTTCTTTCCCGGATTATGAAATTCCTTTCATCGTAAGCTGGATCCTCTTCTTCTTAAGATCCACGCTCATCACTTTTACATCCACGATATCGCCAACGCTTACCACTTCCAGCGGATGCTTGATGAATTTCTTATCCGTGATCTCGGAAATGTGTACCAGTCCATCCTGGTGCACTCCGATATCTACAAACACACCAAAGTCAATGACATTTCTTACGGTTCCTTTCAGGATCATGCCTTCCTTTAAGTCTTTCATATCTAAGACATCTGTTCTTAAGATCGGTTTCGGCATTTCGTCACGCGGGTCACGTCCCGGTTTTTCCAGTTCTTTCACAATATCCCGGAGGGTGATCTCTCCAATCTCCAGTTCCCCGGCAAGTCTTGCATAGTCTTTGATCGTGAGGGAAAGTCCGGTTAGCTTTCCTCCGCTGATGTCTTCCAATGAAAGTCCCTGTTTCTTCAGCAGTTTTTCTGCAGCTTCATAGGACTCCGGATGTACACTGGTTCCGTCTAACGGATTCGTACCATTCTGGATTCTCATGAATCCGGCGCACTGCTCAAAGGCTTTTGGTCCGAGTTTTGCAACTTTCAAAAGCTGCTTTCTGTCTGTGAATCTTCCGTTCTCTTCTCTGTATGCCACAATATTCTTAGCAATTGCTCCGGATATTCCGGAAATATAAGAAAGGAGCGGTGCCGATGCCGTATTCAGATCAACTCCGACTTTATTTACACAGTCTTCCACAACACCGGATAAAGCTTCACTTAACTTTTTCTGGTTCATATCATGCTGATACTGTCCGACACCGATGGATTTAGGATCAATCTTCACAAGTTCTGCCAACGGATCCTGCAGTCTTCTTGCAATGGATGTCGCACTTCTCTGTCCAACGTCAAACTTCGGGAATTCTTCCGATGCAAGCTTACTTGCCGAATATACGGAAGCTCCTGCTTCATTTACAATTACGTACTGCACTTTCTGCGGAATCTCTTTTAATAATTCTACAATGAACTGCTCAGATTCTCTGGATGCGGTACCATTTCCTACGGAGATCAGTGTAATGTTATATTTTGCAATAATCTTCTTCAGCAGGTCTTTGGAGGCCTGGATCTTCTTCGGTGTCGTCGGCGCTGTCGGATAGATTACTGTCGTTCCGATCACTTTACCGGTCGGATCTACAACTGCAAGTTTACATCCGGTACGGAATGCAGGATCCCAGCCAAGTACAGTCTGTCCCACGATCGGAGGCTGCATCAGGAGCTGATGCAGGTTCTTCTTAAATACGCTGATCGCCCCGTCTTCTGCCTTCTCGGTCAGATCACTTCGGATCTCACGTTCAATGGCCGGTGCAATGAGACGCTTATAGCTGTCCTCTGCCGCCTCCTTTAAGATCGGTGTGGTATGCGGATTATCACTGTGGAGCATCTTCTTTTCCAGATATCTTAAGATGTCGTCCTGTGGTGCCTCAATCTTCACCGTAAGAAACTTTTCTTTTTCTCCACGGTTCAGTGCGAGCACTCTGTGCCCCGCAAGTTTTGTCACCGGCTCTTCGAAATCATAGTACATCTCGTATACGGACTCCGCTTTTTCATCTTTTGCCTGTGAGATTACTTTCCCGTGCTGTATAGTTGCCTTGCGGATCCAGCTTCTGTACTCTGCCTCATCTGATACCGACTCGGCGATGATGTCTTTTGCTCCATCAATTGCTTCTTTTACGGATTTTACTTCTTTCTCCGGATTCACATATTCTTCTGCATACACTTCTATCGGTTTCTCCGCTTTTTGAAGCGTGATGACTACTGCAAGCGGCTCCAGTCCTTTTTCCTTTGCGATCATGGCACGTGTCCGGCGTTTTGGACGATACGGACGGTAGAGATCTTCTACCACAACCATCGTCTCTGCTGCCAGAATCTGCTTTTTTAATTCTCCGGTGAGTTTTCCCTGTTCCTCTATACTTGACAGAACCTGTTCTTTCTTTTCTTCCAGATTGCGCAGATATACCAGTCTCTCATACAATGTTCGCAGCTGAGCATCGTCCAATGTTCCCGTGACTTCTTTTCTATATCTTGCGATAAACGGGATCGTATTGCCTTCATCGATTAATTTTACCGCCGCATCGACCTGCCATCTTTTGACTCCAAGTTCCCCGGTAATCACCTGATTAATATCCATATGCTTTGTCTTTCCCTTTCTTGCCGTATTCAAAGAATTTGTACTTCTTTATTACGCGGATAATTATAACTGAATTCCCCACTGTATGCAATGGCGTCTATAATACAGAGTTCACTCTGTTTTCTTGAAAATATATTTTCTCTATGTTATACTGAAGCTACTTGAACTTATCAGAAAAACAGAAATACTTAAAGGGGCTTTTACTTATGAATCAGGAAATACAAGGACTCTCAAAACAACAACTCAAATCCAGGGAAACACGTGCCAAGATCTTTCAGGCAGCCAAACGGATCCTGCAAAAGCAGGGTTATGAGCAGCTGTCGATCAAGAATATCTGCGAAGAAGCCGGTGTCTCCAATGGAAGTTTTTATCATCATTTCAAGACAAAAGATGATCTTCTTTCTTATTATATTGAAGAACAGCCGAGTATGGATCCTAATCTTCTTGATCTTCCGTCCAGTGCTGCCGGGACAAAAGAGGCAATCATCTCGGTTTACTTGAATTATGTTCACTACTGCGAAGAGCTCGGAGTTGAATTTATGGCCAATTACTATACACCTAAGAATCAGTCCCTGAACCCTTTGATCCGTACGGAAAGACCATATCCGATCATCACCGTTCACGATTATCTGAAACGCGTAATTGATGCCGGAATCATTTCCCCTCCTGCCAATCTGGAGGATATCACAACCGACATCCGTATGATCGTAATCGGAAATGTATTTGAGTGGTGTTTAAAGAGCGGCGATGCTGATTTTGAGGGCAATATGCGCCGTTCCCTTACTACTTATCTGAACGGATTGTTCTGATCATTTTGAAATCTATGAATTTGCAAAGGATGAATACGGTATGTACACGTTTATTGCCAATCCCAATGCCAGATCCGGCAGAGGGATTCTTCTCTGGAAACAGATTGAAAAAATTTTGCTGGAAAAAGAAATCGCATATAATGTTTTATTTACGAAATATCAGCATCATGCTACCCGCCTGGTGCATGATCTGACTTCCGACGGTGCTCCTCATACGATTGTTGTCCTCGGAGGAGATGGCACTTTAAACGAAGTAATCGATGGGATCAGATATCTGGACAAAGTAACACTGGGATATATCCCGCTTGGTTCAGGAAATGACTTTGCCAGAGGTCTGGGACTTCCGACGGACATCCACAGTGCTCTGGAACAGATTCTTTCTCCTTCGCATTACACTGCCATGAATGTCGGTGTACTGGATTATGAAAATAAACACCGGCGTTTTGCCGTAAGTACCGGTATCGGCTTTGATGCCGCAGTCTGCCATCAGGTAATGGTCACGCCTCTCAAAGCTTTTCTGAATCGTCTGAAACTTGGGAAACTTACCTATCTTGGTGTTGCACTTCATAAACTGCTCACATTAAAGCCGGTCACAATGACTGTCACAACCGAAACCGGTGAAACAAAAACCTATCACAAAGTCTATTTTACAGCAGTTATGAATCTGAAATATGAAGGCGGCGGGTTCAACTTCTGTCCTGCCGCCAACGGGACCGATGACAGGCTGGATATTATCACTGTCTCAGAACTGCCACGACTTAAGGTTCTCTGCCTGCTGCCGACAGCATTCAAAGGATGGCATACCCGTTTCCGTGGAATCACTCTGGACACCTGCACAGAAGTCACGATCACCAGTGACCGCGCACTGCCTGTACATACCGACGGCGAGCCGGTCTTTCTGCAGTCTGACATCCATGTACATCTGGAAAAAGAGAAGTTACGTATTATTACGCCTTGTAAATAATTCTGTACACAGGGAGGTTATTTTATGCGTTTACTAATTGCCGGAATTATTATATTTTTCACATCGTTCTACTTTTATCTGATCTGGCCGAGGCTGTCCCACAAACAACAGATCCGCCCATTTCTCCATACTATGTTCGCACACCGCGGATACCACTGTATTGAAAACGGAATTCCGGAAAATTCCCTTTCTTCTTTCCGGGCTGCAATCTCACACGGATACGGAATTGAGCTGGATGTACACCTGGCAAACGACGGAAAACTTGTCGTGTTTCACGATGATGATCTGTCACGCATCTGCGGACGTCCGGAAGCGGTTGATGTACTTTCGTCAAAAGAATTGCAGCGCTGCCGGTTACAGGATACCACTGAAACCATCCCTCTTTTTTCTGATGTACTTTCTCTGGTAAACGGGCGGGTGCCGCTTCTGATCGAACTGAAGATTCCGAAATCTTCTCTCGGTATCTGCGAAAAGACATGGGAAGCCCTGAAAAACTATAACGGTCCTTATATGGTGCAGTCCTTTAACACGCTTGGCATCTGGTGGTTCCGCCGTCATGCGCCACATGTTCTGAGAGGCCAGCTTTCTTCCAATCTGACCGCAGACAATCTGCCGGAACCATGGATATTGACTTTTATTGTAAAACATCTGCTCGGCAATGTACTCGGACGTCCTGATTTTATCTCGTATAAACTCGCAGACCTTCCGAGATTTGAAGTATGGTTTTTAAAGCACATTCTGCATCTTCCGGTTGCTGTATGGACACTTCGTACACCAGATGCGTTAAAGAAAGGAAGACTTTCTTATGACATGCAGATATTTGAGAAAAAGAAAATGTATTACTAATTTTGTTAATATTCCATGAACATTATTGTTGATTCATTTTTTTCATGTTATAATGCGCTTTGAAACGAGATAAGATAATAACAAAGGCTAAAAAAGGGGTAGTTCATATGAAAGCCATTGATAAAGCAAAGAGTTTTTTGAAGAAGTACCGTCATGCATGGGTATTATCATACTTTCTGATCTATATGCCATGGTTTGTTTACCTTGAAAAGCGCACAGATATACGACATTATATGATACACTCTCCAATTGATAACCATATTCCGTTTATTGAATATTTTATTATCCCTTATTTGTTGTGGTTCATATTCATTGCTGTGACTGTGGCTTATTTCCTGATTAAGGATAAATGGGGATTTTACAGACTATGTGCTTTTTTATTTTCCGGTATGACAATCTTCCTGATCATATGCACGGTCTTTCCAAATGCATTAAATTTAAGACCAACTGTATTTCCACGAGACAATATGTTTACCGATATGGTAAAAGTCCTGTATAAAACAGATACACCGACGAACGTGCTTCCAAGCATCCATGTATTCAACTCTATCGGTGCAGGCATTGCCATCTCACATAGTAATGATCTGAAAAAGCACAGATGGATCCAGATCAGTGCTTACATTCTGGCTGCACTTATCATTCTGTCCACAATGTTCTTAAAGCAGCATTCCGTGACCGATGTGATCGCAGCTGTTACGATGGCATGCATTATCTATCCATTCGTATATGTTGCAGCAGACAAGAAAGCGCCTAAGCTTTCCCAGCAGCCGACGTAACATGAATCTAGAAATGACTAGCTATTGGCAATTTTTTGTATATTATGCTATGAAAAGAAAAATGCAGGTAACTGTTATATAACTGACAGTTACCTGCATCTTTTTATTTTTGTTCCGTTTTCTTTAACAGACAACGCTTTTTGAAAAATGCGATGCCGTAACCGAATATCTGATCGTAATCTTCTTCCAATTCTTTCATGTACATGCGGTCTGTGATCTGTTCCAACGCCATATCACAATCCGCTTCCATTCTGTCCACCGATCGGGACAATTTTGCTTCAAATACCGCAACACGGCCATTCATGGTATCATATACGACTATATCACTACGTCCTTCTCCGTGTTCCCGGTTCGATTCTACCGAATACCCTGCTCCTGTAAATATCCCAGCAAGAAAAGCATGATAAAAGTCCTCTTTATAATCGTGATAACTGATGGTCTTACGCAGTAACACATTCATTTCCTGTGTTACCTTTTCACTGTTTCCTGCCCATACCGCATCAAAGAGCGCACTTCTGTTCCAGATCTTTGCACTGTCATCAAACCATTTTATAATTGTTGTCTCAAAAATCTCCTGAATTTCTGCATTCGGAATTGTCAGTGCCGCCATATCTTCTCTCACCGGAACCTTCAGATCTCCTTCCCTTACTTTCGTCAGATATCCTGTCAGATATAATATACTCCAGAGATTGTCCTCCGATGAATGCAGATAATCATACGTGAGATTTTCATCAATCCTTTGAATAATATATCCGCCGGCAAGCAGTGTTTCTAGCTTTTTCGTAATATTGCTTCCGGCATACTCGATAAAAGAACGGATTACCGCATTGTCACTCGTATTCTTCCAGTAACTTGCCGGTGCTGCTTCCGGATTTTGCTGCAGATCCCGCATATAATTCATGACATCCCACGGGCAATATACATCGAAGCGTCCAAAATGATAACCATCATACCATCTTTTCATTTCTTCTGCCTTTCCGGACACATTTGCGTCGGCCAGAATCTGATCTACTTCTTCCTGTGTAAATCCAAAATATTCATTGAATCTGGAATCCGTAATATTATCAGACACAAAATTATTCGTTCCTGTGAAGATACTTTCTTTTGCAATCTTCAGACAACCTGTTATCACCGCAAACCGAAGTGCCGTATTATCTTTCAATGCCGTACTCATAATTTCTTTCATAATATCCAGCATCTGATCATAATAGCCATTGTTGCTTGCCTTTGCCATCGGCACATCGTATTCATCCAACAGCAGAATCACCGGTTTCTGATAATAATCCCGCATCAACCTTATCAATGTATGCAGGGACTGTCCTACCTGAATCTTTCCCGCACTTCCACTTTTTAACTCTTTAAAAAGAGTCCTGTCATCCGAATCCATACGTTCACTTTCCAGCAGATATGCATGTTCTTTGTACAAATTAGATATCTGAACTGCCAGTCTTTCATATGCATCTTCGAAAGTCAGCCCATCAATGTCTTTTAACGTCAGGAATACGACCGGATATTGATTCATCCATGCACTGCACAATGCTTCATTGCGGGTAATTTCAAGACCATCGAATAACCTCCTGTTATCGGACCGTATATCAAAAAAATGGGCAAGCATACTCATCCCCATTGTTTTTCCAAAGCGTCTCGGACGGGTGATCAGTGTAACTTCCGCAGACTCTCTTTTTAACAGTTCTTTAATCAGCCCGCTTTTATCTATGTAGTAGTAGTCATTTTCCCGGATTTTTTTAAAGTCGGATATTCCCACCGGGATATTGAGTTGATTGTTCACTGGCTCCCTCCTTCATGCTATGATTAGTATACACTTTTATTCATGTATATTAATCATAGCATGAAGGAGTTTATTTTACAATAATACAAAACTGTGTAAGCACACTGATTAATCTCTTTTTATTTTCATTGATGTATTTAATAATTTTCCATATATGCATCTATTCCATCCGCAATCCCATGCACCATTTTTTGTTGATATTCTGCTGTCTGCATCAGAACATCTTCCTCCGGATTTGTCATATATCCCATTTCAACAATCGTTACCGGTACCTGACTCCAGTTATTTCCGCTCATTGTATCTGTTTCCCATACATATTCTTTATTGCAACCAGTAACTTCACAGTATTTATCAAGAATTGCTTCCGATAAAGCTTTACTCTCACCATATATCGAACCATTATATGGATTATTTGGTGTTGTACAAATTGTCATCGCTCCATTCGCATCAGAGTTTTCTGAACCATTTGCATGAATCCGCACATATGCATCGGCATTTAGATTATTTGCAACTTCTGCACGTTGTACACAACTGATCGGTACATTATTTGATTCTCTTGTTAAAACCACCTGATACCCCCGTTGTTCTAATACTTCTTTCAACTGAACTGATATATTTAATGTTAACTCATATTCTGGTATACCACTTGAAACACCACTCGTCCCACTGGCATCTGCTGCCTTTTGTTCTGATGATCCTGGTCCCAATGGTTCAGTCCCAGTTGCTACAACTGCTGAATGTCCCGGATCAAGAACAATAACTTTTTTATCTGTTACTGTTTGATTTTCCTGCTCATCATTCGTTATTTTATCTTCTGGTACATCTGCAATTTCTGTTTCCGGTATTTCTGTACTCTCTGACTTCTTGACTTTTTCCTGTTTTTTTTCACTCTTTTTTGTTTGCGATTTATCCGTCTGTTTGATTTCACTGATTGTTTTTACATGTATATTCTTCATACAACCAGATAATATAAAAACTATAATCAGCAAATACTTTACTCTTTTTAAATTCTTCATTTTTCTTCCTTATTCAAATTAATTAATATTCCCTACTTTATGTTGTATTTTCCCTATAAAAACATCTCATACTATATTAAGCTCTGAAAATAATAATCAGCAACTAAGGAATCGACCCATTGATATTCTATTACATATCAACAGGTCGATACTCAAAATTATCTATAATTATTCAAAAAATCTACATTTTTCTTCTCAGTCTCTGACAAACTGGCTGAAACAGTATCCATATCATTTACTTTATTTTTGTTGTTTGCATACCATGTTTTAGCCGAAAAATATGCTGATAACTTCGAATCTGTAAATTCATATCCATGTTTTGCATATATTTCATTGATAAGCATCTGAATAATATTTATACCTTCCGGGAAATTATATTGCGAATAATTTGCACCCAAGTATCCATCAACATCTCTTTCCGTTAGTAACCGATCACTGCTATAGGAGCACAGATAATCACTGCTTACTCCCAGATCTACAGTCTCAAGCTCTCCTGAAACATCCCATTCACAATCAAATTCATCCGCAGCTTCATCTACACAATTCTTTTTCAATTCCTCAAGTGTCTGATATCCTTCAAACCAGTATTTGTCTGAATATGAATCTCCACTGGTTACTTCTACGCTAAATTCATCATACGGTACATTATATTCATCCAGATCAATTTTGCACTTTCCATCTCCATCCACAATAACATTTCCAAATTTCATACTATAATAAGCAACTACATCTTTTCTCTGCCCGCCATCTGGCTGAATATGCGCATTAATCTGATAAATCACACCATAGTAGTTCTTAGTATAATCGTCACTGTCTTTTGCAACCTGCAGATAATCTCCTACATATGACACTTTGTCCAATATAATATCATCAGACCAATAATCTGTCATATTACTAATACTTTTCTGTGCCTTAGCGCGAGCAGAATTCATAGCATCCGTATCAACTTCTTTAATTTTAGAAAGATATTTTCCTAAATTCTTTACTTTATATTCTTTTTCCAATATGGATGGCGCTTTATTGTACTGATCAACATAATACTCTGCATCTTCAGTAAGAGAAATCTTAATTTTGTCACCATTTTTCAAACCGTAAACTTTATCACAGGTAAAATCATAGTCAGATAACAGGTCTCCGTTATACTCAATATCTGCTTCTCCATTTGGTTCTACACCCGAAAATGAAACTTTAAGATTTTCAAACGGATCAAACAATTCCATTTTCTTCAATCCGGATACCTTTTCTGATCCATTACTATACTTAATTTTACATTTAATAAGCTTTTCGATCTCATCTTTATCTACTTTCCAGGTATAAGACACTTTATCTCCATTAGATAATTTTTCATCATTGCCTTTAACATTCACTTCTGTATAGTGCATAATAGTATCTATCGGCGTCAGACTTCCGTTTTGCGACATTCCTTTTTTATAAGAAATTTTCTTGCCATAATCATTTATCATACTATCCCAGTCAATTTCAGTATAAGCAGTACCGCCTCCATCATATCCATCATATGTAACTTTCAGATAATCATTCAGATTAACCGTTGGTTTATGCAGTGCGATTAAGACTAACAGTATCACTATCAGCACCGCACATGCCCCAATAATTCCCCATGTCTTTTTTGAAATTTTTTTAAGTTTTTCTGTTATAGTCTGATTTTCTGCTACTTTTTTTAATTGTCCTACACAGCCATCAGCTATATTTTTGCCTTTTTGCAACCGTTCTTCTGCCACTTTCTTCCCATTTTCCCAGTCAAATCCACCTGGCGAGACTTGTCTCTGTGGCATCCTTACCTGTTTGGGTTGCGTCCCTGCCTGATCATGCTGTACGTCTCCTGAATTCTGCTGTATTCCGGGCTGGTTGACACTACTGCTTCCCGTTTCTGACTGCTCCGTTAATTTATTTCCGCAATTCCAGCAAAATTTTGAACCATTCTCGTTATCAGCTCCACACACTCTACATTTCATAGTCCATTCCTCTGTAACCAACATTCTTCCAAAAATAAATATTGATTTTTCTTTCGTTTAATTTTTCCACTTAGATATTGCCATATCCCCCATTGTCTGCAAATCGTGTACCAGTGCACCCACCTCATTCATCATACGATCAGTATCTCTTGTCGGCTCGCTGATAATAGCATAAAAAACTGCGTTTCCTTGCAATGAAAGAGCACCCTCACCTATGTTAATCGGAGATGGACTACATTCAGACGCATAGATAGTTAATTTAAAACTTTTTCTGATTCCACTAGCAACAAGAACAATTCCCAGTATCATTAGTAAAAAAGCATAAAATCTTCCGCTACCAATATATGCGGAACCGATTCCCCATGCATAAAAACCTAAAATAGTCAGCATTACACCTACAATAATCTGTGTAATTTTCATATTTACTCCATAATAACAGTCAACACCGGTGACTTTATCTAATGAAATTTCTTTTGAAATACGGCTTCTGAAAAAGGTACCACCTTCTGCCTGAAAAATCATACGCCTCGTTGTCACACTCAAATATCCTTCACATCTCGGTTGTTTTACACTACTACAATGATACTGCCTTACCAACTGCTCATTTTCTGATAAAACAAGTCCTGACAACGAAGAATCCTCTCCATAATTATTGTTTACATATCCCGTTCTGTCATTTTGATATTGGTTTTGTACCGGATCATTCTTCTGACCATTATTAAAATCATTCATTCCATTATTGGCATACTGTACTTTTACTTTACTGCCACAGACCGGGCATCTTTCCACACCTTCCGATAACGAATTACCACACTCATTACAATACATAACTCTTATTCCTCCTTCGTATTATTGATATAAATTAAATTTAAAGCGGAAAGGTTCTCCACTTGGTGCACTTACAATTGCTTCTCCAACCGGAAGATTATTAATATCATCATCTTCTACGACGTACCCTTCTCTCAGCTGCTCAGCAATTCCTCTGTTTTGAACTTTTGACATATAAGACTGTTGTTTGATATTCCGCCCAAATAAATTTTTTATATATTCCCTTGAGCCGGCATCATTTACCCGAAAAGCAAAAGTTGTTCCAAATCCTGACAGAATACTTCGTCCTGTATATTCACCATAAGCTGCCATTACCTGGTCAATATTCTGAATACCCACAAAAAATTTTGCTCCAAGACTACGTCCAAAATTTACACCATCATCTATATGCTCCAGATGCGGCACCAGTCTAAACTCATCAATAAAAAAGTAAACATTCCCCTCATTTGAGGTTCGGCATAACGCCTCTTTAATCGCCAAATCAATTAACAGCCGATAAATAGGCATCAACATTCCGCCGATTCCAAGGTCATATTCAACAAATATAACTCGTCCACCTTTTCTTCTCACCAGTTTTCTCATTGACAATCCGCCTTTTTTCTGGAAATTACCGATAAAAATCTCGCGCATCATCTGCTGTAACTCGGCCATAACTCCCAGTGTCTGTCCTGATTTTTCATCATAAATATATGACTGCATAGCCTTCAGATCTGAATGTTGATTTAATATATCAACCATAATATGTGGTGTAATACTATTCAGATACGAACGTAATGATTTGTTATTTCGTTTATCTGCAAATTTATCATTCCGCACCAGATGCAGCATCAATGCTGCGAACAAATCTTTGGCTGCATTCGGGAAAAACGGTTGTGTTGTATGTTCCAGTTTCTCAGCAAAAAGTCCTTTGGCAATCTCCAGTATATTTTCCTCTACACGATCATCAATTGTTACTTCTTCAAAAATATTCCAGTAATCCGCTTCACTGCCTCCGGTTGCTCTCGCATCGTTGCTTATTACTACATCACCTGGTCTGTAAAATTCTTTGTAAAAGTCGCCTTTTGTATCAAAAATAATCATGACATCATCATTCGTCAGATTCGACCTGGTATTTCGGATAATGTGATTAAATGCATTTGATTTTCCTGTACCAATTCCTCCTAATAACAACATATGTCGTGACAAAATATGTTCTCCAATCGGAATCATCATAGGTTGTCCCATATGATTTTTTCCCGGTATTGCATACCGGGATGCACTTTCCTGATATGTACAGTAATCCACTAAGCTGTCACCTATAATCACATTTTGTGCATTTGTATTTATTGCCATCTGTATTTTCTCCTATTCTGTTAATATGAATAATTTTCAGTTTCTTCACTGCCCCCACTTTCATATGATGTACTGTCATCTTCCCCACTTGACAAATCTTCAGCTTTATCTTCTTCCTCGGTTTCTTCAGAATTTTCTTCACTTGACAAATCTTTGGCTTCATCTTCTTCCTCTGATTCTTCCTCGATTTTTCCAGAATTTTCTTCACTTGACAAATCTTCGGCTTTATCTTCTTCCTCTGATTCTTCCTCGGTTTCTTCAGTGCTTTCTTCACTTGACAGATCTTCAGCTTTATCTTCTTCCTCTGATTCTTCCTCGGTTTCTTCAGAACTTTCTTCACTTGACAAATCTTCTACATTGTCCTCTGTCTCTGAGTTATCTTCGGTTTCTCCGGAACTTTCTTCACTTGATAAATCTGCCGCATTATCCTGCAATTCTGATTCGTTTTCTGTTACCGCTTTATCTTCTGTATTCTGTTCTTCTTCGGCTTCCGCTTTATCACTCAACAACTCTGCTTCGTCTTCACTTTCTGACTCGTTCCACCTCTCCTCTTCTAACTCATCCTCACTCAGAGTTTCTGTTTTATCTTTGTTTTCTCCCCCTTCTTCGCAGTCTTTTCCATCTTCCCGATTCTCTAATTTATCCGTTTTCTCTGATTTATTTTCTTCTTCAGCTTCTTCTTTCCTTTGATTTTCTACGTCTCTTTTATGCTCTGGATTTTCTTTCTCTATTTCTTCTTTTTTATACCGCTTATACCGATTTTCCGTACTCTCCTTGTCCCCTGACTTTTCCTGGAATCCTTCATCTTCCTGTTTCTGAGCATTCCTGTACTCCTCTACTGCCGTAAGATATTTCTCACTCATTTCTTCGGTCGTTCGCATAACGTCTTCATTGGATAAAGATGGATCATTTTTTAAATGCTCATAATATTTATTCACCTGATCCCGTAATGTTTTATCGTACTCTTCCACACTTACTCGATCTGAATTAAATATTGAACGATTCTCCTGATTTTGTGCTTCATATTTTTCTGTTCTATTTTCTTTTTCTACCCTGTCTTCGCTCTTTTCTTTCTGTTGAACAGCATTTTTGTATTCTTCTACCGCAGAAAAATATTTTTCACTCATTTCTCCGGTCATTCGCATAACATCTTCATTAGATAAAGATGGATTATTTTTTAAATGCTCATAATATCGATTTACTGCTTCTCTTGATATTGCATCATACTCATCTACAGTTATCGAGTCCAGATTAACTGTAGAATTATTCTCCCGATACCGTTCTTCATATGCATCCATCATTTCTTTATACATCTGGTTCAAACCATCTGGATTATTATTCCATAGTCGCTCCAACGCATTCTCATACGAATTATCCTCAACTGACTTTTCATACATTGCACGTCCAGGCTCTGCCCCATAATATTTTTCTATTTCATCAAAAGCTTCTCTGGTCTTTTCACTCCCATATTTCCATGCATCACGCTCCTGTGGTTGTACCAGATATTCATCACCTTCATCAAAAATTTTTACATTTTCATCATTTATTGCCCACTCTTTTACTTGTTTCACATCTTTATGAAATCCATGATGCTCTATTGCATAATTCTGATATGCATGATATCCTTCATGCGCAATGGTATCGAATAGCTGCATATTAGCGTCAAGCATTGCAGGATGATTTTTATCTACTGGTCCTAAGAGTGTTCCATACTCTACCAAATCACGATTGATATATATAGCATTCTCATCTGATGAATACTCGCCATAGTATCCATCTATATCTTTCGAAGGAACCATTAAAACCTTAACTGCTGGCCGTCCCTGTTCTGCCGCAAAATAATTTTCCAGTTTCTGTAAATATTTCCATTTAGTATCTATATCTAACTGATTCCACTTATTATATGAAAAATTACTATACAATTTTCGCCGATCGAACATTTACATCACTTCCTTCTTTATCGACGCGCAAATCTTGTAAATATTTCATACCCATGTAGCGGATCTTTAGAAGTTATATACAGTAAATCCACTGCTTCTAAAATATCCAATCCTATTCCTTGCATAACCATCTCTAAAGAAATTCTGCTATATTCAATTTCTGGTATTTGTTCATCTTTTGCCCACTTGCGAATCACATTCTTTAAATCTTCCGGATATTCATTTAAAATTTTCCAGCTCCACTTTTCAGCCAGAACGGGCTGCATATGCATTTTTTTGCTGATTATAGTACCTAAATCTTTATCAATGTCTTTTATAAACTCGCTCATATAATTTTCTCTCTCCTCTAATTTCATTAATCTAAATCCCCCAAAACACGTATAATCTCTTCCCTTATTTATTCAATATATCGCTATGATTAATATAATGTCATATCTTGTCGTTCGCTTTCAATATGTGCTCATTATTGTGCTCACTCTCTTTTTTGTCTTTTCTTCTGTTTTCTTGACCATTGACCAACAGATATATTAAAATGCAAAAGTAATGTGCACAATTTCAGGCACATTACATATTTTTATTTACTTATGAGGGAAGAATTATGTCAAAATTTAGTGAAAAATGTAGAGAGTTACTTGCTGAAAACGGTTATAATGTATACCGTTTTTCCCAAATCGCATCTCTGGAACGCACCACACTTCAAAGGATGGTTACTGGCAAGCGGTTGCCCAGTCCTGAATTTGTAGAACATTTCTGTCAGGCACTTCGGATTTCACTGACTGAAAAGAAAGAAGTAATGGATTTATATAAAATGGAAAGTATTGGTGAGACTGCTTACCAGAATCAGACTTTAATCCTGCAGCTTTTTGAAAAGCTTTCAATATTAGAAAAAAACAAGAGATTCAACAACCAGTCAGTTGTTAATTATGGCGAGATAAAACTGATTTCTCCCGTTTCTACTGATAAATATGAGACCGAACTATTATTACAATATGTTCTCAGGAAAACATTACAGGAACAGGAAAGTCCCGAACTTTATACAAATCTTCCAGGTGCAAACTCCCTGCTTCCGCATTATCTGAATCTTCTGGTTCCAGAATATAATAAAACGATTCTGATAAAGCATCTGATTCATTTCCAGCCAAATGCATCTTATGCCTATGAGAATCTGGAGACACTGCACCAGATTATTCCATTATGTTTTTCATCTGGTATTAATTACATACCATTTTATTATTACAGTAAACTTTCCCAGAACGATCAGCCGAATCTCCTATATCCGTTCTATATTATTACGGAAAAATATGTACTGCAATTAACCACTGATCTTTCAAAGGGCATTCTGCATTCAGATCCGGTGATTTTACAGGAATATACAAAAGAATTTCAGAATTGTCTGAAACATTCTGCTCCACTGTTACAGCAGAGTAAAGATCCAGCCGAAGCACTCCAGCTTTATCTGACTTCATTCGATACAGTTCAAACTCTAACCGGTCTGGCTTCCACTCCTTGTGATATGGATTCTATGGATGATGAATATTTCTTTCACCGGGTAAAAGAAGCTTCACCGGAATATATTCCTCTTATGAAGACATATGCAGCATATTTGGATGGTCTCAAGCAAGTCAGCCGGCATACTTTTTTTACCAGCAACGGTATACAAAAATTCTGTGAATGCGGGATATCATCGGGAACCAGCAGTATCGTCATTCCAAATTTTTCACCGAAAGAAAGGCTCACCTCTCTTAAATATTTTCTGGAACATTTTTCGAATGAAAGCCATCAGATGTTGAACAGTAATTTCAGCTATCCGGATTCTTTATTCATTGAATTGCGTAACAATCATTCGTTGTTCCTTATCAACCTTGCTGATAAAACGAATATTTCTTTTATCATCATTCAGGAAAGCAGTATCTGTAATGCATTTTCCGAATTCTTCCGCTCACTGACGGATTCAGAATTCATAACTCCGGAAAATCAGACACGTACCCTGGTCCAGAAATACATCGAACAATTGAAGCAACTGACATCCGGTGTTACCCCCCCCCCCATAGAAATTTTTAAATTTCTTTTTTGTACCTTTTGTCTTTACTATAGAAACAGGGAGATGTCTGTCTTGGACATACATCTCCCTGTTTCTATCTCTCAATCCCCGCATACCCCGTATACTTCTCAAACGCCGACGGAATCGAATATTCTTTTTTAATCTCCTCCGGATGAATGAACAGAAATCCCTTCTCATTCGTCTTCTCCAGCTCATCTACGATCACTTCATAACCGGTCATATGCCATTCGATATGGCTGAAGATATGCTTCGCTTCCGGAAGCTCCTGTACACGGACCGGCATCAGGCCGATCTTCTTGCTGTATTCCGTGACTTCGTCCATCGAAAGCTTTCCTTCTACATTCGGGAATTCATACAATCCTGCAAGCAGTCCTTTTGCCGGACGCTTCCGGATCGCAATCCGCTTGCCGTCTTTGAAAATCAGTACGGTTCTTTCTTCGATTTTTCTGGCTTTTGCTTTCTTCTTTACCGGTATCTCCGCCGTCAGATTCTCTGCGTGTGCAATACAATATTCTTTCACCGGACATTCCTCACACTTCGGTTCTCCGTTTGGCACACACACGATTGCTCCCAGTTCAATCAGCCCCTGGTTGAAATCACTGGCGGCATCTGCCGGTATCACCTGCTCCAGCGCGTGTTCTATCTTTTTGCGGACGCTCTGTTTCATAATGTCTTCATAGCTGCCTGTGATTCTGGAAATCACCCGCAGTACATTGCCATCTACTGCCGGTTTCGGGATTCCGTAGGCAAATGCACTGATGGCTCCCGCCGTGTAATTACCGATTCCCTTCAACTGTAATATCTCTTCATAAGTATCTGGAAATGTACCTGCGTGATCTACCACGATCTGCTGCGCCGCCTTCTGCATATTTCTCACACGGTTATAATAACCCAGACCTTCCCATAGCTTCAGAAGTTTGTCTTCTCCGGCTTCTGCAAGATCCTTCACGGTCGGGAGCGCTTTTAAGAAGCGGTCGTAATAGCCTTTTACAGCTTCCACCCTTGTCTGTTGCAGCATGATCTCCGATATCCACACCCTGTATGCGTCCGGGTTATGACGCCACGGAAGGTCTCTTTTATTCTCCCGGTACCAGTTGATCAGCGGCTGTACGATATTTCCAAGATCTGGTTCTTCTACTTGTATATTGTCTACTTTTGTATTATCCACTTCTTTATGTGCCATTGTCTCTCCATCTTCTATATAAAATCATTCTGTTGTTTACAGACATCCTGTCTTTTTCCGAACATATGATTCATTATAACTTATCATTCTATACAACGTCAAAGCCCTTTTCCTGGAAATGTCGTCCCGATATTGACATCCTCAGGAAAAGGGCTTTAAGAGAAGGGAACGTGGCTGATCCCTGCCACTAACAATATTATCGTTTGATATTATTATATTCCTGTTTCCTTTATATTTCCAATTGGTTATTCTCATATACTTATAGACAGATTCTATATATGATTTTAAAAGCTGATTCTCGTTTTCCCGTTCTATAGAGCTTATCTATTCCATCTGCTTTTTATCGAAAAAAGCAATTGGAAAATTCAATTAGAAAAGTCTATACTATTCATAGAAAATAAATATGAATATTTAGGAGGTATTCGGTATGTCAATTACAGCTGAAACAGCGAAAGCACATGCAAATGATCCTGCCGTATTATGCTGTAGAGCAGAAGGCGGAATTACAATCGAACCTGCAAACTTAGAGGATCCTGCAATCTTCGATGAATTAGTAGATTCAGGTCTTTTAAATCTTGACGGATGTCTGAAGATTGGACAGGTTCTTGGGGCAAAATTAACAAAAACAAGTGATTCTCTCTGTCCACTGACAGCAGATAACGTAGAAGGTTTCAAATCAGATGACGATTTAGCAGCGGAAGAGGCTCCTTCTGAAGAGGAAGTTCCTGCCGAAGCTGCACCAGCTACAAGCGTTCAGGGTGCTGTTACTACAATCAAACATGGTAAAGTAGTCATCTCTATCAAAGAAGGAAAAGATATTTATCTTGAACTTCCTATTTAGTTCGCATAGAACACACGAAAGTATACAAATAGTAAAAGGCAGATATCATTATACGGATATCTGCCTTTTTATTCCCTCTCCTGCGCAGATAGTCTCTATTTTTCTATCTCCGTTGTTTCTGCCGGATCTTCCGTCCAGTTCATTCTTCCGTAACGCAATGTCACCGCATGGATTTCTTTCTGTAATTTCACAGATAATTGATTCTTGCGGATTCTCCATTTCCAGTTCGTTCCGACCGTTGACGGTGTATTCATACGGCACTTGTTATCAAGACCCAGGTAATCCTGCATCGGGATCACGCACCATTTTGCGGCACTTCTCATAATCAGGCTGATCAACGACTTATTCAGTTCTGCTTCCGGTGTGTAAGTATCACAGAGATACTCGCGGGTCAGCTTCTGCTCATCCTTACTGATGCTTCCCCACCAGCCAGCAAGTGTCTCATTGTCATGTGTTCCTGTATAAGCAACACTGTTCACCGGATAGTTGTGTGGCAGATAGTCATTCGCACATCCCGAATCTCTCGAGTCAAACGCAAATTCCAGAACCTTCATACCCGGGAATCCGCTGTCCCTTACCAACTCACGTACACTGTCCGTAACATATCCAAGGTCTTCTGCGATAACCGGTTTTTCACCCAGTGCTTCTCGTACTTTCCAGAACAGATCCATGCCCGGTCCTTTTTCCCAGTGTCCGTCTACCGCCGTCTCTGCCCCGTATGGAATAGAGAAATACTCATCAAATCCACGGAAATGATCGATTCTTACCACATCGTACAGGCGGAACACATATGCCAGACGAGATATCCACCACTGATATCCTGTTTCTTTATGATATCCCCAGCGGTAGAGTGGATTTCCCCATAACTGTCCGGTTGCGGAGAATCCATCCGGCGGACATCCTGCAACAGCAACCGGTACATTTTCCTCATCTAACTGGAACAATTCCGGATGTGCCCAGGTATCTGCGCTGTCCATTGCAACATAGATCGGGATATCACCGATGATCTGAATGCCTTTTTTGTTCGCATAGGTTTTTAACTGCATCCACTGTTCATAGAACTTGAACTGCATATACTGATGGAATTCGATATCGAAATACAGTTCTTCACGGTAATAATCCATCGCAGGTCCCCAACGCAGCTTGATATCATCTGCCCACAGTTTCCATTCCACACCGTCAAATCTGTCTTTTACTGCCATGAATAATGCATAATCTGACAGCCACCAGCTGTTCTCTTTTACGAACTGCTGATACGCTGCATTCTCATGTACATTACTTCTTTCGTAAGCTTTTCGAAGAAGCGGATAACGTCCTTCGTAAATCTTTTTATAATCAATACTCCCTTTTACTTTTCCCCAGTCTACAGCTTCACATTCTGCTTTTGTCAGAACGCCTTCTTCCACCAGTGCCTCCAGACTGATGAAATATGGATTGCCCGCAAATGTTGAAAACGACTGATACGGAGAATCTCCGTAGCTTGTAGGACCAAGCGGCAGAATCTGCCAGTAACTCTGTCCTGCTTTTTTTAGCCAGTCCACAAATTCATATGCACTCTTTGAAAAACAGCCGATTCCGTATTCCGATGGAAGGCTGCTGATCGGCATGAGTATGCCTGCTGCTCTTTCGCTCATCTTTTTTCCCTCTTCTTTTCTGTTTATTTTGATTTTCATACCGTCATCTTTTTCTTCTGCCAGCAGATAGGTATCTTTCCGTCTACCGGGCTTACAATCTTACCGTCTGCCGGAATAATTGCGACTCCGTCACCTAAGACTTTCTCAGAAAATACCGGATCCGGGACTTCACTTAGCGGCACTGCCTTTCCGGTTAACGATGCAAGAATTACTTATGGTATATTTTTACTCTTATCCTTGTTCCCAACGAAACCTCCTCATGTTTTCTTATTACATTATTTATGCAACCGTTTGCGTTAATTATAGTCAGATTTTGCATGATTTTCAATGTATTTTCGTTTATAAAATGTAATTCTACCTTTTCAACAATTTGATCTTACCTTTTTTGTGCAATTCTTCTATATACTAATGCACACGTTTGCATTGCATTTCCGCAATTCAATTGCAATATTGATTTGTTTGCTGTAAAATATAAGAAAAATCCAAAAGCTACGAAAATATAATTCTAACGGAGGTTACTTACATGGCAGTAACAATTAAAGATGTGGCTGCGCTGGCAGGTGTATCCCCTTCCACCGTATCCAGAACCTGCAAAAATAATCCTTCTATCAGCGAAGAGACAAAAGAACGTGTCAGAAAAGCTATGATAGAACTTGGATATGAACCGAATTTTCAGGCAAGCAATCTTGCTTCACAGAATTCACGTACGATCGGCATCATTCTCCCTGCTTCTGCCAAAGAAGTCTACGAGAACTCCTTCTATCTGGAGGCAGTCCAGGGAATCAGCCATTACTGTAACGGCAGACAGTATATGACGACAATTGTAACCGGCCAGGATGAAGCTGAGATCCTTGAAGCAGTCCGCTCTATGTCCCGAAGCGGCAAAGTAGACGGTTTCATCGTACTGTATTCCAAGAAAGAAGACCCTGTTATCGATTACCTCTTTAACGAAGGTCTTTTATATATTCTTATCGGAAAAGCAACACAGTACACCAATCAGACGATCTATATTGACAATGACAATCTGCTTGCCGGCCGGGAAGCAACCGAATATCTGTACCAGCTCGGGCACCGCCGGATCGCCTATCTCGGTTCCGACAGTTCCCTGATCTTCTCCGCCGACCGTAAGGCCGGTTACCAGCTTGCACTCGCAAGCCATCAGCTTCCTGTCCGTCCAGAATACTGTGCGGAAGTAAAGAATGCATCAGAGAATAATGAAGAAGCCATACGCGGACTTCTGCTCCAGGAAGACCGCCCGACAGCAATTCTGGTCAGTGATGATATCCTCGCCGTCTCTTTAGAACGAGTCTGCCTGGAAACTCATCTGTCCATCCCGGAAGATCTGTCCATCATATCTTTCAACAACTCTCTGTTTGCAAGACTGACCTCCCCGCAATTAACCTCAATTGACATCGGAGCCGGTCAGCTTGGAAGTGAAGCTGCTTCCCAGATCATCAACCACATAGAAAATCCAAATCTTCCCGCAACCAAGATCATCGTTCCACACCATCTGATCGAACGGGACAGTTGTTGCAAAGTATAGTTTGAAATAAAAAAGGAAACATATCATGTAATATCTTTCTGACCGCACAGCGTGAGAAAGCGTTTACATCATATATTTCCTTTTTTCATTCTGCATTATAAAATCTTTGATAAAAATTCCTGCAACCGCGGATCCTTGGGATTGTCGAAGAATTCATCTGGTTTTGCCTGCTCTTTGATCTGTCCGGAATCTATAAAGATAACCCTGGAACCAACCTCCTTGGCAAATCCCATCTCGTGTGTTACCACAACCATCGTCATACCTTCTCTTGCGAGCTGTTTCATCAACTCCAGAACTTCTCCTACCATCTCCGGGTCAAGAGCCGATGTCGGTTCATCGAACAGGATCACATCTGGATCCATTGCCAGGGAACGCACGATCGCGATTCTCTGCTTCTGACCTCCGGATAACTGGGATGGGTAAGAATCCGCCTTCTCGGCAAGTCCTACTCTTTCCAGAAGTTCCATTGCTCTTTTATCTGCCTCTTCCTTGCTCTTTCCGAGAAGCTTGAGCGGAGCAAGCGTGATATTTTCCTTGATCGTCTTGTGCGGGAATAAATTAAAATGCTGGAACACCATTCCCATCTTCTGACGGTGCTTATTGATATCCACATGTTTATCTGTAATATCCACGCCTTCAAAATAGATATGTCCCTGATCCGGAACCTCAAGAAGATTCAGAGAACGCAGGAACGTTGACTTACCAGAACCGGATGGTCCTACGACAACGACCACTTCTCCCTTGTGAATCTCTTCATTAATTCCATTCAGCGCATGAAAATCTCCGTATATCTTGTGCAGACCTTCTACTTTGATCAGCACATCATCATTCTTAGTGGTCACTGTTTCTCAACCTCCTCTCCAGTAAGCTGACAAGCTTGGTAAAGATCATTACCATTGCCAGATAGATCAGCGCAACGGCGATTAGCGGCATGAATGCATCATATGTACGGCTCCGGATAATGTCCCCGCCCTTCGTCAGATCCTGTAACGCAATATAACCGGATACAGAAGTCTCTTTCAATAAAGAAATGAATTCATTACAAAGTGTCGGAAGTACATTCTTGAATGCCTGCGGCATAATGATGTACATCATTGTCTGAGCATAATTGAATCCCAGGCTTCGTCCCGCTTCAAACTGTCCGTTATCGATTGACATGATACCGGAACGGAAAATCTCCGCAACATATGCACCTGAGTTAATACCAAATGCAATGATCGCGACCAGTACTTTGCTGATGTCCACACTTCCGAATATGATAAAGTAAATGATCATCAGCTGTACAACAACCGGAGTTCCACGAATCACAGTCAGATATACTTTACAGATTGCGTTCAGAATCTTTAATTTACCGGTCTTATCATGTGTTGTACGGACAATTGCGATCAAGAATCCAAGTACTACACCAATCAATACTGCAAATACTGTAACCAACAAAGTGATCTTCAGACCATCTGTAATATATCTCCAGCGGTTATCTTCTATAAAATTCGAAATAAAACTACTTTTCAATTCCTGCATGTTCTCATCCTACTCTTCTGGATTATTTCTTAACGATGATCATCTGTTTTCCTGTGTAATAGGAATCAGAAAAATCTACCTGTTTCTCTCTTTCCTTTGTAACAGTCATACCAGCCGCACCAAAATCTGCTTTTCCGCTGTCAACTGCTGCAATGATTGAGTCAAATTCCATATCATTTACAGTAAGTTCCATACCAAGTTTATCTGCGATTGCCTGTGCAAAGTCTACATCAACACCAACAATCTTGTTATCTTCATAATATTCATATGGCTCAAATGCAGCATTTGTTGCCATTACAAGTTTACCATTGGAACGGTCAGCATCTGCCGGAGACTCATATCCTTTATCTTCTGTTCCATCGATATAATATCCGATGATTTTGTCAAATGTTCCGTCTTCTTTCAGTTCTTTGATCGCTGCGTTGAATTTATCTTCCAGCTCTGTGTTGCCTTTTTTGAAGCACATTGCATAATCTTCTTCTACATAAGGTGTCTCGAGGATCTTCAGTCCGTCATTTGCATCTACAAATGCTTTTGCAGGCTCGTTATCAATAACAACTGCGTCAATCTTACCTTTTACAAGTGCCTGAACTGCATCTGCACCTTTATTAAAACGTTCCACATGATCATCACCGAAATCATCAGAGCAGTAGATATCACCTGTTGTACCTGTCTGCACACCGATCTTTGCATCTTTCAGATCATCTGCGCTTTCGATTTTTTTTGCTTCTTCTTTTTTAGAACCACATGCTGCCATAGAGAATACGCATGCACCAACCAGCATGACACTGATAACTTTTTTTAACTTCATAATCTTTTTCCTCCATTCTTTTCAATATGTGTATAAAAATACATATATATTTAATATTTTATCATGTTTTAATCAAAAAACAAGTGGATAATTCCACATAATCGTGAAACATCCACTCGTTTTCTTATACATTTCTATGCAATTACAGTCTGAATGATCGTCCAGAGAATGATCAGTGCCCCCAATACGATACGGTAATATCCGAACACTTTGAAATCATGCTGCTTGATATACCCCATCAGGAACTTGATCGCAATAACCGACAGACCAAATGATACGATACATCCCAGCATCAGAAGACCGAACTCTGCACCTGTAAAATGGAAACCAAACTTGATCAGTTTCAGAAGACTTGCACCAAACATTGCAGGAATCGCCAGGAAAAATGTAAATTCTGCTGCCACTTCCCTTGATACACCTATCAGCAGTGCTCCGACAATCGTAGCTCCTGATCTGGATGTTCCCGGAATCAGTGCAAGCATCTGGAAGAATCCAATCCACAACAGCATCTGGACGCTGAGCTGTGAAATCTTTGTAACAGAAGGTTTCTTCCCTGCATTATGCTTCTCAACGATGATGAATAACACACCATAAACAATCAGCATGATCGCTACCGGTAATGGTTTGTAAAAGATCTCATCGAGAATATCGTTAAACAATATTCCAACTATTCCTGCAGGTACTGAGCCGATCAGTACTTTGATCCACATCTGCCATGTCAGCATCTTCTGCTTATGGCTTTTTCTCGGTGAAAATGGATTCAATTTGTGGAAGTACAATACGACAACCGCCATGATCGCACCCAGCTGGATCACTACATCGAACATTTCCATAAATGCATCACTCATACTCGGCTTTAATACATTTCCCACCAGAATAAGATGTCCCGTACTGCTGACCGGAAGCCATTCCGTGATTCCCTCCACAATTCCCAAAATAATTACCTTAATAACATCTAACATGTTGCGCTCCTTTCCTTAATCCAGCACATATTTTTCTATAAATTTCGCAACGCCTTCTTCGTCATTGGACAGTGTCACATAATCTGCTGCTTCTTTCAGCGATGGAATGGCATTCTCCATTGCCACACCTGTTCCGACTTCTTTTAACATCTTCAGATCATTGTTTCCATCTCCGAATGCCATGATCTCTTCTCTTGAAATACCAAGAACTTTCCCAAGTTCGATCATTGCCTTTCCTTTATTGACGCCTGCAGCATTAATCTCCAGATTCATCGGAAGCGCACCGGTAATCTCGATTCCCGGAACCTCTTCTATATCTTTTCTGGCTGCATCACGGTCTTCTACCGATGTAAATAATGCCTGGATCTTATCTACCGGCTGATTCATCTCTTCAAACTTTGCCCTCACATCATCCACGGGTACACGCGTAGACGTAATATAATCTGCCATCGCCGGTATATTCAGATACTTATCAATTCTGGCCAGTGCCTCTTTTGATGCATATCCAATGCCATGATAGTAAATTTCCCTGAACGTATCATAGCGTTCAAATACAGTCAGCATTGCTTCTGCAATATCATACGCAAGAAGTTCTTCCACGATCACCTCATTTTTCTTCATATCTATGACTCTTGCTCCATTTGCAGTAACTGCATAACGGATTTCCTGCAGCCTGATCAGCTCTTTCGGAATGCCGGAAAAAGGTCTTCCTGTCGCCGGCATGACAATGATTCCCTGTTCTGCCGCTCTTTTCAGTACATCTTTCGTGTATGCGGTCAGTTCTTTATTCGTCTTCAGTAAAGTTCCATCTAAATCCATACCGATCATTCTGATCTTATTCTTCATATGTAACTAATTCCTTTCTTTCTCTTGAGAACCGGTACAGATTCTTACTGATCTTATTCTCGCCCTGTTCATAAGCCTGTTCCCCGTGATCGATCATCTTCTGAACAGTCTCTTTATTGCCCGCCGGTGCAAAAAGAACCGCATCCTTTCTCGGAATCATAATGATCAGATCATCTTCTAATTTGTCTGCACACACCTGCCAGATATGTTTGAAACATACGGAACTTGCTTCATGATGTCCGTCTGCCACAATTCCAAATCCTCCGTACCAGGTATTCGCAACTACAAATTCTACATCTCTGTTCAGATTTTCACAAGACTTATGATACAATTCTATGATATCACATTCCGGCGGAAGCATATTGTCTTTTAATATCTCATATACATCTTCGGCCCTTTTGATTGCAAATACAACATTCAAATCCCCAAGAAAACTAATTACCGGAGCATCTTTTTTGGAAAAATTTTTTCCGTTCAATGCATGTGAATCTGTAAGCTCTGTTTTTACCCACGGATAGATCTTATCGCAGATATTTTCATATTTATAATTTTCTTCTTCATATTTTTTCATATTAAATATTCCTCTCTCACTTAGACATTCTCATTATTTATTTTATACACAAATCTCCTCTGTGTAAACCTTTTCCGGATTTGTTTATATAAAGTTTTAAATACCTTTAATCTGTCGAAAGAAACAAAAAACTTCTGTCTCTTCTTATGTTTCCGGTCAAAAATTTGCTTTATCTTATGTTTTGTAGTATAATAGATACGCATTCGCGAAAAGGGAAAGGATATGTTTATGATAAGTATGAAAAAGAAACGAGCATTACGATCGGCTTTGGCAATTACCATCTGTACCGTAACAATTGCTTCTGTTAATACTCCAGTATATTCGGCACCTTCCACAGATGAATTGGAAAGTACCACCTCTGGTTTAAAAGGTGAGTTAAATGATTTGAACAGCCAGTTATCTTCCTTAAGTAAGGAACTGGACAATACTTCAAGCCAGATTGAGGATTTATCTGCTAAGGTTGAAAAATCCAAGCTGGATCTCGCTTCTGCGCAGCTTGATGAAGAAGCGCAGTATGATTCGATGAAAGACCGAATCAAATTCATGTATGAAGGCGGCGGCGCATCTCTGGTTCAGATTCTTCTTACTTCAGAAAGTATGGGAGATTTCCTGAACAAGGCTGAATATGTTGCCACTATTAGTCAGTATGATCGAAAGATGCTGGAAGAATTACAGCAGGTTCGCAGTAATGTAGAACAGAAACAGAATGACCTGGAACAGCAGCAAAGCAAGCTTTCCGGCCTTCAGGAGACATTAACCAGCAAGCGTGATGAATTAAATTCAAAAATTTCATCTACTTCCGGGGAACTGGCAGATTATCAGGCACAATTAGACCGTGCCAAAGCTGCTGAGGAAGCATTAAAGCTTGCACAGAACGATGAAGTCTCAGGATCTGTAAAGGCAGATGACACAAAAAATACTGAGACAAGCAACACTAATACCAATACGAATAACGCGAATAAAAATAATCAGACAGCATCAACAAATACAAATAACACAAATAAGAACAACACTACCAACACCAATACCAACACTAATTCTCCAACTGTTAATAATGGTAATTCAACTCCGGCTTCAACCACAGATGTTGCCCTGTTAGCGGCAATTCTCCAGTGTGAAGCAGGCGGTTATGATGGAATGTTAGCCGTTGCAACTGTTATAATGAACCGTGTGGCAAGTCCGGCATATCCGAACAATCTGCGCGCAGTCATTTACCAGTCCGGTCAGTTTGCCCCAACCTGGAACGGTTCATTGAACCGTGTTCTCAGCAAAGGTGCTTCCTCAACTGCTTATTCTGTTGCCCAGGCAGCACTTGGCGGCGCAAGACATTCTGCAGTTATAAATTGTTTACAGTTCCGCTCAGCATCTACCGGCGTATCTGGTATAAATGTTGGTGGAAATGTATTTTTCTGATTTTTAGCAGTTGATTTTGTCTCTTATGTATATTATTAAATATAAAAATAAGCCTCGTTCGGAGGCTTATTTTTTGTACGATTTATTCATACTCCATAACATCGATCCATTTCATCAGAAAATCTTTTTCCAGCCGGATATCTTTCTCAAGTTCTGCGGCAGCAACAATTGGAAGCCATTGTTCTACATACTGTCTTGCGGTATCGCTTTTCTTACAGAATAACTTAAGATAAAGATCTGCACTCTCCTGATCGTGTAATGCAAACAGCAAATATGTCATTGCTGCATCTGCGCTTGCATTTCCCTGTGAAGCATGTGCCCAGTCAATCACAGTCATCTTTCCGTTCTTTTCAACAATTACGTTACTTGGATTAAAATCACCATGACACAATTTTGTATGTCTCGGCATAGATTCCAATCTAGTCAAAAGTTCATAACGCTCTGTTGCATCCAAAACTTTCAGATTTCTTATCTTATTTGCGAGTTTATCTTTTAATTTCGGTAATGTTTCTGCCGTTTTACTCTGTACTTTCAGCTGAAGATCTACAAAATCTGACATATATTTTTCAAGATTGGCACGGTCAATTTTCATCATTTCTTCCAAAGTTTTTCCTTCCCGGTTCTCAATGACCAGCGCCCATTCCCCATTAATCTGAGTTACCTCTTTTAGTTTCGGAATATCCAATCCTGTTTCTTCAACTTTCACAGTGTTCAATGCTTCATTAAATACTGCTGACTTTGGATGATCTGTTACAAATATTTTAACAACACCCTCCTCGGTCTTATAAACTGATTTGTAAGGTCTCTCTACGATCAAATTCTTCTTTTCGAGCTTCATACAGATTCCTCCTTTTTATTGAACTTTGTCCCTTTTCCTTCTTGTTATCTGTATTATATACCTTATTGTCAGATTTTTAAATAGTTTTTTGATATTTTTTTCACCATTTTTCATCCTGCATATTTATTGTTATTTTTTTATCAATATTTTGACATAAGAAAAAGTGCAACGTCAAACGCTGCACTTTTCCTATGCTCAATACATTATCCAATCTACAAACAAAAACTCATGGATATTATATTTACGCCTTTTTTATTTTCCATAATAGCATTTCAGGTAGATTTCTTTCATCTCACTCATAAGAGGATATCTTGGGTTAGCTCCTGTACACTGGTCGTTGAATGCCTGCTCTGTCATATCATCCAATGTATCCAGGAAGTATTTCTCATCTACACCGTAATCTTTGATTGTCTTCTTAATGCCAATCTTCTCTTTGAGTTCTTCCAGTTTAGCGATGAAGTTCTCAAATACTTCTTCATCTGTCTTACCTTTGCATCCTGCAAAACGTCCTAATTCTGCGTATCTTGCAAGTGCATGTGGATACTGATACTGAGAGAATGTTCCCATTCTTGTAGGTACTTCTGCAGCATTGTAACGCATTACATCTGTCAGGATTACAGCGTTAGCAATACCGTGTGGCAGGTGATGGAATGCACCAAGTTTGTGAGCCATAGAGTGGTTTAGTCCAAGGAATGCATTTGCGAATGCCATACCAGCCATGCATGAAGCGTTAGCCATCTTCTCTCTTGCGATTGGATCGTTAGCTCCGTTCTCGTATGCTGATGGTAAGTAATCAAATACAGCTTTTACTGCCTTCATAGCAAGACCATCTGTAAAGTCTGTAGCCATGATAGATACATATGCTTCGATTGCATGTGTCATTACGTCGATACCAGATGCACTTGTCAGTCCCTTAGGTGCTGTCATTGCATTGTCAACATCTACGATAGCCATGTTTGGCATTAATTCGTAGTCTGTGATAGGCCATTTTACTCCTGTATCAGCATCTGTGATGATTGCGAATGGAGTTACTTCTGAACCTGTTCCTGAAGATGTTGGGATAGCTATAAAGTAAGCTTTCTCTCCCATCTTAGGGAATGTGTATACTCTCTTACGGATATCCATGAAGTCCATAGCCATATCTTCGAATTTTGCTTCCGGATGCTCATACATTAACCACATAATCTTTCCGGCATCCATTGCGGATCCACCACCAAGAGCGATGATCGTATCTGGCTCAAATGCTCTGATCTGTTCTACACCTCTTCTAGCGCACTGCAGAGTTGGGTCCGGAGCAACTTCAAAGAAGCATGTATGCTGGATTCCCATCTGATCTAATTTATCTTCGATCGGTTTTACATAACCATTCTTGTACAGGAAACTGTCTGTTACGATGAACGCTTTCTTCTTATGCATTACAGTTCCGAGTTCATCTAATGCTACAGGCATGCAGCCTTTCTTAAAGTATACTTTCTCAGGTGTTCTAAACCACAGCATGTTTTCTCTCCTCTCTGCAACTGTCTTGATATTGATCAGGTGTTTCACACCTACGTTCTCAGATACAGAGTTTCCTCCCCAAGAACCACATCCAAGTGTAAGAGATGGAGCAAGTCCGAAGTTGTAAAGGTCTCCGATACCACCCTGTGATGAAGGTGTATTGATCAGGATACGGCAAGTCTTCATAGCCTGCTGATGTTTCTCAATCTTTTCTGTCTGTGATGGGTGGATGTAAAGTGATGATGTATGTCCGTATCCACCATCTGCAACAAGCTGCTCAGCTTTTGCAAGAGCCTCATCAAATGTCTTAGCTCTGTACATTGCAAGTACAGGAGATAATTTCTCATGTGCGAATTCTTCCGAAATATCAACAGATTCTACTTCACCAATCAGGATCTTTGTAGCCTTCGGTACTTCAACACCTGCTAACTTAGCGATCTCATATGCTGATTTTCCAGGAATCTTATTATTTAATGCTCCGTTGATGATGATTGTCTTACGAACTTTATCAAGTTCTTCTCCCTTCTTGAGGAAGTAGCATCCACGGTATGCAAATTCTTTCTTAACTTCATCATAGATGCTGTCCAGTACAGTTACTGACTGTTCAGAAGCACAGATCATACCATTGTCAAATGTCTTAGAATGGATGATGGAGTTAACTGCCATCTTAATATCTGCGGAATCATCAATGATAACAGGTGTGTTACCAGGTCCAACACCAAGTGCCGGTTTTCCTGAAGAATATGCAGATTTAACCATTCCAGGACCACCTGTTGCAAGAATCTCATCAGCATCTTTCATAACTGTTGTTGTCAGCTCTAAGGAAGGAACATCAATCCATCCGATGATTCCTTCCGGTGCTCCGGCTTTTACTGCTGCATCAAGAACAACTTTCGCTGCCGCAATTGTACATGCCTTTGCTGCCGGATGTGGACTGATGATGATTGCATTTCTTGTTTTCAAACAGATCAGTGTCTTAAAGATTGCTGTTGATGTAGGGTTTGTAGTTGGGATAACGGCTGCTACCAGACCAACTGGTTCTGCAATCTTTTTAATTCCGTATGCTTTGTCTTCTTCAATCACACCACATGTCTTGTCATTTTTATACTTATTATAAATATACTCTGCTGCGTAATGATTTTTGATGATCTTGTCTTCTACAAGTCCACGTCCTGTCTCCTCTACTGCCATCTTAGCAAGTGGAATACGCATCTTATTTGCTGCCATTGCTGCTTCAAAAAAGATCTTGTCTACCTGTTCCTGTGTATAGGTAGCAAATTTTTTCTGAGCTTCTCTCATTGCTTTCATCTTAGCTTCGAGAGCTTCTACGTTGTCAATAATCTCTGGTACTACATTCTCTTTTTTCTTTGTCGCCATGTTGATTATCCTCCTGTGAGTTTTTGTTTGTTTTCGATGGTCTTAGTATAACCGCTTGTTAATTCTTTGTCAATGACTTTTTGATATTTTTTTCACATATTTGATAATTCTTTAACAGATTGTTTTTCCCACCTCTTTCGATATACACAAAGAAGCTGCCGCCGGCAGCTTCTTTGTGTACACATTGATATTTAAAAACGTTCCAATTTGTGCTCAGTATGTAACAGCATGTGTGATTTCGGCGAATTTGGTTTTACAAAATATTCTTCATACATTTTCCGTACATCATGATTTTCATGTGAAAATCTGCGTTTTGCATTCTCATCCAGATGATAGAGTTTACGTCCTCTTTCGTATGCCATCTCCCTTCCATCATGAATCGGCTGTCCGCCGCCGCCTACACATCCTCCGGGACAAGCCATTACTTCTACAAAGTCATAATGTACTTCTCCTTTGTTGATACGGTCCAGAAGTGCCCGTGCATTACCCAGGCCACTAACTGCAGCCGTTCTGACAGTTACATTGTCAATCTGGAAATCCGCCTCCTGAATTCCCTCATTCTCATTGAATCCGGTACTTCTTACCGCTTTAAAAGCATCTTCCGGCGGATTCTCACTCTTAAGCAGATAGTATGCCGTACGAAGAGCTGCCTCCATGACACCTCCTGTTACACCAAAAATTACACCTGCTCCTGTTCCATCCTGCATTGGCCGGTCACTTTCTATATCTGACAGTGTATCCGGACTGATATGCGCTGATTTGATCATCTTTGTCAGTTCTCTTGTCGTAATAACTGTATCAACATCATGTCCCGCATATTCCTGATAGAACAGTTCCATCTCCTTTTCTCCTTTTTTTGCCACACATGGCATGACTGATACTGTGTAAATCCTCTGTGGAGATACTCCGAGCTTCTCTGCAAAGTAAGTCTTCATCACAGCTCCGAACATCTGCTGCGGTGATTTCGCCGTTGAAAGCTGTCTCACCAGATGTGGGTACTGCGATTTGATAAATCTAAGCCATCCCGGACAACAGGAAGTAAACATCGGACGCTCTTTCAATTCCCCTGCAGTGAATCTGTGCAAAAATTCCGTCCCTTCTTCCATAATTGTCAAGTCAGCCGAAAATGTGGTGTCAAAAGCATAGTCGACTCCCATTCTCTTCAAAGCATCAAGGATCTTTCCAACTGTTGCTTCTTCATCAGAAAGTCCAAATTCCTCACCCCACGCTGTTCTGACAGCCGGAGCTACCTGTGCAACTACAATCTTGTCCGGATCTGCAATTGCATCCCATATATCTTCTGTATCATCTCTTACTCTTAACGCACCAACCGGACAATGTGTAATACACTGTCCGCATAATGCGCAGTCAGCTTCTTCTATTGTCCTGTGACCAGCCACATTGATCGTAGTTCTTGATCCTGTTCCTTCCACATCCCATACACCAAGTCCCTGTACTTTTTCACAAACCTGTACACAGCGCATGCATTTTATACACTTGGAAGAATCCCTGATCAATGGGAATTCTTTATTCCATGGCTGTCTTTCAATCTCCATTTTAAACGGAATATCTATAATATTCAGGTCATTTGCAACCGTCTGAAGACTACAGTTTCCACTTCTGGAACAGGTAACACATTCACAGTCATGCTGCGAAAGGATCAGCTCTACCGTTGTTCTTCTGTGTCTTCTGACTTTCGGACTGTTCGTATGAATGACCATACCTTCTTTTGCGATATTATTACATGAGGTGATAAGTTTCTCTTTTCCTTCTAATTCCACTACACAGACACGACAGGCCGCAATTTCATTGATTCCTTTTAAATAACAAAGTTTCGGAATTGGAATTCCATTCTGGGATGCAGCTTCCATGATCGTGGTATTCTCTTTTACCGTTATCTCTCTTCCATCTATTGTAAGATTTACCATAATGTCTCTCTGCCTCCCTTAAATATACCGTATCCGAAGTGATCACAGCGAAGACATCTTCCTGCTTCCTGTTTCGCTTCTTTTTCTGTCATACAATTTTCCACTGCCTCAAAATCGCAGACTCTTTCACACGCTTCTCTTTCTGTAAGATTTACTCTTCCGCAAGGTGTACGATCATCCAGATGCGCTTCCGGAATTTCAACATCGCAGGAAATCTCATGATGATATCCAAGATACTCATCAATATTAGCTGCTACGACTTTTGCAGCTGCAATTGCCTTAATAACTGAAGCCGGTCCGCTTGCACAGTCTCCTCCGGCAAATACACCTGGAAGGTTCTCGAATGCTCCTGTGCTTTTGGTAACAATTTTCCCACGTTCAACCGGAATACCAGCCTGTTCAAAGTGATGTGTTTCAATATTCTGTCCGATTGCTACGATTAATACATCGCATGGTATGTAAATATCTTCTTCACCTGTAGGTTTGATGCTTGCTCTTCCGTCTCTGATCGAGCTCACCATCTGTGGCGTCACATAGATTCCCTTCACATGATGATTCTCATCTACATCAATGGATGCCGGTGCTTTCAGTGTCTGTAATTCAATACCTTCTGCAACGGCTCCGTCTATTTCTCCCGGAAGTGCAGTCATATCCGCAACCCTTCGTCTGTAAACGATACTTACTTTCTTTGCACCCAGACGTTTTGCTGTACGGACTGCATCCATAGATACGTTACCTCCACCGATAACAGCAACTTCCTTTCCTGTCAGATCCATAATCTGGTTCTTTCCTACGTTACGCAGGAACTGTACAGCTGATAAGATTCCGTCTGCATCTTCGTTTTCTAATCCTAATTTTTTATCAGTACTTGCCCCGATTGTAATCAAAACAACATCATATTCCTGTCTCAATTGCTGGATCGTAATATCCTGACCGATCTTCAGACCATTTTTCACCTGTACACCTGTCTTCAGAATCGCACGGATATCATCGTCAAGTCTGTCTTTCGGAAGTCTGTAGTTCGGAATGCCATAACGAAGCATTCCTCCTAATTTCGGAAGCATCTCATATACAGTTGTCTGATGTCCCATTAACTGCAGATAATAAGCTGCACTCAAACCACCAGGTCCTCCACCAAGGATTGCAATCTTTTTTCCTGTATCCGGTGCACACTGCGGAGGATCAACTTCTCCCGCAAAATCTGCTGCTACACGTTTTAATCCACGGATATTAATAGAATCATCCACCATATTTCTTCTACATCTTGCTTCACATGGATGTTCACAGATAAATCCACATGTGGTCGGGAACGGATTATCTTTTCTCAGCAGACGGATCGCATCTGCATATCTTCCTTCCCCTACCAGTGCAACATATCCCGGAATATCTACATGTGCAGGACATAAAGATACACATGGTACCGGCTGATTATAGGTACAGGTACATCTTCCGTTCTGGATATGTTCAACGTAATCATCACGATAACCGATCAGTCCTTTGTATACCATATTAGCAGCCTCATATCCGATTGCACAGTCTGCTGATTCCATGATTGAAAGTGCAGTCTGCTCCATAATATCCAGCGTCTTCATAGTTGCTTTTCCATCCAGTACTTCACGGATGAAATTGTTCAATTGACCCAATCCGATACGGCAAGGTACACATTTTCCACAGGTCTGTGCATGACATAACTCAAGAAATGCTCTTGCCATATCTACAGGACATAATCCCGGAGGACTTGATTCGATTCTTCTTTCCAGATCTTTATAAAGGCCTTCCATTACGATCTTTGCTTTTTTTGGAGAGGCAATTTCCAGTCTGCTCATTCTTTATTCCTACCTTCCATCTGTTTGTTTTCAATTTACAGTACATATGAATTGCAATTATCAGTTTTTTGCACAATTCATTTCAAATATGATATCGGTATTATATCATTTATTTGATAATTTGTAATCATATTTGTTAATAGTAGTAAATTTAACGCTATAGTCAGATTTTTAACAAATCTTTGATTATCTGTTTTACGAAATTTCCTGTCTGTCTTTTTTCTGTGTCCTTTATGCAGAAAAAAACCTCACACATAATTGTGTGAGGTTTTCAATATTTTTATTGACTTCTAACTATACAAGTTCAATCAGAACTTCCATAGCTGCATCACCTTTACGCTGACCGATCTTAACGATTCTTGTGTATCCACCGTTACGGTCTGCATACTTAGGAGCGATCTCATCGAATAATTTTGCTACGAGATCAACTTCTTTTGTATTTTTCTTCTTTCCAGCCTGTGCAGTTGGAACTTCCTTTACAGGATAAAGAACCTTCAGCATCTGACGACGAGCATGCAGTCTGCTTGGCATATCCTTTTTGATTGTTTTATCAACTTCGTCATATACAGTAACTTTCTTACCATCTACAACTTCTTTTACTCTCTTGCCATCTTTATCTTTGCGGGCAACTTTAGCTTTTACAGTAACTTCTTCGAAGTTATCTTTTTCTTTAACAGCTAATGCGATAAGTCCTTCAGCGATCTTGCGGATCTCTTTAGCCTTAGCTTCTGTTGTAACGATCTTACCATTGTTCAGAAGTGCTGTTACCTGATTTCTTAATAATGCTTTTCTCTGGCTTGATGTTCTGCCAAGTTTTCTATATTTTGCCATTTTAAATATCCTCCATTATAACACTTGGTTATGCTTCTTCGGGCTTACTAGCCAAATGCTCTGCCATGCACTTACGGGCTTACTGACAGATTATTCTTCACCTTTGCTGAGGCTTAAGCCTAACTCATCTAATTTTGCAAGTACTTCTTCCAGAGACTTACGTCCAAGGTTACGTACTTTCATCATATCTTCCGGTGTTCTGTTTGTCAGTTCTTCAACTGTATTGATACCAGCTCTCTTCAGGCAATTGTATGAACGAACAGAAAGTTCAAGTTCGTCAATGCTCATCTCAAGAACTTTTTCTTTTTCATCGTCTTCTTTTTCAATCATAACTTCAGCAGCCTGTGCTACTTCTGACAGATCAATAAAGAGTTTCAGATGTTCACTAAGTACCTTTGCAGCCAAACTTACAGCTTCATCCGGAAGCAGTGTGCCGTTTGTGTATACATCCAGTGTAAGTTTATCAAAGTCTGTAATCTGTCCGACACGGGTATTCTCTACTGTAAGGTTCACTCGTTCCACTGGAGTGTAGATAGAATCAATTGGAATCACTGCGATTGGCAGTTCGTCATTCTTATTCTTATCAGCACTCACGTAGCCTCTTCCATTTGTAATGGTAAGTTCCATATACAATTTGCTGTCTGCACCGCCGTTTAATGTAGCGATTACAGTCTCCGGGTTCATGATTTCAATATCCTGATCCACCTGAATGTCAGCTGCTGTTACAACTCCTTCGCCTTCGAACTCAATATAAGCAGTCTTAGGCTCATCAGATTCAGATGTGTTTTTGATTGCCAGAGATTTCAGGTTCATGATGATCTCTGTGACATCTTCCTTAACACCCGGAATAGAACTGAATTCATGAAGTACACCATCGATCTTAACCTGGCTGATTGCTGAACCAGGCAAAGATGAAAGCATAATTCTTCTAAGAGAATTACCTAATGTTGTACCATAACCTCTTTCAAGAGGTTCTACAACGAATCTACCATATTTCTTATCATCTGAAATATCAGTTATTTCAATATTGGGTTTATTAAAATCAAACACTAAGTCCACCTCCTGTGGGTTACGGTTTATTATTTAGAATACAACTCGACGATTAACATCTCATCTACAGGAACATCGATTGCTTCACGTTTTGGAAGTTCTTTTACTGTTCCTTTCAGACCTTCCAGATCAGCTTCTAACCATTCTGGAACAAGACGTCCGCCTGTAACCTCAACGATCTCTTTGTATCTTGGTGAGTTTTTCTTAGCTTCTTTGATTTCTACAACATCTCCTGCCTTTACAAGGTATGAAGGGATGTTGATCTGTTTTCCGTTTACAAGCACATGCTTGTGGTCAACGATCTGTCTTGCTTCACGTCTTGTTCTGGCAAGTCCAAGACGGAATACAACGTTGTCAAGTCTTGACTCTAAGAGTACCATCAGGTTTTCACCTGTCATACCATTCATCTTAGATGCTTTCTTGAAGTAGTTCAGGAAAGGTTTCTCTAATACACCATAGATGAATTTTGCTTTCTGTTTCTCACGTAAC
>OHMN01000405.1_pt1 | contig 41156 bp, 65 predicted proteins | sample 1569361 | NCBI WGS metagenome assembly OHMN01 (sample SAMEA3541508, study PRJEB24748) | human gut metagenome | biome: human gut; feature: human-associated habitat; material: faeces | place: China | collected 2012
TTCTTAAATCGTAATTTCCAATTAATCATGATAGCTCCTCCAATTTATTATCAATCTTATCTACTTTTTCTGATAAATTTTTAATTTGTTCTGTCATTTGGATAAGTACTTGCATTTGCAAGTCGTGATTATCCAATCTAACTTTGATTTCTGTTAGCTCTTTATCTTGCTGCTTATCTTTCTCTTCAAGAATCGTTAAGCGTTTTTCTGTTGAGGTCATACGACCTTGAAAAAAAGCAAAGATTCCGAGAAACGAAACAACACAAGACAAGACAACACTAATCGTTTCTGGTTTCCACATATTAAGTCACGCTTTCTAAGCTTATTCAGCAACATCTTCTTTCGTCAGCTCTTCTAACAGCTCGTCATCTTCGACCATTAGAGCGATTTGCGCTTTGACTTTTGGTTTTAAGCATTTTGGCACTTTGGCGTATTGATAGTTTCCTGAAATAATATTAATTGCATAAAGTTTAATCATCATGTCTGTTCCTCTTTCTATTTCGTCTTTAATTTTGTGTAGTAGTTTCATCAGTCAGCACTCCTTTATCGTAAAGTTGAGTGACAACGTCTAATAAAGTAGCTTGTGCTATTTCAGAGTTCTCCTTGTGCTTTTCAAGGTCTGCTGTGATTTCAGCAAACTTCTCGTTTTCGTACTTATCACGAAAATTCTCTTGATACACTACTGCAAGAGCTAACTCTTCTAGCTCGCTGTTTGATAAGCTGATTTTATCGGCTGGTAACATGACGGGGTAGTATGCGCCCTCGTCATTCGTCAAGGTTACTTTCGTACCTTTAACAGTACCGTCTTGTTCAAACTCCTGCGATTTTGAACCAAATTTTAATTTCATGTTTTCTCCTGTCTTTTTAACTTGGGAATGGGTCTGTGGTAATCCACGTAATAGAACCACCAAACCATAACGGACTTGCCGTTAGTTTGATACGTCCCGTTATTGCTCCGCTTGGACTATATTTCAGTCGTGCGTAAGAGTCATTAAAACGTACACCAGAACTTTCAGCCGTAATTTCTAAAATCATTGGTGTAACAGGTCTCCACCCGCTTGGAATAGTTTCGCTTGCTGTGCCGTCCCACGCAAGATTGCTTGGATACGTACGATCAATTGTGCCAGTCACAATATTCCCAGAACGAGCACAGTTTAAAGCGAAACCGTACGGACCAGGTATAGTAGCTGTATACACTTTAGATTGATTGACTGCTGTAAATTGAGCTACGCTGTTCTGAATTGCATATTGTTTCCACGATTGCCACGAATTATCTCTCTTAACACGAAAAGCCGAAATATTCCCTCCATATTCAATTGCTTCTTGAACTATCCAGCTTGTGCCTTCGTGTCGACTCACTCTAATGTAATGCCAGCCTGCTGTTAAAGGAGCATGTACTAAGTTGTATCCACGATAGAAACCCGATTCTGTGACTGTGTTTAAGTCTGTTCCATTAGATAGCAGAATAGCACTACCATCGTTAGCAGAAAGTCGATGATGTTGAATATCTTTATTTTTGTATTTAAAGACCCAGTCACTATCAACAGCATTGGTATTTTCTGGGTATTTCCCAAAACTTACAGCTGTTTCAGCCATTCCCATCACCATCTTTTCTGGTGAAACGGGTGGCGCTTTAACCGTACCCGAACTTGTCAAGGCATCTTCAAGTACGCCGTAAACTTCATAAGATTTGCCAATGTCGAACGTTCCGCTAAGCGTTGCTTTTGAGTTAGTCAGTGTATTAGTGACTTTATCGTTAACGCCTGCGCCAGTATCAGCTGTATAAGTAGTTGTGCCAAACGGCGCTGTTTTAAAGCTAAGTTTAAAGCTATTCTTTTGCACGTTGCCAATTTTAAGTGGCGCTATCTTAGCCGTTCGACTAACGACAATCTTATCTGATGATTGATTGGTGTCGCCACGAATTGCTGTGAATGTTAGCGTTGGTAAGAAATACTCTAACACCGTGATGTTGGTCGTAACAGCGTTACTAGAGCGTCCACGACTATCAACCACCCACGCTTTGACCTGCGCCGAACCATTCCACTTCATCAAGCCTAAATTGCCATTATTGGCGTTGGTAGATTGGTTCTTGTTAACAATTTCAGCGTGATAGTCTGTGATTGTAGAACCTTGCACACCAGTAGCGCTGTTAAACGCTACTTTAATGTCTGACACGATTTCAGCGAACGTGTTAGCTGTATTTAGCAGATTTTTAACAGCTGTATTGCTATCTGTTAGCGTAATACTACCAAGTGTTGGCTTGACGCTGCCTGGGACATTCAAGGTTAAAATACAATTGGTTTGACCGATTTTAGTAGAGCCACTATAAGTCTCCAGAACAATTTGACCCCAATCGCTTGTCTTATTCGGCATAGCTGTCGCAAGACTTAAAGGAGGTGTCCATGAGCACGACGTACCAACACCAGTCGCAATTGTACCAGACAATGACCCAAACTCGTATTTAAGGTTGTGAGTAAAACTACTGTTTTTACGATTGATATTGAGTGTCATTGCATTTCCAAGCGTACCTGTAACATTACCGATTGTGCTTGCTCGGGCAATAGTTGGCAGTGGAATAGATAAGTTAACAGTAGCTGAACCATAACCACCAGTATTAACATCAACTTTAAAACTGATGTTAACTGTCTTATTTCCGTTTCCGTCATGATTAACGACATAATCTTTACCAAAAATAAGTAGAGATGAATTAGTGCCAATATTAACACTAGCATTAACAATTTCACCGGTGCCATCAACATAAATTGTCATTGGTGCACTAACTCCCCAAATAGAAGCATAGCTATTGGTACGCAAGCGAGCTTGTAGATTGACTGTTGACCTATTATTAACTGTGTCTTGTCTGTTCCAATCAGACCAGACCTCTAACGTCATATTATGTCCGTATTGCCCACTAAATTGAGCTGTTGCCATAAGTCCTCCTTTCGTTATTTAACAAAGTATGTCGCATTGACATACTCATTTTTGGGATGAGCACGGGTAATGTAGTGTCCTAATTGCAAAGACATTGTAAATACACCATTATCGATGTGGAGCATTCTTTGACTAATGTAAGCAACTTCTGAACCACCACTTTGGAATGAAATGCGGTCTGGTGTGACAACGACTTTTGTTGTACTGTCGTTCTTCCCGATAATCATTCCGCCGTTTCCTTGCGTAATGTACGTGTCTATGAACTGCAATTTTTGAGAGTATTCCATAATTGGCTCAATGTCTTTGACACGTTCTTCAATAGCTTTCGTTATCTCAATAATCTTTTGACGACCGTCTAGGTCTTCTTTTTTTAGATTATTGATAAACGTTTCAAGCTCTGACACTTGCTCCAAAGTAGCTTTTGCCTTTAGCTCAACTTCCATCTGCAATCGCTTAGCTTCTAACGCATTCAGTTGCTCTTGCGTGAGTGCGCTGTCTGCTTTGCTGTCGATGTCAGCTTGGATGTCCTCTGGTGCCCATACATGACCAGTAGCAACATTTCCAAACTGTACCATGACACCTGTCACCCAAGCAGTCCCGCTTTTAGCACCTTCGAGGTTAAATATAATAATAGTTTTAAGCTGGTCGTAAGACTTGTTAGCTGCATAGTCATATGTGTACGTTATGTACTTCCAATCTGATGTACCTGCGAAACCCTCTAAAGTTGTATAGTCTGTGCTTGTAGTTGCACCAGTCGAGCTGTTCTTGCGAACCATTGCGTGTTTAAAGCAGTTAAACATATTCCAGCTATTCGCACCTTGAACAACATTCTCGTATTTCACCCAAGCGCTAAAAGTAACTTTTTGATACAACCTAGAGCTGAAATCTGGTTCTATATTAAAAGCTAGCTCTTTATTGTTTGGAATACGATAACACTTCTTCTGACCCGTGATGTGATTGTCTGGCAATATTTCTTCTATGAAACCACCAGTAGCTTTCGACTGTATCCAGAGATTACGCCCACTAACTTCAACAGTTCCAACCATATCAACCCACTTATACTTCGTTGGGTCTGTACTGTCAGCTTGCGTGTAGTCGGTGTAAGTACCTAAATAGCGCTTATTGTCAGTATTTGACGTGCTGAAATCTTTCTTACCGTCTGCGCTATTGGCGTATGCAATGTGTAAGTATGGTGTCTTACCGTCAGCTCCAGCTTTACCAGCAATACCTTGCGCACCTTTATCACCTTTATCACCTTTCCACTTGCTCCACTTGTACTTCGTCGGGTCGTTGCTGTCTGTGGCGTTGAAATCTACGTACATACCGATATAAGCTTTGGTTTGGTCGGTCTGGCTAAATCCGCCACCCGTAGCATTGTCAGCGTAAGCAATATGCGTGTACTGCGTTTTACCGTCAGCGCCTTTGACCCCTTGGATTCCTTGGTCTCCTTTAGGACCTTGCAAACCTTGGATACCTTGCGGACCACGTTCGCCCTTGTCGCCCTTGTCTCCTTTTAAACGGCTCCAAGTGTAAGCAGAGTATGTCGTACTATCAGCAGAATTATAATCAGTTAGTGTTCCGACATAGAGAGCACCAGAGAAATAAGTAGTGCTAAAGTTGGTCTTTCCGTCTGCGCTATTTGCGTATGCAAAATGAATATAACTTGTCTTTCCGTCAGTCCCTTTTGGACCTTGAATACCTTGTGCGCCATCTTCACCTTGCCATTTAGACCATGTATAAGCACTTGCTTTGGTACTGTCAGCAGAATTATAGTCGGTATAGACACCAATGTAAGCATTGGGCGTGTCTGTGATTTGACTATCACTAGGATTTGCGACTGGGGCATATTTTATGTGAATATAGCTGGTCTTTCCATCGTTCCCTTTTGGACCTTGTGCGCCCGTTTCACCAGTAGCACCAGCGATTCCTTGCTCACCTTTTGGTCCTTGTGGTCCCGTGTCACCTTTTTCACCCTTATCGCCTTTAGCACCGTCAGCACCATCATTGACGTTAGTCAGAGTGATTTCAGTCGTTGCTACTTCGTTGTTGCCAATGTAGGCAGAAACAGTTAAAACAGCGGTATCTTTGATAGTGCTAGCTCTAGCAAGGTATTGCATGGCAACAGTAACGTTTCCGTCAAGAGCCCAGCGCCAAGTGACATCAGAAGCAAGCAACTTCTCGCCCTTGTAAAGATTGGCTTTAAATAGCGATTCTCCCTCGCTATTCTTAAACGTTGTCCCGTTATCACTTGAAATCTTGATAGTGTATGGGACTGCCGCTTCTGCCATCTCTTCCATTCGAGCTAACAAGTTAGCGTCTACCTTGTTTTCTAACTCTTTAAAATTAGTAAAGACTGTTCTATCTTCGTCAGGATTTGAAAAACTTCGGTGAACCTCTGAGGCACGCATTTCTAAAAGCAATGTTGGGAAGAATTGGTCATCTCGAACCTTAACGGTGTCACCCGGCTCTAAATCAGCGTCGCCTTTAACTTCATAAGTGACAGCTGGATAACAACCTGCTTTTAACGTTTTAAGAGCGGTAGCTTCAAGAACTGCTTCATCTGTTGTCTCTACAGAAATATCCTTACGAATCCAGTTATCACCGATTACTTTTCCATTTAGAACTGCGGGATAAAGCTTTTGCGATAAAGGCGCGTAAATATTACCGTTTTTAACATAGAACTCAACTTCACCGTCAGAATTCTTCCACTCTTTATATTTGCTAGAATCAATGACAGTCTTGACTGTTTCTTGGACGTCTTCCGTGTATGTTTCTTGGACGGGTACAGTTTTAGTAACAGCTTGACCACCTACAGTCTTACCAGCTACTAACTCTGGCGGATAACACAAAGTCTGAACACCAGCCATGTAAGCATTAAGATTATATGTATTCTCAACGATGTACATACGACCTGCATAGTTCTGCTCTAAAACTGTGATATTAGAGCCGTTAATCGATTTGATAATTGCTGTATGTCCGTAAATTCCAGTCCAAAACGGTGAACCATAATTAGCTTTAATATTTACGATTGCCCCAGCTTTAGCCTTTGAAACTGAGCCAGCTTCAACGCCCCAACCAAAAGCGCCCCAACGGTAATCTGTACCGATGTTAGAAGCGGCGATACCTGCACCAATTCGACCACTAATACCAGTAACACCTCCACCCAGCCCAGGACCACCTAGCAAACTAGAATATAAAGCAGACAGAGCATAACATTGCCCTGTCCCTACTCGTTGCCCTTTACGACTTTCGATATTTCGTAAAGCGTTCTCTGTATTCGTAGCACCGCCACTAGAAACCGTAACAGTCTTGTTAACAGTACGTGTCTTAGTGACTTTATGAGTGACTGTTCTGTCGCTACCAGTTGGGTGAATCATATTGAAAATAGTCGTTTTATCGATTGTACGTGTAATACTTTCGATATTATCGTCGTAAGCCAAAATGATGTCATCACGTCTTGCGCCGACGCCTTGGTGGGTGTCATCGTGCTCCTTAAAGACATTCAAACGAAACACTTTCAAAGAGCTGTCGTCATTCAGGTAAGTTTCAAAAGCAATCTCAGCGTCAAAGTTATTTGCTAACGAAATCAAGCGCTTAAGCTTAGTATCTTGCCCAGTCCATTCAAGAGTTCTTTTCTGGTCTGAGATTTCATTGATGCCAAGCTTTAACGCTGCAAAGTCTAACAAGTCAAGCTTCTTACAATATTCTTCAAAAGTGTAAGCTTTGTCAGCTCTGTAGGCATTGGCGTACTCGTTTAACAGTTCAAGATTCAAGTTCTCGCAAGAGCATGTGATAGAATTCTCATCTTCAACTGTCTTCATGATGTTAAACAGATAAGCGCGTCCGTTGTCATGAAATGACACAAAAGAGCGCTCGTTCAAAGTTTGATAGACACGTCTGTTGTGAGTGTCTAAATCAAGATTCTTTTTATCGACAGAAAAATCAAAAGTCGCGGAACCTGTTTCAAGGTAGCGCGACCATATATCATCGTAAAACTCTAGACCTTGCGTGTTCTCTTCGTTATCCAGAAAACCAACGCGTTCAAGGTTCTGGTCTAAAATACTTAACAGCATTAGCTCCACCTTTCCTCAAATTCAATTGATGCTGTCGGTGTTTTTTGACACCAACTAGACGTCGTTAACACGACTTGACTTTTACCTCTTGGGATTTTCAAAAAATCAGAGCCATCTATCATTTCTTTAGCACTCTGAATTCCGTTAACTGAGATAGTTTTATTCTCGCTATTGACTTCGACTGTGCTGCCCATTGTATAGCGATTTGGAATATCTTCCCACGTAGGTACTTTGTTAGCTTGAAAGAGAATGTCGCTAACATACATACGAGTAACTAAGGCATGACCAGAGAAGCCACCTAAAATAAGGTGAATATTTGCTGTTTTCTTGCCTTTAATTGCTGGAATAGTCTTAGGTTTACGACTTCCCCACCAATAAAATTCAACAACGTCATCTTTCCGTAAAATATCCGAAAATCCTCGCGGTTCGTTGAATGGGTTATCTTTATCGTATTGTGTATCTAAGAATTTAATGTTCTCTAAAATGCTATATCCACCTTTACCGTCAGCTCCGAGAAGGTTATACTCACAATTCAACCCTCTTGCGCGTTTAAAGGTTTCGACACCATATAAGAAAGTACCCTCTGCGTCAGTAGCGATTATCTTGATAAAGCCATATTGATTATCAAGCAATCCCGGACCACTCCAAAACAACTGACGCCACCAGATGTAGTCGTACAGTGTGGTGTTCGTAACAGGAAAAGTCAAACTTCCCGAACTGTTGACACCTTCTTGCGAGAAAGCTTGCAAATAGACATAATTGCGACCGTTGAAATTAGTAGTTCCTAGCGTTCCAGTGAGGTTTTCCGCAACATTTGAAATAGCTTGGTTCTTAGCTCCATTTTGGAAGCCTGTCAGAATCTTACTGTCTCGATAATCAAAATCCAGTACAGATTTTTCAACGGTTTTCCCGTCAACTTCCTCTTTGCTTCCTAAAGCCATAGCAGCCGTTGCGTTAACCATACCAAGGTAACCGTTATCGCTGTTGGATTTGACTTTAATAATAGGCAAAGCAATCTCATTCCCTTTGTTTTCCACGTCAAAGATGATTTGCCCGTCTTTAACTGTCGGATTCTCAAAACGCTTGTAAGCCACGCTGTGAGCCACGCCATCGAACGACTCAAACTCTAGTGTTAAATCTGCTTCTCTGACCGAACTTGACGGCTCAGGAAATTTACTAATACTTGCTAAGTAATAACGGTCTGGTTGGTCGCTAAAGACTAATTTAGCTGGGTAAGTTGCAAAGATGTCGTTTAAAATATCGATTTTATCTAAGACGTCGCCTTTGATAAAAATATCGACTTTGATTGTTTTCCCGCCTCGTCGCTGACGTTTAAAAGACAGGCCACGAGTTGCGACCTGTCTTGTTTCATTTGTGATGTCAGCGATTCCCGGACGATGTATTTTTAAGACAGTGAGATAAGGCTCAAGGTCTACACCGTTATAGGACATTGTTTTTAAAATTTTTTCCAAGCATTATCCCCCTTTCAAACGTAAATTACGAGCGTTGGAAGCTGCAATTTTTTCTTGATACTTGCGATATGTTTTGCCTACAAGAGTGTCGCCGTCGAGGTACACATCAAGCTCTTTATCCAGAATTTCTTCGAGCACTCCAAGTATTTGATAAAGCACTTCGACGCTTTCAGATTCTCCGCTCGTTGCGTCAACAATTCCTCGACCGATTCCAGCCAAGGTTTTATCATTTAGTGGCAAGACAGCTTCATCGCCAGCTTCACCACCAACCATCGCCTTATCGCCATTCATACCAAATAGCGTAGGGCTAGTCATGATACCACCTTTTTTATAGAATTCCACACCAAGCGTTGGAATCTTACCTTTTAAGAGGTCTCCAATTCCCCAACCTGCTGGCGAAATGCTAAAGTGTGGCATTGGAATGTGTGGCCATGAAATACTGAAATTAAAGAATCCCTTAATGGCGTCAATTGCATTTCTGACAGCGTCTCTAGCTCCGTTAATTGCATTGGAAATCGTATCTTTAACGCTGTTCCAAATACTCGAAGCGGTGCTTTTGATAGTATTGAACGCATTCGAAACAGCGTCCTTAATTCCATTAAACACATTCGAAGCCGTTGACGAAATACTATTCCACAAACCAGATAAGAATGACGAAATACTATTCCAAACGCTTGAAGCTGTTGAGCTAATAGTATTCCAGAGCGTGCTAAAGAATGCACTTAAAGCGCTAAAGACCGTAGTAGCTAGTGTTACAATACCATTCCAAAGTGTTGAATAGAACGTAACAAGAATATTCCAGTACGTTTGAGCTACTATTACAATACCGCTCCACAAAGCGCTAAAGAACGAGCTTAAAGCATTGAAAATTGGCGTAGCTACTGCTAAAATACCGTTCCAAATTGTGGTTAAAGTCAGAACGAAGCCTTGCCAAACGCTCATTGCAAAAGCGACAATAGTATTCCATACCGCTGTTAACGCTGAACTGATAGCGTCCCAAACGCTTGTCGCAACTGATTTAATTCCTTCCCAAAGACTAGAAAAGAAATCAGCTATGTTTTGCCAGAATCCTTGTGTAAACGCCCAGAACACTTCCCAAGCGGTTCGTAAAGGCGTGTAGATTGCTAACCAAGCTACTTGGAAAATGATTGCAATACTCACCCAAAGAACGTTGAAGAAGGTTACTAATCCATTCCAAACCGCTTGGGCCGCGCTAACAATTGAATCCCAAGCACTTGTTAAATCGTTTTTAACACCTTCCCAAGCGCTAGATACAGAATCTTTAATAGACGTCCAAAGATTACTGAAGAAGTCCACTAGACCTTGCCAGATTTGACTTGCGCTCGATACGAGTGACTGCCATGTCTCGCCGAGCCACTTCGTAAAGTCAGACCACATTTTTTTGCCGGTTTCCGTTTGGCTAAAGAACCAAACAAGTCCTGCTACTGCTGCGGCAATTGCTGCAATTAAGATTCCCCAAGGATTAATAGCCATAGCTGCATTGAATGCTTTAACTGCTCCTGTTCCTGCCACGGTAGCAGCTGCGTGTGCTCCCTCAGCCGCTGTCAACGCTTTAGTTCTTACCATGTGAGCTAACATCAAACCATTTGAAACACCTAAAATAACATTTCTAGCCGTTTCAATTCCTTTGATTACACCAGTAACAACCTTGTAGCCGGTCCAAGCACCGGTAACTCCGACAATAGCAGATTTAAAGATATCTACTGAGGTGCCGCCTTGTTTGAACCAAGTGACAAAATCCTTAACACCGCCTGTTGCGTCTGCTAAGAAATCAGAGACACCTTTGATAGCGTCTTTTAAGCCGTCAACCTTTCCTTTGCTGTCGTCAGCGCCAGAAAAGCTACTGAAGAACTCGCCAACCATGCTTGCGACTTCCAAAATAATCTGCTTGATATTCTCGTAGGCTGTTTGAAGACCTGAAAACTCAGGCGGAACTTGCGAGAAGATTTTGTCTAAGAAAGCGATAAAATTATTCGACACTTCCGGCAAAATCGTATTAAACAGAATATTAAAAATCATTGGAAGGATGCTAAAAAGCGCCCCCAACAACTGTGTAGCACCATCAATCAAAGCTGGAAGTATTGTTTGAAGTAAACTTGGTAGATATGCTGAAAGTTGAAGAAGAACTTGTGTGAGCCCCTCGATTACTCGTGGTAACGCTTCTTGAATTCTTGGAATAATGTTGTCTAACACTCGTCCAAACGAATAAGTAACATTATTGACTAATTTTGCTATATTTTGGTCAGAATCAGCCATACCAGTAAGCAAATCAGTCCACGCAGCTTTCATCATTCCAATAGAACCAGAAATAGTCTTCTCAGCTTCTTTTGCTGTTGTTCCAGCAATGCCCATTGATTCTTGCATAACGTGAATAGCTTCAACGACATCAGCAAACGAATCAATATTATAGTGGATACCGCTGATTTTCTCAGCTTCTTTCAGCAAACGCTGCATTTCTTCTTTAGTACCACCAAAACCTAGCTTCAAGTTATCCAACATGGTATAGTTCTGTTTGGCAAAACCTTGATATGCGTTTTGGATAAGGTCTATCGAAGTACCCATCTTGTTGGCGTTGTCTGACATGTCAACTACTGCTTTATGTCCGACTTCTGCGGCTTTTTGAGTGTCGCCGCCCAAAGATTGAACCAAAGACGCACTAAAGCTGGTAATGGTTTCCATGTAAGCGTTGGCTGACAAACCAGTTTCTTTGAAAGAGTTTCTAGAATGTTCCATTACAGCGTCTTGCGCTGATTGTAACTTATTGAATTCTTCCGAAGCGTCCTCGACACTTTTTCCAACGCTTTGAGCGTATTCTTCAAGACTTTTTCCACCAGTACCAAAAAGCGTTTCAACACCACCGACCAACTGTTCGTATTCAGCATAATTTTTAACTGCTGCCACCGATACAGCGCCAAACGCTGCTGCTCCTGCAGCAAGACCGACGCCGATAGCTTTCCCGGCTTTGACAGCTAAGTTGCCAACACCACTAAAAGCCTTTCCGATTTTTCCGTGAGCTCCTTCGGCTTTACCAGTTGTCTCGTCGATAGCCTTATTGGCTTCTTGGTTTTTGATACCGATTTTTCCGAATAAGCTAAATAGTTCCATCTACATCTCCTTTCTTGTCATTGTTCAAAATAAACTCAGCCATTTCGATAGCTTTCTTATCTTTCTCGACTGACTGCTTCTTGTCTTGACGTCCTTCAGAATGAAGATTATTGTTGATGAACTCGCCTAAACTTAATTCGGTATCTTTAGCCAACCAAATATCTCGCAACTCTTCTTTTTGAGCTTCATTAACTAAATACACTAAAAAATCCAACGTTTGCCCTAAGGTCATAGTCCCTAAGACAAGCATTGGATTGGCATATCGTTTAAATAATAAATCTTTTAATCTAAATTCTGTTAGCTTAACACTGATGCAATAGATTTGAAAAAATCTTTAAGTTCCTCTTTCTTGAAGAAAGCAGTCAATAGTTTTGCGTAGTCAATCATGCTAAGCGAATTGATTTCAGAAACTTCTTTACCAGTTAAATCAGCAAGAAAACTGTTGATGTCATCTTTTGCTTTGTTGATATTTTTCATAACAGCAAAGACAAGGCCGGCAACGACTTTTGTTCCTCGTTTTTCAAGGTCTTTTTCAGCGCTGTTAAAGGCGCCATCGACCAAAGCCATGATTTCTTCTTGACAGTCAAGTTTGCCAAGGATTCCAAGCATTGTAAAGATGTCATCACCTTTAAGCTCACGCATTTTTGTTGTTTCTTTTGGTAGTTCAGTTACTTTTTCAGTCATCAATCAAAATCCTCCAATATTCTATTAAACTTCAAGACTAATTTCAGGATAGTAAATACGCGCTGGAAGCGTTAGGTCTTCCACTTGGTCTTCGTCAGCGTGTGCTTCGAAAGTCATCGCTACTACAGCTTCGTCATTGTCTTTAAGCTCCATTTCAAGACCTGATGTGCAAAGAGCGTTATCTAAAACAACGATAATTGGGTCTTTAGTCCCTGAAATAGTACCAACAAGAGCGATATTTTTGAGGTAATCAGAATTATCAACTGTACCTTTGCTCGTGATAATCTTGTAGTTCGTTGGTGCTGTTTCCCCATCGCCAGATTTAACTTCGGCACCGAGAGCCAAAGCGATATTTTCAGCAGTTAACTCTTTGACGTTAGTTTCAAGTGTTGCGTTTTGAGATTCAAGCAATTTCAAACCAACAGCTTTAGTTTTAACACCGTCAACTTCAACTTCACGATAGCTTTTCTCGATAGTAACTTTGTTACCGTCTGATGTAGCACCGAGAAGTTCACCTTCCCATTTACTCGTTTCTTTATTCCATTCAAGGTTTTTAAAAACAGCGCCAGCGTCAACAATATAAGACTTTGGTGTGTTCTTTGTGTACCCAGTTTTACGTACAGCTTGTTTTGCCATTAATTTCTCCAATCTATAATCAAATAAAAACGCACGTCTCGACGTTGTAGCATGTCTGACCCTGTGTCAGTCATGTTGCCACCCTCAAAACGTGCTCTAATGTAACAACTATCAAGCATTTCAGAATAGTTCCGTAATACTTGTTTTAATTCAGCTGTTTTGGTCTCGATTCGTTCGTCATTGCTGCCTTGATTATCAAAGATAGTTACGTCCAGATAAGCGCCGTCGGCGTATTTGTCACGATTATCGCTATCGTAGCTAAAAACCAGATAAGGATAAGTGATTTGTTGACTTGTGTTCTTTCTAAAGTAACTTTCAGCGATGACGTTTTGACATTGTGCCAACACAGCGGCAATAACTTCGTTCATTGTGACCTCTTTAAGTTAAATTTCTAAGACAATCTTCCAAAATTTCTTGGATTTGTGACTTATTCTGACGAAAAGCCTTACGCAAGAACTTAGTGGGTCTTTGTCCGTAAGTGAAATATGTCTTACCGTCTGCGGCTGTATACACCCAGCCACCTTTACGACCGTTCCCTTTCTCGGCAAATTCACCAGTACCGAATTCAATCCAGACTGCATACTCGCAATTGGTTCCGACGTACCCGACCAATTCGTCACGGTCAACGCGATAGTCAATACTATCACGCAAGGCTCCAGTATCTACCGGCGCCAAACCAACAGCTACACCCTCAACAAGCATACAAGCTTGAATTAGGCCACGAATAGCCTGTAATTCAATTTCATGCTTAACTGCTGCTGAATTATCTTTAAATTCACTAGACATCAACCCACCGCCTTCAAAAAGATTTCTAAGTGGTCGTCTAATTCCATCGGATTATCAACGTAAGTCACTTCGTAATCTCTGTCTTTGAAACGAATACGGTCTGAAATGCTAATTTCTAGACTTGTATCAAATGTGATAATAACATGAGTGCTTTCCGCTGTGATTGCATTCTGACCATTGCTTTCTTCGCCGCTTAAAAAGTCAATCCAGCCATCAAAGATGCCAGATTCCTGAAAGTCGTGAATGGTTTGACCTAGACTGTTTCTTTTACTTGTCTTATCGTATTTTAAAATTGTAAAAACAGACATCAAGACCACCTCAATTTCTTATACTTCTTCAAGAAGCCTAAAAGCGTTGCTGGATAACCTTCTTGACTTTCTGACGCTGTGACATCGTAGTAAGTGACCGAGTGACGACTTATCGATTCCGATTTAACCCCAATTTTTCCAGTCATTTTAGAATCGTATTGAATTAATTTCTTAATTCCTGCTAAGACGTCCGCTGGGTAGCTTATTTTAGTCAGAATAGCCTTTGTCGATACTTCCGCGATAAATTCTCCGTCAATCTTCAACACGTCGTCAGCGACTTCTAAGACTGTATATAAGCCATCGTTAAAATGACTGTCATTTATTTCAATGGTATCTCCGACTTTGAAAATGTCTAGACGACCTTTAGAAACACGGATTTCATCATCAGAAAGCACTAAACCAGAGCACCTAAAGCGAATATTTTGGAAATTGTTATTGGTTGACACTCGGACCATCGTTTCAAGACCGTCACAATACTCTTGTGTGGCGCTTTTATCAATTTTTTGAGCGTCTTCAAGCGAAATAATCATACATACCCCCAAAAATAAAAGAGAGTAGCTGACTACTCCCCTTCTTGTTCTGCTAACAATTCAGCTAGCACTTCTGTACGTGCATTCTTCTTGTAGTCTACACCTAATTCATCAAGTTTTGACTTGATTTCATCACGGTTAAGCTCTTTTTCAGTTTTTTCAGCTACGTCTTGCGGTGTTTTGCCTGCTTCTTTAGCTGGAAGCTGAATAAGTTCCTTAATAAGAACTGAGCCTTTGGCGTTTTCGCCTTTCAAGAAAGATTGTACACGTTTTTCATCAGGTTCATATCCCTCACGGGGATAGATAGCCCCGATTGGGTAAAGAACACCTTCGTCTTGTGAATCGATAAACGAATCAACGACAAGATAAAGCTTTTTCATTTAATCACCTTCTTAGACTGTTTCAGTAGCGAGTTTGTGACGAATTGCCACGATACCGATATTTTTATCTTCGTAAACTTTAGACCAGTTATTAGCTGTTGCAAGCTCGGCGTTTGAAGGTGTTTCACCAGCTACTGTAGTGTCAGTGAATTTTACGCCGTAAGGGTGAAATACGAAAGCGCGACGTGTGAATACTTCATCAACACCAGCGGCAGCTTTACGATTTGTTTCAAAAGTAGTTAGTTTCGCTGGTGTTCCGTTGTTACGACCAAAAGCGCCCTCAGCTAGCAAGTAAGTTGTGTAAACATCATCAGCCGGTGCGTTGCTATCATCAACAATGACACGGTAATCAAGATAGGTTGGAATGTTGATTGTTGCGTCCGTTGGTTGGATATAAACAATCAAGTTATCTTGTTGCAATTTAGTATATACAGCTGAGTGCATAACCATAACTTTAAGCTTATCGGCAGAATCACCAAGTAATTGTTTAGCGTTCAAGACCTCTTTAGCTGTGATTGGTTTTGTTGCAATGTCTAGCAAGTGAGTAGATGCAAGTGCTCCATTTTCAATAAATAAACCTTTGAGAACTGAAAGCAAGACTTTCTGCTCTTGACGCAACCAATAGTCACCAATTCGGTCAAGAATAGCACGCATTGGGTCGTCACCAGAAACAACTGCTGCTAACTCGTTAACAGCCCAACCACGACCACGATACATAACAGCTGCCATGTCTTTTCCTGCTGTAATTTTACCAGTCGAAAGCTCTTTATCTTCTCCAAGAACTTCATCATCACCAGACAAATCATTCCAGAATGGCATATTGACAAGGACGTTTCCGGCTGTAATCATTTTAGAAACACGTTCGTCCGCTACTGCAATACCGGAGTTAACAATTAGTGATTTTTGAGCTGTGTATTGTTGAATGTAGGCGTTGTAGATTTCTGGAGTAATAGTATCCAGAATTTTAGTAATTTCGTTTGACATTTAAATTCTCCTTTATTTGTTTTGCTGTTGCAAGAACTGAGTCAAGTTCATTTCAGGATTTGCAAGAACTGACTCAAGACTTTGTGGTTGTGGCGGTTGTCCGTTACCTAATCCAGCACCACCTAATTTAGTGAAGCCTTCAGGCTCTTTAGTTGGGTCTGGTACTTGCTCAAAGAATGAAGGTAGGTTTGCTTGTAAGTCCTTGATTTTATTGTCAAGGTCTTTGACATTGCCTTCCTCATCTACTTCAAGCTCACCAAGTTTGAACATGAGATAATCAACATCAGTCCCTTTAGCAGCAGTCAAAGCGTCTTTGATTGTCTGTTTACGAGCGTTGTCTTTCGCTTCCTGTTCTAGCGTTGCAACTTTCTCTTTGTATGACTTCAATTCGCTTTGTAGCCCCTCATTGTCCTTGTTGTTTTTCTTCAAAGTGGCAAGTGTTGCATTGGCTTCGTTTAGCTGTGCTTCTGCCGCGGACAGTTTCTCTTGCGTAGCTTGCACGGCCTTGCCATGCTCTGCCATAATTTGATTGATAACGTCTTCGGACAATTCCAGAGACTGTAAGAATTCACGTTTCATTTCTTCTCCTTCTACGTCTGTTTAACGTGAGACGACCACGAGAATTTGAATAATGTTGACAATTTAACGCCTTGTCTCGGCGAAAGTCCCAAGTTGGATTCGAACCAACGATTGAGCTTTTGCAGAGCTCTGCCTTTCCTCTTGGCTGCTAGGACACAAACAAAAAAGCCGTATTTCTACGACTTTTTGAGTATAAAAAAGCACCATCGTTTAGATAGTGCTTAATAATCAAATGTTTTATCATTTTGTTGATATTCTTCTTTGAGGTGTGGTTAGCTTGTCAGCTTTTAAATAATCTGTATTATTCGAAACAGAGAACTGACGCCTATCAATAGCTTTCGCCCATTCGTGATAATTCTTGACTTGAACAATCTCTCTTGTCTCATTATCACGTCTTAAACGCGTGTTTTTATCGTTTTTTAAACGTGAAACAGTACGACAACGGCAATTACAATCCTCGCTAGCCACCCCAAACATGTGTGGTTGCTTAGCTTTTAACCCACCGACTTCAAAATCTTCATCAGGTTTGACACGCTGACCGTCCAATTTTGCGTGGTCGCTACGAGTGCGATTATCAAGTGTTGAAATCCATTCTTTCTCGAACTCGACCCCTAATTTCATCGCTTCAAGCTGTGATTTTTGCCTTGCTATTGCTTGAACTCGACCAGCTTCGGTACGTGTAATGTTCAAAGCTCGACGGTAAGAACTATAACCGAGTTCTGCTAGCCTAGCAGCAGTCTCTTTGTAGCTGCAACCCTGCAAGAATACTCGTGTAAGCTCTGATTTGATATTTGACTTCAAGCGTTCAGCCACACCGTCATTCAAGCGTTCAGAAAGCTTGTAGTTAGCTACGGGTGTTTCTATGATTGTCTTTAACTCTTCGCTTTTCAACATTGTAAAGTTGATAGCTGTATTCTTAGATTCATACTCATAAAAGAGCTCGTTATAAGCAATCTTCCCCGTACTCTCTAAATAGCTACTTATTTCCGTTTTAAGCCCTTGCTTTAATTCCTTGGTTGATTTATCAAGTTGTTCTAAAAGGCTCGTCATACGACTTAATTTTAGCTGTTCTGTGGACGATAATTCTTCATATCGTTGATAATCAACAAGCAAAGCTTTTTTTAGGTCTTTAATCGTATCGACATACAAACCATACAGCTGTTGGTCAGTCTTCTTGTCCGCCTTTGTCAACAGGTTCTCGATTTCCTGTTGGAATTGGTTCAATTCCGTCATCGTCCACCTCTGTTATTTGGTTAAAATCAGACTTGTAAGCTTGCTCACCAAGCGCTTTCTCGACTTCGTCCGGGTCAACTTCTAGGATTTCGGCTAACAACTCTAAAACTGTACGGTCATCTAAGCGAGGAGCGGCAGTCATGACGTTATTAATCAATACTTGCTTAGTGTCAGCCTCTGATTTGGCTACTGTGGCATTATCGGTCTCGTTTGCCATGACTGAGCGTGTTATAGTCACCTCAATATCTGACGAATCGAATGCTTTGACATTTAATTCATTGATATTTTGAACAATCAAGTCAAGCATTTGCTTGATAACCGCTCTCAATCGAACTTCAGTCTTGTTACATTTTAGGTCTAGCAAGCTGTAACGAGATTTAATCACAATGTTCGTGATATTGCCGTCGCCAATTTGCGAGCTATCAAAGCCCATACCAAACTTATAAATCCCCTCTTTATCGATTGACAACTTAGTTTTACGAGCTTCTACCGGAATATCAACCGTTTGAACATCAACACCGCCATCTTCATCAACACTAACAGTCTTTTTAGATTTCAGGTTAGTAACCAATGTGTCTAGATTGTCGCCTTCAAATCCTCGAACAATGTAAATCGGGTGGTCAAAGTCAATTAAATTGTTAGACAACGAACAAGCCATCAAATCATAGTCATCAATCAAGTCTTTAATAGGCTCTAAATCAGTCTTCTCACGCTTGTTATTGGCCAGCTTGATAAATGGCACTTGGCCATAGCCTTTGCCGTAGTAGGCGCCGTTTTCGTCTTTAGCGAGCTGATGAAAGGCTGGGTTCACCTCAACGGATTCATCTAGCTTCATTTCACCCTCGTTGACACAAACAAAGTAAAATACCTGTTCTTTCGTCCAAAACTGAGCACGAATGACATTCTTGACCTCACTCTTAACTGTGATTTGGTCATCATAGTAGTAAATCATTTGGTCAATAGCCAAGTTCTCGTCGTAAATTGGAATGGTTTTGAGTGCGTCAGCTGTTTTGAATCTGATTTTACCTTTTTCATCAACACTCCAAAATACGTACTCATAAGATTTCTGACTTGCACCCTCAACAAGCTCTTGTAGCATAAGTTGAAAGTCATCATCGATGTATTGTTCAAGATAGCTTTGCAACTCTAGCTGGTCTGTTGCGAATTCAACAGGATTAGAAAGCAAGTATTGGACTTTCTGGTCAACGAGTTCAGTAAAGAATCCATGTGAGATTTTGGTGTTAGCTCGGTATTCTTCCTCTTTTAATTGACCGTTGCTGTCAAAGAAAAACAAGCGTGTGTCTAAGATGTCATGACATGAATCATAATACCGAACGCCGTCCCTCATTTTCCGCTTTAAAGCACTTGCTCTGTCGCTATTAATCAAGCTTTTGATTTCAGTAGCAAGCATTGAAATGTCGTTAGTTTGTAACATTATATGCTCCTTAATATAGCCAACCTTTTGATTCGACACATTGCAAAGCATAGCGCAAGGCGTCCATCAAGTGATTATTTTTATCTTCTGGTTTATTCAACCAATTACCTTCCTTATCTTGTTGGTAACAATAGCTGTAAAATTCGTCCATGATGTGAGTACAAGACGAATGTACAATAATTTGATAGCCTTGTAACTTCGAAATACCTGCCATGATTGAATCTTTACCTTTGCGACTAGCTTTAACACGTCTCAAACCATGTTCTTGTTTAAGCTCTTCAATCAAACGTGATTCTGCACAATCTGCAATGATAGTCGCTTTCTGATAACCTTTTGATACAATCAAATCAGCCACTTCACGAGTGAATAGACCGACTTGATAAGCTTCGTCAAAGATGTGTATTTCCTTCGTCTCATCATTAATCAAGCAAGCCACAAGCGCTGTAGGGTCGTGAGTAAAACCAAAGTCAAGGCCAAGCGCCAGTTTATTATTTTTGTCCTTAAGCAACTCGTCTTTGTCAAAATCTTCAACTCTGACATTCTCGAATACAAGTCCTTCAGCTACGCCCCACTCACCATCACAAACGATACGAGCACGCCTTGGGTTAGTGATGTACAGGTCTTCATAGCGCTGTCTATCGACCTCGTCTAACCACTCATTACACTTATAAGTAGTGGTCAAAGCTAACGTGTCAGCCCGCTGTGTATCCTTATCAAAAAAGACTCGTTTTAACCAGTGCCTTTCGTTCCACGGGTTAAATGTCACTGTTATCTGCTTAAAAAAGTCAGGAACATTCAAGCTACCACGAATAGATTCGACAACTGTACTAAATTTGTCTTCTGTTTCAATTTGATAAGCTTCCTCGAACCAAGCCCAGCATAGAATCCCGACGTCAACAGTAATAGACGTGATTTTCAACTCATCGTCAAGACCTCGAAACAGAATCTTTTGACCTGTCTTCTTTAAAGTGATTTCAGGCAAGCTTTCGTTGAATTTAAAAAGGTGTGTAACCTTTAATTGATTACACGCCCATTTAAAATCTGTATAAGTTGACTGCTTGTTAGTATTTGAGTACCTGCGGACTACCAACAAGTTAGCCCACGGGTATTTCAAAAGCCTTGTGATGAAATTCAGCGCTGTAGTCTTAGATTTCTTCGAACCACGAGAACCTTTGACTACTCTGTAGAAGTTCTTAGACCGCCAAAAAGCGCCATATCCGCCACCAACCATTTTGGGAAGGTCAACCATTACGTTAGTCTGCGATGTCGTCTTCATTAGCGAACACCACCGTTCCCTGTACTTCGACTTCCTGTTTATCAGTCCATAATCTATAGCGTTTACCGAGAAGCTCAGCGGCTTTGATTCGGTCTTTGGCGCTGACCTCAATATCGGTCAATTCTTGACCTAACTCACCAACACCAATGATAGTCTGCTCTGTTTCTTCGCCACGCATGACTGATGTCAAATATTCTAGAACTTCTTGTTGGTCAGCGACCTTTTGGGATTGTAATTCAGCTAGCCGCTCGCTTATATAAGTTTTTATTCCAACATTTTCCAACAATTTATGAGATTGTGCTCTGGCGTAATTCTCGCTGTAACCAGCTTTTGTTGCTGATTCCATAGCATTTCCAGAGATGATGTACTCATCTGCAAATCGTCTCTGTCTCTCATTCAATTTTCCATCACCTCCAGTCTAAAATAAAAGAGCAAGACACCCATGCGCCTTACCCTTAATTCTTGATACTACCATTCTAACAGATTTTTAGAACCGTGCAGTCCCAAAAAGTCCCACAAAATACTTATGAAATCAAATAACTTCTTCTAAAGCTGATACAGCATCATTTTTGAGTCTGTAATACGTTGTGCGACTCATTTTCAAGTCGTAACAAACGCTATCAGCTGTGCCTTTATTAATATACGTCATTCTCAACACTGCTCTATGTTTTGGATTTTTGAGCTTATTGATAAGTCTGCCAAGTTCAAGTTTTCTATTGATAACTTCATTAGTATCTTGTTCAATCGCTTCTTTCATGATGACAAGCTGAGTGTACACGTCGTCAACTCTTTTAGCTTGACCGCCTTTTGTTTTCTCTGTTTTCCACTTTGGACTTGAAAGCAAGCCTGCTTCAAGCTCATTGATTTCATCTATTCGACTTTGAATGTCCATATCAAGATTTTGTAATTCATCTAACAACTCTTTAGCTCTGCTCACTTTCAATCCTCCGATGTGATATAATAGTTATAGCATTTTAAATCATATCAAGCTTGCGTGAGCAGGCTCTTTTTTTATTAAAAAATTGAATTTTATCCTTTCGCTTACCTCTCAAATAATTCCAGAAACTCTTCATAGCTATTCAAAACTTTATAGCAACAATCACGCACGTAAACTTCACAGCCCTTATGTTCCACCCAATTACCCGTTTCTTCGTCAAAGATTTCAAATGTATCTTCCGCTATTGATATAATTTCATTTGCGTTTAATATCAGTTTGAATTCCTCAAGTTTATCTACATCATACCCTGTTATTTGACTTATCCATTTAACATCACTCACTTTTAAACCTCCTCAACTGTCAACACAAATCTGTAAAAGCCTTTCTTACCACTTAACCCGCCATACCTAAAAGACATTGAACGAATAACTTTATAATTATCATCTACCCAAATGCCAGCATCCGTCATGCCATCAATAATAGCTTTTATTGTTGGATAAAGGTTTGGCGGGTCTAATCTTGACCTTGTCGGACTGTACACTGTGATGCTTACTCTACACGGATTTTTTGAACCAAACGGCTTCGCTTGCTTATCTTTTTCAGCTGACACGCAATAATTTGCTAGCCCTCTAATTCGTTTAGTCATCTTCGCTTTTTCTTGCGGGTGCCACCTATCATTGCTGTTGATAACCATGTTTTGTTTTTTTGACCTGGTGTTTCTAGGCAACATGAACTCAAATTCCATATTACACCTCGTTTATCTCACCGATAACATCAATTTTGACTTGAGTTACACCTTTAAAATAATCAGCGTTATCTTCTTGATTTACAAAAATAGCCAAATTCTCCAATAGTTGCTTTAAGTCAGTTGCCATAAAATTAAAACTTTTAATAGAATGCTTACTAGCTGTTTTTACTTGAAATATTTTTCTTTTGGGATATTCAACAACTTCATTCATTCTGTTTTCTCTTTCCTCATCTTCCAACTCAACTAACGCATTGCCACAAATGTCACAAAACATAACACCAGGCTTTTCTTCCCACAGCTCTAAATCCGCCACATTTCTCCACTCATAACAATCTGTACAGAACGCTCTTTTAATTTTCATCTTTTCACCTCTACGATTTCAACTCTTATTATATCCTCGTCGCTAGTTAAGCCACTTCTGCTAGCTCTTTTTAAGGCTTCTTGAAAGTTGTTAGCTTCAACTATATAAGTCCAAGGCCAGTAGTCTTCTTCAAAAATAAGGGAAACTTTGTATTTTTTCATTCCTCTCCCTCTCTATAATCTAACCACGGCTCAATAAGACTGCGCTTCCCGCATTTTGAGCATTCAAGGTGATATTTAATACTAAAACTAAATATCGAATTCTCCTCTTTCTTTACATAATCGTGTCTGCAAAAGAATTGTTTCAAATTCTGCCTAAGCTGTTTCTTTTGTTCGTTGAACTTATAAACAATCATTTTAAGAGTATCGAACATTATTACACCTCATCACTCTTCGTTTAGTTCAGCTAGTGTATTCCACACGCCATCTGCAAGACAACTAACTTCTTTAACCTCATTGATTTGCTTTGGTGTTTCTTTATATTCCCACCATTCACTACCGTCATATTCGTGACGTTCAAGCCACCAATCATCACCAACGATAACTAAATCTTCAGCTACTTTAGCAGTGCCAAAACCTGAATAATATTCAGACTTCTTTGCGACTTGCTCAAAATTTTCTTTTGTAATTGCAAAATCTGAACCTTGAATATATTTGACATCTTTAAATGTTTTTCCGTAAGTTGCTAATTCTCTTAATGTTTCTTCCCATAAATTAGTCATTTTCTACCACCTCTCTATACGTCTTTTCAAAGATTTCTTTTTGACAAACATAGCACTCACCTGTTGTGTTCTTGATTAGGTAGTCACCATCATTAAAATACATAGTACCTTCTAACGTTTCAATTTCATGAAATACCCCAAAACCAATACTTTGCCACGTTGCAAATTTCTTAACTTCCTCACGATTATCTTTGGTAACTTGAATTGCTTCAACGGGCGTAGTTTTAATGTATTTTTTAATCATTCTTTCCACTCCGCTTTAAAATTTGTCATCAACTTGCATTGGATTCTTGCTGGTATTCCATCATACTCAAAGTCAAGATTCACTATATCGGTTTCTTTTTCTGCCATAATTTCAAAAATGTCTAAAACTGTTATTTTGCTAGCTTCCATTATTTTTCCTCCAAAAGCTCTGGATTTTCGTAAATATTGCCGATAATTTTACAAATAGACCTGCTACTTTGAATATCAGCAACTTCACTTAATTCAGCAATTTCGTATAAAAAGTCTACAAACCAACCAGCTAAATCATCATTCCAAAACACTTTTGCTAACTCATCGTCATATGTTAGTAAAACATCCCCCTCAAAGATTTCTTCCCCATTCTTATCAATCAAACCTGTTGATTGCATGAGTTCGCTAATATATCCAGTATCAGTGTCATTTTTTAAAATACAAAACAAATCTGACAAGTCCTCGTAATCGCTTGTTGTTATCATCATGCACTCAACTTTATCATATACTCTAAATTTTGGTATTGTCATTTTTCCACCTCTTCGATTTCAAACGCTGGGTTATTCCAAAATTTAAATTCTTCAAGTTCACTTTTAGTAAAATAGCATTTAGAGCATTCATCATTCATTGGGACAGTACTAATACCAATCTTGTTAGCAGTTTTTATTATCCCAACATATGTTTTGCCAAAATCTTCGTTTGAGAATTTAACTGTATACAGCTTCTCTTTCTCAACTTCATAGCCGTAAATCCACGCTTTAGCAAATGTTTCTGGATTGCAGACAATCCAAGTGGTTGTTTTATCTGGCGTTTCATCAGTCATTGCTTCATACAAATCAAAACCATTATATTTTGCACCTTGAATCCACGTATCAATGAATTGCGGTACTACTGGCTTTTCTGGTTCCCACGGTGCTGGTTCTGGTGGCTTCACTGGCTCGTCAAGCTCCCTAAAAAATAGTAGCGTACTGTTTAAAGCAGCTCGATAACCTCTATCATAGTCTCTCTCAGAACTGAAATAATCAATTCTTCGTTTAATCTTCTCAATCACTTCTTGTTTATTTATCATCTTTTACTCCTTCTCTTAAAAAAGTTTCATACATAGCCATCTCTTTAAGTTTATCACCGACAGCTTGGATTTCTACTAGCTCTCTATCAGTGTAGTTTTCCAAATTTTTAGTGACTTCAATAAGCGTTTTTCTTAGTTCTTCAATAGTCATAATTACCTCCCCAATTGTCAGCGTGATAAATAATCGTCTGATTTTCTTCAAGCAACTTAATTTGTTCTTTCGCATCTTGCAAATCACTTTTTAATTGACTAATGGTTGCTTCGCTTTTTTGATGCTCGTAATACGCCCCATTCAAATACCCTAAACCTATCAGAGTACAAAGCACGAACACTATTACAAATACTACACTTATTCCTTTAAAAGCTTCTCTAATAGCACCGAACATCTTTAACCTCCTAAAAACTCAAAGATAGCTGTTTATTGGCTTGTTCAATCTCTAAACGTAAGTTTGTTTGCGGTTGCCATTGTTGCCAATAATCGTAAGCACGGTCAATGTCTTTCTTTTTCAGCAAGTCATAGCGTGGAATTTTGAACAACTCTTTAAAATCTCTGGCTGCTTGACAAAACACTTTCTGTCTCAATTTGCTATCGCTGTAAGCCGGCGCATCATATCCGCCCAAGCATTTAACGACTGCTTTGTTGCGTACTTTGGTTAAATCTTGGTTAATTGACGGATTGACTGGTTGTTCTTCTTTCAAATAAACAATGTCATCACGCATTACAGCTTGTTCTTGCTTGATTTCTTTCTGCGTTTGGAATAATTGAATAAACGCATCCTCTGTGCTGACCGCTGTTTGTGTTGGTGCTACATAGCTACCGTGTTTTCTAATTGTTGGCAACACCTCACTTGTCACCCAGCGTCTGAACGCTTTAGCTTTTTTCATCTTGCTTTCAATTACAAGCGAATACAGACCAGACTCATTAATAATAATGGGTCTTTGTTTTCTTCCGATGGCGTCACGAATTGTTACCTCATCCGTTTTGTCCTCATCATCTACATGGTCTCTGATAGCTTTTCTTGAGTTAGTGTAGCCTAAAACCTCCGCTACATCTTTTCCGACGAAATAAACCATGCCATCAATTTCAAGTGTACGAACTTGACCGAATTCCTCATTGTTAAATACTTGTACATTCATCATTTGTTTGCTCCTCAAAATATTTTATTACTGTTTTAAAAATGTCTATCAATAGTTTCTGTGGAATATTTGAACGCTCATTATAAGACCTCGAAAAATATTTCCATTCAACTTCTGATGGCTTCACCTCATTATTGAGATTTAAAAAAAGATTGCTAGCGAATTTTGTTGGTTTTTGTATTGGATAGCCATAATTGTTGTATCTTGTCTGATTTTTGTAAGGTAGGCAAAATCCCATTACGTCCTCAATATACTTCCAAATACGACCACTTGCGGGATTCTCGATGATAAAGTAAGATGGCTCATAACGTTTGATGATTTCAATAGTATTAAACACACACAACTCACCGTTAACACGCTTCATAAATTGCCTATCATAATAATAATTGTTGTAAGCTTCCTCATAGTCCTTGCTCGTTCTGATGGTAAACATGCTTGGTTCTTTCTGTGGAACGAACAAACTATCAGATAAATCTTCTTGTTTCCAACAAGCATTACCGTTTTTAATAGAGCTAGCGGTCGACCAACTTTCGCAAGGTGGACTAGCTATGATTAAATCTGGTTTTGGGAGTTTATCCAACGTATCAAAGAGCGTATTATCGCCAAACAGACGTTTGTAATCTGCTAAATCTAGTTCAATGAAATGGCTATTTTTATGCTCAATGTCAAGGCCAATCGGATAAACGTCAATATTTGCTTCTTTCGCTTCATTTAGCGTTTTAATTGCTTTAGTATATGAGCCGTTGCCGCTATCAAATAGAGCCCAGACAATCATTTTTTTCAATCGCTTTGCTCCTCCTTGAACGCATTTTCAAACGCTCTGTTAATAGCTCTTAATTTAAACGGTTCATATGCTTTAAAATAATTACCGTGTTCGTCCAATTCACCTTTGACACCAGTCGCATACCGCAAAAACACAAGTTGTTTGCACGACGGACAATACACACGACTTGAAATAGTGATAGGAACTTTTAAAATCTGGCAAAAGCCACAATACGGACACATTAAATCTACTTTGACTTGTCTCATATCACACCTCTAAAACGGTAAGTCGTTTTCATCAATCATTGCTGGATTGCCATTGTGGCTAAAATCTGGATTGGCTTGTGTTGTTTGACCTTGGAAAAAGCTTGTTTGTTGTCCTTGATTTTGCCCAAAATTACCGTTGTTTTGATTTTGATAACCATTATTTGGATTTTGCGGTTGGTTCTGGAAATTTTGCGATTGTGAATTTTGAAAATTCCCCTGATTTTGGAAATTACCTTGGTTTTGTGGACGTCGATTGTTTCCAAAATTGCCATTGTTACCGTTATTTTGATTTTGAGCTGGTGCATAGCCATTGATAGCATCAATACGAATTTGAGAGTATTTCTTCCCTTCGTATTCACTTTGACGGAAACGCCCTTTGATAGTCACCATATTTCCGACATTGTCATATAAGACATTTCCTAATTCTCCGTAAGCAATCACTCTGATATAGCCATGTTTATAGCTTCCATCTTCATTCTTACCGTTTGCAAAGCTCATGCTTGCTGTTGTATAGTCTTGCGTATGCTTATTGTACTCATTATTAAAATTGATATAACCTCTATTCGTCACTTCCATTTGCATCACCTTTTTTCTCTAAATTTAAATCTTTCACAAACAGCAATCCTAGTAGCATCCACCAAGCTGACTTAAAGTAGATGCTGATAAACACACATGCTGCAATTGTCCCTAAATTATAGAGCGCCCACGCTAACCACTTCATCAGACTTCTTCAACCTCCGTGATTTTCAATTCATGTACTCCAAAATTGCATAGTAACAACGAGTACAGCTCATTAAATTTGATAGCTGCTGCATATTGATTTTCAGCTTCAATCTCCGAACCAATGTCTAAACGTGCGATTTTACCGCTAACGTAATACTTTTTCATAATTTCACTCCTTGATGTCCTCTGATTTGACAAATACACCGTTTACCATTTGACCTGTGCGCCATTTAATTTCATTCCAAGCAAGCTCAAAACATTCAATCGTACTAGTGTTTTCGTTAGTTGCAACAGTATCTAAAACGTCAGCTAAATGTACAATACTGCGTTCGATTATCATTTTTTGAAATTTCGCTCCATTTCTACCACCATCAATTGTTAGTACACTCGCAATACGACCAATTTCCGCCGTACCTAACAACAGCAATTCGTCAGTAGAAGCACCAAATAATCCTATTTGTTCTGGTGCTTCTTTGTAAAGGTTTGCATCAACTAGTTTATTAATATCTTTTAAATCCATTTGTTGACCTAAAACAATTAATACAACTAACACATCACCAATACTATCTTTAAGCTGTTCCGGATTGCTTTTAGCCTTTGCTTGGTTAAGTTCTCCCCATTCTTCGCTTAATTTCTGCATCTGTTTGATTGGTTTAGCTTTATCTAATCCTTTAGCAACAGACCACGCTTTGACATTTTCAACTAATTCATTAAAATTCATTATTTCTTTACCTCTTCTTTCAATTCTTGATATTTGATACCGTTCATATCTAGGAAATCTTTAAACATTTTGGCTTGCTTATTGCCATTCGGAAAAATCAATCGCAAATCATATACTAATGGTTTATTCTCAAATTTTGCCCCATTTTCGGCTTCGTTTTGTGTTTCAGGTATAATTACATCACTTTCCAAAACTTCGCCAGTTTCGGCATTATATGCCTTAATTTGAGCGTTGGCATTTTCTTGCGCTAAACGTTCAATCTCTGCTTTGCGTTCAGCTTCGGCTTTTGCTCGTGCTTCTTCTTGTTCTTTACGCAAGATAGCAGCATCTTTGTCGGATTTCATGACCTTAAGAACATCAACAAGTGTCTTGCCATCTTCAAGCGCTCTAACATACATTTCTGGTAACAAGCCATATTCTTTCGCTTGCTCTTCAATGGTCTCTTTACTTGCTTTAAACTCTTCAACAGCTTTAAATTCAGCTAAGACCAGATTGTCAATTTCATCGATTGTTGATTGTTTAAGTTCAAATTTGCCAGCCTTAAAGTATTTCTTCAAGCTGTAATCGTTGTAGCTAGTTTCAAATGTTGACTTATCCAAGTTTGCTAGCTCGCACTTCTCTTCAAAAGTAGCACGTACAACATCAACTCTTAGCAATTTTCCTTGTTCGTCAACTGTATTAAGACCAGCTGTAATATTGCCAATCACTTCATCAAGAGGCTCGATAATCTTGCCAAAACGGTTTTTAAATTCGTTTTTAGGCTCATCAAAAACCGTTAAAATTTCTTTTTGACGTGCTTCAAAAGCTTTTTTTAGCTTATTCAAGCGTGTACGTTCTTCATAGTCAGTTTTATAAGTGCTCGCTGTCACTTCATAATCTGTGTATTGAGCAACAATCGCATTCAATTGCTTTTCAATAGCTTCATAATCAACATCGATTTTAGCTGGTGTGAAATCAACGTTGATTTCAGTTAGTGTGTTATTTGTTACATCTTTCATTTTTCGCTCCTATAAATCGTTAAAATTGGCTTGGTTTTGCTGTGGCATTAGTGACTTGATATAGTTCACTACTTCGTTAAAGAATTCGCTAGGTACAGCGTGGAAATCGTTAATATTGTAGTTTTGCATGATGCCATTCGCTACGTAGTTAGGGTCTTGATTAGTCATCTGTGCAAGCTGATTGATGCCATTGTAAATTTGTTGAATTTGCGCATCGTTGATAAATTGTGTTTGTTGTCCTTGTTCGTCTTGTACTGGATACTCGTCAACATCTTTTTCACCAATCGCAAACAAACCTTGCAAAGCGTACTTGCCAGCGTATGAGCTAACAGCGCCCGTCCATTGCGGGTCTTGCATTTGCTTGATTTGACCTTTTTTAGTGTTAAAAACTGGTACTGAACTTAATTCAGCATACGCTGTCGTTTTATGCTGTTCCTCACCTTTAACAGCTTTTGCTGTCGCTTTAACGAATAACCGTCCTGCAACTTCTGTTAAATCATACTTAACAGTGACATACCAATCAGTTTTTAGTTCCTTAAAAGCAGTATATATGTCTTCAGCATTACGAAAAGCATATTTAACATCTTGTGTTTTCTTTTTTGCTAATTGCATACGTTGTTGCAATTCTGGAAATGTTAAATTTTCCATTCCTCGTCCTCCAACTGTTCATCTTTCCAACGGTCATAAGCTTCATCTTCGTTACCTTGGAATACTTCTTCGTGGTCTTCGTATGAGCTTAACCAATCATCATAATCAAAATCACCAAACAATCCGTATTGCATTAATAGACCTTTCTAGCTTCTAGCAAGTAATAGCAAGTCTTAGCGCCATAATCAATGTGAATGCTATTAGTGCTTCTTGATTGGCGAAGTCTAGGCTCATGAATCGCCGAATTGATAGCAATATCCCGCTTCATTGCTTCGACTGCTTCCTGACCGCTGTCATAAAAACCAAGATGAAACTTGCGATAACCATTAACAACATGTAATAATTCAATTTTCATCACTATTCGTCCTCATCTGGATATAACGCATCACGCATCGCATCTGGTACATCTTTGCCATTTAATACATCTTCAATAACGTGTGATAAAACGTGCATTGTTGCAAAGACTATCTTTTTTTCTTCTGGTTGTTCGATAACGCCAGCTTTGTCAAGGTCAAGTGCTAGCATTGATGTTCCGTGCATAAACTCTTGTAGTTCTTCAATACGTTTCAAAGTTTTGTGTTCTGCTAAAATTGTTTCTTTTACGTCCATAATCACTCCTCCATTAGTGATTTTTTGAGTTCTTCAAGTTTCGCTTGTTCTTCTGCTGTTGCTTCGTGTTTGTAATCTTTTTCTGTCCATCCAGGTACATTGCTTTTAGGTGGTTGCTGATTAGAATAAGTACGTTGCTGTTTATGACTTTGAAACTCTTCTTTTTCTTTGTCAGCTTGCTCTACCGTTGTAATACCTTTTGCTTTCCAACTATCCAAAATACTAAAAGTGTAATTCGGATTATCAATACCGCCGTCGGTAGTTCGTCTGACTGCTTCTTTAACCAGCTCCATATCAATACCGTCTAAACCGATATACTCTAGCAGACGTGTCATGTGTCTGTCATTGACCTTTAGACCTTCCGCCTTTACGAATTGTCCGAAATTGATTGGCTTGTTATCTGTATATTTATTATTTGATATATTAGTATTGATATTATTAGTATTGATTCCGTCTAATTTTTGAACGTCTTGAAATTCAGTTTTCGAATATCCAACGTCTAATTTTTGAACGTCTTGAAATTCAGTTTTTGAATATCCAGCAATATATAAGCGATTTGGCTTGTTCATACCTTGCCTTGTTTCTTTTAAAAGTCCCACTTGAGCAAGTTCTTTTTTTGCTTTTACAACTGACCCGTTAGCGCAATTTAGTTCTTTCATAAACTGCTCATTTGTAAAATACATGTAAATCTGACCGTCACCGTCATACCATTTGTTTTTAATCGACAGTGTTCTGCGATCAAAAAGCAGCATGTACATCATTTTGGCTTTATCACCAAGATTCTTGTATGGTTCTTCTTTCAAGAGCCATTGCGGAAACTGGTAGAAAGCATTATTCTTTACTTCGTTAATATGCATTAATCTTCTTCCTCTCTTGCGCCCCAGCATCCTTGCCAGCCGTCTGTGTCAAAGCCGATTAGCATGATTTCGTCTGTGTCAAAGTATTCATTTTCCATTTGCGAACTCCTTGAATTCTAATATCATTTTCTGCGTTTGCACTATCAGCTCTGCTGCTTCAAAACCTGCCCAGAAATGCGCTGAATTTGTTGTTTTAAATAGTGAAATGTGCGTTTTATGCAATTTATTAATAATGTCGTTTAAAGTGTCGATTCTGATTTGCTTTTCAAAATCGTTGTCATCATAACCTAGCAGATGAGCAATGCTAACACCGAAAAAGTCAGCAAGCTTTTGGGCTTTGTCTAGTTTGATTTGGCGTTCTCCATTTTCCCAACGTAGGACAGTAATTTTTGATATGCCGATTTCACGGGCTAACTCCTCTTGGGTTAGTCTTTTTTCTTTTCTTAGTTCTTTCAATCTATTCATGCTTAGCGCTCCACTTTTGACTATTCAAACGTGCTTTCTCTGTAAATACAGCTTGTCTATAAGCTTCGCTTTGATAGTAGCGTACATCTTCATTACGTCGTTTTAATAACGTTAACGTGAATACTTCTGTAATCGCTAAAACTGCTACTGTAATAGTTAAATATGTCATGCTGTTTGTACCTCTGCTTGTTTTTCATTAATCATTACCAACGTTCTATAAACCGGGTGACCTGCTGGAATTGTGTAAGTTGCTGGGTCAAATTCAACCAGCTTTATTTCATCGTTTTCAGTTACTTCACGATAACTGGTAACTTTAGGTTTCCATTGTTCTTTTTTTCGTTTCATGTTAAAATATCCTTGTTCGTTTATGTTTGCCCTTTAACTAATTGCCGTTAGCTGAGGGCTTTTTTTGTGCTCTCAGGCTAGCTGGTATAGCCCTAGTAGGCGTTTCAGCCGGATAAAAAATAAAGAGGAGATACTTATCGTAGATAAATGGTGTCAAATAATAAAAATACGAGTAATTACCTACTAGAGCCGTATCAACCAGCCTGAGAAGCACGGTTAATTAAGCTAAATTAAGTTCTAATTGATTGTTTAATTGATTGATTCTGCGCTTCGTATTCGTGCATGGTTCCCACATTGCAATGTATTCCAAAGCGTCTTGTTTTTTAGATTTTGGCAGTTCAGCATAGCTGTTTAGACCAAATTCAGATTTGAAATCCAGTTCCATTTCACGAAATACCTCGCTTGAAAAACGGTGTTTCTTGCCTGTTGAGTCTACTTCTGAAAAGTTGTAGGCTTTTGACTTCGCTCCACCCATGCAATCAATAACACGTTTACGACGTTTTTTAGTAATCATATTTGCAATAGCTGGGTGTACATAAGCTGTGTCTTGAATTTGTTTAATATCATTTTGTGCTTGCAACAACCCAAGCTCTATTTTGTCGATTTTTTCTAAAGTTTGTGTCTGTAACTTCGACATTTCAATAAGTTGTTGCGTTGGTGTTAATTCATTCATAGCAATTCTCCTTCTAGAATGTCAGTTTCACGACGTTTTAAATCCAAATCATGGAAAAGTTTAAGTCCTCTATCAACAAGATTATTAAACTCATTTTTGATAAGACCATCGCGTTGAATGTAATGTGTTTCGTCTGCATAGATAAGACCACTCATTTCCATAATCAGTTGGTCACCTTTCTCCAAAAGTTGCATGATATTTTTATAACTGGCAATTTTCTTTTGGTAGCTATTCAGGCGCCCCTCTGATTGCTTAATAGCGTCGGTCAATTCATCATATTTAGCAGATTTTTGGTTAACCTCGTCACGCTCTGCATAGAATTCTTTGAGTTGTTTTTTTAAATACTCTTCATGCTCTAGTGCATAGTCTATGGTTTGTTGCAACTCTTTATTCTTATCGAGCAACGTCTTATTTAAATTTTTGGTTTCTTGATAGTCCTCTGGAACAACTTCCTTGATAACTTCTTTTTCAACGACTTTTTCCGTTTTAGAGAGCGCCTGCTCTGCCAAATTTTCGTTTTGAACTTTCAAACGTTCATTGTCTGCTTGTGATAATTTAAGTTGACGTTTAACTTCTTGCAGTTCACGAACTGTTGGATTATCGCCGTTTTCTATACGGTCAAGTTGAGTTTGCTTTTCATCGTCTGGAAGAGTGGCGATGAGGTAGAGTACGTTATAACCTAAATTCGAGTACGTACTCGAATTTGGAATTTCATTTGCAACTTTCATAAATTGATTAGCAACTCGCTGATTAATTTCAATCTTTTTGAGCCATTGTCCAAATTGACCATGCGTCAAATCGTGTTCCTTAACATGATTTAAACGTCTGCCAATTTCCCAAATAGACTGACCTGCAATCTGCTTATGATGATTGATTTCAAGTTCAATCTGTGCAAGATTGTCCGATAACGCTATTTCGTTCATGTATTATCCTTTCTGAATTCGTCTAAACTGACATCTAAAACGTCAGCGATTTTCACCATTCTACTGAAAGAAAGGTCTCTCTTTCCGATGTTCATCAACGTGTTATAGCTGATACCAGTCTTTTTAGCTAACTCTGTGACTGTCATTCCTCTGTCAATAAGCAACTTGCTTAAAGTTTTTTTCATGCTCACTCCCAAAACACAATATATAGTTTTTGATTGTATTGAAAACGCAACATATTGTGTTATTCTATCCTTTCTGATATAATTGATTCATGACAAACGATTGAATAAGACCTCTTACCTCCTTATGAAAATCGCAAGTCAAATATTATGGAAAGGAGAGAAATATGACTAATAAACCAATCAAACCTGGAACAGATAATCAACCCGCTGGAACTTACAGAGAAGTTGGACCTCGTGGCGGCAATGTTTCTGGCGGGCGTGTCGTTCACATTGACAAAGGCGACCGTTTACCGCCAACCCAAAAATCTGGTAATGGCTGGATTAAAAAATAATCCATTTTAGCGTGTCAAATTTTGATACGCTTTTTTGATAAGCAAAAGCATTTTCCAAAAATATTAATTTGAATCCACGCTTCGGCGTAATCTTTACCATTGCTGGCGTAATGTGTAATGTAATGATGTATCATTTTATGTTTGCTCCTTTCTAAGTTGTTGTTTTCGAAACCTTTAGATAAAATTTTTAGATTTCATTTAGAAATCTTCCATTTTAATATTGAGCATGTGTGCGATTTGAACTGCTTCTGAATATGAAAAATCACGTCCATTGTTTCTGTTGATTTTAGCGCTAAATGTTGTTTTACTCATGTTTAATTTTTGAGCAACATCGTTTTGCTTCATTCCTTTTGAAACGATAACGCTTTTTAAATTCAGATATGGTTTACCGTAATCAGCTACTACAGTCATTTGTTTACTCCTTTCTAAGTTGCTGCTTTCGCAACTTTTGTGATTATAGTTTATATCTTTTTTGTTTCGTTGTCAACAACTTTTTGTTATTTTTTATAAAAAGTTTGCGAAAACGAAACTTTTGTGTTATTATTTACTTATCTTATGAAAGGTGAAACATTATGACATGATTGGTGATAAGATAAAAGAATTACGAAAGAAAAATGGGCTAACTCTTCAAGGATTAGCTGATACTCTAAATAATAAGTACCCAGACACTATTAATTTCAATAAAGGAAAAATTTCAAAATGGGAGAACAACAGGGAAGAACCTAGATTGTCATCTGTAAAGATACTTGCTGATTTCTTTAGTGTACCTCTTGATTATTTTGATGATAAAGATAACTCACAACTTGAGATTATTTCTATATATAATGAACTCAAAGCGCCTCGTCAAAAGAAAGTTTTAAACTATGCTGATAATCAATTAAAAGAACAAAAATTAGAAGAAAAAAATCAGAATACAGTAAATGAACCACAAGTTACGTATTACATCTACGACTACTACGACCAACCCGCTTCCGCCGGTACAGGGCAGTATTTAAACGATGTACAAGTTGAACAGATTGAGTTACCAGTAGATGTAGATGCTGACTTCGTAGTACCTATCTACGGTGACTCAATGGAACCAGAATATCATTCCGGTGATTACGTATTTGTAAAGTTATCTGTCGATTTATCAAGTGGTGATATTGGTGTATTTGAGTTGTATGGTGATGCTTATATCAAAGAATTAATCATTGACGATTCTGGAGCGTGCTTACATAGCTTTAATACCGAAAAATACAAAGACATCCCAATTGATGCCGATAGTGATTTTAGAATCATTGGCGAAGTTGTTGGAAAATATAGGGAGGATTAACATGTATTCAGATGAATTTAAAGAGTATGTCGAAAATAATGGACGAGCATACGAGAAATTTATTATAAAAGCAACTGATTATCTTAACGAAAAAAATAGTAGACGTCAGCCAAATAAGCGCTGGAAAGAAAGTAGAATTGATAAAGAAGCAGAAAAAATGTGGACTGATTTAATCAAAAATACTTATGATAAAATCAAATCAGTTATCAAAACTAAGCGGAGATTTAGTCATGAACAAGAAATCGAAGATTGGATTGAATTCCTAAGAGAAAACGAAATCTTGGAAAGCTTCTCTGATAGTATTGACGAAATAGAATTTGAATAATCAATCGTGCAAATACTGAATCACGTTAAAAGCTGAAATAAAGGAAATTATAGAATGAAAAAAGTTATTTTAGGAAGTATCACACTTCTTTCAGTCGTTACGCTTGCAGCTTGCTCTAACTCAAAAACAAACTCTAGTACTTCATCTAGTACAAGTACGTCACAAAGTTCTACTACTTCATCAAGTGCAAAAGTAGATAACAGCGTTTACGATTCTGTTGTTAAAGAATTAAATGAGACTTTGAATCCTGAAAACGATTCGAACTGTACTATCGAAATTGAAAACAATGTAGCTGATAGTGATTTCCCAGACGGTCACAATATCATCACCGTGCTTTACACAAACGAGGCTGCTGACGGCATGAAAGAAATCATCGAAGCGGTTGACTCAAATACTGCCGAAGATGGGCAAAAACTAGTCTTGGAAAGTCTTAGACAAAACGTGTCAGATATTGCCAAAAAATTGCCTGATGATACAACTACTATCGAATTACGATACAAAATCGCTGCCGACCAATACAGAGCCGTAGCATTGTCAAGCAAGAATGAAGATATTATTCCCGTAGAAGTTGACTAAAGAGGTTAGATTATGAAAGTTGGATTTAGAAAACCAAGTTTAAAAAAGAGTTTGAAGGCTCGGACAACGGCAAAGTGGAAAAGACAAGCTAAAAAAGCCGTTATCCCCGGCTATGGTAAAAAAGGTATGGGTTGGGTAAAGAATCCAAAGAAAGCAGCTTATAACAAGGTTTATCATAAGACTACATTTGGTCTATCTGACATCATGAAATTATTTAAGTAAACAAAAAAAGCCCACGCTCAAATTTTGGACGAGGAGAGCGTGAGCAAGGAAGTATACAAGAAAAACAGGCATTAAAAAGCCCTTTTTCTTGTACTCATTTTAACATTTTTTAACAAATTTTGAAAGAGGGTACAAATGAACTCAAAACGAAAAGTAGCCATATATAGCCGTGTTTCTACACTACACCAAGCTGAAGAAGGTTATTCAATCGGTCAGCAAATCGAAGCACTAACAAAATATTGTCAAGCTATGGATTGGGTTATTTATGACAACTATTCTGACGGCGGTTTTTCTGGTGGTAAACTAGAACGACCAGCCATGCAAAAAATGATACAAGATGCTGAATCTGGTAAATTTGACACTGTTATCGTTTACAAGCTTGACCGTCTTAGCCGAAACGTCAGAGACACACTCTATCTAGTCAAAGACGTTTTTAACGCTAACAACGTTGATTTTGTCAGCTTACAGGAGAACATAGATACAAAATCTGCTATGGGGAATCTCTTTATCACGCTTCTCTCTGCTATTGCTGAATTTGAACGGGAGCAAATAAAAGAGCGTATGCAGCTAGGTGTTAAGGGACGTGCTAAATCAGGAAAAACAACTTCTTGGGCGACACCGCCCTTTGGTTACAAATACGATACCAACACCCAGTCGATGACTGTCGACCATTACCAAGCCGAGATTGTCCGTGATATGTTTAACAAAATTATTTCTGGTTGGTCAATCATGGGAATAACAACATACATGCGTGAAAATTACGACGGGAAATGGACTCACGTCAAAGTAAAACGAATTTTAGAAAACATAACCTACATCGGCAAAGTGAAGTATCGCAATGAAATTTTCGAGGGGGAACACACACCTATTTTACCTGAAGAATTATTTTACAAAGCTCAAAAAGCCTTGGAAGAAAGAACAAACAAAAAAGATAATACTAGACCATTTCAAGGTCTTTATATGCTTTCTCACATTGCAAAGTGTGGATACTGTGGGACACCTTTAAAAATCGACACCTACAAACCACGAAAAGACGGCACTAGAAAGCGCACCTATACTTGTATCAATAAAAATCCGAGACGAACTAAAACAACGATATACAACAACGGGGAAGAATGTAAGGAATCAGGACGATACGACGTTAAAGACGTCGAAAGCTATGTTTTGAATGAAATAAACAAATTCCAACTAAATCCTGAATCTATAGAATCATTGTATAAAGACAAACCTGAAGAAAATTTAAAAGCATATGAAGAGCAACTAAAACAACTAGAAAAGAAACTTTCGAAGTTAAATGACTTGTACATAAATGAGTTGATTTCTATGGACGCACTAAAACAAAAAAGTGCTGAACTCCTCAAAGAGAAATCCAGCCTAGAATCGTTCATAAATAGAAACAAAACTCAAACAAATAATAAACAATCTTTTGAAAAACTCGTGAAAATGGACGATATTCTAAAAATGTCTTATGACGACCAAAAGAAAGTAGTAAAAACATTAATTAAACGTGTAGAGGTAAAGCGTGATGAAATCGACGTTATTTTTAAATTGTAAAATTACAGTATTTAGGAGCACCTACTAATATTGTTGTGCATGCCATAATATGCTTCTCCTTTTACTTTCTATAATTCATCCGCAATTTTATTAATTTTACGTAATCTGTGGTTAACACCACTCTTGGTCAATGTGCCTTCCAAATGGTCGGCAATTTGTTGAATGGAATAATCTGGATTTTCAACACGGATTTTAGCCACTTGTTGAAGTTCAATTGGCAAGGTTTCAAGTCCAACCGTATCCATGATTTTAATGATATTATTGATTGTTTTCATGCTAGCTGTCACGGTTTTGGCAATGTTTGCCGTCTCCGCATTATTAGCACGATTGATATCGTTACGTGTCTCACGCATAATCTTAACTTCTTCAAAAATATCCTTACATTCCATAGCACCAATAATCAAAAGAAAATCCATGATGTCTTCTGCTTTTTGCAAATAGGTTACCGTACCATTCTTATGTTCAATGACCTTAGCATAAAGGATAAATTTTCGCATCAAATTCGCCAAATCTTCAGCGTGGTCTTGATAAACCGAGAAAATTTCCAGCTGATATTTTCCAGATTCTGGATCACGAATGGTTCCAGTCGCCAAAAAAGCGCCGCGCAAATAAGCGCGTCCCTTATCATCATCTTCTAAAATAGTTGGGTTAATTCCCATTTCAATGCCAAAGAAAGAATCCGCCAACTGCAAGTCATTCAAGATTTCTCTGACGTTTGCTACCACAAAAACATTGTAAATACGGTTTTTACGCAGATTTGTCTTTTGGTGGTATTTAATTTCTGGCTGAACATGGTAAAGATTTTCAGTCAATTCATAAATATGACGAGCGATTTTAGCATTTTCTGTTGTGATAGACAAGGTAAGTCCGTCTCCTGTCAAGCCAAGGCTACCAGACATTTTAATGATTGCTGATAATTCGCTCTTATCAAACCGCGACAAATTGAGCAGTTCTTCTTTCACTTTTACTGTAAAACTCATCGCTTCCTCATCCTCACCAAATTCATTAATTCCTCAACGACAAAGTCGCCATTGTGAAAAGCTCCGCCATTTTCCAAACGCAAGAAATCTGATGAAATCACACGTTTCACCTGCTTGCGAAGTCCTGCAAAATCATGTTCTACTTGAACCAAATACTCATCAAATTCGTTAGAATTCATGTAATCTTGCGGTACTTCTTGGATATTGACCAAAACGGTGTCAATCACATCTTTACCAAGGTGGCGGTTGAGCACTTCCACATGGTCAGCATCAGTAAAATGCTCGGTCTCACCATATTGGGTCATGATGTTACAAACGTAAGCCACTTCTGCTGAGGTTTCCAGCAGAGCTTGCTTGATTTCTGGAATAACAAGATTGGGCAGGATTGAGGTAAAAAGCGAACCAGGTCCCAGAACAATCATATCACTATCCATAATCGCATCAACAACTTTTCGACTAGCAGTCGGTTCTTCATTGTTATAAGTATTTGTGACATAAACGTGGTCAATCATACCTTTATAATCAGCAATATGACTTTCGCCAATAACTTCGTGACCGTCTTTGAAAACAGCATGCAAAGTCAATGGATTTTCACTGGCTGGGTAAATCTTTCCTGTGACATGGAAAAATTTTGTTAGCAACTGCATGGCATTGTAGGTTGAACCTTGCATTTCTGCGATGCCTGAAATAATCAAATTACCAAGCGGATGCCCTGCCAAAGCACCATCAGTTTCGTCAAAACGATATTGAAAGACTTTTTCATAGAATTTCGGCATATCACTCATCGCTACAAGGACGTTACGAAGGTCGCCTGGCGGTGTTAACTGCGTCACAGAACGCAAAGTTCCGGAACTACCACCATCATCAGCAACCGTCACAATCGCTGTGATATCAACTTCTTCATGCCGTAAGCTATTTAAAATAACAGGAATACCCGTTCCTCCACCGATAACAGTAATTTTAGGTTTTCTCATGAACGATTCACAGTCTCCTTACGACGATTTTTATCACGGTGGTTTTCATTGACAACCCAATTTTCTTTTAACTCTTCTGCCAAACGATGCGCAAAGGCGACACTACGATGTTGACCACCTGTACAACCAATGGCAATCGTCAAAACGGATTTTCCTTCTTTTTGATACCCTGGCAAAATTGGTTTAATCAAGCCTGTCAAATGTTGATAGAAATCTTCAGACTCTTCATGATTCATAACGTAATCATAGACTTCTGATTCGAGCCCTGTTTGGTCACGGAGTTCTGGTTTGTAGTAAGGATTTGGCAAGAAACGCACATCAAATACCAAATCAGCATCAAGCGGCAAGCCATACTTAAAACCAAAACTCATCACTTCTATACGAAATGATACTTGGTTTTCCTCACTTGAAAATTGCTCTGAAATGGTTTTACGGAGTTGGCGTGGTGTGAGTTCTGTTGTATCAACCACATTTTGGCTCAAGTTTTTCAGTGGCGCTAACAATTCACGCTCAAGTTTGATACCATCTAAAATACGTCCATCTGCTGCCAACGGATGACTACGACGTGTTTCTTTATAACGAGCAACCAATTCACCATCTGTCGCATCCAAGAATAAAATTTTAAAATCAATTTTTGGATTGGCATCGATTTTATCAAGAACAGAATTGATTTCATTAAAAAAGAGGCGACTACGCATGTCGACTACAAGTGCCACACGATTATTGTCGCTAGATTGTTCAATCAGCTCAATAAATTTTGGTACCAAAGCTGGTGGCATATTATCAATCGTGAAATAACCCAAATCTTCAAATGATTGAATTGCCACCGTTTTACCAGCTCCACTCATCCCAGTTACAATAACTAAGTTAATACTTTTGTCAGACATAATTGTCCCCCTTTTATCTACTAGTTTTATTATAACAAAATTCAGCCTAAAGATTGATTAGAAAAACCTTTTCACATAAAAATTTAGGGAGTGAGACAAATAAAGTCTCCAGTGGAGACTTTATCAGAGCGTAGACAAACCCTCTCAGCAGTATAAATATTGTAAATTTAGAGTGTGT
>OHMN01000414.1_pt1 | contig 40604 bp, 38 predicted proteins | sample 1569361 | NCBI WGS metagenome assembly OHMN01 (sample SAMEA3541508, study PRJEB24748) | human gut metagenome | biome: human gut; feature: human-associated habitat; material: faeces | place: China | collected 2012
CTTATGACAATTGTTGCTGTTGTATTTACTCCATTATTCTTATAATCTGATGTAAATTTATATTAAAAAAGGATATCCCAAAATGACAAGGGATATCCTTTTTTCTATTAATTGATTTATTTATTAACCGATTAACCAATTATACATTTCTTCATACTGTTTTGCAGAATTTCCCCAGGAGAAATCTTTTGCCATTGCACGGTCGATCAGCTTGTTCCATTCGCGTTTTCTGTCATAGTAAACAGCTTCTGCATAACGAACGGTCGCCAGCATTTCATGTGCATTATAGTTTGTGAAGCTGAATCCGGTTCCGGTACTTTCATATTCATTGTATGGTTCTACGGTATCTTTTAATCCACCCGTTTCTCTTACAATCGGAATCGTTCCATATCTAAGGCTCATTAACTGACTTAAACCACATGGCTCAAACAGAGACGGCATTAAGAATGCATCGCAGGAAGCATAAATTTTATGGGACATTGCATTATCATAGAAAATGTTTGCAGATACTTTTCCCTGATACTTCCATGCAAAGTGACGGAACATATTTTCATACTGTTCTTCCCCTGTACCAAGTACCACTAACTGAATATTATCCTGACATAATTCATCCATCACATAAGCAATCAGGTCAAAACCTTTCTGGTCAGTCAGACGAGATACAATACCAATCATCATGGCTTTCGGGTCTTGATTTAAACCAAGTTCTCTTTGCAGCTCTATTTTATTTTTTACTTTTTCCTTACGAAATGTTTTCGCATTGTAATTCTTTGCGATCAACTGATCTGTCTCTGGATTCCATTCATCATAATCAATTCCGTTTACGATTCCACGCAGGTCATTTGCACGCGCTCTCATCAGCCCATCCAGTTTTTCACCATAAAATTCTGTCTTAATCTCTTCGGCATAAGTATTACTTACGGTTGTGATTGCATCAGCATAAACCAGACCACCTTTTAAAAGGTTTCCATCTTTATAAGATTCCAGTTTATCCGGAGTAAAGTAATATGCCGGAAGTCCGGTTAAATCACGGATTGTCTTAATATCCCAGGTTCCCTGGAATTTTAAGTTATGTATGGTCATAACAGTTTTGATTCCCTGATAGAACGGACCATCCTGAAAACGGTCTTTTAAGAATACAGGCACTAATCCGGTCTGCCAATCATGACAGTGAATCAAGTCCGGTCTGAAGTCAATAACCGGAAGAATGGATAAGGCTGCTTTTGAAAAATAAGAAAATTTCTCAATATCAAATCGAATATCTCCATAAGGCTGATAGCCTGAGAAATAATATTCATTATCGATAAAGTAATACTGGATTCCCTCATATACCATCTGCATGATTCCAACATACTCTCTGCGGTAACCAATATCCATATAAAAATGTGTTACATACTGAAGCTGATTCTTATATTCTTCTTTCATACACATGTATTTCGGAATAATCACCCGCACATCATATTCGTTCTTGTCAAAACACTTTGGCAATGCCCCTACAACATCTGCCAGTCCTCCTGTTTTTATAAAAGGCACTGCTTCTGATGCCACAAATAAAATCTTTTTCACCAAAAAATTCCTCCTTGCTTCGATGTCTATTTAAGATGATTATACTCCTTTTTGTCTGGCATTGAAAGTTATTTTTTATATTCTAACCGGATTTTATCTGCAATTAAAGCAATAAACTCCGAATTTGTCGGCTTACCCTTTCCTGTACTGACTGTATATCCAAATAATTCATCGATGGTGTCCATTTTTCCTCTGCTCCATGCAACTTCAATTGCATGACGAATCGCTCTTTCTACACGACTTGGAGTAGTCTGATGTTTCTTTGCAATCGTCGGATATAAAATTTTCGTGATAGAGTTCAGCATTTCCATATCATTGACAGAAAGAATAATGGCATCTCTTAAATACTGATATCCTTTGATGTGTGCCGGAACTCCGATTTCATGAATGATATTTGTTACATCGGTCTCAAGATTGCGTTCAAAATAAGTGTTCTTATCTTCATAAGCATTAATTCTTCTTAAATCTTTTCTTCCGTCTCTCAACTGACGAATATGTTTGATTCTTGAAATCAGCATATCATTATCGAATGGTTTTAACACATAATAATTTGCGCCAAGATTAAAAGCATCTTCCGTAATCTGTTCCTGTCCGACTGCGGATACTACAATAAATGCCGGATGTTTCTTAATTGTGCAATCTTTTCCAACCCGCTCCATCACGGTCAGCCCGTCTACTTTTGGCATAATGATATCTAAAAGTACAACATCCGGTTCTTTTTCTTTAATAATATCATAAATATCAGCACCATTATTTGCGTGTCCGACTAATTCCAGTTCATTATCTTCTTTGATGAGCGTCTCCAGTAAGTCTATCATTTTTTCATTATCATCTGCAATTGCGACATTTAATTTTTCCATTTCTAATCCTCCATCACTTATTGCTGCTTTCCTCAGTAAACGACGGGCGCCCTGTTGAATTGCCATTTTCTAAGGATTACTTGTATTATATTCTCTGTCTGTCAGTTAATCAAGAAAATTGTTTCTACAATAAGTGTTTCTTTCTATTATTTTTCGACATTTTGACAAATTACGACTCTTTATTTATTCCAGCATTTTTTCAACAAAAATCCCATACCCTTTTGTTGAATCCTGAACAAATACATGTGTCACAGCCCCTATCAGTTTTCCGTTCTGTATCACGGGACTTCCACTCATTCCCTGCACGATTCCACCTGTGATGCCAAGCAATGTTTCATCTGTCACCTCAATAGAAAACGCTTTATTTGAATCTGCGTGTTCCGGAAAAATTTCTGTAATCTGTGCACGGTATGCTTTTACCTCTCCCTCTACGTTTGTTAAAATTTCAACCTCTCCGGTACAAACTTCCTGCTTATAACCAATACTCATCTGACAAAGGGGCAGTTTTCCTTGTTCCTGTATTCCAATCATTCCATATACACCATTTTCTTGATTTTTTTCAATTGTTCCAAGTTTTTTTCCCTCACTATAATCAATATAACCCGATAACTCACCTGGTGTTCCTCTGCCTCCCTTTACTACAGAGACAACCTGAGCCTCATAAAGTTCTCCCTGTGAAATCTTAAGCAGAGCTCCTGTATCTGTATCACTGATTCCATGCCCCAGTGCACCATAAGTCCCCTCTTTGGTTAAGAATGTCAACGTTCCGATTCCCTGCGTATTATCCCTGACCCAGATTCCAAGCTTATACTTTAAATCCTGCGCTTTTACCGGTTGAATACAGATTGGAATTTCTTCCTCATCCCGTTCTACTAAAAGTGTTACTTCTTTTCCCTCTGAATTTTGTATTTTATCAATCAGCTCCTTTTTCGTCTGAATTGTCTCCCCATTTACTTTAAGAATGTAATCCCCTGATTTTGCAATATTTTTTGCTGGTGTACAGGTCATTCCATCCGCTTGTACAATTTCTCCTGTATCAATTATTAATACTCCCTTCGTCTCCATGTAAAGTCCTACCGGCTGCCCGCAAACCGAAACTTTATCTTCCTCTACTGTCTGAACTTTTATTTTTTTTACCGGAATCGTATCAAACAGTTTACAGGAAATCCAGTATGCATTCCCCTTCGAAGTTTGAATTGTATCTTCATAAGTCACAAATGGCAGATTTCGTAATTCAGAAATTCCTTTTTCTTCTTTCTTGGACAGATACACCGTATCCGGAATTGCCTGTTCGGTGATTTTCCATCCAAAAAATCCTGCGCAGATAATATCTGCTAATAATAATACGAATAAAAGACGACGAAAATTACACTTTTTTTTCAAAAAATCACATCCTTTTGTTATTTTTTTCAAATAAATTCTTTTTTCATTCTAAATGCAAACTTTTATTTTGCAGTTTTCACATACAAAAAAGGATACACGTTAATTGTGTACCCTTTTTAGTATGTGAAAATTCTATTATTTCACTCTTGTATTTTTTTGTTGTTGTGCCATTTCTTTCATCTCACGCGCATTTGAAAGTACCGTCTCAGTAATACTTTCTCCACCAAGCATTCTTGCCAGTTCTTCCACCGATTTTTCTTCATCAAGACGCCAGATTTTTGTCTGAGTTTCCAGCTCTTTTACACTTTTTTCAATTAAAAAATGAGAATCTGCCTGCGCTGCAATCTGAGGGAGATGCGTAATACAAAGTACCTGATGAGACTTTGCAATCACTGCCATTTTCTCTGAAACTTTCCATGCCGTCTTTCCACTGATTCCTGTGTCAATCTCATCAAAAATAAGTGTTTCTTTTTCGTCTTTATCCGCCAGAATCGTTTTAATCGCAAGCATAATTCGGGAAAGCTCTCCACCGGAAACTACTTTTTGAAGTTCTCTTTTCGGTTCTCCAGGATTGGTCGAAATAAAAAAGCAGATGCTGTCTTTTCCATTTGAAGAAAACTCTGCTTTTTCCTCAAACACAATCTCAAATGCAACATCCAGGAAATTTAGTTCCTGCAGTCCTTCGATAATCTCTTTTTCCAGACTTTTTGCCCATTTTTTTCGACTTTTTGTTAAACATTCACACTGTTTTTGTAACACCGTTTCCTGCTCTTCTATTTTTCTTTTTAATTCCGCCTGATTCTGTTCAAAATGTTCCAGTGCTTCGTATTCTTCTTCTTTTTCCTGTTTATATTCCAGTACTGCCTCAATACTTGCTCCATATTTTGATTTTAGATGATTCAGAAGATTTAAACGTTCTTCTGTCTCCAAAAACTCTTCCTGTGAAAATTGGAAACCAGAAAGATAAGAAGAAAGCTCTCTGTTAAAGTCACTTAAAAGAGCATCTATATCGTTCAGGGTTTCATAAATTCCTTTTAAGTCATCATCCAGTTCCGATAACTGCGATAACTGCCGGACGGCTCTGCCAATCTGTTCTGAACTTCCTTCTCTTTCATACCCTGTCAGTTCATACACTTCTGAAAGGCTTTCCGTAATCCGCTTTGCATTTATCATTTTGCGATACTGTGCCTCTAACTCTTCATCTTCGCCCACTTTTAATTTTGCATCTTCAATTTCTGAAATTTCAAATGCCAGAAAATCCATCTGCCGTTTTTTTTGTTCTTCGTCTATCTCATACTGTTCAAGTTCTTTTCTTAATGCCTTATAAATTTCATAATCTTTCTGAACCTGCTCTCGTTTCTTTTGAATCTCTTCTTTTCCATAAGCATCCAGAATTTCCATCTGCTTTTCCGGATATAATAAAGACTGGTGTTCATGCTGTCCATGAATATCAAGCAAATAAAACGCTGCCTGTTTTACCATAGAAACCGTACAGGTTTCTCCATTTATTTTACAGATACTTCTGTTTCCCGTCAGTTTCCTGCTGATAATAACCTGTCCGTCATCCGGGAAAATATCCATCTGTTTCAATTTTTCGGCAGTCCGCTCTCCTGCTTCAAATACCAGTTCCACAAACGCATACTCCGCATGCTCCCTTATCATGCTTTTTGAAGCTTTCTGACCAAGTGCCAGATTAATCGAACCAATTAAAATTGACTTTCCGGCACCGGTCTCTCCAGTCAGAATATTAAGCCCCTCTGTAAAATCTACTTCTGCTTCATCAATCAGTGCCAGATTTTTTACATGCAAATGCAACAACATATTTTTTACCTTGTACTCTCTTCGCCTGTGTTAATAATTTTTTTAATTTTTTCCATTAAGATAATCGTATCGTCTACTGTACGGTTAATGCAGGCTATCGTATCGTCCCCGGCAATACAGCCCACAATCTCATTCATCTTCATGTTATCAAGCGCTGCTCCGGCAGCATTTGCCATTCCGGCAACTGTTTTTATAACCAGAATATTCTGCGCTATTTCCATGGATAACAGTGCATCCCGCAAAACCCTTTTATATTTTTCGCTGTCCTGATTCGTCCGCTGCTCTAAAACTGTGTATTTAGAACCCCCATCCGGTTTTGCGATTTTCATCAATTTCAACTCTCTGATATCTCTTGAAACTGTCGCCTGAGTCACTGCAAATCCGGCTTCCTGCAGTTTAGCTGCCAGTTCTTCCTGGGTTTCAATATCATATTGGTTAATCAGGTCAATGATTTTTGAATGTCTGGCAATTTTCATAATCTGTCCGTCTCCTTAGTTTTTCATTTTCCGTCTTAATACTTCAAGAAAACTAATATTACTTATCTTTATAATCTGGGTGTCTTTCACGGAACGTCGTATCGCAACTCTGTCTGCCGTACGCATCGGAACATTGGTATCTCCATCAAAGCTTACTACTGCCTTTGCCTCACAGCCCTGACTTCCCTCTCCGATTTCTACCGTAATCTCATCTTCTGCCGGAAAAATCACACTTCTGGTATTTAAGGTATGCGGTGCTACCGGTGTCATAATCAGGATGTTTGTTTCAGGAGATACAATCGGTCCTCCTGCTGACAGGCTGTATCCGGTCGAGCCAGTTGCAGTTGCTATAATGATTCCATCTGCGGTATAGCTGTTTAAGAATTCACCATTTACATAGTTATGAAATCTCGTTACGTGCAAAGGACCATCTCTACCAATCACGATATCATTTAATGCAACATCTTCTGCAATCAGTTCTTCTTTATGATAAACTTTTCCGTTTAACATCATTCGTTTCTCTATTGTATATTCATCTAACATCAGATGATTTAATGCTCCATCAATAGAAGAACGGTCAATTTCAGCAAGATATCCAAGCGTACCCATATTAATTCCCAAAAGCGGAATCTGACGATTTACCACATCTCTTGCAGCCTGCAAAAGTGTTCCATCTCCGCCAATCACAATAATACACTCCACATCCTTTGGGATTTTTTCCACATCCGTATAATGATTGCTTCTGGCTTTTTGTTCCGATGTTTCTTCTCTTAAAATGCAAGATTTTCCTTTGGAATTTAAATACGCTTCGACTTTTCTTGCCGTCTTTAATTCTTTATCTTTTTGTCTGTTTGCAATAATAAAAAATTTATCCATTATTTATCCAACTCCGCATGAGCCAGAGCAACGACATTCTGAATTGAAAGCTCCTGCTCTTTTACCGGATTTTCGGTATCTGTCTTTACAATGTGAAGCAGATACTCAATATTTCCTTCCGGTCCTTTTATCGGTGAAAATTCAAGGTGCTGAGGTGCAAATCCAATACTTTTTGCATACTCCATTACTTTCTCAATGACTTCTTGATGTACTTTCGCATCTCTGACTACGCCTTTTTTCCCAACTTTTTCTCTCCCTGCTTCAAACTGCGGTTTAATCAGGCATACCACTTCTCCACCTGATTTTAACAGATGATAAACCGGAAGCAGTACTTTTGTTAAAGAAATAAAAGAAACATCAATCGAAGAAAAATCCGCCGGCTCCTGCAAATCATCCGGTGTCACATATCGGATATTGGTTCTTTCCATACAGACAACCCGCTCGTCATTTCTTAATTTCCAGTCTAACTGACCATGTCCTACATCAATTGCATAAACTTTTACTGCTCCATTTTGAAGCATACAATCTGTAAAACCACCGGTAGAAGAACCTACATCCATGCAGATTTTATCCTGAAGGGTTACTCCGAAGTTATTCATCGCTTTTTCCAGTTTTAATCCACCACGACTTACATACTTTAAAGTATTGCCACGCACTTCAATGTTTGCTGTATCTGCAAACATCGAACCTGCCTTATCCTCTTTCTGATTCTCTACATAAACACAGCCTGACATAATGACTGCTTTCGCCTTTTCTCTTGATACTGCCAGTCCTCTTTTTACTAACAGTACATCCAGACGTTCTTTCATCTCTTCTCTGCCTCCTTGATTGCCCCATAAATAGAATCTGCATCGATTCCGGCTTTTGCTTTTAACAATTTTGGATTTCCATGTGTAATAAATGCATCCGGAAGAGCGATAATCTGCACTTTTACCTCTGGATGATATTCCTGCATATACTCGGAAACCGCCATTCCAAATCCACCATTTTTCACATTCTCTTCCATTGTCACAATTTTTTTATGCTTCAATGCAAGCCGGTCAAGGATTTTGGTATCCAGTGGTTTTATAAATCTTGCATTGACTAAAGTTGCATTGATTTTGTCTGCTTTTAATTTCTCCCTTACTTCTACTGCCGTCTCTACCATACTGCCTACTGACAACAATGCCGTTTCTTCGCCCTCAAAAATCAACTCACTCTTTCCATAAACCATAGGCTCACGATATTCTTCTAAACCATCATAAGCCTCTCCTCTTGGATAGCGAATTGCAATTGGACCTTGATAACGCACTGCAAATTTCAACATATCTGAAAGCTCCCATTTGTTCTTTGGTGCTAACACCGTCATATTCGGTATCATCGACAGATACGATAAATCAAAACATCCCTGATGGGTTTCTCCATCACTTCCTACAAGCCCTGCACGGTCTATTGCAAAAATCACATGCAGGTTCTGCAGACAAACATCTTCGATTATCTGATCCACTGCCCTTTGAAGAAATGAAGAATAAATTGCCACAACCGGTATCATGCCTCCAAGTGCCATTCCTGCTGCACAGGTTACCGCATGTTCCTCCGCAATTCCCACATCAAAAAAGCGCTGTGGAAAGCGGTTTCGAAACCGTTTTAAACCGGTACCGTCCGGCATTGCCGCTGTCAAAGCAACAAGATTTGGTATTCTGTCTGCCAACTTTAGCATAACTGTCGAAAAGATATCTGTATAATTTGCCTTTCCCCCGGTTTTTAATGGAATCCCATGCTCCAGATTAAATGCAGATGTTCCATGAAATCTTGCCGGGTGTTTTCTTGCCGGTTCATATCCTCGTCCTTTTTCGGTCTGAACATGCACCAGCACCGGTCCGTTTACTTTTTTTGCTTCCTGAAAAATCTGAATCATTCTTCCACAGTCATGTCCATTTACCGGTCCCAAATATTTAATTCCCATATCCTCAAAAAACATTCCTGGAATCATAAGCTGTTTAATACTGTCTTTTGTCTTATGAATTCTTTGTACCATGACCGGTCCGATTCCCGGTACTTTATTTAATGTCTTTTTGACTTCGCTCTTTAAATCCGTATAAGATTCTGCTGTTCTTAGATTACTTAAATAGCTTGAAATTCCGCCCACATTTTCCGATATCGACATCTTATTATCATTTAATACGATAACAAAATTTTTATTTAAGCTCGCTGCATTATTTAAAGCTTCGTAGGCCATTCCGCCGGTCAGCGCACCATCTCCGATTACCGATACCACATGATACTCTTCTCCACTTACTTTGCTTGCACAGACATAGCCGACTCCTGCTGAGATGGAAGTTGAACTGTGTCCGGTATCGTAAGCATCACAAGGGCTTTCCTCCCTTTTGGGAAATCCACTCAACCCTCCATATTGACGCAGATTTTTAAATCCATCCTTTCTTCCGGTCAGAATCTTATGTGTATAAGACTGATGACCGACATCCCAGATAATTTTGTCTTTTGGAAGTGAAAACACATAATGCAGTGCCATGGTAAGTTCAACCGCCCCAAGGTTAGAAGCCAGATGCCCTCCGGTCTTACTTAAGGACTCTAATAAAAAATCTCTGATTTCCTGTGCCAGCACAGGCATCTGTTCTAACGGTATTTTCTTTATATCGTTTTCTTTTTCAATTGTTTCTAACAGCATCTCTTTTGCACCTCTATTTTCTGCGGGTACAAAGTGAAAGAAGCAGTTCTCTTAAAAATTCCTGTTCACCCGGAAGTTCCATAAGCAGATTCAATGCCTCCTTGGTCAGCTCTTTCACATCTTCTCCCGCCTTTTTGATTCCTTCCAGAGTCACATAAGTTGTTTTATGGTTCTTTTCATCGCTTCCTACTGCTTTTCCCAGTTCCTCCATTGTACCTGTGACATCCAAAATATCATCTTGAATCTGAAAGGCAATTCCTATTTTTCCTGCAAGAGTTTCTATCTTCTGTATCTCTTCTTCTCTCGCTCCTGCAAGAGTTGCTCCGATTGTCATTGCACATTCAATTAATGCAGATGTTTTATTTTCATAAATATAATCCAGCATTTCCCTGTCCAGTTCCTGCTCTTTTTTGTCATTTTCTACATCTACGCTTTGTCCGCCAAGCATGCCGTCAATTCCGGTTTTCTTTCCAAGAATTGATAAGGCTTTTGCCACACGCTTCCATTCTTCCATATCTGACTCATCTAATAAGTCAAATGCACGAAATGCCGTCTCATAAGCATAATTTAAAAGTGCATCTCCTGCAAGAATTGCCGCTGGCTCTCCATAAACAGCATGGGTGGTTTTTCTTCCTCTTCGGTACTCATCATTGTCAAGTGCCGGAAGGTCATCATGAATCAGCGAATGGGTATGAATCATCTCCATTGCCGCCATAAAAGGCTCTATCACTTTCCCTGTTCCGCCAAACATACTGTAAACTTCTCTCATAAATACCGGTCGAAGTCTTTTTCCACCGGAAAGCATGCTGTAATTCATTGCCTCTGCCATATTTTTGGCAAAGCCCTCTTCTTTTGGCAGATAGCTTTTGATAATTTCTTCCGCTTCTCTGGTTCTTTGTTCTAATTCTTCTTTAAAATTCACTCAGCCCACCATCTTCATTCATCATTAACATTCTTTTTTCAACGGTATCTATCTTCTCACTACATTCTTTAAGCAGTTTCATGCCAGTCTGATAAATCAAAAATGACTCCTCAAGCGAAACATCTGCACGTTCCAACTGCTCCACAATTCCATCCAGTTCTTCAAAAGCTTCTTCAATCGTCTGTGTTTCTTTTTGTTTCAAATCCGGTGTCATCAAACACACCTCTTTCTACTTGTTTTATTCCGATACTCCTGGCTTCTATTGTTCCATCACTTACCTGAATCAGAAGCGTCTCACCTGATTTTACCTGTGAAATACTCGTCACCGCCTTATGCGCTTCATTTTCTACATAAGAAAATCCCTGATTTAATTTATCCAACGGAGACAGACCTTTCATCCGCTCAATATAAAGCCTCAATTCCTGTCTGGAAGTTAAAATCCTGGTTTTCATTGCAGATTCCAGCCGTATCTGAATACTTTCATAATGCCGTTTTTTCTCTTCTATCTGACTTTTTGGATTCAAGTAACTTAATTTATTTTCATACAGTTTTAAGCCTTGTCGCTTTTGAGCAATCTGCTGTTGCAGTTCACGGTTTAATTTTGCATGATACTCTTCCAATCTTCCCAATAAATCCTGTATCTCAAATACAGCAAGCTCAGCCGCCGCAGACGGAGTCGGTGCACGCAAATCGGCCGCATAATCTGCAATCGTCGTATCTGTTTCATGCCCAACCGCAGAAATAATCGGTGTTCGACATTCAAAAATTGCCCTTGCAACCTCTTCTTCATTAAACGCCCATAATTCTTCAATGCTTCCACCACCACGACCGACAATAATCGTATCTACGCCATAAGCATCGAGCATTTCAATTCCTTTTACAATACTTTCTTTTGCTCCGATTCCCTGTACCTGTGCCGGATAAAGAATCAGCTGAACATACGGATTTCGCCTTCCCGCAACATTTTGAATATCACGCACCGCTGCACCGGTTGCAGCAGTTACGATTCCAAGTTTCTGAATGTATTTTGGAATCGGCTGTTTATATTCCGGTGCAAACATTCCCATGTCTTCTAATTCTTCTTTTAACGCCAGATATTTTTCATATAATGCTCCGGCACCTTCTAACTTAATTTCTCTGGCATAAAGCTGATACGTTCCATCCCGCTCATATACTTCCACTTTGCCTTTGACTACCACGTTGTCTCCATTTTTCATGGAAAAAGCAAGACCCTTTCTCGCACCGGCAAACATGACACAGGATATCGTTCCCGCAGCATCTTTCAGCGAAAAATAAATGTGCCCCGAAGTATGATATTTGCAATTTGAAACTTCTCCCTTTACAGAGATTTTATTCAACAGAAAATCCTGCGTAAACATATTTTGAATATAACGGTTAATCTGTCCAACCGAATAGGTCCGATTCATATTCCTTTTACTGCTCCTTGGCAATCTTTCCTAAAATACCATTTACGAAAGAAGAAGATTCGTCTCCTCCGAATTTTTTACTTAATTCAACTGCCTCATTGATTGCAACTTTAAACGGTACATCTTCATCGTATTTCATTTCATAAACAGCAAGTCTTAAGATATTTAAGTCTACTTTGCTCATACGGTTTACTTTCCATCCGGAAGATACCTTGTTTAATAACTCATCAATTTCTTCTACGTGTTCTAATACTTTTTCATATTTTCCACGCATATATTCTTCTTCCTGTGGAGAAAGTTCTTCTAATGTTTCAAAATACAGACTGCTCTGTTCCGGCATTTCTTCTACTGTATTGAATTCTCCCATAAACAATAACTTAAATATATGTTCTCTCATTTCTCTTCTTTTCATCTTATCCTCCATTTATAAAAAAAGGTGTCCTTTTGCGAGACACCTTTTCATTTTTACTCTATCTGTGTTTCATTTTTCAAAGAACTATTTTGTCTTTTCTTTTTCCATCTCTACACTTGCAATACGCACGTTTACATCAGAGACTACAAGACCTGTCATATTTTCGATTGCTGCTTTTACTTTTTCCTGTACGGTTTTACTTGTCTCTAAAATATTGTATCCATACTCGATATTTAAAGCCAAATCCACGCAGACAATGTTTTCTAAAATATCTACCTTTACCCCTTTTGAAAGGTTTTTCATTCCCAGTTTTCCAACCAGTTCATTTGTGATATTTCCTGCCATAGAACCGACACCTTCTACTTCTGTTGCTGCCAGTCCCGCAATAATAGCAACCACTTCATCGGCAATCTGAACCTCGCCCAATGAGCCATTATCATGTATCTTATAGATATTTCTATCTTCCGCCATAACCAAACCTCCTATTTTTTAAAAGGATAATCTCCTACCTGACATTATATCAAAATATAATTGTGGTGTCAAAACTTCTATAGAAAATATAAAAAAGAATCTCCGCCTCCTGTCTTTTAAACAGAAAACGGAGTCCTTCTTAGTTTCTGCTGAACTCAGCCAGTCTTAATCCTTCATTTCTATCTAAGGTCATGCCAACACTCCAGCTGTTTACAAACAATAACAGAGGATTGCCTTTCATATCCATAACCTTCTTCATGTCAGAAGTTCCGGTCAGTTTCTTAACGTCTACTTCATCTTTATTTTCAATCCAGCGAATGTGTTCATAAGGCAGTGTCTCAAGACGGATATCCACATTGTATTCATTTTCCAGACGGTATTTTAAGACATCAAACTGAAGCACACCGACAACTCCGACAATAATTTCTTCCATTCCGCCCATGATTTCCTGGAAAATCTGAATCGCACCTTCCTGTGCGATCTGGTTGATCCCTTTTACAAACTGCTTTCTCTTCATGCTGTCAAGCAGACGTACTCTTGCAAAGTGTTCCGGTGCGAACGTTGGGATTCCTTCATACTGGAATTTTTTTCCCGGTGCACATACCGTATCACCGATTGAAAAGATACCTGGGTCAAATACACCGATAATATCTCCGGCATACGCTTCTTCCACCACATGACGGTCCTGCGCCATCATCTGCTGTGGCTGGGAGAGACGCATTTTTTTCTCGCCCTGTACGTGATACACCTCTTTGGATGCCTCAAATTTACCGGAACAGATTCTCATAAATGCAACTCGGTCACGGTGGTTCTTATTCATATTTGCCTGAATTTTAAATACAAAGGCAGAGAAATCTTCTTTCATCGGGTCAATCTCTCCGATATCTGCCTTTCTTGGAAGCGGGGAAGAAGTCATTTTTAAGAAATGTTTCAAAAATGTCTCCACACCAAAGTTTGTAAGCGCAGAACCGAAAAATACCGGTGAAAGCTTTCCTTCGTTGACTAAGTCCTGGTCAAATTCCGCACTTGCGCCATCGAGCAGTTCAATTTCTTCTAATAACTGCTCTTTCTGTTCTGCATCCACTACATCATCCAAGTGTGCTTCATCAATTCCGATTTCTTCTTCGATTCCCTCTTTTGTTCCCTTCATGGTATCTGAGAATGTCAGCACTTTTTCTGTATTTCTATCATAAACACCACGGAATTTTTTACCGGAACCAATTGGCCAGTTAATCGGACAGGTTGGAATTCCAAGCTCTTTTTCGATATCATCCAGTAAATCAAAGGTATCATTTGCATCTCTGTCCATTTTGTTAATAAACGTAAAAATTGGAATATGGCGCATCGCACAAACTTTAAACAGTTTTCTGGTCTGAGCCTCCACTCCTTTTGAAGCATCAATGACCATAACTGCAGAATCTGCTGCCATTAAAGTACGATATGTGTCCTCCGAGAAATCCTGATGTCCAGGAGTATCCAATATGTTAATGCAATAACCGTCATAATTAAACTGAAGTACGGAAGATGTAACGGAAATACCTCTTTCTTTTTCAATTTCCATCCAGTCTGAAACCGCATGACGAGCTGTTGCCTTTCCTTTTACACTTCCTGCAAGGTTGATTGCTCCTCCGTAAAGAAGAAATTTCTCAGTCAGAGTTGTCTTACCTGCATCCGGATGGGAAATAATTGCAAAAGTTCTTCTTTTTGTAATTTCTTTTGTATAGTCAGCCACTGAAATGACCTCCTTCTCTTTTTTTATCTCAAATTAAAATTTTCATAAGTAAACACTTAGCATATTTTAGTATACCGTACAAACAGTGTCAAGGATTTTAAAAAGATTTATTCGCCATCCGAGCTTTCCGCTTCAAGCGGAGTAATCACAATATTCTCTATCGGAACCGATGTTTTCCGTTTTACAATATCTTCAATCTGAGCCCGCTTGTCATCTGCCATATACTCCTGCGGTACAATAATGTCAGCCGATTCATTGGTCAGATTCACCACTACATTTGCAAATCCCTTTGCTTCCAGTAAAAGTTCTGCGGCTTCTTCCTGTTCTGCAAGGTCTGTCATTTCTACCATTGAAGCAATTGCCTCCTGTTTTTTATCCTCTCCTATATTTTCGTTGTTGATAATTCCCATCAGTGTTTCTTTATTGGCAGAACGTACCTGCTCCCGATTCAGTTTTGCCTGTGCAGCAAAAGTGGATGCGCCTGTTAATACTGCTTCTCCAGGTGTCTCGGCAGATGCACTCGCTTCTCCTGCCTGATTGTCCCCTGCTGCCTGATTTTCTTCTAACAGGGCACTTTCATCTGTCAAATCATAATCCAGACTGTCAATCTCTTCCACAATTCCATCTGTTCCTGCGGTTTCCTGCGCCTCCGTATCTGAAGTATCCGAAACAGCACCTGTTTTCTGTAGTACCTTATCCATTCCCAGATGTGTGTCTGAGTAATTAATGTAGCCGGCAACCGCAATCATAATTGCCAAAGCAGTAATAATCACCTGATTTTTCTTAAAAATCTTTTTCACCCACGCTTCTCCTTTAATTCATTTTCATTACTTTTATTCTATGGGCTTCCACCTGAAATAATGCCTGCACTGCCTCCTGAATATTCTGTACCACTACCGGATTATCTGCTCCCTTTGCAAGAATCAAAACTCCGCTGATTTTCGGATACTTCTGCATTTTTACATAAGGAGTCTGATTTCCTGTTGCATCTTTTTGAAACACCGTCTGGTTTTCATCCTTTTCTACTACATTTTCCCAACTGTTTTCAAAAGTTAAAAATACTTTCGTCTCTCCTGCCCCCTCCGATTCATTGAGCATGTTTTGAAGCCTTGCCTGAATCTGCTCCTGCCATGCCCCTTCTTTTAAATCTTCACTTTTCTCTTCTATCGCTGTATTTGTCTCATTTATCGTCTCTTTTTTCACCGGAATTGCAAGTATCAGACACAAAATTCCAACTAACAGAGCAACCGCCAGATATTCTTTTTTTAATTTGTCCGGAAATCCTCTCATGGCTTGTCCCCCTCTTCTTCCCGTTCCTGCCAATAGCGGTTTTCTGCATCATAAGCCTTCTGCTCCCATTCCTTTTGACTCTCTGTCTCTTCTTGAAGCTCCATATCCGGCATCTCAAACATGGTTTCCTCTGCTCCTAAAAGCTTCCCTCCTGTTACAATCAAAACCCAGATAAATAAAAGTCCCATGTAAAACTGAATGTATTTTTTATAACTTCCCTCTGGCAGAAAATGCAGAAGTGCAGACTGAAAGATAAAATAACAGGCAACACTCTGCATCCATAGACAAACTCTCTCTGGCATCGACTCCCCTCCCATATTGACTTGCCTGATTTTTATCCTATTTTCCGATAAATGAAATACTTAGAATTGCAATCGTGATAAAAATCAAAAGTTCCATACAAAGCAGTACCTTTAAAAATAAAACATAGCCATTACCAATTGTGCTAAGTGCTCCTGTCATCCGCTTGTCCGATACCGGCTGTACTACCGCTGCCAAAAGTTTATATAAAAATGCAAGCAGCGCCAGACGAATCACCGGCCGGATTCCAATACAGACTAAAATAATAATTCCCACTACACCGATTCCATTTCGGATAATCACGGCTGTCCCAAGGGCAACTTCTGTCACTCCATTAATGGCATTTCCGATTCCGGGAATCGAAGCTGCTGTCTTTCCAATGATGTCCCGCTTTAGAGAATCCATTGCCGGTCCAATCATATTTTGAATCAACTGCATGCCAAGCACCACCGCCATACAGCTTTTTAAACTCCATTCAATCAAAGTCTGCAACAGCTCTGCCATTTTGGATAAGAAATCTTCGCTATGAAGATAATTGACCAGTTCTACAAGTGCCAAAACATAAATGGCCGGAACAATGCCTTTTAAAAAGACAACCTGAATCACATAAATTAAAAACAGCACTGCTTCATAAAAAATCATTGCCGTCGCACTTCCTGAGGAAGCCGTAACCGCAAGAAAATAAGACGGCATTAAAGCTTTTAAAAATAAAATAAAATTTTCCAGAAGTTCTTTTAACTCCACTCCCATACTTCCAAACGATTTTATCAATAATGCAAGCAAAAGCATGTAAGTAATATAAAAGCTGGTTTCTCCGGTTTTTCCATCTCCAAATACTGCTGTAAAATTAGAAAACACAGCTGCAAGAAGTACCAAAAGTACAACTTGAAACATTGCCTTTTGTTCTCTTTGAAGCTGTGCTTTTACTATATTTTTAAACCACTTACTCATTGTCTCTTTTTGAAACAAAGACTCTCCTTTTAAAATCTGATTTAAGATTTCTTCTATGGAAAAGCTGTCCTCTTTTAAAATCTGATTGACTGCATCCTGCATTTGCCCAAGTTCCATATCTTCCATCAGCTTCTGTCTCGTTTCTTCTTCCTGTTGTTCTCTCTGTTTTTGTCCTGCCTTTACAAAAGTTGCTCCAAATTCCAGACAGATCAAAAAAACTGCCAGTATGAATCGAATTTTTCTTCTTTTCATAATAAAAAATTATGAATGGTCTCAACCAGTGCCAATAACACCGGTAAAGATAATACCATAAGATAAAGTTTCACAAATAACTCAATCTGTCCTGCAATTGCTGCATATCCGGCATCTTTGCAGATACTTGATGAAAACTGTCCAATATAGGTTGCTCCTGTCATTTTAAGCAGAACAAGCACATATTTTTCATCTACCGGAAGAAATTCCTGTATTTTTTTGATACTCTCAAACAGATAGGATAATTTTTCCACTGCATATCCTAAAATACAGATTCCAACGGCAAAGCTCAGATAAACAGAATACTCCGGCTTACTTTCTTTTAAAAAGAGTGCCAAAAGAACTCCCGTAATTCCAATCATCACAATTTTAACAACTTCCATCCTGCCCCCTACAAAGAAAACAAATCTTCAATCGTCTGAAAGAGTTCGTAAATATAAGGAAGCACCCAGAACAGTACGACTAAAAGCCCTGCAAGACTGGTGAGAAAAGCAAGTTCTTCTCTCTGGCTGTGTTTTAAAATCTGACAAAGTACCGAAACAAGAATTCCGACTGCTCCAATTTTAAATAAAATCGTAACTTCCAAGTACTTCCCTCCCCTGCAATTTCAGCTTTTTTTCGATTTTTTACTGCCAGAGCAAAATCAAAAGAAAGATTCCCCCCATGACCCCCAGACTTTGATACAATTTTCTTTTTTGTGGAATTTCTTTTTGCAGATATTCAATTTTTTGTTCGAGTTCTTTTAAATAAAGCTTCATTGCATTTTTCTGCATTTCCACATCCAGATATCCAAGCGATTCTCCAAAACGGGCAAATTCCTCTTTATCTTCTTTTGTAAGTGCTGTACCTTTTAACTGCTCTTTTATTTCTGTCTCAAACAAATCAGAAAAACGGACTCCATCAAAGGCATCTGCCCTTCCTGCTGTCTGTCTTAAAAAAGAATCAAACGGTACTTTTACTTTTCCGGCACTGCTTCTTAAGGCTTCCGGAAGTGCTGCATTCTTATAAAGAATCTCTCCTTGAATCAACAGCACAATCCGTTGTAATTCCTGAAGCTGTTCGATTCTTTTTGTAAACTGCCTGCTTTTTTGTACACCCAGCAAAGAGGACGCACTTAATATCAGACACGCACCTGCCACTCTTAACATAAAATTCCCTTTTTTCGGTTTTGGTCATACAGACACGTTCCTCTTTCATCAAAAATTGCCTTGACCTGTCCTGCCCTGTCCTTATTTTGCAAAATAATATAGCGTTCAAACACTTTTTCCTGCATGAGTCTCTGCATCAGCGGTTTTCGCTTCATATCATCAATGGAACTACCATGAACGGTTGCAAATAACTTACAGCCACAGTGAATGACTGACTCAATCGCATGAATGTCTTCATAATCGCCAAGCTCATCCACTGCAACCACTTCCGGAGACATCGAGCGAATCAGCATCATCATGCCCTCCGCTTTTGGACAACAGTCCAAAATATCCGTACGGATTCCCAAATCGTTTTGCGGAATTCCCTGATAAGAGCCTGCAATCTCAGAACGTTCATCCACCACTCCCACCGTTTTCCCCTCAAGATAACGATTCCCGTCACTGACCTGACGGATTAAATCCCGAAGCAGTGTTGTTTTTCCGCACATCGGCGGAGAAATAATCAAGGTATGACACACATTATTTTTTTTCATAATATAAGGGAGAATTGGGGTCGCACACCCCTTTATCTGATGTGATAATCTCAGATTGATATAAGATATGTATTTTAGACTTTTTATTTTATCCCCATCTAAGACGGTTTTTCCGGCTATTCCGACCCGATGCCCGCCTTGAATTGTAATAAATCCTTTTCGGATTTCCTCTTCGAATGCATACATGGAATAATTACTGACATATTCCATTGTTTCCCGCAAATCTTCTGCCTCAATCATACAGACATTCTGCATATTTTTGGTCAGCCTTCCGTCTTTCGCAACAAAGTATTCTTTCCCACCGTAGATTACAATCATCGGAGCATTAACCCGAAGCCTGATTTCATAAAGCTCTTCCAAATTAAATCCGGTCTTTTCGAGTATTTCCCGTATTTTAGCAGGAAAGAGATATGTAATTCCCTTTTCTTTCATCTTGTTCACCTCTTAAAATAATATATGAGGACAATCTTTATTTAATACAGGAATTTCTTTCTTGCCGCTTCACTTTCTATATTTTATTCTGCTTCTTTTATGCACTCAATTTCACACGCAGACTGTGCTGTTACACAGACCCAGTAATCCTCGATTGAAAAACTTTCCTGCCATGCATTTTTTTCTAAAGTGTCAAGTTCTCTCGTAATTCCCTGACCACTCCACTTTACATAGCTTTCCTTTTGGCTCCAGAGCCTGCAAAAGAAAGACTCTGTTTCCTCTGACTGTTCAAGCTGTAACAGCTCCTGTTTCGTTAAGATCCGCCTTAAAAGCCTTGGACTGTAAGATTGTATTTTTTGGATATCAATTCCGATTTCACAAGTTGCCACTGCACAGACTGCATAGTCTCCGGAATGACTGATATTAAAAAAAGGGAAGCGGGCTTTGTCTTTAAAATACGGTTTTCCATGTGCTCCGATTTCAACAGACTGTTCTAATTCTTCCAGATTTTGGATGGTTTGGATGTTGCTTTTCTTTATTGCATTTAACAACAGTAGCCTTCCGGCTGTTCGTTCCCGCTTTTGTTTTGAACTTTCTTCTTTTACCAGATTTTCTATTTTTCCATAGTAAATCCATATCTGATTTGTCATTTTTTCTTATCCTTCTCTTCTTTTAATACCAGACCGCTTTCCGTTAAAAATCTGGAGACTTCCAATTCTTTGTCATGTCGATTCTTTGCATATAAAATCCATAAAAATTTCCGTGCCCTTGTAATTCCCACATAAAACAGACGTCGTTCTTCTTCTATACTGCTCTCTGTCACTGCTTTATGATAGGGAAGGGAACCCTCATTGACATCCATCAAAAAGACTGCATCAAATTCAAGTCCTTTGATACTGTGCAGAGTAGAAATCGTAATCCCTTTCTTCTCTGAAGCCTGCTTTTTTGCCTGTTCTTTTAACTGCTGTGTATACTCTTCTATATGGACAAACCAGTCTGAAAATGATTTAAAGCCTTTTGCACTTAAAGCCAGTTCTTCCATTACCTCAAACAGCTCTTCTGCCTTAATTTTCCGATACCCTGCGTACTCTTTTAAGTATTCTTCATAGCCGATTCCATAACGAATATAATTAATTGCACCATAGGGTGTCATACGTTTTAAGGTATTCAAATCTTCTTCGAGTTTATCAATCCGGTCACACATCCAGTCTTTTTCCTCATAAAACCAGCGCAGTCCCTCAAAAGAAACCTGTGCATCATCCAAAGCATCCCTTGAAAAATAACGGTTGGGACGATTCATAATCCGTAAAAACTCTCTTCGGCTTCTCTCACCCATTGCAATACGGATATAAGAAATCACATCCTGTGCAATCCAGTGTTCATAAAGATTTGGAAGCGTATCCCGCATACAAAATGGAATCTGGTACTGCATCAGAGTTTCTACAAGAAAACGTGCTCCGGAATTGGTGCGGTACAAAACTGCCATCTCTTCATAAGGAATTCCCTTTTTTAACAGCTCCTTCACCTGATTTTTTACATATAATTCTTCCTGTTTTCCATCTTCAAACGCCTGTATTGTTACAGGATTTCCACCCATTCTATCTGCAAATAATTCTTTCTTATAACGTCTTGAGTTTTCTGAAATCACTTTCTGGGAAAGTTCTACAATGGTAGAAGCGGAACGGTAATTGCAAGCTAAGAGTTCTGTCTTTGCATCCGGATAATCCTCTGGAAAATGCAGCATAATCTCCGGCTTTGCACCTCGAAATGCATAAATTGACTGATCATCATCTCCTACGATAAATAAATTATCTTCCGGCTTTGCAAGCAGTTTTACCACATCATACTGCAGTTGATTAATATCCTGAAATTCATCTACTAAAATATAGGAAAAACGCTTCTGCCAGCCTCTTAAAATATCATTTCTGTTTGTCAAAAGTTCATAAGTATATAATAAAATATCATCAAAATCAAGCAGCTTTGAAGTTTTGCACCGCTTCACATAAGCCTGATAAATCGCACGGAATGTATCATCCGGACAATTGGCTGAATAATAATGTTCGAGTGGAATCCGCCCGTTTTTTACCATGGAAATTTCCTGTACCAGTCCCTGAAAAAATTCTTTTTCATCTTCTATCGTAAGCTTCTGGCGATATACAATTTCTTTTAAGATATCATATTTACGCTCTTCACTTAAAATATTCTGCGCATTTAAGTGATAAGCATATTTTAAAATAGTGTAATAAACACCATGGAACGTACCAAAGGTAACCTGTTCATAAGGCGCATTCACATTTTTTTCTTTACACAGGCGTAAAAAACGCTCCTTCATCTCTCTGGCAGCAGCCTTTGTAAAGGTCACCACCAGAATAGAAGAAGGAGTCACTTTTTTTTCTTGTATTAAATTCACCACTCGTTTTGTAATCGTCGTTGTTTTCCCTGAACCAGGACCGGCAAGAAGCATCATCGGTCCTTTATCATGGGAAATCGCACGGTTTTGTGCTGAATTTTCTTTCATTTACTTTTCTCCAGTTCAAATTGTTTCAACCCACAGTCGGTAATTTCACAGAGTCTGACATGTCAGCAAAACGCTGACTGTGGTTTACCTCATGTCAGTGGGGGATACCGATTTCTCTCCGCCCATCACTGCCGTTAACCTTTCTGTTTGCAATTTTTCTCACCACCTATAGAGGTGGGAGAATCCTTGCTATATTTGTTGAATTAAGAAAGTTTTTCTACTGCTGCTTTTAAACGTATAATGGATTCGTCTTTTCCAAGTACTTCAAGGATTTCTGTTGCACCGGCAGGTGTCATCTGTTTTCCTGAAAGTGCGGTACGAATCGGCCATAAAATCTGTCCGTTTTTGTATCCGTTTTCTTTTGCAAATCCACACAGTAATTCGTATAATGCATCGTTTGTGTAATCTTCGTGTGCTTCTAATACCGGAATGATTTTATTTAATACTTCTAAAGAAATTTCCGAATTTGTTTTCATTTTCTTATGAGTATACATTGCAACATCGTATTCCGGAACTGCTTCAAAGAAGTCAATTAAATCCGGAATGTCCGGGAATACTTCGATTCTGGTTTTTACCATCTGTGCAATTTTCTTTAAGTCTAAGTCTTTTTTAATTACACTCTGAATGTATGGAAGTGCCATTTCATAGAATTTATCAAAATCCATTGCTTTAATGTATTCGCCATTCATCCATTTTAATTTTGTCATGTCAAACACAGCCGGAGATTTGCTCATGTGATGGTAATCAAATTCTTTTACCAGTTCTTCAAGGCTGAAAATCTCACGATTGTCCTGTGGACACCATCCAAGCAGTGCAACGTAGTTTACGATTGCTTCTGTTAAGAATCCCTGCTCTAATAAATCTTCATAAGAAGAATGTCCGGAACGTTTGCTTAATTTTTTATGTTCTTCGTTTGTGATTAACGGACAGTGTACATAAGTCGGGATTTCCCATCCAAATGCTTCATAAATACGATTGTATTTCGGTGAAGAAGAAAGATATTCATTTCCTCTTACTACATGTGTGATGTTCATCAGATGGTCATCGATTACGTTTGCAAAGTTGTAGGTCGGATATCCATCGGATTTAATCAGAATTAAATCATCTAATTCATCATTCTGTACGGTGATATCTCCATAAATATCATCATGGAAGGTTGTTGTACCTTCTGTTGGCATGTTAAAACGAATAACATGCGGTTCTCCTGCTGCCAGTTTTGCTTCAACTTCTTCTTTGCTTAAATGCAGGCAGTGTTTATCATAAACAGAGATTTCTTTTCCATCTTCTCCAACGTTGGATTTTAAAGATTCCAGACGTTCTTTGGTACAGAAACAGTAATAAGCATCTCCCTGCTCAATTAACTGTTTTGCATATTTTAAATAAATTCCCTGTGCATTTCTTTCACTCTGAACATAAGGACCATATCCGCCATCTTTATCCGGACCTTCATCATGAACCAGACCTGTTTTTGCCAGTGTACGGTAAATAATATCCAGTGCTCCGTCTACGAAACGTTCCTGGTCGGTATCTTCAATACGAAGCATAAAACTTCCGTTTTCATGTTTTGCAATTAAATAAGCATATAATGCAGTTCTTAAATTTCCGACATGCATTCTTCCTGTCGGGCTTGGTGCGAATCTTGTTCTTACTGTACTCATTTTCTATCTCCTTAAAAATCGTCTTTTTCAGACTTTTTTCTCGACTCCATCGATACGACTAAAATTATACCTTATGAATTTTGACTTTTCAAGTGCTAACTATTCTTGAAATACCTGATAAACAAAAAAGAATCCTGATTTCAGGACTCTTTTTGTTATCGGTTTATCGAAACTCTTCCATAATCTCTGCTACTGTTTCTATCTTATCTGCACGATATGCATTTTCTCCGCAAAACAGCAGACCTTCATCTACTCTGCCCTCTGCTGCATTAACCAGCGCTTCTGTAATGCAGTATGGAATCGTCTTTTTATCGCAGGTCACAATACACTGATAGCAGTGTTTGATTTTGCATTTTTCTGTTTTTACTTTTTCCAGAAATGGATTTAAAATCGCACGTCCCGGCATCCCAACCGGACTTTGTACAATCCTTATATCTTCTTTTTTTGCCTTGATGTAGCTTTGCTTGTAGGCTTCGTCGGCATCACATTCTTTCGTTGTCACAAATCTTGTTCCCATCTGAACTCCATCTGCGCCAAGTTTCATAACGTGTTCCATATCTTTTCGCTCATAAATTCCGCCGGCAACTACTACTGGAATCTTTTTTGAGAATTTTTCACTATACTCTTTTACTTTTTCAATAATCGAGACAATCACGTCATCGTAAGCCTCATCTGTAACAGTTTCTAATTCTTCTCTTGAAAATCCAAGATGTCCGCCTGCTTTTGGTCCTTCAATCACAACCAAATCCGGTGCTGTCTGATATTTTCGCTCCCACATCCTGCAGATAACCGTCAAAGATTTCAAAGAAGAGACAATCGGTGCAATCTTTGTTTTGCTTCCCTCTACATATTTGGGAAGGTCAATCGGCAGTCCGGCTCCGGAAATAACAATGTCAATTCCGGCTTTTACGGCTGATTTTACATACTCTTCATAACGCTGTGTTGCCACCATGATATTCACTCCGAGCACTCCGCCTTTTGCCAGTTCTCTTGCCTTTTTAATTTCTTTTTCAATTGCACGGAAATTTGCCTCAAATGGTTTTTCATAAAAATCCGGTTCTCTCCAGCCTATCTGAGCGGTTGAAATCACACCAAGCCCGCCACAGGCAGAGACATTTCCTGCAAGTCCTGAAAGACTGATTCCAACGCCCATTCCGCCCTGCACAACCGGAATTTTTACTTCCAAATCCCCTATTTTTAATGATTTGCTCATATTTTTTCCTGCCTATTTCTTCTTATCTTCCTAAGTTCTTACATCTTGCGGAAACGTTCATAACGGTCTTCTGCCAGTTCTTCTTTTGTTTTTTTATCCATTCTCTGAAGAAATTCTCGCATCTTCGTTTTCATATTCTCAGAAATTTCTTCTAAGTTTTCTTCACATGCCGGATATGGTTCTTCAATCACCTGTTCAATAATTCCAAGTGCTTTTAAATCCTTTGCCGTAATTTTCATAATTTCCGCAGCTTCTTTTGCTTTTTTGCTGTCTTTCCATAAGATAGAGGCAAATCCTTCCGGCGATAAAATCGAATAAGTGGCATTTTCCAGCATCCAGACTTCATTTCCAACACCAATGGCAAGTGCACCACCACTTCCGCCTTCTCCGATTACAATACTTAAAACCGGAACTTTTAAATCCGACATTTCCATTAAGTTTCTGGCAATCGCTTCTCCCTGTCCGCGTTCTTCTGCTTCAATTCCACAAAATGCTCCGGGAGTATCAATAAAATTGATAATCGGACGATTAAATTTTTCTGCCTGTTTCATCAGTCGAAGTGCTTTTCGATACCCTTCCGGAGACGGCATCCCAAAATTTCTCGTAATATTATCTTTTGTATTACGACCCTTTTGTACTCCAATAACCGTAACCGGTTGTCCGTCCAATAATGCAAGTCCACCAATCATTGCCCCATCATCTCGAAAGGCACGGTCTCCATGCAGTTCCATAAAGGTATCAAATATCTTTCCAATATAATCCAAACTGGTTGGTCTTTTAGAATCACGAGCTATTTCTACCCGCTCCCATGCAGTCATTTCTTTTTTTCTGGTTCTTCGCTTCTTTGTTTCGATTTTCTGTTTCTGTTCACCCTGAAAACAAATTTTATTAAACTGACTATAACTTGCATTTCGCTCATGCAGTTTTACAAGACCGGACAAGGTTCTTCGTAAATCATTTCGTTTTACAATTCCATCAATAATTCCATGTTCTACTAAAAATTCCGAACGCTGGAATCCTTCCGGAAGTTTTTGTCCAATTGTCTGTGCAATCACCCTTGGACCGGCAAATCCAATCAGTGCTCCAGGCTCTGCCAGAATAATATCTCCAAGCATTGCAAAACTTGCGGTCACTCCTCCTGTTGTCGGGTCTGTCAGAACCGGAATGTAGAGCAGTCCTGCTTTGCTGTGTGCTTTAATTGCCGCAGAGGTTTTCGCCATCTGCATTAAAGAAACCATTCCCTCCTGCATCCTTGCTCCGCCCGAACAGCAGAATAAAATAACCGGAAGCTTTTCTTTTGTCGCACATTCAAATGCTCTGGTAATTTTCTCTCCTACCACATATCCCATGCTTCCCATTAAAAAACGGGCATCACAGACTCCAAGCACGACTCTTGTCTTATCAATCTGGGCTTCTCCGATTTTGATTGCTTCTTCTAAGTGAGTCTTTTCCTGCACTTCGGCAATTTTCTCTTCATAATTCGGATAATTCAAAAAGTTCTTTGTCTTAATATCCGTACTCCACTCTTTAAAACTTCCCTTATCTGCAATCATGCGGATTCTCGTCTTTGCCTTCATTCTAAAATATCCCTGACATTTTGGGCAGACATAACTGTTTTTTACTACATCTTCTTTATAAAGCAGTTCTCCGCATTTTGGACATTTTACCCACAGACCTTCTGGTACAGACGGACCAAACTGGGCTTCATTTATTTCTTCTGTTTTAGCTGATTCATTTGTCGATTTTTTAAATAAATCCTTCAATCTGGACATTTCGCCTGCTCCTTATTACTCATAATGTTCTTCAATAAAATGTGTGGTTACGTTTCCTTCTAAAAAATCTTTCTGATTTAAAATATCATACTGAAAATCCAGATTTGTCTGAACCCCTTCAATGACGACTTCCCCAAGTGTACTTCGCATCTTTGCGATTGCAGACTCCCTGTCTTTGTCATATACGATCACTTTCATAATCATTGAATCATAATTGGGCGGAATCTGATAACCACTGTAAACTGCGGTATCAATTCTTACTCCGTTTCCTCCCGGAAGATACAGATTTTCAATCTTTCCCGGACACGGCATGAAATTTTTCTTCGGATTTTCTGCATTGATTCGACATTCAATTGCATGACCCTTAACCTGAATTTCCTCCTGCTTAACAGAAATCGGAAGTCCTGCCGAAATACGAATCTGTTCTTTAATCAAATCCACACCTGAGACAAATTCCGTCACCGGATGTTCTACCTGAATTCGGGTATTCATTTCCATAAAGAAAAATTCTCCGGTTTCTGAAAGTAAGAATTCAATCGTTCCGGCACTTTCATATCCGACTGCCTTTGCCGCACGAACTGCAGTTTCACCCATTTTTTTTCTGATTTCTTTAGTAATTGCACAACATGGAGATTCTTCTATCATCTTCTGATGACGTCTCTGAATCGAACAATCACGTTCTCCAAGCTGAACGGCTGTTCCGAATTTATCTCCTAAAATCTGTACTTCTACATGACGAGGACGTCCCACATAGCGTTCCAGATACATTGTATCATCTGCAAAGGAATTAATGGATTCTCTTTGTGCAGTATTAAAATTTTCTTCAAAATCTGCCTCACTTTCAGAAACTCTCATTCCTTTTCCTCCACCACCGGAGGATGCTTTAATCATAATCGGAAATCCGATTTTTTTTGCTTCTTCTAAAGCTTCTTTTGCAGTATAAACCGGCTCTTTTGTGCCTGGAACGACTGGTACTCCGGCTTCCTGCATGGTCTTTCTCGCCTGCGATTTATTTCCCATTTTGTCAATTACATCTGCAGACGGACCGATAAATACCACATTGCATTTTTCACACATTCGGACAAATTTACTGTTCTCAGAGAGAAAGCCAAATCCCGGATGAATCGCTTCTGCCTTTGTTGCCACCGTCGCACTTAAAATTCGTTCCATATTTAAATAACTTTCCGAAGCCGGAGCCGGTCCAATACAGACTGCTTCATCTGCAAGCTGGGCATGAAGCGCATCTTTGTCTGCTTCCGAATAAACCGCAACCGTCTTAATTCCCATTTCACGACACGCTCTGATAATACGGACCGCAATTTCTCCGCGATTTGCAATTAATATTTTATGAAACATTTTTCCACACTCCTATCCGATTGCAAATGTCAGTTCTGCTGAGACTGTAATCTTGCCCTCCTGATTTTTGGCAACCGCTTTTCCTACTCCAATCGGTCCTTTTTCTTTTATAATTTCAAGCTCTAACGTTAACACATCACCCGGAACGACTTTTGTCTTAAATTTCGCATTGTTAATTGCACCAAAATAAGCAGTTTTTCCTTTATTTTCCGGCTTGCTTAAAATTGCAACAGCGCCGACCTGCGCAAGTGCCTCAATCTGTAAAACGCCTGGCATCACTGGCTCCTGTGGAAAATGTCCTGCAAAATATGGCTCGTTGTAGCTGACACATTTTCTTCCGACTGCACGTACACCCGGCTCTAATTCTTCAATCGTGTCAATTAATAAAAATGGCTGTCTATGAGGAATAATCTCCATAATTTCTTTTGTTGTAAGCTTCATCTGATTTCTCCTAACCAATGACAAATAATGGCTGTCCATATTCTACAACCTGTTCATTTTCAATCTGAATTTCTTTTACGACTCCGTCAAATTCGGACTCGATTTCATTCATAAGTTTCATCGCTTCTACAATACCAAGTACCTGACCTTTTTTTACGGTATCTCCTACTTTTACAAATGGGGCAGAATCCGGTGAAGAGGCACTGTAAAATGTTCCAACTAATGGAGATTTCACAACATTTCCCTCTGCTTTTTTGATTTCTTTTTGTTCTGCCGGTTTAATCTCATCCATCGCAACACTTTGAATTTCTTTTGGTACGCTTTCCTGCTTCTGAACTACTACTTTGGACTGTTTATCTGTTTTCATGGAAAGCTTAAATCCGTCTTCTTCTATCTGGAACTGCGTCAGATTAGAATCACTGACGGTCTTGATTAATTCAATCATTTTTTCAAATTCCATTTTAAGCTACCTCCTAGTCATTCCATTTCTTAAGCAACAGACTGGCATTATGTCCACCAAACCCCAGAGAATTTGTCAGTGCATACGGAATTTCCATTCCTACTCCGCTTCCCGCTACATAATCCAAGTCACATTCTTCATCTTTTACCTGATATCCTGCTGTTGTATGTACATAATTGTTTTCCATCTGTTTTACACAGGCAATCACTTCCACTGCTCCCGCTGCTCCTAAAAGATGTCCAATCATGGATTTTGTAGAATTGATTTTCATCTTATAGGCATGTTCCCCAAACAATTTTTTAATTGCTCTTGTCTCAAATAAGTCATTGTGATGGGTACTTGTTCCATGTGCGTTGATATAAGTAACCTCTTCCGGCTGAATTTTTGCTTCCTTGATGGCATTTGCCATTGCATTTGCAGCACCTTCTCCATCTTCTGCCGGAGAAGTGATATGATAGGCATCGCTGGTTGCTCCATATCCCACGACTTCTGCTAAAATCTTTGCACCACGTTTTTTCGCATGTTCCAATTCTTCCAATACGACAATTCCAGCGCCCTCTCCCATTACAAATCCATCCCGCTCTTTATCAAACGGAATCGAACAACGGTCTGGATTTGTGGATTTTGAAAGTGCAGTCAATGCAGCAAATCCGCCAATTCCAATCGGACTGATTGCGGCTTCTGTTCCACCTGCTACCATGACATCTGCATCACCAAACTGAATACTGCGATAAGCTTCACCGATACAGTTTGTTCCTGTTGCACAGGCAGTTACGACATTTAAGCTCTTTCCTTTTAATCCAAACTGAATCGATACATTTCCCGCTGCCATGTTGGAAATCATCATTGGTACTAATAAAGGATTGATTCTGTTTGGTCCTTTTTCTAATAATCTGGTGTGTTCACGCTCCATTGCCTGAAGGCTTCCGATTCCTGAACCAACCGAACAGCCCACACGGTAAGCATCTTCTTTCTCCATGTCAAGACCTGCCTCTTCGATGGCTTCTTTTGTGGCTGCGACCGCATACTGGCAGAACAGTTCCATTCTCTTTGCTGCCTTTGCATCCATAAATTCTTTTCCGACAAATCCTTTTACTTCACCGGCAAGATGTGCTTTATATTCAGAGGCATCAAAACGGGTAATTTCTCCAAATCCATGTCTGCCTTCTTTTAATCCGTTCCAGAACTCTTCTACATTTAATCCAAGCGGAGTGATTGCTCCCATTCCTGTTATTACTACTCGTCTCATAACGTCCTCCTACATGCTCATTCCGCCATCGACACTGATGACCTGACCTGTGATATAATCTGCTTCTTCTGATGCTAAAAATGCAACTGCATTTGCAATTTCTTCTGGTTTTCCAAATCTTCCAAGCGGAATCTGTTTACAGGAAGTTTCTTTCACAGCCTCCGGTAACACCTCTGTCATATCCGTTTCCACAAATCCCGGTGCAACCGCATTGACGGTAATTCCACGGCTTGCAAGTTCTCTTGCCATTGTTTTTGTCAGACCAATCACACCAGCCTTGCTTGCTGCATAATTTGCCTGTCCCGCATTTCCAAGGATTCCGGACACTGAAGAAATATTGATGATTTTTCCGCCTTTTTGTTTTAACATCCATCTCGTTGTGTGACGAATTGTATTAAATGTTCCTTTTAAATTTGTCTCAATGACAGCATCAAAATCTTCTTCTTTCATTTTCATAATCAGTCCATCTCTTGTAATTCCGGCATTATTTACCAAAATATCAAGATGTCCATACTGTGCAATCACATCTTTTATCATTTTTTCGCAGGCTTCAAAATCACTGACACTGCACTGATATGCAGATGCAGTTCCTCCGTTTTCCAAAATGGTTTTTACGACTTCTTCGGCTCTTTCTTTCGAGCCGTTATAATTTACCACTACCACTGCACCCTGCCCTGCAAGTTTTAAGGCAACTGCTCTTCCGATTCCTCTTCCTGCGCCGGTTACTAATGCGATTTTTCCTTCTAACATGATTCTGCCTTTCTTAATTTCAAATTTCAAATCCGTTTATTGTCAAGCGGATATTCGCAATCCGCTTTCGCTACTTGCTTGATTTGGTTAAATCATTTCAAACAATTTACTACCGTTTCAAACTCTTCTTTATTCTGAATATTCATAACGGTCACATTCCGGTTAATTTTTCTCATAAATCCACTTAAGGTTTTTCCAGGTCCGATTTCCACAAAGGTATCTACCCCATCTTCAATCATCGCTTCTACACACTGCTGCCATTTTACAGAAGAGGAAACCTGTTTAACAAGCAGTGGTTTGACTTCTTCTGCCTTGGTCACATATTGTGCTGTCACATTTGTCACATAAGGAATTTCCGGTTTCTTTACCTCTATTGCATCCAATACTTCTCCAAGTGCTTCTCCAGCCTGCTCAAGCATTGCAGAATGAAATGGACCAGATACCTTTAAAGGAACAATCCTTCTTGCTCCAGCTTCTTTTAATGCCTCGGATGCTCTTTCTACAGCCTCTTTTTCTCCGGTAATGACAATCTGCCCCGGGCAGTTATAATTGGCAATCGATACAATTCCTTCCGTCTTTTCACAGATTTCTTCAATCAAATCGGCACCTGTTCCCATTACTGCCGCCATTGCACCGCCACTCGGAACTGCCTCCTGCATTAAAATTCCTCTTTTTCTGACCAGTAAAAAAGCATCTTTTTCTAAAAGAGTTCCTGCACAGACACAGGCAGCGTATTCACCCAGACTTAAGCCGGCAGTCACATCTGCTTTCACTCCCTGTGCTTCCAATGCCTTTAAAATGGCAACTTCCACACTAAGCATTGCAATCTGTGTATATTCTGTAATATTTAACTCTTCGTTTTCTTCAAATAACAGTGCCGGCATATTAAGACCAGTAACTTCTCCTGCTAAATCAATCATTTCCCTGCACACAGGAATTTCTTCGTAAAAATCTTTTCCCATGCCGGTATATTGTGCTCCCTGTCCCGGAAAAATAAAAGCTGTCTTGCTCATATAAAACTCCTTTGAAACTAGAATATTTTGTATTTCAAACTATTTACCTAAAAAGAATCTGCCGCAAGAGTTATTTCTTACCATTGCGGCAGATTCCAGTCTTTCTTATTCTTCTACGCCTTTATTTTTTAAATAGTCAATAACAGCACCAACTGTTGTTAATTCCTGAAGTTCTTCTGCCGGAATTTCTACAGAATATTCATCTTCTAAAGCCATAACTAATTCAAATAAATCTAAGGAATCCGCTCCTAAGTCATCTTTAAAAGAAGTATCTACGTTGATTTCTCCTTCGTCACAATTCAACTGTTCTGCAATAATTTCTCTCATTTTTTCTAACATAATCTTTAATCTCCTTATAAAATATATCTCATTTTTTATTTTTTTCAATTAGGCTCAAAATTACTTTGATGCTCAAAGTATATCTTCTTTGCCACTATTTGTCAACAGTTTTTTCTCACATCTTAAATGCATAGCGCATTAAATCCCAAAAGTCAGTCTGCATATCACTTTCCTGGTTTTTAACTTTTCTCACTAAAACCGGATTATCCGTGATAATATTATCCACGCCCACATCCAGCATCCGCTTAATATCTCCACGATAATTCACCGTCCAGGCATGTACTTCTTTACCAAGAGAATGTGCTTCCCTCACAAACGCCTCATCCACATAAGTATATTTCACACTGAAAAAGTCTGCTGCTTCTATCCGTGAAATGGTTCCATAAGTCATCGTCATGATATATCCGGTACGGATGTCAGGATTTGCCTTTTTCACTTGCTTCAAAAACGAATAATTCATCGAAGTAACCACACAATGATCCTCGAAATGGTTCTGTTCTATTATACGCACAACTTTCTTTACAATTCCTTTATTTTGCCCATTGTATTTAATTTCAATATTCAAATCCAGTTTTCCCCTGCAGAATTTCAATACTTCATCTAATGTTGGAATCTTTTCCCCACGAAATTTTTTATTAAAACTTGAACCTGCATCAAGCTGTGCAATCTCTGCATAAGTCATTTCCCATACATTCTTCTTTACACCCGCCGTTCGTTTTAGAGAATTATCATGCAGGAGAACCAATTCCCCATCGGCTGTTTCCTGCACGTCAATCTCTGCGTAATCTGCTCCACATTTTATAGTATAATCCAGAGAACTAATTGTATTTTCCGGTGCCATAAGAGCCCCTCCCCTGTGTGCAGTGACTCCGGTTGTACTCATCAGACTGTTTACGGCACTGCTATGGTCAGAAGCCAGTACAACCAGATAAGAACCTTCCATGACGAGTAAAATCGCAGTAAAGATGGCCGCTGCTCTTCTTTGACCGATTTTCTGATACCATAATTTCTGTCTGAAAATAGCAGCAATTCCCGCTTCACTTTTTTTCTGGATATGGTAACGCGCATAAATAAAATAAACAAAGGCAAGGCTCAGCATCAGCTGGAGTGCTCCTGCAAAGATACCGATTCCCATACGAATCCAGTCATTATAGACAAGCACTGCGCTTACAACTGCTGACTTTGGTTTGCTTAAAATTGCATAACCGGAAGCTGTGGCATTTGCCAGAAAATAAACACCCATGATAACTGCAAGCATCACGATATGGAGTGCCACAAAACCTAAAATAATTCGCTTCCAGTGCCATTTTAAAAGAATCCATCCTGATTTTAATCCTCTGCTGCTTTTTCTTTCCTCCAGCAAACAATAGGGAAGCGAAAATACCGCCAGAAAAGAAATCACCAAAATAACTCCAACCGCCAGATATAAAATCCAGTGTGGCTTCACCCATTTATAGATCTGCATCACACTGTACTGAAGCACTCCAAAATAAGAGATTTCCATAATTAAAAAATAGACCGACAAAAACGGAGCTGCCATCAAAATACATATAATCCAGGAGCTCTGACTGTGTTTTAAAAAATGTAACGTCCGTCGGATTCCTTCAATCAACATATCACTGGTATAGATTTTTCGTTTTTGATAGGAATGGGAAAAACAGGATAAAACCGCTGAAATTTCTATTAAAAAGAAAAATAAAATCAGCAATAAAATTCCAAAAAGAAAAATCAGGGAAGTTGGATTTTGTAAAAATTTGTGGAAATTTTCTGCTGTCAGATAACTGAAATTGCGCTTTTTTAAAGAGTAATTAACTGCTGTTGAAGTCAAATTTGTAATAATTAAAAAAGTAGCAACCCGATATCCTGCTTCAAACAAAAGCAGACTTATCATATTATATTTTATCATCTTCCACATACTTTTAATTCTTAGTATCATCTTTTTTTCCTGTTCTTTGCTTTTTTAACTTATTGTTTTTATTTTACCAAATCTACCACCTTACATACAAGACCTATCTTTGGGTTTTTTCATTTTAGACTTTTTTCATGAAAAGTTTACTTGTTCGAATTTATGAATTATGTTAAGATACCCACAGACATATAAGCTTATACAGAGAACAAAAATCATATAGATAGATGGAAAGCAGGGGAAACTATGGCAGAAGATAAGGATTATTTAGAACAGGAAGAAGAAAACAAAGAAGATTATGAAAATGTCTGCTTTATCTGCAGACGTCCGGAAAGCAAAGCCGGAAAAATGATCGATATTCCGGGCGGAATTCACGTCTGCATGGACTGTATGCAGAAGAGTTTTAATTCTATGAACAATATGCCGATGGATTACAGTGAATTAATGAAAAACATGCCCAACATCAGCATGGTTGATTTAAATTCATTACAAAATGAAATTCCAAAAAAACAGAGAATTAAAAAGAAAAAAGCTCAGCCTGAAAAAGAAGCAAATGAAAAAATCGCCAAAAAGGTATTTGATATCCGCAGTATACCGGCACCTCATAAAATCAAAGAAAGCCTGGATTCTTATGTAATTGGACAGGAATATGCAAAAAAAGTAATGTCTGTGGCCGTTTACAATCATTATAAACGAGTATTTGCAGACAATGCCGATGAAATTGAAATCGAAAAATCCAATATGCTTATGATTGGACCAACCGGAAGTGGAAAAACCTATCTGGTCAAGACACTGGCAAGACTGCTTGATGTACCGCTTGCAATCACAGATGCTACTTCTCTTACCGAAGCCGGCTATATCGGGGATGACATCGAAAGCGTTGTAAGCAAACTGCTTGCAGCCGCTGATAATGACGTAGAAAAGGCAGAACACGGAATTATTTTTATCGATGAAATTGATAAAATCGCCAAAAAGAAAAATACCAATCAAAGAGATGTCAGCGGGGAAGCTGTACAGCAGGGAATGTTAAAACTTTTAGAAGGCAGCGAGGTTGAAGTTCCGGTAGGTGCCAACAGCAAAAATGCAATGGTTCCACTTGCAACTGTAGATACCAAAAATATTTTATTTATCTGTGGCGGAGCATTTCCCGACCTTGAATCCATCATTAAAGAACGTTTAAATAAACAGGCTTCTATTGGATTCATGGCAGACTTAAAAGATAAATATGACAATGACAGCAAGCTTTTAAATAAAGTAACTGTTGATGACTTAAAGAAATTTGGTATGATTCCGGAATTTTTAGGACGTCTTCCGATTATCTTTACACTGGACGGTCTATCTGAAGAAATGCTTGTTCAGATTTTAAAAGAACCAAAAAATGCAATTTTAAAACAATATCAGAAATTACTGGCACTGGATGAAGTAAAACTTGAATTTGAAGAAGGAGCACTTCATGCGATTGCAAAAATGGCATTGGAAAAACATACCGGAGCCCGTGCGCTTCGTGCAATCTTAGAAGAATACATGCTGGATATCATGTATGAAATCCCAAAAGATGATAATATCGGAGAAGTTATCCTTACAAAAGAATATATTGAACACTCTGGCGGACCAAGAATTATTCCAAGAGGTCAGACCGTATTACAGCTTGAAACAAAAGAGTTATAAAGCTTAAGTCGAATGAGAAGAATCCTAATGCAGGATTCTTCTCTTATTTTATAAAAAGTGTTCGCTTGTCGATTTTTGTCAAATTATACGAATTTTATCGTATAATGTCGTTTTTTTTGGAAGATATCGACAATTTTCTTGACAAAGCTAGTAAAGTTCGATATAGTAATTTTAGAGTCTTTTCTTATGAGGTCGGTCCCGTTCGGGAGAAGTTTTCCCTTGATAAAAAAAGATATTCTAACTGCATCTCTTCCGCTGCTCTTGTGGATATTACAGGATTTTACCGGGACCGTTCTGGAAAAGGTAGAATCCATTTTTTCATTTTTAAAAATTAAAAAATTTTATAAATTCTATAACCAACATAAAATTATTAAAGAAAGAAAAACACTCATGATAGAAAAACAAATCAAAGATTTTAGTATTGAACAAATTGCAAAATCCGGGCAATGTTTCCGTATTCATAAAGAAAAAGATGGCAGTTTCTCTAATGTTGCATTTGGAAAGCATCTGCGAATCATCCAAAAAAATGAGCAGGTACTCTTTGACTGTTCTGAAACTGAGTTTAAAGAAATCTGGGAATCTTATTTTGATTTGAAAACAGATTATCACAAAATAAAAGCCTCTGTAGACAAAAACGATAGTTACCTTACCAAAGCTGTGAATTATGGATGGGGCATGCGAATTTTAAATCAGGATTTATGGGAAATCATCATTACATTTCTAATTTCGCAAAATAATAATATTCCGAGAATCCGAAAAAGCGTAGCGGCTCTCTGTGAAAAATTCGGAGAGAAAAAAATAACCCCAGAAGACAAAATTTATTACACTTTTCCTGAAAGTGAAACTCTTGCCTCTGCCAAAATGGAAGGACTTGCCGGTCTTGGACTTGGATACCGTGACAAATATATTTATAAAATGGCCTGTTCCGTAGCAGACGGCTCTTTTTCCCTTGAAACATTAAAAAAACAGGATACTGCGACTGCTCATAAAATGCTGACAGACCAATATGGCATCGGAAATAAAGTGGCAGCCTGCATTGCTTTATTTGCTCTGCATCACGTAGATGCTTTTCCGATTGATACACACGTAAAAAAAATTTTAGCTGAACATTATCCGGATGGATTTCCTTATGAGAAATATAATGGATATGCCGGAATTTTACAACAGTACATGTTCTTTTATGACTTGTAAATCAAAATCTAATAAAATGTAATTTTCCATTTGATACTTACCTATACTATTCTATGCAATAAAAAAATGAGTCCAGCACTTTTTACTGGACTCAAAAAAGCTATTTACGATTTGCAGGTTCAATTGCAATATGATTTCCTTTGATTGTTGCACTCTTCATTGCTTTTAAGACTTCTGAGGCATATTCTCTTGGTACTTCAACAAAGGTATATTTATCAAACATATCGATTGTTCCGATTAATTTTCCAGGCATTCCGCTCTCACCGGCGATTGCGCCTAAAATATCACCTGGACGAATTTTCTGCTTTTTACCAATATTGATAAACAGACGAACCATTCCCGGTTCTTCTGCACCGGTATCTCCAAAATCTGTTATTTCTTCCTCTTCGGTTTCTTCTTTTACCATTCCCATATACATTTTAAGCAGGGCCGCTGCCATATCCATTGTCGTATACTCAGACGCATTGACACGTTCTTCGATGGCATCTAACATAAGAGAAAGATTTTCACGCTCAATTACTGAATCTGCCTTTGCAAGGATATGTTCCATCTTAGTGTTTGCAACATCATTGATAGACGGCACTTTCTGTGCATAAATCTTTGTCTTGCAGTATCTCTGAATTTCTTTTAATTTATACATTTCTTTTCCGCTGACAAAAGAAAATGCATGTCCGCCTCTTCCGGCACGTCCGGTACGACCGATACGATGTACATAATATTCTTCATCCTGTGGCAAATCATAGTTGAAAACAGCTTCGACATCATCGACATCAATTCCTCGTGCAGCAACGTCTGTTGCAACAAGAATCTCTGTTTTTCCGGTACGGAAACTCTGCATCACGCGGTCACGCTGAGACTGTTTTAAATCTCCGTGTAATCCGGCTGCAAAATATCCTCTTCCGATTAAAGCTGTTACCAGATTATCTACCTGTTTTTTCGTATTACAAAATACAACAGAAAGATTTGGAGAATAAATATCTAATAAGCGGGATAACACTTCTTCTTTATTTTTTGGTTTTACTTCATAATAAAACTGTTCGATATTCGGAACGGTCAGCTCTTTTTTGGTTACTTTAATTAACTCTGCATGATTCTGGTATTTCTTTGTGATTTCCAAAATTGGTTTTGGCATTGTTGCAGAAAATAAAACAGTCTGACGTTCTTCTGGAACACCACTTAAAATAGTTTCAATATCATCACGAAATCCCATGTTTAACATTTCATCTGCTTCATCAAGCACAACTGTATGAATATGGTCCATCTTTACAGTCTTTCTGCGCATGTGATCCATCACACGACCCGGAGTTCCGATAACAAGCTGAGTTCCGTTCTTTAAAGAACGAATCTGTTTCACAATATCCTGTCCCCCGTAAATTGGAAGAATCTTGATTCCGTGCATATATTTCGCAAGATTACGAATTTCATCTGCAACCTGTATTGCAAGCTCTCTTGTCGGACAAAGTACAATTGCCTGAAGCTTTTTATTTTTCGGGTCTATCTTCTGAAGAAGTGGAATACCAAATGCAGCGGTTTTTCCAGTTCCGGTCTGTGCCTGTCCGATAATATCTTTTCCGCTGATAATAGCCGGAATTGCTTTTGTCTGAATTGGAGAAGCTTCCTCAAATCCCATAAAACGGACTGCTCTTTCAATTTCAGGACATAAGCCGAGTTCTTCAAATGTAATGGTTTCCATATATAAATTTCCTTTCTATTAGTAGGCATCTGTGAATCAATAGAAATAACAATAAAAACAATCTCAAGACTTTTTCACCTGCTTTTCTATGAATTGACAGAAAAATAGATGCCACAGTAAGCGCTCGTAATGCTTATTGTGGCATCTCACAAAACTTAGTCAGCGAAAACTATGATAACAGAATCATAATCAATTGTCAAATTATTTTACGTTTGACTTAATTCCCATTCTTTGTCGTAGATTCGCAAAAGGCCTGGCAAGGTGCATCAAAACTTGGATTAAATGCATAAAAATTCCTCGAATCCAATTCTTCCTGTACTGAACGAAGTGCTTCACCAAAACGCTGGAAATGCACAATTTCTCTTGCACGCAGGAAACGAATCGGCTCTGCTACTTCAGAATCTTTTACGACACGCAGGATATTATCATAAGTACTCCTTGCTTTTTGTTCTGGTGCGACCTCGTAAGAACAACATAGCTGGAAACCCTTGAAAATACGCCATTTTGCGTAGGACAAGCCTTTTCCTGCTACGATTGCATAAGAACAAAAACATAGAAAAATGAAGATGAAGCAAGCTATCCTACATAGTTCCAATGGTTTCAGCAACTAAGACGTTCAACAATGAGCGTCTATTTTTTTACCCAAAATGAAAGGAGAATCAAACATTATGAAAAAGATTATGAAGCGATTGCTTACAGGTGTACTTACCCTTGCAACCGTATTTACTGCATTACCTGTCACACAGGTTCATGCTGCGGATTCCGTCTATACTACTACGGACGGTAAAGCAGGAACAATCGTCAAGATTGACAATGGCGGTTCAGAGGTTTCCAGCTTTGAAGAAAGCATAATGAACGCTGACGGGCAGATTGCCTACTGTATTGATATAAACACAAATTTCCAATCGGGATATAAGAATCGTATCAATGCAACGGAGCGAATGAGCGACGACCAAATATCTGATGTGGCGTTGAATCTGGAATACGTCAAACAGTATGCAGAAAAGCACAGTCTTTCCAGCAAACAAGTCTATCTGTTGGAACAATGTGTTGTCTGGCGAAGATTGAGCGTTCACTTAGGCTGGGGGTACAACAATGTACGAGCTGCCTATGATGAAGTGTCAGAGAAAATCCAGTCAGAAGTCTATGAGAACGCAAAGGCTTTCGCTAAAGAAAATAAAGACCGTTACGATTGCGGTGGTTACATCTATGTTGGTGAAGGACAGGACTTAGGACAGTTCTGGGCGAAGTTAGCTGTCGGTGATGGCAAGATTCAGAAATCGTCCAGTAATACAGCGATTACAAAATCTAATGATTGCTATTCTTTATCTGGTGCAACTTATGGTGTCTATTCTGATAAAGGCTGCACGAAATCAGTTGCCACACTTACGACAAATGCCAGTGGAAATACTGATACTGTGGAATTAAGAGCCGCAACATACTATGTAAAGGAAACGAAAGCTCCAAAAGGATTCCAGTTAGATAAGAACGTCTATACTATGACGGTCAAGGCTGGCGAAACTTCCACATTGAAAGTCAGCGACACACCAAAAGTCGCAGACACTTTGGTTGAGCTTTTCAAGATTGATATGGAAACTTCCAAAGCTACTTCACAGGGTAACGCTTCTTTGGAGGGTGCAGAGTTCGTCTGGAAGTATTATGACGGTTACTACACAAAAGACAATCTTCCATCAGAACCGACACGCACATGGACGACAAAGACAATCGCTGAAAAAGACAGCAAGAATGAAGTCCATTACATCACAAGATTAGCGGATTCCTACAAGGTGTCTGGTGACAGCTTCTATACACAGAATGGTACTATCTGCTTGCCGCTTGGTACTATCACTGTAGAAG
>OHMN01000415.1_pt1 | contig 40579 bp, 37 predicted proteins | sample 1569361 | NCBI WGS metagenome assembly OHMN01 (sample SAMEA3541508, study PRJEB24748) | human gut metagenome | biome: human gut; feature: human-associated habitat; material: faeces | place: China | collected 2012
ATATCAAAGCTGTTTTTGTTTGTCAAGAACTTTTTTAACTTTTTTCAAAGTTTTTTGTTTTGACTATTCGTCGTTGTTGTCGTTTCCGCGACAGCTATGTTAGAATAGCACACCTTTTTTTAATTGTCAACACTTTTTCTAACTTTTTTTAATATTTTTTCATTCATGGAAAAATCTACAATTGATACATCTATTGAGTTCTGTTTTCTCCTGGTGTACAGCGTCCAAGAACAAACTTACGAAATACAGTAGATGCAATACTTTGAGGATACTCTAAATCGTATACTAATGATACACTTCTGTCCGGCATTTCATCTAATATTTCTATCTGAAATACATTTCCGCTCATCATTGCCTCTTTTACAAACTCCGGTGGCAAAAAGCCGATTCCAAGATTATGTTCAATTGCCGGAAGCAGTAAATCTGTTGTTGCAAATTCCACTGCGGGTTCAAACGGTAGTCCGCGCTTTGCGAAATAAGAATCCAGAAAAATACGGGTAATCGTATCAGAGGTCAGACTCACCCAGGGATAATGACACAATTCACCTAATGTCATCATACGCCCCTTTAGATTTCGATATTTTCTGCCCGCAATTAAAATATCTGTATAAGAATGAACGGTATGTTTTATAAGAGGGTCTTCTATCGCAAATGGAATAGAGGAAATCATTGCCATATCAACCTGGCCTTTTTTCAATACTTCTATTGATTTTTGGGAACTATTATTTAAAATCTTAAATCTTACCTTTGGATGAATTTTCCGAAATGCCTCAATTGCCTGAAACAGACAACAATGAAGTGCTGTTTCAGTTGCACTGATTGTAATAGACCCTTCATCTACCGACATTAAATTTGTAATTTTTTGTTCTCCACGGAAAAACTGTGCACATCCTGCTGAGACATATTCATAGAAAGTTTTCCCCTCCGGTGTTAATTCCATTCCACTTTTGCTTCTAATAAAAAGACGACATCCTAACTCCGCCTCCAATTTATGGATCGTTCTTGTCACAGCAGGCTGACTCGTCTGAAGTGCTGATGCAGCCTTTGTCAGATTTCCATATTTTGCAACATAATAAAAAATTCTATAATATTCAAAATTTGAGTTCATTTTTTTTATCCCGCTCTCTTACCTCTGTCTGCTTCACTTTCTGCTTTGTTTTTTCTTCGTGCATCATTCTATCACAAAAACAAAACTTTTTGAAACTATTTTCTCTTCTAATCTATCTAATAAGTGTAAGATAAAGAAAAACATATCTAACCGAAAGGAGGTTTAAAAAGTTGACTGATTTAATTAAAAAAGCAATTTACGGCGATACCGATGCTTTTCTTGAATTGATGGACGTCAATTCACTGGCAATGTATAAAGTTGCAAAAGGAATCCTTGGAAATGATGACGATGTTGCAGACGCTGTCCAAAATACTATCCTGACTTGTTTTGAAAAGCTTAATACGCTAAAAAAGCCCCGCTATTTCAAAACCTGGATGATTCGGATTTTAATTAATGAATGTAATAAGATTTTAAGTCATTATAAGAAATTCAACTGGGATGAAGAAATTCCTCTCATCGGACAAATGGATATGTCTATTGCCGAATTTGAATTTAAAGAAATGCTCGGACGTATTGATGCGCCTTACCGCATTATTTTACTGCTTTACTATGTAGAGGGCTTTCGTATCTCCGAAATTGCCGAAATTCTGGATTTAAATAAAAATACCGTAAAAACCAGACTTTCACGTGGACGACAACAGGCAAAAAAAGAATATCTTCCACCAGCTTCAAAAAATGATACTCTTCCACAAACAATTTCTATTCAAACAAGAAAGGGGTAAATAATATGATTGATAACAAGAAACTTAAAACAACGTTAACTACAAATTTTCAACTTCCAAAACAAGTCAATCAGGCAAAGGAAGAAGCGTTTGCAAAAATAAAGGCATCTAAAGTCTCAGAAGCAGCAAAAACAGAAGTTTCTTCTACTATTTCTTCTACTTCTGAAACGGATTTTATCTCCAAACCCGATTTCACTCACACTCCTTCAAAATCCGGTTATAAGCAAAAATTTTACAAGGGTTTTGCTGCTATAGCTGCTTCTGCTGCCATTTTCTCTATTATATGCACTGCAAATCCAGCTCTGGCGGATAATATTCCGGTGGTAGGAAGCGTGTTCCAGACACTTGGAAAATCACTTGGATTCTACGGCGACTTTAAACATTATGCCAAACCGCTCGCCAACAACAGTTCAAAAGATTCTTCTGCTGATTCCGATGCATCTGCTTCTTCCGGTGAAACTAACACCGCATCCGATTCTCTTTACAGCCAGACGCAAAATGGGACAACCCTGACTTTATCCGAAGTATACTGCAATGACAGCGCACTTTATTTATCTATGACCATTCAGACTGAAAATGAATTTCCAGACTGTTTTTTAAATCAGGATCAAAAACCGATTATTTTATTCGGTATGGATTCTACTTTAAATTATAGCTTCAAAAATACTTCTGAAGATAATACACTTTTAAATGCTTATCTGGATGGAAAGCAGATTGATTCCCATACTTATTTCGGCGTTCTGCGCCTGAATAAAGAAGATATTTTGACTAGTGAAAACGAATCCATTCCAGACAACTTTAATATCCAGCTTAATGTAAAAAACATCTGCGGTTATAAACCGGACGATTCCGCTCCTGAAATGCCACAGGACTTAAAAGATGCCTATCAGCAGGCCATGGCCGAAAATGGTTTAAATGAAGCTAATTATAAAAATTTTACAGAAGAACAGCAAGAAATCGAACACCGGCTTTTTACAGAAATGTGGAACCGGTACTATGAACGTTATCCGGATGCCACAGAAGGTCTGAATCATTATAACACCTGGACTTTAGAAGGAGACTGGAACTTCTCAGTTGATGTTGAGAAAAATACCTCTGACTCGATTACAAAGGAAACAAAGGCAGTTGATTCCGATGGAAATGGAATACTTTCCGTTACCAAAACACCTTTCGAAATTTCTCTTGATGTAACAGACCCTGAATTTAAATATTTTGCTGTTGTGCTTGATGCAGATGGAAATTTACTGTCAGCCAATAGCACTTCCGGCTCTGCATATACGGTTGCTGTTCAGGACAGCGATGTCTCTTCTATCTCCGTTTATTTATGCGATTATGATGAATATATGGATGAACTAAAGGGATATTATTTCTCAGAGGATTATCAGGAAAAAGCCAAAACAAAGACGTTTAAACAGCTTCTCGATGAACATGCTGTTGCAAGTGATACTATTAACTTTAAAAGATAATTACTGCTTTATCTAACCTTAACAAATCTAAGATAAAACCCAGGTACTTTCAATCTCCAGTGTTGAAAGTACCTGGGTTTTTACTCTATGCCTACGGTATTAGGCTGGGTATGAAAACTTACTACCTCACTTCCCAACGACTCCATTTCTTTTGCATTTTCAGGTGTTGTATATTTTCCCGTTTCATCATACATCAGCCAGTCCGGTGCATCAAAAAATGCAAGTTTTGGGGAAACTTCTTCGTAAAAATCTTTTAGAAGCCCGCCATTTCCATGATGTCCCATCTGAATATAATCTGCTTTTAACTTTTCTCCCCATGTATCAAGCAGATAATCACTCATCGCTTTTCCAACATCTGCACAAAACAACATACTGGATTTTTCTCCCTGCACCTTAAACATCATAGAACCATCATTTAAATAATCCTGTGATAATTCCTTTACATGTTCATCATAGGCATTATAAATATCAACTTTAAGCCCGCAGATATTCAGTTCATCTCCCGGATAAACGTATTTTAAATTTTTTACATTCAAATCCAAAAAATCATTATAAGTATCCACACTATCCCAATGTGCACGTTCCTGACACAATTTCGGTGACGGCATATCTACCGTATAAACTTCCTTGATTTCAATTCCCTGCAAATCTGAATAAATTGCATTAAACGCTCCAATATGGTCTTGATGTGGATGGGTCAAAATCCATGCATCTACTTTTCCGCCCATCTCTTTAATCGTCTGACGCACAAAATCTGCATCTTCTGTCCAGCCACCATCTACAACAATTAATTGCCCCTTTCCACCATACAATGTATAAAACATAGAATTTACATCTCTTGGACCATATTGTGTAATCAGCCATGTCCTTTCCGTATCCTCAATTATTTTTTCATACTGGATAAATTTAACTGTTATGATTCCGAATAACAAAACGATAATGACCAGTGCTACACCAATCATTTTGTTTCTTTTTTTTGATTTTTTTCTCATCTTTTCCTCATCTAATTTTTTATATCAATTCTCCATCAAATGCTTCACTAATTTCTTCCTTTAATTCAAGAATGATTTCCTGATGATTTTTTCCCGGAATCAGCTGAATTAACTTGATTCCTTCCTCTTCTTTGTCAATAATATTTCCTTCATGGTGTGTTGGATTTAAGACCCATACACGATCCACAGGATTTAATTTGCGAAGCACAAAATTTTCATCCAGCCCTCTGCAGTATTTTGAATGAAGTTCATTTTTATATCCCCGAATTTGATTTTCACAAAATGACTTCGTATCCCTATTTTGCTTTTTTGTTTTATCCTGAAAGATACTCTGTATCTTACGATATTTTACCTCAAAAATAATCGTTGACCAGTAAACATCTTCTCTGTATAAGTCCATTCGGATATCGGGGCGATAATGTCTGCCTTTCGTAAATACCGGCTGATTTTCTTTTGTTGTATCCTCTAACTGCCTGCACAATGGTTCATCATAATGAAGCTTTATCCGAAATTCTCCCTTCACAAACCCTACAACCGTACCTGATAAAACTGCAGATTTCCTGCACCGTTTACCACACAATTGCTTTCCTTTAAACCATTTTGCTTCACTTCTTCTTCCGTTGCCAAAACACCTAGCCAGCTTGTCTTATTTTCTTTCATAATTCCTATCTTATCCTATCTTACTTTTTTCTTCTTCGTTACTTGATTCGGTTAAAATCCGACATTTTCGACAGTCTTTGTTTTCCATAAATTGTTTTATTTCCATTACAGGCAAATGCAATCATGCATATAATTGCAAACCACACCACATGTTCCGGACCAAATACTTCAACTCCAATTAAAATTGGCGCAATCAGGGTATTTGTCGCACTTCCAAAAACGGCTGCGTAACCAAGTCCTGCCACCAATAAAACAGGCAGACCCAAAGCAGAAGCCAGAATGACCCCAAGTGTCGCACCGATTGAGAAAAGCGGAGTGACTTCTCCCCCCTGAAATCCTGCTGCAAGTGTCACAATCGTGAATACTGCTTTTAATAAAAAATCAAACACATAGACCTTTTCTCCTGCAAAACTTGCAGAAATCAGATTCGTTCCAAGTCCACAGTAACGTCCTTTCCATAAAAGTAAAAACAAAATTGAAAGGATGATGCCTGTAAAGAAAATCCTCCGGTAAGGATTTTTTATAAATTTCGCCAGTTTTTCTTTTGCAAATGCCAGAAAGTACGAAAAGGCTCCGCCTGTAATTCCAAACACAATCGCAATCAAAATCAATTTGGCAATGGTCTGCGGATTCACAGAAAACGTATCCGAAAAAGAAACCGAAAATTTTTCCAGTCCCAATAAATGAGACGTAAAACTTGCAGTAAATGCTGCACTCATTGCCGGAAGCATCGCCTCATAAAATAATGCCCCGACAACTAATACTTCAAGTGCAAAAAATGTGGCTGCAAGCGGTGTCTGGAACAACCCGCCAAAACCCGCTGCCATACCCATAATCAAAAAGATTTTTCCATTTTTTTCCGTCTTCCCGGAAATCACTTCAAATTTCTTTCCGATTGTATGAGAGACCGCTGCACCTATCTGAACTGCAACACCCTCCCTTCCGGCACTTCCTCCAAATAAATGTGTAAGCCAGGTAGAAACCATAATAATTGGAATCAATGCCTTCGGAATTTCTTCATTTTCCTCAAAACCGGTTTCGAAAATGAGCCCCATTCCCTTTTGCGATTTCGGGCTGATTTTTTGATATAATAATAAAATTGCCACACCGGCAAGCGCCAAAAATGGAACAAGAACAGTAACGTGTTCTCCTCGAAATGCCGTAATGCCTAAAAGTACCCTTCCAAATATCGCATCTACTGCTCCAACGATAATTCCAATCAGAACACCCATGATTGTATAGAGCAAAACCGGTATATATTCTCTTATGCTTAAATGCTTCATTTTTCTTTGTCTCTCTATCTATTTTTTTGCAGAACAGTTTGTCAGCTTACATTCGATTTGAACTTAATGAATAAAATGGGTTGCTACTCGTTTTTCTGTTTCCGGCAGACCAAATTTTTCTTTTCCAAGTGCAATACTCTTCATTAAAAATACCATATTTCTTGCAAGTGTACGCATGGTCTGTTTTCCCTCTTCATCCATCTCAGCTTCACCCACTTTTCTTCCGTGAATACTGTTCCAATACTGACTGGAAGCAATCGGCATATTGGAAATAGTAAAATATTTATTCAGCTCATCAAACGTCGCTGAACATCCACCACGTCTTGCGCAGACCACACTTGCACCCACCTTCATGGTTTTATCAAATGGTGTACTATAAAACAGTCGGTCCAGACATGCAATCAAAGTTGCATTTGCAGAAGCATAATAAACCGGACTTGCTACCACAAGACCATCCGCTTCTTCAAACTTCGATGCCAGCTCATTTACGATATCATCATTAATAGAACATTTCCCGTTCTTATAGCAATAGTTGCAGGCAATGCATCCACGGATGACTTTGTTTCCAATCTGAATCGTTTCATATTCCACTCCATTTTCGGCAAATACCTTTTCCATTTCTTTTACTGCAACGGTTGTATTTCCGTCTTTGCGCGGACTTCCATTTAAAATCAATACTTTAAATTTTTCTTTCATAAGTCATTCCCCTTTCATTAAGTAAAGCGAACATTTGCAATCCGCTTCGCTACTTGCTCATGAACGCAGTCGCTTTGCGATCTGTCAGTGGGAGCTTTCAACTCCCACTGACAGAAGCATCCCCCTCACCCGCCGCTTAGTGCTCTGCGCACTTGAAGCGGGGGAATGCTTATCTGCGTTTAAAATATTATTTTTATTTTATCACAACACGCTCTAATTGACTATATCCTCCCAAATACCAAAATGCTTAGAAGTTAAATAACCGATTGACAGCAGCAGGAAACCTAAGGTAAAATATTAACAAACTATATACCTGTGACAGTCATCAAAAACAGTAATGTTTTGAGTTAAAAAGAAAATCAGTGCAAATCTGATACAGATGATTCTACTGTGAGACATGCCCCCAAATATGCACACCGGAGGAACTTCAGTAGCATATTTTTGCAGGTCGTTAAGTCAGAGGGCTTGCTGTTACTTCGTTCAAGATTTTTGAAGAAAAGAATCTTTTATACGCAGTAACAGCATTTCATAATTTTAATCAAGTAGTGTATAAAAGAGCTTTGATTCAGAAATGGAGAAAGGCTCTTTTTTGTGTACAAAAAAAGATTTCCCAAAAAAGAGAAGTGTATATAGAAAGTAGAATACTTTAAAAGGAGAAGGAGCATGAAAAAAGAATTTAAGCGACTGCTTAGTATTCTTCTGGTTCTAACACTTTTAGGAAGTACGCTGCCGATGTCCGTATCCGCTTCCGCACTTCCGACCCAAAATGCTTCAGCAATTGAGAACCAGGAACCAACCGATGCATCACAAAATGATACACAAAATGATGCACAAGATGTAACGCAAAACGAAACACAAAACGAAGCACAAACTGAAGAAGCACAAGAATCCCAACAGGAAGTACCAGCTTATGCCAACACGCTTCCATCCACAATTCCGGCCGGGGAAACTTATACCCTGTCTGAAGATGTAACAATGGAAAGCGGTCAGTGGTTTGAAAGTATTGAGGGAACCTTAGACGGAGCAGGACATACCATTACCCTGACCAATAAGCCACTGGCAAATAAGGTAACCGGAACGATTCAAAATCTGGGTGTAACCAGTGAAAAAGTAATTGAACGCGACGATACTTTTGGAAGTATAGCAATGACTTTTAGCGGAACCATTCAAAACTGTTTTTCTACTGCCAAGTTAAACATGGACGGTTTTGATGAACCGGGTGGATTAGTAGGTACCGCAAACGGAGGTGTGATCCAGAACTCTTATTTTGCAGGTACCGTAACCGGAATGCTTTCCGGTTTTTACGGCGGTTTAATTGGTGTCAACAACTCAAACGATACCAAACTTAAAAACAGCTGCTATGGACCTGGAAGTATGAATGGTGCCGTAAGTATGGGTGGCAACAAAATCACTCCGGAAAACGTACAGCAAAAATCCTTAGAAGATTTTAAATCCGGCGCAGCAAACAGCATTTTAAATACTAATCTTCCGGAGACCGGATTTTCCTGGGCAACTCCGACAGATGGCAGCAACCAGGGATTTCCGATTCTCGTAAAGGGCGGTTCCACCGAAGCACAGAAACCGGATAAAACAAACTTACAAAAACTGGCAGACACTTGCAGTGCCCTTAATAAAGAAGGCTATACTAAAGACAGTTGGAGTAAACTTGAAGATGCACTTGCAAACGCACAGAACGTTTTAAAAAATGAAGATGCTACACTTGAAGAGGTTACAACCGCAACTGCAACACTGCAGGCAGCAAAAGACGGTCTGAAAAAAGAACGACCGACAGAGCCGGTGGCTCCTCCTGCTGACGCAAGTCAGATTCAGCATATCTCAACTGAAAATGATTTAAGTAAGATTAATTCCAGTTCCGATCAGTACTATGTACTGGATCAAGATATTACCATAAAAGATTCTTACTTCTCTATGACGGAATTCAATGGCATTTTAGATGGACGGGGACATGCCATTATCTTTGAAAATGCAAACTGGATGTTCCAGCATTTAGGGGAAGAAGGCGTTTTACAGAATCTGTATTTTACCGGTACCATTGATACCTGGGAACAAAGTGGAAATGGACCAATCGGACAAAATTTAAAAGGAACTGTCATCAACTGTTTTTCAGATGTAAAAGGAAGTTTAGCCTGCGGTTTTGCAAAACGTCTGCAAGGCGGAAGCATTATCAACAGCTATTCCATCAGTGAAGGCAAAAAAGGTGTTTTATTTAATCAGTATAAAGAAGGCACCCTGAAAAATACTTACTGGCAGGAAGGACTTGCCAATCCGGCTGAAATTCCGGCTGCTGCTTTAAACAACTCTTCTGCAAAATCAGAAGAACAGCTGAAAACCAAAGATTTCGTAACGATGTTAAATCAAAACAGAGGCGCAAATGGTACCAAATGGGGGCAAAACAGCAACGGCTATCCTTATTTCGGAGAAGATAAAACTTATAATCCGGACAAACCAAATCTTCCGGAAAACAAATATGAAATGGTTATGGTAACTGAAGCAGGCGAAACACTTGCCATCGAAAACCAGACCTTTACTGTTTCACCGGACGAAGTAAATGCATTTGGAATTGTAGGAAACTTCCAGTTAAAAAACGTGCCGGAAACCAGCACAATTTCATGGGGCATTTCAGAAGTAAAACCAGAAGGTTCCTTAATGATTGGAGCCGATAATGGTGACCTTCGTATCGACAAAGAAGGCTCCGCTACCGTTACTGCGACGGAAACCAAAGCCGATGGAAGCAGCGAAGCCGTAGCCTGGGTTAAAGTCATTTCAAAAGCGCAAAAATTAGAAGAGATCAAGCTGTTTATCGACGGACAGGATGTAACCAATCAAACCTGCCAAGTTGCCGGCTCAGAAGAAAAGAAAATCGAAGTGAAAGCCAAATATCAGGGCAGCAATGCTTTCGTACCTGCAAACTCAACTCGTTTTGCTTACAAAACCAGCGATGACTCACTCATTAAAAACTACAACGATTCCAGCAGCTTTTCCTTTAAAAAGCCTGGTACCGCAAAAATGATTGTGACCTCAAAAGTAAACAATGCTATTACCGCAGAGGTGGAAGTGACTTCTACTTACGTACCGGCAACTTCTGTAAAACCTGCGATTTCCGGAAAGAAAGTCATTCACGGAAGAAATGCCAACGACCCGGATCAGTATGCCTTCCTCCCGGATTACAGTGGCGTAATTGTCTCTCCACAAAATGCAAGTTATGCAGATAATTGGAAAGTAACGAGCAGCGACGACTCCATCGCCGAATATGTAGAAAGTATGGTAAAAGGATATGTACCATACAAAGCAGGTACCGTCACTTATCGCGCGACCCTTACACAGACTAATCCGGAAACCAAGAAAGAATCTACCGTATCCGGTACCTCTGATGTGACTTATGTATATGAAAATCCACTTACTGAAGTAACCGCAGTGCAAGATAAAGTAAGTATGGAAAATTTCACGGAACAACCACTGGAATTAACTTTCAAGGGCGAAAAATCCGATGCCGGCTGGAGCGTTACTTATCCAGACCTGAAATGGACCTTTGATAAAAAAGGTATCGTTAAGATTTATAAAAAAGAGCCGATTCTGTGGAAAAAAGGCACAGAGTGGGAAGGCGCACCGGATTTCAATTCGGTTGTCACAAATGATCAATATTATGTAAAAGCATTAAAAGAAGGAACGGTTGTCGCAACCGGCACTCCTCTTGACAACACAAACTCCGTCGCTCCGATTCAGATTACAATTGAAGTTGCAGGCGGTGAAACTCCACAAATTAATATCGACGAACTGGTGCAGAAAGGTCTGCTTGGCGCAAAAGCACATTTACAGGCAATCAGCCCAGAACAGAATTATGAATGTATTGAGCACGACTGGATTGTTTATGACCTTCTTCGTGCCGGAATCGCCATTCCGGAAGAAAAACAAACTCAATATTATGATTCTGTAGTAAAAACCGTGAAAGGCTGGAAAGCAAATAAGAAACCTACCGAAATTGAGCGAGTTGCCCTCGTCTTATCTGTAATGAACAAAGATATTACCGATGTAGGCGGTGTCAATCTCGCAGAAATGATTTATAATCATCCGAATTTAAACAGTGGTTCTAATGAAACAGCCTGGGCACTCTTAGCACTGGATGCAAAGAAAACACCGATTCCATCCGATGCGAAATGGAATAGAGAACAAATAATTTCCGCACTGCTGACTTTCCAGAATCCGGACAACGGAGGCTTTGGATTAACCGATAACAAAACTGCGGGTGTTGATACAACCGCTATGGCATTACAGGCACTGGCACCATACAGACAGACCAATGAGGCGGCTAAAAATGCAATCGATGCCGGTCTTGCATATTTAAAAAATGCAATGTCCGATTCCTACGATATGGGAACTGCAGAAAGTACTTCCCAATTATTATTAACACTGATTGCGCTGCAGATTGATCCATTAAATTCCGATTTTGGTACCTCTTATAGTAACGCAATTACAGGCTTAATGGATTACTACTGCGATACCACAGGTGCAACTGGTTTCTGCCACGACAAGACTAATAAAAAACGCAATGACATGGCCAGTGTGCAGGCTTTCCAGGCACTGAGTGCTTATGTTCACTATAAAAATGGCGGAAAATTCTATTGGGATTTATCGGAAGATACAAAAGAAGTTACCGCTGCAACCGTAATGCAGGCAATTGATCAGCTTCCTGAACTGAACGAGCTGACTTTAGAAGACGAAGCAACCGTACAGGCTATCGAAAACTTGTATCAGCAGCTTAGTGAGGAAGAAAAACAAAAAGTAACAAACCTCGATGTATTAGAAAATGCACGAAAGAGAATTGAAGCACTAAAAGACCTTGGCGACCAAAAAGGAACCGTTTCTCTCACTATCATGGATGGAATCCAGGCAGACACTCAGGCACTGAGTGCAACAGAAGATCCAGCCACCGTCAGAGGCACTATTCTCGATGTGCAGGTTCCAATCTATGCACAAGACTCTATGATGAGCATTATTCAGCGCGCTTGTGAAGAAAATGAAATCGATATTTCCCTTCGATTCCAGGGCACTTATATCGAACGAATCGACGGACTGTCCGAATTTGACCGAGGCTCGGGAAGTGGTTGGAAAGGTACCTTAGATGGCGTCTTCCCAGATAAAAGTTTTGCTCAATGTACCGTACAAAACGGGGAAGTAAAAGATCACTCTGTGATTACTGTAGAGTACACCGAAAATCTTGGTGAAGATTTGGAAGCAAATGCTGAATTAAAAACACTGGGCTTACAGGGCGGTAATTTAAAAGAAACCTTTGAGAGAGACCGTTATGAGTATACTCTGCTCACAAACCAGGATGAAATTTCTTTCACACCTGAATTTTTCAATCGCTACAGTGTTGCAAGCATTGAAGCCGACGGTGTTGCGTATGGTGTATCTCAACAGATTCCGGTTGAAGTCGGAACACAGATTCAGCTGGTTTCTGAAAAGAATGTGCGAGGAACTGACCGCAGAACTTATACCTTCCTTGTAGAAGCACAAGGAGAAGAAAAACCGGGTGAGCAGGAAAAGCCGGACACTCCTGAAAAACCGGGCGAATCGGAAAAACCGGGTGAATCAGAAAAACCTGACGACCAGCAAACATCCGTTACTCTGCTGTCAAATAAAGAGTATGGTATTTCCTTAAAAGGTGAAGGTCTGACAGATGATATGGAACTTTCTGTAAAACCGATTAAAAATGACCACGAAGATGTTGCTCTGATGAAAAAAGAACTTCCGGCAAACAAATCTTTATTCTGCTTATATGAAGTGAAACTTCTGAAGAACGGAAAAGAGATTCGTCTCCCGAAGAAAGCAACACTTTCTGTTTCGGTCGGAAAAGAATATGAAGGAAAAGAAATGACCCTTTTACATTGTGTAAACGGAAAAGTAGAGTCTTTAAAAGGCACAGTAAAAGATAAAGTGCTTTCCGTAGAAATCAACAGCCTTGGCAGCATTGGTGTGATAACGGATGTCGCTAGAACACAAAACGGAAACAAGAAAACTACCGTTGGAAACGGTAACACAAAGAAATCTCCAGGCGCAACGGCAGCAGGAAGTGGCAACGCTACTTCTGCCGGCAAATCCGTTAAGACCGGAGATGAGTTACCACTTGGCGTTACGCTTTTGATGCTTTTGGTATCTGCGGGAGCTTTAGGCACCGTGGGTTATAAAAAAAGAAAAGAGAGAAAATAAAGCACTGCAAAAAGTAAGCTAACACATTTATTAATGCCTCCATAGAAAATATGGGGGCATTTTTTTACGCTTTTTTAAACCAGCAGTTTAATGACAAATCTTTCTTTTTACTCTATACTAAGTATTGTCAGCAAGAGAGATTACAAAAAAACAAATTGAATATTTGAATCATACCTGCGATCAACTCGATGAATAAAGTACGCCAGTACTTCGAGGTGTGTGGTAAATCCAATAGACCCGGAAACGGGTGAGGGGCGCCCAGTCAACCAAATCAAGGATACTTCTTTTGGAAGGCTGCCGGGGTTTAGTGATAAATCCCGGGAAGACGGAAACCGTCAACGGAAACACATATCGCAGAAATGCCCGCATTTAAAAGCACGGAACTTCTGGATGCAGCAATAGACGCCTACGGTGTAGGAGTAAGCCTAAGGGGTATCAGTGTGGCAACTGATATGACAGAGGTAAAGCCAACAATGCATTCTGCCTTGATGACGGAGAAATCCGCCTATAACAGAAGTCGCCGGTGAAAGTAGCCATATGGCAGATTGACAAAAACTCGTTTATTAATCTGAATGGACGGTGAAATTTACAGGTAGCCAATCCTGTGCAGGCTTGTGGCGTAAGCCAAGGGTAAGAAGTTAGGGGTCGCTCCCCGAAGCTCAGACTTATCTTCCTGGTGGCAGAATATAAGTGAAGGGCACGGATTGTACGGCGAAGGCCGGATCGTGGGTATGATTCAGATATTCAAGAATAAAACAAGGTCGTTCCGCCTCAATCATTTTTTGAGACGGAACGACCCTTTTTTCGTACATTCTTACGCTCCAAATTCTATCTTTTTCACCAGATAATCTGCTGTTTTCTCTTAACTATTTCAATACTTCACAATTTTTCAAGCACCACTCCATTCCAATTTTCTTCTTTCCAACCATTCTAAAATCCACCATCAATGAAGTTTTCTCAACTTTAACGATTTTTCCTTTTCCATAAATTTTATGTTTAATCCAATTTCCTTCTTTGATAACTTCAGAAATTTTGGATTCTTCTTTTTTAGGAGATGACTGTACTGACTGTCCTTTTGAATTTACTCCAAATAATTCCGCAAAAGTATCAAAATCTTTTACCTTTTCTACCAGACCTGCTCGATATAATCCTACAAAACACGCTGCTGCCTTTGCCTGACAGTTAATACTTTTGGATGGATTAAACTCAATATCTGTAAATGCATCATATTTTAAAATTTCTTCCACAAGTTTTTCATTTTCCAATAATGCATTTATGTAGATATAATCATAAAAAATTGTCTTTGGTTCAAGTGGATAAACTCTGTTTTCAAATGTAAATCCAGTCAGCATACCACTGGTAACTAATCGTCCATCTCGTTTTGCTTCTCTTGGAGAAACTTCCAAAATATCTTTATATGGTCCACCTTTTTGGAATGTTTTTGCTGACTGAAATACGCATTCCACCGGTACTTTCTTTCCGAGTTCCGGAACATATTTCTGGAGGAAAAAGGCACTCAAATCATTTCCGTATTCCTGCATGGATTTACTTGAAATTTCTAAGATTTTTTTATCTGGTTTTCTTCTTAAAAACTCATTATGCATTGCAGTAATATTCTTCTGTTTCTGTACCTTTGCAAAGCCACTATTCCAGTCAAAATCAATTGTCATTGTTCTGTAAAACGGTGCGGATTCTTTCGCTACAAAAACTGGTCTGTTTGCCATAATAGCCCTCCATTTATTTTCTCTTTTCATTACGTTGTTTTATTGAGTTTATTATAGCATGAATTTTTATGAAAAAAATCAACTAATAGTTTAATTCACTGCGGAAATACTGTTCTCTAGTTCAATTTTATTTGCAAATATTCTTCTGTTGTCATAATACTTAAATGCAACGGTGCTAATCCCTCTAAGACTTTTATTGTGGCTTCTTCTGTTTCATTATTTACACCGGCAACTGCATCTTTAAGGTAAATTACATAGACTCCAGCATCTATCAAGCTCATAACCGTCGATAATACACAACATTCAGCAACTACTCCTGTTACAACAACGCAAGAGGCATCGGATGCAGCTTTTCTTATTTGTTCTATGCTATAAGATGAATACACGGATTTTGAATAACATTTATATTTTTTCTGTAACTCTTTAAAATCATCCACAAGTTCATTTAGCCATTTATCTAAATTAACATCTGAATTTTCAATATTATAATTTTTCCAAATTCCCTGAGGTTCATCGGATGCGATGTATTTTGTGAAAATTATTTTTTCTTCTGTGTTTGATTCTAATAATTTTTTTATCTGATTAAGAGAGCGATTAAAATTAGAACACTCCCATTTTTGTCCATTTGAATATACATTTTGCATGTCAATTACAAGTAAAAGTGGATTTTCCAATAATTGTTTATTCATACATTTACCTCATGTCAAAATTTGATTTTATGTTTTGATAGAAAAATAACATTTTAAGATTTAATGATGGTATATCATAAATTTCAATCCCTTATAGGTAATGTGCAACAACAGCATTTCTTAGAAATCGCCAAATTCACCTTGAGACTGACCGACTTTTTATCTTCTTTCCTTCCAATTAATTTTCTTCATTACTTTCTGAACTGCATTCACTACTTTCGACGACAAATACACCTTAGGAAGTTTTCGTTTTGAATACGCCCAGACGGAATTATTCTGTGTTTTATTTGTCAATACCTCTGTAAAAAACCTTTCCCAGCTGACATACTCTTTACTTTCAATATAATTTTCTGGTTTTTTGAGAATATCTGTTATTTCCTTATCTGAAATTACATTTGACGCAAGCAAAAGCCATTCAAAAGATTCTGGTGCATATAAGACAACATTTTCAAATACATTTACATATTCCATAACCTCTTTCATTTCAGAACCAAATGCTGCACCATCTACAATTACCAATTTTATTTTACTGTCATTTTGATTTGCCTGTAAAGTCCTAATAATATTAGATTTACCTTTCGCAGAAACACATGGTATTGCTTTAACTTTCGACAATTCTGAAAAAAAATCATATCCTGAATTAGAATCCTCGGTAATAACATATTCAGGGTCGACATTTCCTTCTTCTGTCAATTCTCCATAGATATGATAAATTTCATTGTACTTCTGTTTTGCTTCATGAAATTTCCCTGATTTTCGAAATCCATAAATTTCATTTACACTGTATGGAAGCATTGGCAGTTTTTCACGTGTCGCAATCACAAAATAGTTATCCGATTTTTGTACGACACCTGCAAATTCTTTTGAAAATAAAAAACGATTTCCCTCATCAATAAATATAATACTGCTTGATATCTCTTCAATTTGTCGTTTCCAGTCTTCATTATCTATTGTCCTGCATTCACAATCACAGGAAACAAAGACGCCACTGTCTGCTCCATATCTTCTATAATCTCGAATCAAGTCAATCAATACTGTTTTTCCAGAACCACTATTTCCTGTAAGAATGGTGATATTTCTTTTTACAACAAAATCATATTTTACTTTTCTTGATTCAACAATAATTCTATGCGCACCTCTCATACTACTACTCCTGTACCATTTGATTTAGGTATTTACTTGCTATAGGAATCAGCTCTTTCATAGAATGAACAACTTCTCCACCATTTTTTATTTTTATTTCAAAATCAGTGTCTTTTCCAAAGTTCATCATGTGCCTGAGATTAATTGTTAAATCCTTCTGTTTCGCTATTTCTAAAATCCATTTTGCACAATTATCACCACAAGTAGATGCATTAAAAATTCTATCAGGTTCATTTAGCATTAATAGTAACGTTTTCACTCCACCTGATAACCGCTCTGGAGGTATTTGACCAAGAACTGGACTTTTAATACATTCTCCACCCAATACTTCAGAATCATCTACATCTTGAATCATCTTTTTAGCAAGTTCTGATTCAAGCCACTCTGATTCATAAGTGTTTTTAAAATAAACATTTGTATTATAAATACTTCTGGGTTCGTCTCCATATATAATTGTAAGCATATTTTCCCCTCCGGAATAATTTAAAATACTAATTTCTATTTATTATCTTATCCCATCGAAAGCTAAATATCAATGAGAACAGTGTTTTCTAACTTTTTGATTATCCATGAGACTGACCGACTTTTTATTTTGTTTTTTTCTATTGCACTGCTATCTCCGACAAATATTTCCTATCTTAACCTCCTCAAATACTTTCTGGTATACTTTCCACCTTTTACTCATTTAAACTTTTTTTAATTGCTTTTTTTAGAAAATTATCTCCTGATTCCATTCATATCCCAACATTTCTGCAATACGAACTGCCAATTCGATGTCTACCATATCGCTAATCACACCTAATGCCATATCAAATCCAGCCATCGTTGAACTGCAGGAATAAAATTTTCCATCGGATATCCAGTTCACACCCTCTGCTCGTCTAATTTCAGCAGTAAACATTCGTTTCCAGTTCTGATCTCCCGGATAATCTGCAATCTGTCTATGATACAAAAGCCCGGTCTGTGCTAATATAGAAGAAGCATTTGCAATCATCATACAGATATCTGCCTCCTGTGCTGCCGCTTTTATAATTTCCAATTTTTTCGGTTCAAGACAAAGCAGCTTCGTTGCGGTACGCCCTCCCGGAAGCACCAATATATCCTCCACTTCTTCCGGAATCAATAGTTCCGTCCAAACCTTCACACCTTGTTTACTGCTAACCAGTCCTCCGTTTACCGACAAATAATTAATATAAAAATGTTCCGGTGCCATTCCAAAAATATTAGCAATTCCTAAGGCGTCTAACGTTTCAAACTCATCATAAAGAACAATATTTACATTCATCAGTGGATCCCCTTTCGCATCACTCCAATAATATTTTTATTTTATCAAATCTCTTGTTCTCTAACAAGCCATACAGGGGGATAAGTTACTCAGAACTTAGACTTTTATTCGCCAAAAGCCGAACAACTGTCTACCAATTATACTTATCTGTGATATAATAGTCGAAAGATAATCATATTCAAACAGGAAGGATAGATATACTATGTTTCAGATTTTTGTAGACTCTGCTGCCAATCTTCCGGCTGTAATAGCAAAACAATATAACATCAATGTCATCTCTTTTATTAATCTAGTTGACGGAAAGGAAGTCACCTGCTACAATCCAGACCTTTCTTTAGAAGAAGAACGCCAAAAGGGTGCCGAATATTATGATGCCATGCGCAAAGGCTGTGAAATTAAAACAGGGCTGATCAGCACCGCAACATTTGAGGAGCAATTCCAAAAGGCATTTGAAGAAGACCAAGATGTTTTATATTTTTCTTTAAGCAAAAATATCAGTGGAAACTTTAACTCTGCACGCTTAGCTGCAGAAGAAGTATTAAGTAAACATACAAACGGCTGCAAAATACGCTTAATTGACTCTCTCAATGCCTCTCTTGCTCAGGGAATCCTTGCAATCTACGCCAGCATCATGAGAGAAAAAGGAATGGAGATTGACGAAGTTGCCGATTTTTTGGAGACTTGTGTAGGAAAGATGAACGGTATCTTCACAGTTGGCGATTTGAAATATCTCTCCCGCACCGGACGCATCAAGGGAAGCGTAGCAACAATTGGAAATATGCTTAAGATTAAACCGATTTTAAAGGGAGATAAAGATGGCTATATTGTCACTTATAAAAAGGTGCGTGGTCGTAAAGCCGCTTTAAATACACTGGTTGATCTGGTTTGCAATAATATCGTAGAGCCTGAAAAACAGATTATCGGTATCGCTCACGCGGATGCTTATGAAGAATCTCTGTATGTTATGAACAAAATACAGGAAAAAATTAAAGTCCGTGATTTTATCAACACCTCTTATGATTTCTGTACAGGAAGCCATGTAGGACCGGATACAATTGCACTTTTCTTTATCGGAAACGATCGAGAACTTGCTAACGAGTGATTATAAAAAATACCAAGAGGGGCGTGAAAAATAGCTTTGTTCACGCCCCTCTTAACTCATCACTGATGAATATCCACAATGCCTGTTTCCAGTGTACTATCCGCAAACTCGCTGCTGCTTCCATTTCCGGATAAATTAAGGTACATATTCGAAAGTTGATTTTCATCCACAATCCATGCCATTTCTATCTGAACACACTCTCCTGATTTTAAGGACGAAATATAGTTTCCACCATTTCCATAAGCTTCCTGTACACTATAATAACCCATGTCAAATGCCTTGGCTACGCTGCTCGAATGAATACAATCATAATTATCTCCCGATTGCTCATTTTCGATATACAATTGATAAGTATCATCTTTTGATTTCAGCAACATCAGATTTCCGAGATATAATATATGATTCAATGTAACTTCTGAATTATTCTTATAAGTTGCCGTCACAAAAACCAGCTTTTGTTTCACATTTTCGGTTTTCACAACTTCATCCAGTGCTTCCACACCATCTCCGGTCTTTATATAAGAAAGCTGATTTTCTACTAATTTTCCATCCTCGCCAACTGCCTTTTTCCATTCTTCCGGAATCTTATTTTCATCTAACAAACTTAAATCATCTGAAATTTGAACCGAATCCACTTTTACCGATACATCTGCCGATTCGATTGAATTGCCATTTTCATCTTCTGCAGAAACATATGGGGAAATCTTAAATTCTTCTCCTGTTTTCCAGAGTTTCAATTCATCCGATGACACACTCGTTACCATTTCTCTGGTTTCTGTTTCCGGCTCCGTTGATACAAAATCACTCCAGCTGTACATATCTTTTGTCGCAATCATCTTATTTGTTTCAACAAGAGAAATATTTTCAGCAAATTTCACTGCTTCCTCCTTTGACATATCATCTCCCACATAAATGACTGCCATCCGGTATTCATCCGGACACATCAGATAAATCCTCTGGTTATACGAACCACTCTGCTCCAAATCCTGATACCGAAGATAAACACCCTCGTATTTCCCAAAATTCCTTTCTTCACTTTCTACCACATGATTGTCCGTTAATACGCTTTCAAAATCCTGTTTATCCAACAGCATCAGGCTCATTGAAAACCCACCCTGATACGGTGTTTCCAAATTAGAAAATTTTCCTTCTTCTACCTCTTCCATCCCATCCGGAAGGTAGCCTGCCTGAATTTTTACGTCTGGAATTTCATCCGGAATCGCAGTCATCTTGCTCTGTTCATTGGCTGAAATCTTTGTTGCCACCTGATAAGTTCCCTGTTTTTCCAAATGCATCGCATACCATTTGGAACCGGCATAAACACTTGTCGATACGCCTAAAATACAAACTGCGGCGACTGCTGCCACACGAGTTCTGCTCCATTTTGTTTTCTTAGCATTTTTTGTTGGAAATACCGCAATCTGCTCATTTTCCATCTGTTTTTTTATTTCATCCTGAATCCGATTATGAATCATTTCCGGAGTTTTTGGCATTTCTTTCTTGATATCTTCTAATTTCATACGAACACCTCCTTATGTTCAAATGCTTTTTTTAACTTTCCACGGGCTCTTGCCAGACGCTTTTGCACTGCACCTTCTGTTATTTCTAAAATCTCTGCAATTTCTTTGATACTAAAATCCTCCGCATAATATAAAATAACCGGAAGTTTCAATTCCTCTTTTAATTCAGAAACCGCCTGATACAATTCACTGTAATCTGTTTTTTCAGGCTGTTTTCGCTCAGGTATCTCTGTCGTTTCCATCGATACATATTTTTTCTGCCTGCGAAGCAGACTATAACACTCATTAATCAAAATCCGAATCAGCCAGGTCTTCGCATACTTTTCCTTTTTTAAAGTCTCTCTTTTTTCAAAGGCCTTTACGATTGCCTCCGAAATAGCGTCTGCGCAATCTTCATCATTTCCAAGAATCATTTTTGCTGTACAATATAATTGATTTTCAGAATTTAAAATCAGCTCTCCCAGTTTTTCCTTTGTCAAAGTATCACCACCTTTTCTCTTCTATGAATTATTTTTTTCTTACATAGATTAGACGGTTTTCGGATGAAAATATCCCTTTGTTTTCTAATTTTTTATTTTGTAACCTTTTTGCCCTCTCATTTGTGTATATAATGAAAGGACCTTTCAAAATACGATAGGAGCGAAAACTCATGAGACAATCCGTTCAAGAATTGATTGAACGCTATCAGAATAACCTCTATGCAATCGCATTTAATATCTGTAAAAATCCATTTGATGCACAAGACGTCGTTCAAGATACGTTCATTCAATATTTTACAAGCAAAAAAGAATTTGAAGACGAGCAGCATCTACGCGCATGGCTGATTCGTGTTGCAATTAATAAAGCAAAAAATCTGACTCTCACATTTTGGAGACAGCATAAAGTTTCTTTAGAAGATTATATGGAAAATTTAACATTTGAGGCACCCGAATCTGAGAATCTATTCGAAGAAGTTATGAAGCTTCCTCAAAAATATCGAATTGTCATTCACTTATTTTACTATGAGGATTATTCCATTAAGGAAATTGCCGAAATCTTAAAGCTGTCACAAAGCAATGTAAAAGTCCGTCTGTCGCGCGCAAGAGCATTGCTCAAAGAATCGTTAAAGGAGGAATGGAATTATGACGAATAAAGAAAAATACAAACAGGCGTTTTCTGTATTGCATCCCTCCGAACCAATTTCTCTGGAGGTAGAACAAATGGTAAAAATACAGAAAAAACATAAATTTCAAATTGCGGCTGCAATCCTCGCAGCATGTATTCTTGTGGGAGGAAGCGGAACTGTGTATGCTGCCAATGTAGGCGGAATCCAGCGTACCATCCAACTCTGGATTCATGGCGACCAGACCGATGCCACTCTTAATGTAAACGAAGATGGCTCTTATACTTTAAATTATTCTGATAAAGATGGAAAAAAAGCAGAACAGGGCGGAGGCGGAGTTGCATTTGATGCAAACGGAAACGAGCGACCTCTTACCGAAGATGAAATCATGGATGAACTTAATATGCCCGATGTTGAATATGAAGACGACGGAAGCGTATGGGTTTATTATGAAAATCAGAAACTCGAAATTACAGATAAATTCGATAAAAATAATGTCTGCTACGTCAAAATTAAAGGAAAAGACAAAACCCTATATTTAACCGTAAAATATCAAAATGGATACTGCTCTTCCGAAGATAAATATGTGAGTCCGTCTTCTTTTAACTAAAACAAAAAATGTTGGGGGCAAAAACACTTTGTCCCCAACAAATCATTTAGCATACTTCTACTAATTCAATCTTAAAGTTTAATTCTTTTCCTGCCATTTCATGGTTCGCATCAAATGTAATCACACCATTTTCTTTTGAAACGACTTTAACCGGGAATGGCTGTCCCATTGCGTTCTGAAGATAAACCTGCTGACCTGCTTCTAATTCTTCAGAACCTGGAAGTTCACTGATCTGAACACTGAAAACTGCATCCGGGTTTGCCATTCCATAAGCCTCTTCCGGCATTAAATGAATGTCTACGACATCTCCAACTTCCATATCTACAACCGCTTTATCAAATCCTTTAATCATCATTCCAGCTCCGCTGATAAATTCAAGCGGTTCACCACGGTCATAAGAAGAATCAAATTTTGTTCCATCATTAAAAGTACCTGTGTAATGTACTCTTACTGTTTTTCCTGCATTTTTTCCCTCTAAAATAATCTGTGGAGTTCCACATCCATGGCATCCGCCACCGCAATCTCCACCACAGCTATGACCTTCTTCATGGTCTCCACAGCTGTGACCTTCTTCATGATGATGGTCACAAGTTACACCGGCATCTTCCAGAGTTCCATCTAAATAATCCTGAACTGCTTTATCTGTGTCACCTGCTGCACCTGCACACACTTCAATTCCTGCTTCTGCAAGAGCAGTCTGCGCACCGCCACCAAGACCTCCGCAGATTAAAACATTCACACCCTGATCAGCTAATACACCCGCTAAGGCACCATGACCACTTCCGTTAGAACTGATTACTTCACTGGAAATGATTTTGTTGTCTTCTACTTCGTATACTTTAAAGTTTTCTGTTTTGCCAAAATGCTGAAATACTTCTCCATTATCATAAGTTACTGCGATTTTCATTGTTTGTATTCCTTTCGTTCTCATATAATTCTGATATTTTTTCTATAGTTTATATGATAACATAGATTGTAAGGAAAAGCTATTTGTTATTTACATTTCAATATGTTCCAATATGTTTCTATTATTTCTCAGCAGTGCCAGAAGGAAGCGCAGTTTACGGCAATTTACATTCCAATATGTTTCTATTATTTCTGATGTCTCTGATTTAGAGAGAAAGTTGTTGATGAGATTTACATTCCAATATGTTTCTATTATTTCTGTGCTCCCATTTTTCTCGTTCCACTTTCAATCATATTTACATTCCAATATGTTTTTATTATTTCACAATCAGCCCTTCCGAAAGATATAACAGTGATATGCATTTACATTCCAATATGTTTCTATTATTTCGTATTACAAATAGTATATACGCAACTTATAACCACAATTTACATTCCAATATGTTTCTATTATTTCAGCTACTTGTCGAACAAGGCTATACAGATTTTGAAAATTTACATTCCAATATGTTTTTATTATTTCTCACAAGCAATTTGATTAAGTCCCTGCTTGATTTTATTTACATTCCAATATGTTTCTATTATTTCCAAGACGAGCATATTTTCATAGAGAACGGAATTTCATTTACATTCCAATATGTTTCTATTATTTCTCAGCAGTGCCAGAAGGAAGCGCAGTTTACGGCAATTTACATTCCAATATGTTTCTATTATTTCCCTTCTATCCCCTCGGCACTCATTCCTTCCGGAAGCTCATTTACATTCCAATATGTTTCTATTATTTCGAGATTTCCTTTTCTTGCTACTCTCATTACCTACATATTTACATTCCAATATGTTTCTATTATTTCCTTTCTGTTCTCTCCCAGTGTCAGTGTTGCTCCGTCATTTACATTCCAATATGTTTCTATTATTTCTGTACATAGCAGAACGATTGATATTGTGCGTTCAAAATTTACATTCCAATATGTTTCTATTATTTCGCTTAGAATTGCTATTAAAAGCAGGTGTAATTAAAATTTACATTCCAATATGTTTCTATTATTTCGGTTTTTAAGGCTCGGGAATCCAGCTCTTAATACCATTTACATTCCAATATGTTTCTATTATTTCCTTTCATGGTCTTTTATAATCTTATCCGCTGCCTTTATTTACATTCCAATATGTTTCTATTATTTCTGTTTTTCCCGAACTTCATTTCGATATACAATCCAATTTACATTCCAATATGTTTCTATTATTTCAAAATTTATCCCCAAAGTGTAACCACTCAAATTAGATTTACATTCCAATATGTTTCTATTATTTCAAAGAAATTTGTAGCAATGTTATTAGTAGGAGTTAATTTACATTCCAATATGTTTCTATTATTTCCGAAGTGCAGGAAGAGCAAAGCCGAATAATCGAAAAAAATTTACATTCCAATATGTTTCTATTATTTCCAAAAACGCAGATGGAATATTTGAGAAACGGTGTATTTACATTCCAATATGTTTCTATTATTTCAAGTTCCTGTTTTTGCGCTAATAATTCCGTATTTTTATTTACATTCCAATATGTTTCTATTATTTCGTACAGCAGACCTTGAAAATGACAGCTTAAACAAGTATTTACATTCCAATATGTTTCTATTATTTCGAACTGAAAAGCAAAACGGGACGTATTAAGCGATCTAATTTACATTCCAATATGTTTCTATTATTTCTAACATTGCAAAAGAATCACCGACATTTGCAGAACTATTTACATTCCAATATGTTTCTATTATTTCGCAGATGGCATCATCACATCGTACTCGACGGAGACAATTTACATTCCAATATGTTTCTATTATTTCCGCTCACGGATGAAGCGTTAATAAGCATGTTTAAGATTTACATTCCAATATGTTTCTATTATTTCTGGCTTGTTGAGTTTCCGGTATGGAAAAAGAACAGAATTTACATTCCAATATGTTTCTATTATTTCCGGAAAACCAGAGCCATTAAAGTATAGGAAAGCAATTTACATTCCAATATGTTTCTATTATTTCGGAAAAGCGAAGATCACAAAGGATCCTAACTGCAAATTTACATTCCAATATGTTTCTATTATTTCAATGATTGCACCGGAAATAGAAAGTTTATTTTCAAAATTTACATTCCAATATGTTTCTATTATTTCTTGCGAACAATGTTGCTTTTTTGTCTTAAAAAATTTATTTACATTCCAATATGTTTCTATTATTTCTTAACAATGATGGTCTTTTTAACTTTGCAACAAAATTTACATTCCAATATGTTTCTATTATTTCGTTCTTATATCGGTGTTTGACATCGGTATAGACTTATTTACATTCCAATATGTTTCTATTATTTCGTTCTGTGCTGCTGTAAAATTTTCTGTACTGTTGTTATTTACATTCCAATATGTTTCTATTATTTCAATCATGGCAACACGAATTAAGGACCGGCAGTATCAAATTTACATTTCAATATGTTTCTATTATTTCATTATTACCAACCGCATGAGCCCCCACTGCCTGTTCATTTACATTCCAATATGTTTCTATTATTTCAATCGCTTCTAAAAGATTTACAGAAGTGCATGACGAATTTACATTCCAATATGTTTCTATTATTTCCTTAATAGTCCCAGCTGGAAATTCGTTCACGGCAATTTACATTCCAATATGTTTCTATTATTTCTATCTTCTGCTAGTTTCAAAATCTAAATCAATATCATTTACATTCCAATATGTTTCTATTATTTCCGATTGTTTTTCCGTTTATCATTTCGACAATCTCATTTACATTCCAATATGTTTCTATTATTTCTGCTCAAAAGGGATGGAAATGAGGAAAGTCCATACATTTACATTCCAATATGTTTCTATTATTTCTTGCATTGACTACTAACTATTTATGCAATGAATGGTATTTACATTCCAATATGTTTCTATTATTTCTGTTAGCACATCTGAGCCGCTGATAGAAGGACCCTTATTTACATTCCAATATGTTTCTATTATTTCTATTGATGCTGACATCCTGTGTCCTGAAGTGTGCCTTATTTACATTCCAATATGTTTCTATTATTTCCCATTGCCCCACTGACCTGCTAAGACTTCTTTTGCAAATTTACATTCCAATATGTTTCTATTATTTCCAGGCTTTTCAAGTTTCTTTTCTTCAATCTTCTTTGATTTACATTCCAATATGTTTCTATTATTTCTAAGGCGGAAATAGTTTATGTAGTGAATGAACATAGATTTACATTCCAATATGTTTCTATTATTTCTTCTCCACTTTTTCTTCTGCTGTACTAGCTGTATTTAATTTACATTCCAATATGTTTCTATTATTTCTGACAGCAGGTGCAGACTTTGACAAGTTTAGCATGTAATTTACATTCCAATATGTTTCTATTATTTCCCGTCCAATGTAGTCCTTTATAATTCCACTACTATTCTACCATCTTTTGTCGACCCTGTCATTATCTTCTGTTTTTTCAAGAAAATCTTCTCTTTCTTTCCTAAACTCTGCATTTTTCCTGCAAAGCGTCAATTGTCGACTCCCCGCCTTTTTTACCTTATCACAGGTCGACAATTTTCTTTCTATATGAATTCTCCATCTGTTTCCAATTCTTCTTGCATAATAAGCCCCATGCCTTTTCCTGTTTCAAACTCAAACTCATATTTGTATGTTGCCCTATGGATATCCATAACTTTTCGTTTTCTTCCATTACCAATTGTTTTTTTATCAACTTTTTCAGGGAATTTTTGATAAATTGGCAGACTGAGTGTTAAGTCCTGGAGTTTTGATTTTATTAGACTTCTCGTTTCTCTTCCAATGTTTGGTTTACTCAAAAATTCTATTCCTGCATCAAACACTTCTTTTTTTTCTTGATAAATTCGTTCAGGAACAATCGTAATACTGTTAATATTTCTTACTTCTGCTTCTTTTGCCAGATATTCCGTAGGATGAATATTTTTAAAAAGTTTTAAATATTCTTTTATTTCTTGAAAATATTGTGTTCCTTCAATTTTTTCAATATCATACACTGCATTCATATAATCTGTTTTCATCTTTTCAGTAAACAGTTTTCCCTCATAGTCTTTCAAAAGTTCTAACGCCCGCTCATATAAATCCTTTTCGTATACACTGTTTTTTCCAACCCCATTTTCACTAGCATATACATGAATATTTGCTTCTGATGGACAATATCTTCCTTTTCGATTACATCTTCCCATTCGCTGTAAGAGACTATCTGCTGTAGACATTTCTGTGTATAAAACATCAAAATCTATATCCAGACTTGCTTCTACTATTTGCGTTGTAATCCAGACACCTGTTTTATCCGATTCTGAAAACTCCATAATATTTTTTTCCAGCAGTGCTCTGTCTCGTCTTAAATATCTTGAATGAAGAAGCCATACATTTTCACTTTTTAATTCCTTATAATGTCGTTGTGCTTCTAAAACAGTATTGCAAATGACTAATACTTTTTTATGTTTTCCCTGTTCCAAGATTTCATTATACACACTCTTATCAATTTTAGAATCATGAATTTTTACTCTGTGTCTGGAGTTAATTTCTTTCTCCTCTACATCTGATGTAAAATCTTCAAAAGAGTATTCTAGCCCACATTCTTTCATGAAATGCTGAAGAACTGGTGAAAATGTAGCTGTGATAATGGCAAATTTTCCACCCATTTTTTGAATTATTGATAATCCATAGACAATCGTCGCAATAACTCGTGGTTCATACGCCTGTATTTCATCTATAATTAGTTTTGAATATTTTAATGTTGCCGCAAATATTTCCGTTCCAAGTGCCCGATAAACAAATTTAAATAACTGGTCTACCGTGCATACAGTCAACGGCTGTGACAGCATTTTCGCACGGTCATATTTTTCGCAAATTCCGGCTTCTTCCTGTTTGTATTCTTTTAAATATTTCGCCATACTGTCTGAATGAAGCAATGCTACATCTTCATAAGAGTATTTTTCTTTTACTCGATTATAAATCGCATTCGATGAAACCTTTAACGGAAGAGTATAAAATCCTTTTTCTCCATTCAGCCAAAGTAAGGCTGCCTCTGTCTTTCCAGAACCAGTAGGGGCTACCACAACCAAACTCTCATCTTTATGTTCCATCATGAATTGCTGTGCTGGTTTCAGTTCATATCGCTCTAAACATTTTTCTATACTTTTCTTTAATTTCTGTTCCTGCAAATCTTCCGCTATTTCTGCCTCTTCATAACCTGCACTTACGGTATAATCAAATTTATTCAGCATACCTTTTATAAGCAGATATTCATTCCAGATTTTTGACCAATTTTCGTACTGGTATTCCACTATTTTACTGCTGTAAAGGTTGTTCCGAAATAAGAGTTTATAGATATTGCTACAGTACAATTTGCTAATATCTTTATTTAAATATTCGCTTACCTGCTGCATATAATATTTTCTTCCATATTCTCTGATTTTCTCTCCATCGTAATCATCTTCCCTGTCGTGATGATAATAAATGGCTGTAATAAATGGACTAAAATCTTCTTCTGAAAACTCTTCTGATAATTTTAAAAACTCACTTTTTGAAATGGTAACTGCACTTAAAAATCCATGCGGAATCTGCTCTAGCTTTCTGCTGTCTGACTTTGTTTCTTCATCCAATTCCAGATTGAACATCAGTGCTTGAAATAGAAGATTCGCTTTTCCCCAATCGTGCCTTTTACATGCTTCTAAAATCAACAGTTTTTCTTTGTCTGAAAAATATGCTCCATACTGCTTAAAAAATGTTTCCGCACATCTGACAATTTCTTCTTCATGTTCTTTTAAAGTTTTTTGCTTTTCTTCTGCATCTTTATCTAAATCGTCTATTGTATGATTTATAATATTTATCTCTGTCTCATCAAGTTCATCTTGAAGTTTTTCCTTAATCTTCTCTAAATCTTCTTTTAACTTGTCTTTTTCTCCTTGAGATAACTGCCTTTTTTTTGATTTCGCATAATATTCCATAGTTCCACTCTTTTCTGGAACAGCACTATTTTCAATAGTACTGTTCCTTAAATGATTAATATAAAACTATTGCTGCATCTTTTTCATGTTCTGCATCTTTACTTTTTTTATTTCCATCTTTTTCATTTTCTACTTCTCTAATTTCTGCATAATTGTCCGTATATGCGCCTGTTTCTAACGTAGTCCCTTTTGGACAATAATATGCTTTCACTCTTCCCCCTTCTTTTTTCCAGCGTCGAAGTCCCTGTTTTGTAATTTCATATTCACGGGTCAAGTTATATACGGTCATTTGTTTATTTGGAAGTTCAATTTTATCCTCACTGTTTTTCCATTCCCATTCTACCGGTATATACATATCCCGTTTTAAATCTACTTCGTCCTCTCGATGAATTTCTACAATATCAACTCGTTCAATATCCAGTAAATCTTCATAACGACCCAATGACAAATATTGAGGTGGATTTTTTAATGCATGATAGACTGTCATAAAATCTTCTTCATTTGGAACAATATGAATCACCAAATGATTCTCACAAATGAGTTCCACATTTGCAATTCCCTTAAACGCTCCATATTTTGTTCCATTATCTTCAATGCAGATATTATGTCTGCCTTCCTCAAATTTTGCTCCTGCTGAAAAAGCATATCTCGTATAAAGTTCCGAAATCATCCCACTGTTTGTTCCTTGAATACAAAGTTTCATCGGATGAAATTCTGTATAACCACATGCAGCATGAATCATTCCAAGAACAGTCGAATACGGAGGTAATGGAAATGTCTCTTTTATGATAAAACTACTTGGTTTTCTATAATTCACAAGATTTTGAAAACACTGTAATCTAATTGCTCTCTCCATAGTAACTATCCACTTCTTTCTTTAAATGTTTGAATACAGTTCCCACAGATTCCGCTTTTAACTCTGCTTTGATTTCAGTTTCATTATCAAAAATTCCAGATGTAATTCCAACAACTGTGTTTTCTTCTATCTCATTGTCCTCAATCAATTCTAATAATGTTTCCACATTAATTTTATTACCCTCTAATTTAATTCTGTTCTCAAAGAATGGATTCTTTCTTTGATATCTTCCGCCAATAATAAATAATGGGCTTAAGTTTTCTCTTCTGCCTTTAATATCTCTATATAAATAATGCAGAGAATCTAACAATACTTTTATTCGTTCTGCTTTTTCCTGACTTGGAATATCAATCTCCCCGTCTACTCCCACTCTGTCAAAATCAATTGACACAGTATACGCATAATAGGAACGATGAATTTCACTCTGTGCAATTCCATTTTCCAGATTTTGTCTTACAGCCAGTCCCGCATTTGTAAGAAATTCCAAATTTCCCTGAAACGGTTCTAACGCAATTGCATTACTCAATCTTACAACCGCACTTCTGGTCGTTGCTCCACCTTTGTTATCAGCATCTTTCCCCTTTTCTTTTCCTTCACTCTTTGATGTTGTTTTCATATAACCAAACAAGTCAATTTCCGGATAATCTTCAATCGTAGCCGACGGCGCAAATTGGACTACCCCACTCTTGCCATCGACCGGTGTATTATCCCACTCTGCCTGCTGTACAATGTTGTAACGCAATGCCTGTCTGGAAATATAAGAATATTGCCAATCATTCCCTCTTGTCATTTTCTTTAAAGAAGAAACGTTTCCAATTCCTTCTCCATAGTTTGCACTTTCTGCTAAAAAAACCATTGTAATTGTAAATCCATCTCTCTTCATTTAGTTTTCCTCCTTTTTGCCCTCATAACAGCCATCTAATCCAATTATAAATGCATATCCATAATCTCTGAATTTTCCCTTATCCTCCAACACTTCTACCATACCTGTCGGTATTAAAAGTTCTGGTCCGTTCTCATTCTTTCTTGAACCATAAGAGTTATATAATCTTAATACAATATCCAAAAACCTCCACACATTATTTACATACAAAGCATTTAATAATTGATATACTGTTCCTCTTAAACAATCTCCAGAACTTGTTCCCTTAGCCTGCATAATTACTTTTCTTAAATCTGCTCCGCTTTTTTTCATAATTCCACAGTTCATAATAATCTCCTTTCTTTTTTCATTTTTATCTACCATTCCATACCACAACTGGATTTCGTAAATACAATTAACATAAAAACTGAAAGACTCATTTTCAATACTTTCTCTTAATAATCGATTTAATAGCTGATACTGATTACGCTGTTGAAACAAATTTGCTATCACCGCTTCATGTACATTCAAAAATTCATTTTTAACTTTTACATTTGGAGATTTTGCAAGCCATTGTAATGCTGTCGCTACACTTGGTCTACTTATTGTTTTTAGCATACGTTTATTTACAATACTTAGAAAATACTTATCTTCCGCCTTTATTCCACGTAAAATTACTTGTATATTAGAAAATCCCTGCAGTTTTTCTTTCAATAAAATATTAATGGACTCTGCAAACCACGCAGAATATCTTTCATTTTCCTTTTTTTCACCATCCATACTGGATTTTCTTGATTTTGAATTTGCATCTATCAAGGCATTAATATTGTTATTTATATTTACAAACACAAATTTATTTGCAAACAAGCGGAATCCTAATGGACTCAATGCATAAACAAAAGCACAGGCAGGACAAAGAAACGCATCCGCTTTACAATTCCAAAAAGCAGAACGTTTTCTTGTAAAATCATCTCCTATTTCATTCATAAATGCGATAGAAACCTTTTCTTTTGTATTCATTGGCTCACCACAGTCTATGCATAAATCTTTTGCTTTTTTATGGTCCGCTTTCAAATAACTCCGAAATGGTTCTGAAAAATCTTTTTCAAATAGTTCCCACATATCTTTTTTTGCATTTGCCCGCAGTAAAAAACATTTTCCATCCCAAAAGCGATTAATGTAAGTATACACCACACTTTTCATAATAAAAGTTTCCTTACATTTTGGCTGTTTGAGAAATTCCTTTAATTCGCTCAAACGCTTCTGAAGTTCTTCTACTGTCAGTTTATCACTTAACTTTTCTTTTTTTAATTTTAAATAAACATCTGGTGCTTCAATCTTATCTTTGATGTTTTCAAACCCAGCCTGATAACTATTCGAAAGCAGTTTATCATTGATAAATTTTAAATCTTCTTTTTCTGCTTTTTCTGGACTCCATTCTCCCTCAGTAATTTTGTCCAAGCATCGTCCTATTCTGTCCATTACTCCCTGATACACCGTAGACGAACCAAAATATTCAACAAATGCCTTAAAAGCCATATCCGTCCACTTTGCATCTTCTGCGAATTTACGATTAAGCCATAATCCCTGTGCATCTTCTGTGATTCCATAATCCACATCTCTTCGAGCACCTGCTGTTTCCAACAGGTACTCCATCCCTACAATTCCGGCGTTCTTCAAAAAATCGCCCATTGTAATTACATAGCGTTCCACCAAACCATCCCCTTTCTGAATTAAGAAAATTTAGAATAAAACAGAAAATTTTCCATGTGCCTCACTTCGTCTGCTTCCCAGTCCTGCTGCATATAATAAATTTAACAGTTCCGGATTTCCAGTTAACTTATAAATTCCTATGCTTTGATCCGTATAACGTGACATTACTTTTGAAACCACCTTCTTCCCTTTTAACGGAGTAATAGAAAAATTGCTGATATCCATATTAATATTCAGCTTTTCTAAAAACACTCTTAAATTTTCCTTCACCATAGAAGGAAACTCTGCATCTTCACAAGTATAATAAATATCTGTGTTATCCTCTGAATTGTGTTTTCTCACAATCAAAGAACTCTGCATTTTTATAATAATTTCAGTATCTTTAATTTCTTGAAGATTTTGCGCTTTTATTGCTACTAATTTCATAGAATTTTTATTCATCGGGTGTGATTTATTCTTCATCAAACTAAATGCATTATAAAACTTTAACAGCTCCGCCATATTCGCATCCGAAAACGATATAAAAAATTTATTTCCCCTTATTCGGATTGTTTCAGTTCCAAATCTGGCTTCTGGTAAAAAAAACGACCAACTGTAGGTTTTGATTACAGATTTCTTTTTCGTATAAAGCTCCTCAAACCACTCAGATGAATAATTTTTGACAGAAGCTTTGAAAAAACTCAAACCTGTACGATCCACCTCCAATGGAAGTTCTGGATTTTCAACTTCAAATTCTAGGTTTAATTCGGTCATAGTTGTTTTCCTCTTTTCTTTTTTCCGAAAGGACTATTATTTTTTCTTCATAATAGCACTAGTTTTGTAGAAAGTCAATATTTTAAATCAGATTAATATAATCTTAATGGATTGATAAAACACCATAAATTAAAGACTTTCTTTTTTTCTCTTTTTCGCTTACAATATAAGTGTTACATTTTGGAATGTAAATTTAAGATTATATTAATCTATACTTTAAAATAGTTCCATATTGGAATGTACAAAGAAAAGATTGTATTTCGTAAATTGAATGCAATCTTTTCTTTCTGCAATGCATTAAGCTTTTTACACCATATCAAAATCCGTGTGCCTCTTTTTTAGGAGACACACGGATTTTTTTACTCTTTTTTTGACATTACCATTTGACTTTTTGGTATTACCAGTGGTAGAATACATAAAAAATAAAGGAACCTCATATCCTATATGCTGCCTGCGACATATACCATACGATATTCCCTTATCATTTATAAAACAGCAAAACATAGATAGGAGACTTTTTAGAATGTTTGAACAACAATTTATTAACTTCATGGAAAAATTTGACTCTGTACCTTTTACAATCAAAACACAAGATCACACCTATCAAATTGGAAAAGGAGAGCCTACATTTTCTGTTTTCTTTCACAAAGTGCCAAGCATGTCTGATTTGCTTACCAGCACTTCTATTGCCCTAGGCGAAGCGTATATGAACGGTGATATTGAAATCGAGGGTGATTTATATAATGCCCTAAACATGTTCTTAGGTCAGCTTGGAAAATTTTCAACTGACTCTAAAAAATTAAAACGCCTTATTTTTCCTTCTCTTTCTAAAAAAACACAAAAAGAAGAAGTTTCTTCCCACTACGATTTGGGAAATGATTTCTATAAGTTATGGCTAGATGATACTTTGAGCTATTCCTGCGGCTATTTTGCCAAAGATAGCGATACCCTATACGACGCACAGTGCAACAAAGTTGACCGAATTTTGGAGAAATTATACTTAAAAGAAGGAATGACGCTCTGTGATATTGGATGTGGATGGGGCTTCTTATTAATTGAAGCCGCCAAAAAATACCATGTTCACGGTGTGGGAATCACATTGAGCCAGGAACAAAAGAAAAAATTTGAGGAACGAATTCATGAAGAACATTTAGAAAATCTGCTGGAAGTTCATTTACTTGACTATCGTGATCTTCCAAAATCTAAAAGAAAATTTGACCGAATTGTCAGCGTCGGTATGCTGGAACACGTTGGACGTGGCAACTATGAAGAATTTATGTCCTGTGTAAAAAGTGTTTTAAAACCGGGCGGATTATTCCTTCTCCACTATATCAGTGCCCTGCAGGAACATCCTGGAGATGCATGGATCAAAAAATACATTTTCCCGGGCGGAGTTATTCCAAGTCTTCGTGAAATTATTCAGATTGCCGGTGATATGCGTTTCTATACCATCGATGTAGAAAGTCTCCGCAGACACTATAATAAAACGCTTCTTGAATGGAATAAAAACTTCCAGGCTCATAGAGCAGAAGTTGTAGAAATGTTCGATGAAAAATTTGCCCGTATGTGGGAATTGTATTTATGCGCCTGCGCTGCTACTTTCCAAAATGGCATTATTGATTTGAGCCAGATTTTATTTACCAATGATGTGAATAATGATTTGCCAATGACAAGATGGTATTAAATTTTCAAAAAATCCCTAAAGAGAAATGCTATTCTTTCTCTTCAGGGATTTCTTTTTACTTAAAAAACACAGCATCATCATAGGTGATATCATATATGGTATCAATTAATTTATTATTTTAATTGCACTATTTATTTATATTTCACAGCCGTTCCATAAGCAATCACTTCTGCTGCTCCAGCCATAACCTGTGAAGAACCATATTTCACACCGATAACCGCATCGGCATCCATCTCTTTTGCTTCATCCACCATACGCTTCGTTGCAATCTGTCTTGCTTCGTTGAGCATTTCCGTATAACCTACGATTTCTCCACCGACAAGAGTTTTCATTCCTGCCATAAAATCTCTTCCCACATTTTTTGTCTGTACAACCGTTCCTTTTACGATTCCCAGCGCTTCAAATTCCACTCCCGGAATATATTCAATACTTAGAAGCTTCATCTTCTTCTCCTCCTTCAATCTCTTTCATTCTGCCTGCAAGTGCAATCCAAAGTCCAATTATCAATGCCACAGGTATTGCAATTAAAAATACCAGAAGCCCAAATGGTATTGGGTCCTGCGAATTTCCCCACAGCATAAATCCAATGGTAAGTGCCATAAGTACAGTCATAACCACTGCCCCAATGATTGCACCTTTTCTTTTTTTCTTATGAACATCCATTTTGTTTACGCTCATAAACTTTGCACCCTCTTTCTCCATCTGCTCAATTTCTTCCAGACATTCTTCCGCATTCAGAGTTTCCAAAGATTGATGTTCCGAGATGAGGCGTTCACAGATATCCTGCATTTTCGTAAGTCCTTCTTTGCGATATTCCAGTTCTTTTAAATGCCGTTCAAGGCAAATCTGCAGGCTTTTCTTCTTTTCAAAAAGAGCTTTCATTTCTTCAATAGAGAGATCCATTTTCCGAAATAACTTAATTTCCTGAAGTCTGGCAATATCTTCTTTGTGATATTCCCGATATCCGTTTTCTGCACGTTCCACATCAAGAAGTCCCTGTGATTCATAAAAACGAATATTCTTTTTTGTAATCCCTACCAGTTCTTCCACCTGTTTGATTTTCATTTTTATTCCGTCCCTTCTCTTCCGACATTTTTTGAAAATCTGTCTGCGTTGTTTCTTTGTCTGTACCTTGTTTATACGACTTCCATAAGGTGGAAGGTCAAGTATTTTTTGAGAAAATTTTGAAAAATAAAACATTCCAGTCAGCGTACACTTAGAAATCTATGCGGTTTCACATTTTACTTCACACTTTTTTACTTCTCATAATTGCAAAAATAGAACTAAGCAGAAGTAACATCGGATAAAACAATTTCGGCATAATCTGAAATGCAGAAATTTCTCCACCCAGTTCATTTACCGCTGAAATTGCTACCAGCATCTGCGCACCGTAAGGAATGACTCCCTGAAAAATACAGGAAAACGTATCCAGAATCGAAGCTGTCTTTCTTGGAGTAATTCCATATTCCTCTGCCATCTCTTTTGCGATTGGATTTGCCATAACAATCGCTACGGTATTATTTGCCGTTGCAATATCCATCGTTCCAACCAAAAGTCCCATTCCAATCTGACCGCCTTTTTTTCCTCGGAAAATTTTATGAATCCAGCTAAGCAGAGCATCAAATCCGCCATATTCTCGAATTAACGCACACATTGCAGCCACTAAAATCGCTACCATGCAGGTTTCAAACATTCCGGATACTCCAGAACCCATGTTGGTAAGTAAATCAACCGGCGTCGTATGTCCGCCTATCAGCATAATAAATGCCCCGGAAACAATACCTGTCAAAAGCACGACAAATACATTAATTCCAATAATTCCTCCAATTAATACCAGTACATAAGGCAATACCTGAACCAGATGATAAGACTGGCTGACATGCCCCTGAATTTCTGTCTGAAAAGATAAAACCAAAATCAAAATCAGTGTTGCTACTGCTGCCGGAAATGCAATCCAGAAATTTTCACGGAATTTATCTTTCATTTCACAGCCCTGTCCATTACAGGCGGCAATCGTTGTATCGGAAATAAATGAAAGATTGTCTCCAAACATTGCTCCTCCCATAACGGACGCCACACAAAATGCCAGATTAAATCCTGACGCCTGCGAAACTGCTGCCGCAATCGGAGTCAACAAAGTAATCGTTCCAACCGAAGTTCCCATTGCCACTGATACAAAACAGGCAACTACAAATAATACGGCTACTGAGAACCTTGCCGGAATCAGACTCAACATAAAATATGCCACACTCTCCGCACTGCTTCTTCCGACAACACCGACAAAAGAACCTGCTGCCAGAAAAATCAAAAGCATCGTGATAATATTTTTATCTCCGACTCCCTGTGCCATAACTTCCAGTTTCTTATCAAAACTCAACTCCCGATTTTGCAGACATGCTACAAGAATTGCAGCAAGAAATGCAACTACAATCGGCACATTATAAAATCCCATTGGAATTTTCATCACATATTCAAATGAAATTCCAAGACCGAGATATAATACAAGAAATACACCGATTGGCAATAACGCAATTCCTTTTCCTTTTTTCATCCAACTTCTCCTTCTTGATTTTAATATAATTTTATTCTAACATACCATACTTCAAACTACCATTCCTATCTTTAACTAAAAAAATAAAATCGCAAATGTTTTTAATATGACTTTAAGCGAATTTCTTGATTTTCCTGAGCTTAATAATTACTCTATTGAGGATGAAGATGATATAGAATAAGGGGTTATCTCATTAATCGAAAAATTAATGAAACAACCCCTTTTTATTCTATTTAAACATATAGTTCTACCGCTTTGGCTGATACCGCATATTTGATACATTATAGACCGTTACAAATGCTTTTGGGTCTTGATGACTGATATAACTCATCAATTTCTGATATTCTGTTTTATCCACAATGGTAATAATCTCATTTCGTTTTTTCATGTTATAAGCACCGGTTGCTTCATAAATGGTTGCTCCACTATGTAAATCTTCGATGATGAATTTACGCAGTTCTTCTTCTTTTTCTGTAATGACACAGACACGCCGTTTAATATTATAGTCAAAAATAAAATGGTCCAATACAATTCCATTAAAATAAGTTCCAAGAATACTTAAAACTACCGTCTTTTTGTCATACACTAATGCTGCCGAAAGTGCCACACACATTCCAGAAAGCGACATTGCCTTTCCAAGTTCCATATTCAAATACTTATTCATAATCTTTGCCACAATGTCAAGCCCGCCAGAAGAAGCATTTCTATTAAAAAGAATACTGAGTCCTACGCTGACTACTAAAATATAGCAAAGCACATCTAATTCCTGACTGTTTGTCAATGATTTAAAATTCGGTGCAATTTTTTCAAACAAACCAATAAATAATGGTAACATAATACTAGTATATATTGTCTTCGCACCAAATTCTCGTCCACAGGTAAAAAATCCAATAATCAGAAGTACCACATTTAAAATCATCGTAATGGCAGATAACGGTAATGGCACAAAATTAGATAACACAATACCAAGACCCGAAATACTACTTACAGACGTATGACTTGGCACTAAAAAGAAATAAACTGCCGCTCCAATAATTGCTACAGCCCAAGTCAGAATTATCACTTCTTTTAGAATGTCTGCGTAATTTAACTGTTTTTTCATAACCCTACTCTCCTGCTTTTTTTCTCCGATATTTTGTTGGAGTCATCTTATAATATTTTTTAAACATCTTACAAAAATATTATACATTATCAAATCCACTACATTCCGAAATCACTGCTATTTTCTTTTCCGTCGTAACAAGTAATTTTGCAGCCTCCTGCAGACGATATCGAAGCAGATAGTGGATTGGCGTATCATTCAGATATCTCCGAAACAGATTGAGCGCGGTACTTTTACTAACCATTCCATGATTTGAGATGTCTTCCAGCGAAATCTTCTCCTTATAATTTTCATGGATGTACTGCATCATCATCTGCAGACGCTCCTGCGTTGAATCCAAAGTTTTCCCTCTTTGTTCCAGATATTTTTCTTCTATATTTAAGTACATAAGATGCCACAATTTCTCAGTCTAAAAAGTATTAAATTCCATGTTCTTTTTCATCTTTATTATCACAATTATCACAGGGACAGAATTTTTGCTACAAAAACTGTGCTTTATCTTCATCCCTAAAATATCTAATTATCTTAAGCCATTATTATACAATAAACTCTGCTATATTCCAACTACAACAGCTTCAAAAAAAAGAAAAACCCATAGAACAAAAATTCTACAGGTTTTCCAAATTTATACAAAATCTATTTTTCTACTCCCTACTGCTTTCTCTCTTCTCTCTGCACCTGAACGTCTGATACTTGCAAAAATCGAACCGGAAATATTATGCCATACGCTGAAAATTGCTCCCGGAAGTGTTGCCAGTGGATTTCCTGCAAAATTTGCAGCAGCAAGTGACACTGCAAGTCCACTGTTCTGCATTCCCACTTCAATTGCAATCGCAGTTGTCCTGGAATATTCCACATGAAAAATCTTTGCGACAAGAAGTCCAAGCATCATTCCAAAGAAATTATGAATTGCCACTACAACAAGTACAAGCACTCCACAACTTAAAATTTTCTCTGCATTTACCGCTACGATTCCTCCAATAATCATTACAATAGCGATAACAGAAATAAGCGGCATAACATCAGACACCTTATCTACATGCTCCCCTGCAAGACTTCTCAGTAAAATTCCAAGCAATACCGGCACAAGAATAACTTTAATCACGGACAATACCATTGCCCAGAAAGAAACTTCTACCCATGCTCCTGCCAGTACATAGACCAGAAATGGTGTCATAAGCGGTGCTGCCAGAGTGGACACAATCGTCATTCCCACAGAAAGTGCCACATCTCCCCCTGCAATATAGGTAATGACATTGCTTGCTGTTCCGCCCGGGCAGCAGCCCACCAAAATTACTCCCAATGCCAAATCTGCCGGAAGATGCATCACTTTGCAAAGCACCCATGCAGCCAATGGCATAATTGTATACTGCGCTACCGCACCAATAATCACTTCTTTTGGTCTGGAAAATACCACTTTGAAATCATTCATCCGTATCGTAAGACCCATTCCAAACATAATGACGCCTAAAAATACTGATGTATAATTTGTCATCCATGCAAATCCATCCCGCCAGAAAAATGCAAGGCAGGAAAATGCAATAATAATAATTCCAATATATCTGGATGCAAAACTACTGACTTTTCCGATTTTATTTAAAATATTTTTCATGCATTATACCTCGTAGCTGAAGTTGTCAATCAATCTGGTTTTTCCAATATATACTGCCATTGCTACGAGTACATTTTTGTCAATTTTTTCTACCGGCTGCATTGTCAGTGCATCTACAACAGAAACATAGTCAATTTTTGAAAGTGGTTCTGCTTCGATTACTGCACGCATTTTTCCAAGAAGTTCTTCTGCCATCATTCCTGTCTGAA
>OHMN01000420.1_pt1 | contig 40357 bp, 39 predicted proteins | sample 1569361 | NCBI WGS metagenome assembly OHMN01 (sample SAMEA3541508, study PRJEB24748) | human gut metagenome | biome: human gut; feature: human-associated habitat; material: faeces | place: China | collected 2012
TCATTTTACAGCTTTTTTCTGTGTACTGCAATTTTATAAAAGAAAGGACAGCAGTATCAAATTGCTGTCCTTGCGGTTTATTATAGCTAGTAGTGTATAAGCGTGGGTTCATCATATTTGGTGTGGTATCTTTAACTATGGGAAACTCCTGTTTCCCATCTAGAAACCGTTCGGCCTGAAACTTTTATCTTTTCGGCAAGCTGTTCCTGTGTAATATCATTTTCTTTCCTAAGTTCTTTTAAGAAACGTCCAATCTTTTTCTGATCCATACTGTTTCCTCCTTTCATTGACAGAGTAATATTATTCTACTAAACATAACACGACACAAAGCGAGAAAATGCCGTATTTACGCTATTGGACAAATCTGTCTAGTATTATTTATATTGGCTTTAGCCCCAAAAACTTGAATTTACTTGTTTTTCTTCTCTTTGCTGCGTCTCACTAATGCGATAAATAGTTCAATGACTCCGCCACATAGCCATATGATACCTAACGCAATATTTTCTGCCCAGAACCAAAACGGTGACATAACAATCCATGTAATCGCTAAAATAAAAATTCCCCTACTGCTCATGATTTTCCTCCTGAAACTTCGATTTCTCTTTCTATTCAACTACACGCCAACTTCTTTAAAATTTTAACATTATATTTAAGCTCATTCAAAGAACTCAAATAAACACACATGTGGAATCTTCAAATTAAGTTTGTTTATTTGAAATTGCAATATAACTGCATATAGAAATCAGGAAACTTATACAGTACAAAACAACCGCTCCTAAACTAAACAATATTTCTCCAAGATAAGTTAGTCCTGGCATAAATCCATATCCAGGTAAATCATTATAGTAAATCATCATTCCTATGGATATAAGCAGCGGAACTAGTTCTGCCGAAAACAATATCCGCCAAAGCTTTTTTGTTTTCTTGCGAATGGATATCACAAATAATATTATTTGAAATATTAAAATCACTATATATGTAATCAGTAGGAACAGTGCCATCACTATTTTCCTCCGTAAATTCCGATTGTTGCTTACATTATACTTCGTCCATCTCTCTAAGGACAGTGGGATGTTGTGATGAAAGTGAGAGAGATCGCTTACCTGTCAGACAATTTATCTTACTATATTTTTTGCACGATAAATTTACTGATTTAATATCTCTGCAATCGTGTTTGGTGCATATTTATTGAGTTCATGTCCTGCATTTGGAACGATGTGCAAAGTAGCTTGGGGTAGCAATTCTTTTAGCCTTTTAGAAGCCTTTAGATTGGCAGTATCCTTTTTGCCACACAAAATTGTTACTGGACAACGAATATTATTTAATTGCAAAGTAAAATCCAATGACCGCATAGAGTGAGCCAATTTTATGGTGCTACTTTTTGATAGTCCCATACTTTCAAAAACCTTGTTTGGCATACAACGGAAGATAAGATTTTGAAAATCTATCAGTAAACTTGGAACTTTATATTGTGCGCCAATCAAAACCAGCGAATCCACTTTTTCCTCATGTCGAATAGCAAAATCAATCGCAAGAAGCGCACCTAACGAAAGACCGCAGATACGAAGCGGCTCTTTTACTTCTGAATACCGCTGTTCTAAATCACCCAAAATCTGCGAATAGGATATTTCATCTTCTGTTGAAGAAAAAAGTTCTGGGCAATCGACATCAGAAATTGATAGTTGTTGGACTACTTCTTTCCAGTCCTGTGCAGTTTGTCCCACCCCATGTAAAAAAACAGTTTTCATTAAACACCTCCTAAGCTCAAGATAACCATCAATGCACAAACAAACTTGAATTTATGTCAATGCGACCTCAATCTCATCAAGTCTATTTGTTATTGCGTTCTTTCTCCCTGTCTCCTTAAAGCCTATTCGACGATAGAGTCTCTCAGCATTTATATTATTCTCAAGAATCCACAGCGTAGGGGTATCCGTACATTGGCCTACTGCGTATAGTAACAATTTCGTTCCATAACCCATGTTTTGCATATCTGGAAGAATATAAAGATCCTCTATTAAACCCTTTGTTACAGAAACAACCCCTATTGGTTTTTCTTCTATAAGCATATAGAGCTTTGTTCCGTTGTTCATCTTGTTTCTCAAATACTCCCGTTGCCGATCTGGCGTGTGTGTTTCTATGAAATCAGGAGTACAAAATGCACGATGCGATTCCTTCCAGGATATTGAATGGATGGTTGCGGCTTGAAGAAGATTTGTTTCATCTACATGTACTATCATACTCACCTCCACGAAATACCGATTTACCAATTTCATTAAATAATAAATTTCACGAACTAACTACATTGTCAAAAAATTCATTACAAGATTCACCATTTCTCGTTTGCGATATACTCGTAAATGCTGTCTAATTCACGGATTGCTCTAGGATTGACCTTTACTTTGTATTTATCCAAAATGTTTTTTCTCCAATTCTGCAAAAACTATTTCTGCATCAACAGCTTCTGCTCCGTTAGCGATTTCCTGCTCGGATTCGAAGATTGCCTGGTCGATGCGATTCATTCTTGCAAATTTATCATACAGTTCACTGCTCATTACAACCAAGTCGCTATATCCGTTTTTGGTGATAAAAATAGGCTCTTGTTCCTTATGTGCAATATTGGAAATCTCGGTTGTATTGCGCAGATCCTTAATAGGCATAATAAGTGGCATGATACTTCACTCCTTTCATTGACATAATCATAGCATAATTATGTCAATGAAAACAACCGCGAAATGCATATCTTCACAAAATAATATATGGATAAAATTGAAAAATTTATTACAAAAAAATAAAAATAATGGTTGACAGATACACCACTATCGTGTATTATATAACACGTGCCAAGCATAAGAGGGCACACAAGTTAATACATGCGATAGTGGCGTAGTTGGTAACGCGCGACCTTGCCAAGGTCGAGACCGCGGGTTCGAGCCCCGTCTATCGCTCTTATATCATAAAGAGATATCCATGAAGGATATCTTTTTTTCATTACATGAGTGTAACGGAGCCACTCGAAAAGCCAAATCAATGCAATTTTTTTTAAAAATTTAAAATTACTATTGACAGATGCTCCTCTATCGTGTATTATATAACACGTGCTCGACACAAGAGAGCTCACAACCTAATACATGCGATAGTGGCGTAGTTGGTAACGCGCGACCTTGCCAAGGTCGAGACCGCGGGTTCGAGCCCCGTCTATCGCTCTTATAACATAAAATAGATATCCTTCATGGATATCTATTTTTCGTTATAGGCAGGAATATCTGTCATATTTGCGCGTCCCCACACATATTATATATAAAACAACCACAGGAGGCGCATATGAGTGCAAAAACAAAAATCGTCGTTGTAAAAATGAAGCATGTCATTCTCACCGGAGTGCTCCTTGGCATACTGCTTCTTCTGATAATTTTCGCTGCTACATATTTCTTTTCAGGTGATGAGCCGAAGCCTGCAGTCGAAGAAACCGGCATGTATACACCGGGTGTGTACAATACATCTGTAGCGCTGGGTGGGGCGGCTATCGATGTGTCTGTGGCGGTGGACAGTAATAACATTAACTCCATAAGCCTTGAGAACATGACTGATTCGGTGGAAACCATGTATCCGCTTGTTGAGCCTGCGATGAACGAGCTCGTATCGCAGATTGTGCAAAATCAATCCACCGATAATATTTCCTATGCCAATACCAGTCAGTACACCTCCAAAGTGCTGCTCAACGCAATTGATAACACTCTCTCCAAAGCAAAAAAATCTGACAGCTCAAATACCGAAGAAAATGCAAAGACTGTATCTGAATCACAAAAAGAGCCCGTGGATTCTTCAAAAACTGAAAATACCTCGCAGTAACCTGCGAGGTATTTTAACTTAATCATATAAATCTAAATCGTAAAATATATGTTATGTATCAAAAATATAATCTACTGTTTACTGTCTGTAGATAATCCCTGTAAATAATCGCTGACTGCGCTGATATCTGCGTAATAGCAGTTCACAGGACGACTCTTCTCATAGTACTGATATCCGGAGTAACCGCCCCAGCCTACCAACGCAACTACAGCCGCTGCTGCAACAATTCGTGCTATAACACGCTTTACTTTATTTCTGGCATTTGTCTTTTTACGATTTGCCTTTTCATTCTTATATTTATCAACCTTTGCCTGACTCATTGCTTTTCTCCTTTAACTCAATGCAATAATTCTACTACATTTTGCGGGAGATATCAAGGCATTTCATCATAGCTTCAAAAACACTGCTTCTCATGCCCTTTTCCTCAAGCACACGCACGGCCTGGATAGTGGTTCCGGCCGGTGAACACACCATATCCTTGAGCTCGCCCGGATGCTTTCCTGTCTCGAGAACCATTTTTGCGCTTCCAAGCACTGCCTGGGCTGCAAATGTATATGCCTGGCTCCTTGGCATGCCGCCTGCTACAGCTGCATCTGCCATAGCCTCGATAAACATAAACACATATGCCGGTGAGCTTCCGCTGACCGCTGTCACTACATCCATGAGCTTCTCGTCTATCATCTCAGCCTTTGAAAAGCCCGAGCACAAATCAAGCACTGTATCAAGCTCCGCCTGCGATACTCTTTCATTTGCACAGACTCCCATCATGCCCTCACCAACCATGGCAGGTGTATTTGGCATGGTACGTATAACCTTTAAGCTCTTTCCAAACATCTCGTCAAACCACGAAAGTGACTTGCCCGGTGCAATCGAAACAATGATTTCATCGTCACTAACAGTGTCCTTTATCTCTGCTATAACCTCCTCATAGTACTGTGGCTTTACTGCTAAAAACAGAATATCTGCAAACTCTGCTACACTCTTATTGTCCGCTGTCAGCCTGATTCCAAGCTCTGCTGCATTCTTTTCTCTGGAGCTTTCGGTCTTTGCAGATGCAAGAATATCGCTTGCCTGTGCCTTGCCTGATGCCAGCACTCCGTGTATCATTGCCTTTCCCATGTTTCCACAACCTATGAAGCCTAATTTCTTACTCATATTATCCTCCTGCCGTAATCAATATATCTGACTATTCAAAGCATCCAAAATCATGTTTAACAGTCAGTATTTTTGCAAATTATTTTAGCACACTTCATTCAATCATGCAAAATATCTTTTGACTCTCATATCATCTTATGCATCAAAACCTGAATGTACAGGCAGGCCTCTGTGCTCAACAGGAGTGGAAAAAACTATCTGTGTACTTGTCTTGCCGAATTTCTGCAGATTGTTGATAAAGTCATCAAGCTCCTCCGTACCCAAAAACTTCACCTCTATGAGCATAGAATACTCTCCTGTCACACAATTGCACTCTATGACATTCTCCACACTCTCAATAAACGGATAAAACTCTTCCTTTTGTACAGGCTCCAGATCCAGATTGACAAAGGCCTTTATCTTATAGCCCAGATTAACCGAATCAACAGTGGCATGATATCCCTTTATGATTCCCTTGCTCTCCAATCTCTCTATTCTGGCTGTTACAGCCGGTGATGACAAAAACACCTGTGCCGCTATCTCCTTTATCGCTATACGTGCATTTTCCTGCAGCAGCTCTACTATTTTCTCATCAATCATATCCAATGCATTCTTAGTCAATGTACCGCCTCCTAATCTCTCTTTTGTAAATGTGATTTTTCCAACAAAAAAGAGGGCGCAGATAACCTAATATCTGAACGCCCTCGTTCGCTTTACTTTTTTAATTAATTACTTTAGAAAAATAATATCATTAATCAATATTACTTGTCAAGCTTAAGATCTGTAATCTCCGTTAATTTTTACATAATCATATGTAAGATCACAGCCCCATGCCTTGGCTGATACATCTCCCTGGTGCAGATCTATGTCGATATAAATCTCATCCTCATGCAGTATCTTTGCTGCCTCCTCCTCTGAGAAGTCAACTCCGGCACCGTTCTCGCACACCTTGATTCTTCCTGCTGTTGAGCGCAGGTGAAGCTCCACCTTGTCTATATCAAAATCAGCCTCCGCATAGCCTATAGCACAAAGGATTCGTCCCCAGTTGGCATCCTCGCCGAACATAGCACACTTTAAAAGCGGTGAACGGATAACGCTCTTTGCCACAATAATTGCCGTATCAAGGTCAGGCGCACCTGCGCATGTGCACTCTAAGAGCTTTGATGCTCCCTCCCCGTCCTTTGCGAGCATTCTTGTGAGGTTAGAAAGCACCTCATAGAGAGCAGCCTTAAAGGTCTCATAATCTGCGTTCTCTGTGGTAATCGGTGTGTTTCCAGCCAGTCCGTTTGCCATGATGCTTACCATGTCATTGGTAGAGGTATCTCCGTCAATGCTTAAGCAGTTGTAGGTAACCTTTACAATCTCGCTCAAAGCCTTCTGGATAAGCTCTGATGAGATGGCAACATCTGATGTGATAAAGTTTAAGGTGGTTGCCATGTTCGGGTGAATCATGCCGCTTCCCTTTGCCATACCACCTACTGTACACTCACTGTCTCCGAGCATAAACTTCACCGCATACTGCTTTGGAACGGTATCTGTCGTCATGATAGCGTTTACAGCCTTGTCGTTACCGTCTGCCGAAAGTCCCTTTGCAAGCTCCTTTATATGGCTCTCAATAGGCTCAATCGGAAGCACCTGGCCAATAACTCCTGTAGATGCCACGATAACCTCATTTGGGTCAATCGAAAGCTCTGCTGCTGCAAGCTCGCACATTTTCTGTGCCTTCTTCACTCCGTCAGCATTGCAGGTGTTGGCGTTTTTGCTGTTGGCAATAACAGCCTTTGCCGTATGTCCTGATGCCTCAAGGTGTGCCTTTGTCACCTGAATAGGCGCGCCCTTCACCTTGTTTGTTGTGTAAACAGCCGCTGCCTGACACTGTGTTTCTGAATAAACTAAAGCCAGGTCATTTTTGTTTTTGTCACTGTTTAATCCACAGTTTAATCCGTTTGCAACAAAGCCCTTTGCTGCACAGACTCCCTTTTTTACCTTTGTAAAACTCATTTGTATAATACCTCGATTCTTCTAAATATGTCTAATCCCCAACATATCGTAGTATTGATGTATGAATGATAGCCTGTAACATCCTTTCGTTACTCTATCTCCTTCATGACGCTCTTGTAAGCCGGACGGATAATCTTGTTCATGCCGACAATCTCCTCAAGCCTGTGAGCACTCCATCCAACGATTCGCGCAATGGCAAAAAGAGGTGTGTAAAGCTCCATAGGAATACCAAGCATCTCATAAACAAAGCCGCTGTAAAAATCGACATTAGGAGAAACACCCTTAAAGATATGACGCTTTTCAGCGATAATCTCAGGAGCCACCTTCTCTATTGTATTATAGAGATTCATCTCCTTATCTCTATTCTTTGCCACTGAAAGCTTCTCCACATAGCCTCTGAATATACGCTCTCTCGGGTCAGAAAGTGAATACACGGCATGTCCCATTCCATAGATGAGCCCCTTGTGGTCAAATACCTCACCATCCATCATTTTTCTGAGGTAAGCTCTCACCTCATCCTCATCATCCCAGTCCTTCACATGTGAACGGATATCCTGCATCATCTCCATCACCTTGATGTTGGCACCGCCATGCTTTGGTCCCTTAAGGGATGACATGGCTGCCGCGATAGCAGAGTATGTATCTGTACCTGCCGATGTAACCACACGTGTGGTAAATGTAGAGTTGTTTCCACCGCCGTGCTCCATATGAAGAATAAGTGCCATATCAAGCACCCTTGCTTCAAGCTCTGTATATTGATTGTCAGCTCTGAGCATCCTAAGGAAGTTTTCTGCTGTCGAAAGCTTCGGATCCGGTCTGTGAATATACATGCTCTGGTCATTTTCATAATGATTATACGCATGATAACCGTAAACTGCAAGCATCGGGAATATCGCAACAAGTGATAAGCACTGCCTGATATTGTTGTCGATGCCCGCCTTTGCTACAAGAGGATCATATGAAGCCAGTGTCAGTATACTTCTCGTCATGGAATTCATGATATCCTTTGACGGAGCCTTCATGATGACATCCCTCGTAAAGTTGGTAGGAAGGGTTCTGCTTCTTCCTAAAACCTCTGTAAACTCAGCCAATTCACTCTCAGATGGCAGCTGCCCGAAAAGCAGCAGATAAGCAATTTTTTCAAAACCAAACTCACCGGGCCTTAAGTTATTTGTAAGTGTCTTTACATTGTAGCCTCTGTACCACAATTGTCCGTCACATGGCACGCTGCTGCCATCCTCGTCCGTTTTAAATGAAACAATCTCCGAAATATTCGTAAGACCTGTCAGAACTCCCTTTCCGTTTACATCCCTAAGTCCTCTGTTGACACCATATTCCCTGAAAAGACTATCTGAAATTGTGTCATTTTTAATACAGATATCCTGTTTTTTTGCAGCGTAATCCGCTAATAAATTATTGCTTTTTGTCATCCATTCACCCTTCCTTTTTACCTTTTAGAATATATTATATCCGTTTTCTTAGAAATTGGCAAACCCATTCATGAATCCGTAGCCAAAAATTTTATTCGGATAGTCGGTTTTTTCTTTTCTGCGGCAGTTTCTTACCATGACATTTTTTATATCCACTCCGTTTGCGAGCAAAACATTGCCTCTCACTATCATCCACTCCATGATGAGAGCCGCCACCGCTGCAGTGATTGCAGCAGCCGCCGATGTGCCACTTAGTGCTATATACATTCCTCTTAGATTTGCCCCTGTGATATCCACAGCCGGTGCTACGAGATCCGGCTTTATTCCACCGTCTGCGTCAAAGCCCCTTCCCGACTCTAAAAGTATTGCATCATTTAGGGAATTATAGCCTCCCGCCGTTATCACAAGCTTAGCATCCGAAGGCATGGTCAGCGTGGTATCAGGCTCCGAGACAATAAAGCTCACATCAGCATCAAGAAGTCCTGTCATCGGGAGCCACATATTAAAAACGCCTCCAATAATACTAAGTGGAAATACCCTGATGGTCCACACTCCCTTCACCACCTTTTGAAAGCGGATAAATATAAGCAAATCCCTCGTCTGTCTGCCGGTCTGCCTGTAGTCAATAGTCACCTGTGTTCCCTCAAGCAGAAATGAGTATTCACCGCTGTCTATTCGCATTGGTACCCCGGCTGGATTTGATTGTCCGCTAGGCGATATGACAGAAAGCGTAAATAGCTCAGGTGAAAGTGCCCAGCATTCCAGATAAAAGCCATCCATATCCTGCTCAACATTTATCTCAATATCATCGACTGTATCTGTTATGCGCCCTTTATAATGATGCCTGCTGTTCGCCTCATTGCCCGTTGCCGCAACCACAGCCCTGCCTCTTTTTGCCGTGATATAGTCCAGATACTCTGAAAGATCCTCAGCTCCCGTGTGGCTTCCGTTATTGCAGCCAAGCGCCATGCAAAAGACAGCCGGTGCTCCCTTTTGACCTGCAAACTCATCTGCAAAATGCACTGCTCTCATCACATCAACCTCCGAGTACACCATTTTACGATCCGGAATAAAGTAGAAATCATACAGCTTTTGAGGTGCCCTTTTCAGCTTTACGACAATAAGCTTAGCCTGTGGTGCCACCCCTGCAAAATCATCCTGCGGTCTGTCATTGCCACATATCACGCTCGCCACAAACGTACCATGCCCATCCTCATCGCCCGGTATGCTCTCATATGGATTTTCCGATAAAATAGCAGCATTTATCTCATCCTCTGAATAAACCGTATCCGTATTCTGATCCCAGAGCACTGCAATCTTCGTCTTACCCTCAGGTGTCATAAAAGCCTCCTGCGCATAATTCACACCTGTGTCAATAACCACCACATACACACCATTTCCGTAAAACCCCGGAACAAACTCCCTTTGAAGCCTAAACACACCGCTCTTTACAAGCCCCTGCGTGGATAAAGGAGCCAGACACTTTGGAATAGCCGAATACGAATAAACTCCCACCAAAAGTGGTGGGAGTCTTTCGTAATCCTCATATGTCCATATCTCGTAATCATCGCCCAATGTCTCTATGATATCAGGAGCTATTACCGGTGGAATGAACTCCTTTTTTGATACTATGAACTGCATATTTTACCTCATATGATATAATATTTAGATATGAGGGTCAAAAGATATTTTGACCCTCATATAATTATATTCTATAAATAAAAATATGCTACCATATTTATCTAATATAAACAAAGCTTCGACCAAAATTTACTCGCGGCTTCCATGACATGTAAAATAAATCACCTGGTAATCCTGCGAAAGCACCGCAAGCAGCCTTCTGCCGCGCGCAAGCTTCTCATCATCAAGATTCACAAACGGATCGTCAAGTATGAGGAACGGCTTCTCGAGCGGATACATCGCATCCACAAGCGCAAAACGCATACATATGCCTATCAGATCCTTGTAGCCTGCCGACATGGTTCTCACATCGCGAAGCTGCCCCTGCTCCTTCATCCTAATGGAAATATTGGCATCCACCTGCCAGTCTCTGTCTGTGTTTTCTGTCAGAATACCGAAATACTTCTGGAAGCCATTGGAAATAGGTGCCATATATCTGGCAGTAAACTGCTCCCTTGCCCTGGTCAGATAGTCTGATGTAAGCCCGAGTATCTCGTACTTATGCTTTTCCTCAGCCTGTATCTGCTTACAGTTGCGATACTCCTGCTCCTTTTCATCCCTCATATCAAGCTGCTCCTGCAGATCATCCATCTGTCTGCCGTACTGCGCTAAGGATGCCCTGATTTCATCGAGGCTGTTTTCCACCTTTGAAATCATCTCATTGAGCTCATCAAGTGTATACGGACACTCATTTGGTGCAAGAAGCTTGTCCATATCGTTGTCATTCTCAAACTGCTTTTTCTTCTGCATTGCACTGTCCATATTTTCCTTTGCAAAGCCAACCTCTGCGAGCTGCTTTTTCATCTGTGCAAGTGCCTGTGTATATTCTGTAGCGCTGTCATATCCATAGAGGCTTAAATACTCATCAAGCGAAGCCTTTGCCTTCTCATAGTCTGCCTTTGTCTTAGCGCGCTTTCCTATCTGCTCGTTGAAACGGCTGTAGTCATGAGCCTTTGTGCGAAGCTCAAAAAGCTTCTCCTGATACTGTGATTCATCTGCTTCAATTGAAAAGCTGTCAAAAAACTGCGATACCTCTTGTTCCATTGACGTGATGCCGTTTTGGATCTGCTCAAGCTGCTCCTTTAATTCCTGAATCGGTATCTCCTTCTGCTTTATATTTTCCTCGCGCTCAGCCATAAGCCTGATGTAAGCTCTCTGCTTTTTGTTGTTCACACGGATTCCATAAACCATCATAACAACTCCGCAAAGCGCCATAGCGATTCCCGCTATGCCTACCGCAAGGAACATGATTTCCTTCACATTGTACTTCTCATTCAGGCTGAATACTGTGGCAACAACCGCTGCCAAAAGGCCGATAACCATAATCACAATACCTGCCGGTACCAGCTTAGTCTTCTCAGGGGTCTCCGGTTCCTCCTCATCACCTGCCATCTTCGCAATGGAAGTCATCTGTGAGAGCTTGAGCTCCATGTGGCTGTACTCATTCTTGACACTCTGGATGTTAGCAATCTTCTTTTGCATCTCATCCAGCCCGTCATCAGATGGTACACCATCCTTAAACATGCCTGAAAGTGTATCTAAATACTGCTCCTCCTCAGGTGTAAAGCTCAGATTATCTTCTACAGCCTTTAAGCTTTCAAGCTCTCCGGCCTGCTTTGTTTTTTCCAAAAGCTCCGCATCATCCGGTGTTTTATCTCCAAAAACTGCCAATGCTGCATTGTAATTGCTCTCTTTCTCCTTTGCAACGGCACAAAGCTGCTCGTAGTTTTCACGAAGTGCCTGCTTTCTGCTGTCCTCAGATGCCACCTGAAGCGCCCTGCCGTACTCGGCTCTGATTCCGGCAAGCTCCTTCTTCTGGGCAGTTTTCTCATCTATTTTCTCTGAAAGCTGTGCTGCCGCCTCATCCGCGGCCTGATACTTCTTAAGCTCCTGTTCCAAGGCTGTGAGTGTATTTACACGCTTTTTGATGGAGCCTGTGATACGGTTTGGGGACATCTTGTTCATCATGTCCTTAATGTCCGCTGTCGCCGACTCGAAGTTGTTGATGTCATTTGTATTTTCTGCCATATTGCCAAGCTTTGCGCTGATGCTGTCCGAGGACGAAAACATGCAGTCTGCCTGTGCTATGTATATCGTTCTCTTGAACGAGCTGCGGTCGAGGTCAAAGAGCTCCTCTCCCAGCAGTGTTGAAAAATCATCACACTCAATCATGGTTGCAAGCCTGTATAAGTGAAAATCATCCTGCTTTTCTGTAAGTCCAAATGTCCTTACAAGTCTGTACTCCACTCCATCAGCCTCAAAATCGAGCTCTCCACCATAAGTGCCGCCCTGCCATGGCTTATAGAGCTTTCTTTCCCTCTCAAAGGCGCCCGGCTCCTTTTTCGTGTCAAAGCCGTACAGCATAGCCTTCAAAAAGGCGGCAAGTGTACTCTTTCCCCAGCCGTTTGGCTGGTTTATGACATTGACTCCATCATTGAAATTGATATTAAGATCGGACAGCTTTCCGAAGTTATTTATGTGACAAGCTATTAATTTCAATTTCTAAATCTCCTCCCCGCTAAGCGCCGATATACCGCATCTGATAACCTCAGACTTCTGCTCCTCGGTCATATCTGAGCCAAGCACCATCCGTATGAACTCACCCTTAAGTGATGCATCCTTTTCGTATTCACTGTAATTGATGAGAAGTCTTGTCTCATCATACACCTTTTCATAGTAGAAATATTCATTGAACATATCCTTGAGGAAATCTGTGTTTATCTCACAATCCACGTCCACCTCACCTACAAGCACGAACTTTACCATGCTTCTCGATGAATATTCACTGTCCGAAATAGCCTTTTCCATTTTCACAGCCACATCCTGTGTGGTCATGGCTCCTGTCACATCCACATACAGCGTGTAGAGGCTCCTGTACGCAAACGGTACAAAGCTAAAGCCTGCCGTGAGCTTCTCATCATCTATATCGAGCACCACAAATCCCTTTTGTCCACACTCATCAAAGCCTCTTCCCTCCAGGCAGCCGCTGTAGCAGTACATGCCACGGTTGTCAAGCTGCCCGCTCTGATACTCATGCACATGGCCGAGTGCGAGATAATCAATGCCCTTATTCTTAAGGTCACCTGTGGAAATCTCATCACCGAGCTGTCCGTGGAGAGTGACAACGTTGTAATTGTCATTGTCGAGCACAAGAGAATTGTACATGGCAGCCTGGTTAGACTTGTCTATCTCAAGACCTGTTATTGTGATATTCCCATAGCTGTATGAGGTCCACTGATTAGAAAAAAGCTTAAGGTTGTCAGGGATTTCATCGAGCTTCGATATGAAATTGTCCGAGTCGTGATTACCCTTAAGATAATAGAAATCGATATCCGGATTTGACGTAATCGAATCCTTTACCAGATTTCTGGCAGTCGCTGACACATTTCTCGTGTCAAATAAATCGCCTGCTATGATAATCGCCTTTACATCGTTACTTTTGGCGTACTCTATCATCCTTGAATATGTACGCAGTATTTCCATTTTTCTCTCTTTTGCCTGCTCCTTTGACAGATTCGAGGTCATCTTCGAATCCAGATGCAGGTCTGCACAGTGGATAATTTTCATTTTTCCAATTCCTCTTGATATATGAACGTTTATAAATCATTACAGACTACACATAGATTCATTACGCATAGCCTGGTTGCATCATTTACAGCCAATTCACAATTTCATAATCATTTAACAATTAAACGTGCTGACTGTCTGCAAGCTCAGGTGTACCTCTCATCTGAATGAGCGGGCCGCCCTTCTTCTCCACATAGTCCTTAGTGATTGTAACCGTGCCGATATTGTCATCCTTTGGTATCTCATACATGATATCAAGCATGAAATCCTCTATAATCGCACGAAGAGCTCTGGCTCCGACCTTCTTTTCCTTTGCCATCTTGGCGATGGCATAGAGTGCATCATCGTCGAACTCAAGCCTTACCTCATCCATCTCAAGGAGCTTCTGATACTGCTTGATTATGGCATTCTTTGGCTCCTTCAATATCTTTACAAGCATATCCTCGGTGAGCGCCTCAAGTGAGAACATGATAGGAAGTCGTCCGATAAATTCAGGAATCATTCCGAATTTGCGGATATCATCAACAGTTGCCTGCATGAGCAGGTTCTCATCCCCATCATACTTGTCCTTCAAATCAGCCTTGAAGCCTATAGAAGCCTCCTTGTTCAGGCGCTCCTTTATGATATCCTCAAGTCCCGGGAAAGCACCTCCACATATAAAGAGAATATTTCTCGTGTCAACTGTGGTCATCGGAACCATGGCATTCTTGCTGCTGGCACCAACCGGCACCTCAACCTCTGAGCCCTCTAAAAGCTTAAGCATACCCTGCTGCACTGACTCTCCGCTCACATCACGCTGGTTGGCATTTCTCTTCTTTGCAAGCTTGTCTATCTCATCTATAAAAATGATACCGTGCTCAGCTCTCTCCACGTCATTATCTGCAGCCGCAAGAAGCTTACTTACCACACTTTCGATATCGTCACCGATATATCCGGCCTCAGTAAGTGATGTGGCATCTGTTATGGCAAGTGGCACATCTAAAAGCTTTGCAAGAGTCTTTACGAGATATGTCTTTCCTGAACCTGTAGGTCCGATCATGAGCATATTTGATTTCTCAATCTCCACACCATCATATTTATTTGAAGCCTGCTTTGCAGTGGTATTCTCTTCCTGCGCCTTATGCTTATTGTCAGCCATGACACGCTTGTAGTGATTATATACTGCAACCGACATGACCTTCTTTGCATGCTCCTGACCTACCACATAGTCATCAAGACTCGCCTTGATCCTATGCGGTGCAGGAATTGAGTGAATGTCAAGAATCGGCTCGACCTTTTTCTCTTCCTTTGGTTTTTTCTTCTTAAGCTTCTGGCTGTTTGGTATGCCTCCTGTCAGATCTGACAAATTTATCATGCTGATATTGGGCATATTGCCAAAATCCATATTGCTTATATTACCCAGATTTCCGAAATTGCCAAAATTACCGTTGCTCATGGAGTCAAAGGTCTTTTGCATACAATCGTTGCAGATGCACAGGTTCGGCTGGATATGTATCATCTTGCCTGCCACGCTCTCCGGTCTGCGGCAGATGTAGCAGACATCCTCGTAGTCGTTTGACTTGTTATCGTTTGTATTATCTATGTTATTTGTAGTGTCTTCCTTTTTATCCTGAATATTGTCAGGTACTTCCTTGAAATCATCATTATTCATAGGTGAATTACCGCCTTTGTATCATTTGGCTGTTTTATCAGCCATTTAACTATTATACACTACTGAATAAATGCGTGCAAGCAAGCTGAGGCGCTTTTGAAAAAAAAGAACCGACAGATCAAAAGACCTGCCGGATCCATTTTCTTAATATCTATTATAACAGCTCCATAAGAAGCTTATTGACAACAGCAGGATTTGCCTTGCCCTTTGTAGCCTTCATTGTCTGACCTACGAGAGCTCCGATGGCTTTCTTCTTGCCATTGTGGTAATCCTCCACTGCCTGTGGATTTGCATCGATGACAGCCTGGATTGTGGCTTTAAGCTCACCCTCATCATTCATGCTCTTAAGACCGTTCTCCTCAACATACTGCTCAGGATCGATATCCTCCGAGAATATTTTCTCAAATACTTCCTTGGCAACAGATGAGTTGATCGTGCCTGCATCTACCAGATCTACAAGCTTTGCAAGGTTTACAGGTGAGAATTTTATCTCATCTGCATCCAAATCATTATCCTTTAACAGTCGCATTGTCTCAACCATCAGCCAGTTTGAAACCTTCTTCGGCTTGCCGCAGAGCTTTGTGGCAGCCTCAAATATATCTGCCATATGCTTTGACTCTGTGAGAATCTTTGCATCATACTCAGGGATATCGTATTCCTTCTTGTAGCGCGCAAGCTTTTGTGAACGAAGCTCAGGCTGTTTTGCCTTTATCTGTGCAATCCACTCATCCGATACAATGATAGGTACCAGATCAGGCTCCGGGAAATATCTGTAGTCCTGTGCATCCTCTTTTGAACGCATGGCATGTGATGATTCCTTGTTGTCATCCCATCTACGTGTCTCCTGTACGACTTTTCTTCCCATCTCAAGAAGCTCTATCTGGCGCTCACGCTCACCCTCGATGGCATGTGCAATAGCCTTGAAGGAGTTAAGGTTTTTCATCTCAGTACGTGTACCAAACTTCTTTGCGCCCACCTCTCTTACTGAGATGTTGACATCGGCACGCATTGAGCCCTCATTTAGTTTACAGTCAGATGCTCCAAGATACTGGATGGTCTGACGCAGCGTCTCAAGGTATGCGATAACCTCATCAGCCGAGCGCATATCAGGCTCTGATACTATCTCTATAAGAGGTACTCCGGAACGGTTGTAATCTACGATAGATACGTCCTCCCACTCGTCATGTATGAGCTTTCCGGCATCCTCCTCCATGTGGATTTCATGGATTCTGACGTTTTTCTTTCCGTTTGCTGTCTCAATCTCCACTGAACCGTTGCGGCAGATTGGCAGATAAAGCTGTGATATCTGATAGTTCTGTGGGTTATCCGGATAAAAATAGTTCTTTCTGTCAAATTTGCTGTACTGTGTGATAGTACAGTTGGTGGCAAGTCCTACTGCCACTGCGTACTCTACAACCTGCTTGTTTAAAACCGGAAGTGAGCCCGGCTGTCCTGTGCAGACAGGACATGTATGTGTATTTGGTGCGCCTCCGAAAGCTGTGGAGCAGGCGCAAAAGATCTTTGTTTTTGTAGCTAACTCTACATGAACCTCAAGTCCGATGACTGTCTCATAGTTTTTCATATCCTTTTTGCCTCCTTCCTACTGTGCGCATACAGCTTCTTTGTCTGCTGTATTTTTCCCTGCGTATTCTAACGCTATATTGCTGTGCTTGTATTCACGTGTCTTTTCAAAGCTGTAGGCTGCACGGATGATGTTTTTCTCCTTGAAACAGTCTCCGATGAGCTGTAATCCGATTGGAAGTCCGTTTTTGTCCATGCCGCACGGAAGCGATATTCCCGGAAGACCTGCAAGGTTTACAGATATGGTGTAGATATCACCGAGGTACATCTGGATTGGATCACTTAAGCTCTCTCCAAGCTTTGGAGCTGTGGTTGGTGCTGCCGGTCCGAGTATCACATCATATTTGGCAAAGGCATCATCAAAGGCTTTTTTGATAAGTGCTTTTACTCTTAAGGCCTTTAAGTAATATGCATCATAATATCCTGATGAAAGCACGAAGGAGCCGAGCATGATTCTTCTCTTTACCTCAGGTCCAAAGCCCTCAGAACGCGATTTCTTGTACATGTTGTGAAGGTCTGTGTACTCCTTTGTACGGTATCCGTATTTGACACCGTCGAATCTGGCAAGGTTTGAGCTTGCCTCAGCACAGGCGATTACATAGTATGCAGGAATGGCATACTCTACAAGTCCGAGGTCAAATTCTTCCACAACAGCACCTTTTTTCTTTAATTCATCTGCCGCTGCAAGGATTGCCGATTTTACCTCCGGGTCAAGTCCATCTCCGAGATAATCCTTTGGAATACCGATCTTCATACCCTTTACGTCATCGACAAGCGCCTCTGTAAACTTCAAATCGTCTCTGTTTACTGATGTCGAATCCTTCGTATCATATGAAGCGATTGCCTCAAGTATAGTAGCACAGTCTGTGACATCCTTTGCGATAGGTCCAATCTGGTCAAGCGATGAGCCATAGGCAATGAGTCCATATCGTGAAACTGTGCCGTAGGTTGGCTTGATTCCTGTCACACCACAGAAGGAGCTTGGCTGTCTTATGGATCCGCCTGTATCTGAACCGAGTGCAAACGGTACCTCCTCTGCTGCAACTGCTGCACAGCTTCCGCCTGACGAACCACCCGGTACATGCTCTGTATCCCATGGGTTTTTTGTTGCGCCGAATGCAGATGTCTCTGTTGTACTTCCCATGGCAAACTCATCCATGTTGGTTTTTCCCACGATGACACAGCCTGCATCCTCAAGGCGCTTAACAGCCTCCGCTGTGTAGGTCGGGATGAAATTGTAGAGTATCTTTGATGAACATGTGGTGAGAAGTCCCTCTGTACACATATTATCCTTTATTGCTACAGGCACACCCGCAAGCGCTCCTTTTAGCTCTCCCGCATCAATTTTTGCCTGAACCTCTGCTGCTTTTTTAAGTGCACCCTCTTCGTCTATTGTGACAAAGCTGTTTATCTTTTCTTCTTTTGCTTTTATTGAAGCAATGGCAGCCTTTACAGCCTCTTCCACTGTAACTTCCTTTGCCTGTATTTTCTTGCCGAGTTCCACGGCAGTTAAAGACATTAAATCCATTTTTCTCCTCCTTGCCGTTATTCGCCGATTGTCTTTGGTACCTTGAATCCGCCGTCCTTCTTGACCGGTGCATTGGCAAGTGTAGCTTCACTTCCGTCACCGTTTGTGACAACATCATCTCTGAATACATTGTTTACAGGAAATACGTGGCTCATAGGCTCAATTCCCGAAGTATCAAGCTCCTCGAGCTTGTCGATATAATCAAGCATATCTGCCATATCCTTCTTGGCAGCCTCTGCCTCCTCCGGTGAAAGCTCAAGCTTTGCAAGGATTCCGACATACTCCATAGTCTCGTCAGAGATTACGTTTCTCATGACTCCGTCCTCGCCCATCACCTTTGTGGTAACAGCCTGCTGCTCAGGAGTTTCCTCCTCAGGCTCCTCGTCAAGTGCTGCACTTCTGACCTTTGCATATACCGCTTCATCGCATATACCCTGATTGTTGAAGCCTGCATGGCGTAAAGTACCCTCATAATCCATGCCTGCGGCAGCCATCACCTTGCCGGAATTTGGATTTTCAGTATCATGTCTGGCCCATACGCGTCCGGCACCAACCTCATTGATGAAAAATCTGATGATAGCAGTCACCGCCTCAGTCATATATCCTTTATTAAAAAACTGACTTCCTAAGCAATATCCAAGCTCAATGCTCTCCGTCTTTTCATCAATGCTCACAACCGAAATATTGCCGATAGGCTGCTCAAGGTCATTAAGCTCAATAGCCCAATTGTAATACTCTGTATTGTCATACTGTGCAATCCAGCTCTTTATCATATCCTCTGCCTCATCAACACTCTTGTAAACAGGCCATGTAAGATACTTAACTGTCTGCTCATCGGAAAACCAGTTGTAAAAAACATTTTCCGCATCTTCTATTTCAAATCTTCGAAGAGTAAGCCGCTCTGTGGCGATTTCTCTTGTTCCTAAATGATTCATATGTAATCCTTTCTTTTTCCTGATATTTAAATTTATTCTTGAAATGTACAAATATCTGCCACGTGGGTGCGCATCAACACCCTGCAGAGCATGGGTGTATATATATTGTGAAGACAAATTTTTAACAGTTCCGACACTCACAGCCTGTAATACCTCACAGCACACATCCTGCCAACAACCTATCCGCAGGAAATGTCGGAACAAGCTTAAAAATTTTCTGAGCAAAATATATACACACTTGCCACCTCACAGCCTTAAAGCGCACCCGTCACACCACTAAATTCTATGGCTCCAGTCTGCTAAGGTCACGAGGAAACAGTGTTGCCTCACGCACATTGTCCTCTCCGATAAGCTGCATTGTAAGTCTCTCAAGTCCTATTCCAAGACCTCCATGTGGCGGCATGCCGTGCTTGAAGGCTGAAAGATAACTCTCCATACCCTCTGTCTCCATGCCACGCTTTGCGATTTTTTCCATAAGCTTGTTGTAGTCGTGGATTCGCTGGCCTCCTGTTGTGATTTCAAGACCTCTGAAAAGCAGGTCAAAGCTTAAAGTGTATGTCTCGTCTGCCGGATCATCCATGGCATAGAACGGTCTTTTCTTTGAAGGATAATGTGTGACAAATACAAAATCACTGTCATACTCTTCCTTGAAGTACTGTCCGATAAGTACCTCCTCCTCCGGCTCTAAGTCGAATGGGTTTCTGAACTGTCTGTTATATTTTTCTGCGACACGCTGCTTTGCCTCGTCAAATCTGACTCTCGGTATGCTTGTCACGTCAGGCAGCTTAATCTTTAAAAGCTCAAGCTCCTTGGCGTATGAGGTCTTTAAAAGCTCCATGGTGTACTGCAAAAAACCTGTCTCCATCTCCATGATATCCTCGAAGCCGTCAATGTAGCCCATCTCGAAATCGAGTGATGTATACTCATTCAGATGTCTCTTTGTATTGTGCTTTTCTGCTCTGAAAACAGGTGCAGTCTCAAATACCCTGTCAAAGACACCTACCATCATCTGCTTGTAAAACTGTGGGCTCTGCTGTAATATAGCTGGTCTGTGGAAATATTCAAGCTTGAAGAGGTTGGCTCCTCCCTCCGCTGACTTTGCACCAAGCTTTGGCGTATGAATCTCTGTAAATCCATTATTGTAAAGGAAATCCCTAAAGCCCCTTGTGATACCCTCCTGTATACGGAACGTAGCACGCTCTCTTGGATTTCTGAGTGCCACTGCCCTGTTATTGAGCTTTGCCTCAAGTGATGTATTCAGTTTCCATTTGTTGATCTGAAGCGGCATAGGCTCCGCCGGCTCAGATAAAATTGTGATAGTGTCAAGACGAAGCTCGAAGCCGTTTGGAGAACGATCGTCACTCTTGTATGTGCCGCACACCTCCACGGTATCTGCTTCCTTTAGATCATCGACGCTAAACTGGGATTTGCCCGGCTCGTATACACACTGTATGAGTCCGTCCCTGCGCCTTAAGACGATGAATGCAACCTCACCCATATCTCTTATGGTGTGAATTGCACCCTTTACTTTGATGTCTTTGCCCTCGTAGTCGCCTGCAAGAATTTCTGCGATACCAAGGTCTTCCTTTTGAACTGCTCCTGTTAAGAATTCCATATTTTTGTGCTCCTTTGATTTTTTAAGCGGGACGGAAAAAAGCCCCGGAGCATATCAAATTAATGAAATGCTCCGGGGCGAAAAATCTAAAAATATTCCGCGGTACCACCCGCTTTGAGAAAAAGGCCTGTTCCTGTTTCTCCACTCTTATCCGTAACGTGGATGAATCGTATCTGCCTACTTTTGATATGTAAAAAACTAATTCACATACGATAAACCTATCTATGAAATAAACCATATCAATCGTTCAACAAATCTGCTCCGGTAGTGTTCCTGCAATCAGCTCTTCCAAACAGCGCTCTCAGTCGGTGACGCTGTATTCCTGTCGGTGTCTGGTGATCCAAGTCTCCTTCAACGCATTTATTGTTCTTTTGTTGTTTAACGTTATAACACAATAAACTTATTATTTCAACCCATCATAGTCAAAACTTAAGAAAATAAAGTATAGGAATATATTATAGTTTTTCTTAATTATGGTTATAACAAAGCCTTCTTTATCAGAAATTATTAAATAAATTTAAGCCATATACTATTGCCTTTATTGAATTCGTATTGTAGAGTATATCTGGTATAAATAGCTAATAAATAATAATGAGGCAGGTAACACTTATGAAAAAACTATTATTTTTTGATATAGACGGCACTCTCGTGGATTTCGGCAATAGCACCATGAGCCCATCAACCACCGATGCTCTAATAAGAGCAAAACAAAACGGTCATATGATTTTTCTTTGCACCGGACGTAGCTACAATCAGATTTATCCATCATTAAAAGCCTTTGATTTTGACGGAGTGGTGGCTGCTGCCGGCGGCTATGTCACTGTGGGTGATAAGGTAATTGCACATCATGTCTATGGACAGAATCTGTTACAGAAAGTACTTGACACTGTTGGTGACAACAACACAGGACTTATCTTCCAGACAAAGGATAAAAGCATCACAAATCACAAGTGGGCTGACAAATTCATATCAGCATTCTCAAAACAGTTTGACATGCATGTGATACAGGACAACCCGACATTTAAGGATATCGTGATTGATGATGAATTATCAAGCTTTTCTAATCGATACGCTGATGTTGAAAGCACTATTTACTGCAATTGCGACTACCACATTGATGATTTTAGAAAGCTCCTCGGCGATGAATTTGTAGTAACCCTGAGCAGCTTTAAAGAGCCTGAACCTTACAGCGGTGAGATTACACTGTGCGGTGTCAACAAGGCAACCGGCATACGTGATGTGGTAGAGTTTCTTCACATGAGTCAGGCTGATACAATAGGCTTTGGCGATGGCCAGAATGATTTTGATATGCTGCGCTACTGTGATGTCGGTGTTGCCATGGGCAATTCCAGCGATGAAGTCAAGGCTGTTGCCGATATAGTGACAGACGATATCAAAGAGGATGGGCTTAAAAATGCCATGGTGCATCTTGGACTTGTCTAAAAATGCACCATGGCATACTCTATGCCTCAATATTCATAAATCTGTCCCACTCGCACTCGTCTTTTGATGCCGATACAATCAAGGTGTACGAGCGCTCATCTGTTCCATCGAATACGAAGGTATAATTTTCATTCTCCTTCTCGATTAAATATGCGTATCCGTCAAGAAAATTGTTGAAGGTGTCGATATAATCTGTCTCCTCTATCTCCTCGTCAGCCGTGGTGCTCTTTAGGTTGCCATCGGCATCATATGTCTTAAAGCCCTCGCGTATGAACGAAATAATATTTGCATCTGAAAGCTTTAATATAAGGCCGTTTGTCCTCATATCACGGATATCTCTGTTTTTAGAATTATCTGCCTTTATGATTACGTTGTCAAGGCATATTTTGAAGGTGCCAAAGCTCATCATGATATCGCTCACATGCACATCCGAAAATTTGAAATGTGTAAACTCGTTTTCTGTCCTGAATTTCATCTGTTATCCTCCGTATATACTCATGCCAATATTTTATCAGATAATTTTGCTTTGGGCAACTTGCATTTTATAATGTGCCGTACAGCTCAAGTGTATGGCCTACACTGCCTGCACCTATAAAATAATAGTCGCTTTGAGTGTCACCGTCTACAAAGATATACTGTCCGTACATCTTTATATTGCAAAAGAGTGCTGTGCGGCTTGATGCAGTAGCGATTCCATATCCCTTGTTTGACACGACAAGCGGCAGCCTCTGCTGTCTGCCTCCGAACGAAATATATCTGGCTTTGTTTGTCAAATCAGTAAGGTCTGTCGCAAGTATTCCCTTGGATTTGAGCTTTTCCGATTTGTCCCAGTCAAAAAATGTGTAGCACTCGCCATTATTTAAAAGCCTTGGCTCTGTGGCATTTTCACTTACAAGGAGATTTCTGTCAGCATCAAAATACTGTATGGCTCCGTTTTTCTTTTCTATCCTTAGTATCAGCTTCTCCGTTTGAATTTCAATAAGCGATTTGGATTCCTTTGCCACCCATTTGAAGGCTGTATCGGCCTTTTGCTTCCAATAGGTTTTGTGCGGCTTTTCTCCAATTCCTTTTACAAAGATTACGCGTACTATCTCCGGTGTTATTGGTATCACATAAAGTGTGCCGTCCGCTGTGGCGATTTCAACATGCGATTTACCTTTTTTGAGCCATTTTACCGCAAACTTGCCCTTTGAATGTCCCTTTACATGAAGTATATCGTTGTCCGGGATTGAGCCGTATGCGTATGGGGAGGGATTGAGTGGGAGGCTGCTCTTATTTGCAGCCCTACTTACTTCCTTAATCTTATTTGCCATATATGTAGCAGTACATTGTGTTTGATTTTCCCTGTCTTTTTTTACAAATGCAGATAAATCAAGCTTCTTATTATTATCCGGCTTAGTCAACTGCTCAGGCTTTAATGCAATGCGCGACGGACCAAAATACTCTCTTTCATCCATATCGCGTCTGCCATCAACACGCTTTTGCTCTTCTATCTCTTTTTCTGTCAGTTGCTGCTTTTCATATTCCTTTGCCTTAGTAAGCGGCTCTGCAGAAAACTCCTTCTGATGCCTGTTGGAAGGAGCAGGGTCTGCAATAAGCGGTGTCAGCCTGCCCCGGTGGAATACAGCAAGCTCATGAAGTGCACGGGTAGCCGCAACGTACAAAAGCTTCACATGACTATCATCAGACGGATATTTTCTCTCTGATGGGTCAAACAGCAATACAGCATCAAACTCAAGTCCCTTTGTATACGCGACCGGAAGTACCATGACTCCTGCACCAAACTGTGCAGTTTCAATATCATCATCTGCTATTTCTATATGTTTTTTAAGCTCAGCAGACACCTTGAGAGCCTCTGCCTCATCACGGCACACGACAGCTATCGTCTCATAGCCTTCACTCTGCCAGCCTTTTATCGTGTCAACCGATGCCGAAATCAGTGAGCGCACATTGGCATACTCCTCTATGCGCACTGCGTTTCCATGCCTAATAATAGGCTCCACCGGATAGATTGCAAAATCTCCATGGCGCAGTATCTCTGTTGCAAATTCTGAAATCTCAACAGTGTTTCTGTAGCTCTTTCGAAGCAGACCGAATGCATCATATGTGCCTGTGAGTATCAGCTTTTTCAAGTCCTCCCAGTCATTTAAGCCATACTCAAAATGTATATTCTGCGAGGTATCGCCCATGATAGTGTATGTGCAGTTTCTGAGGCAGTAATGCAGACAGCAGTATGCCATCATGCCAAAATCCTGCGCCTCATCAATAACCACATGACTCGCCTCGCGAACCGGATCTGTCTCCTTGATGCGCTTATAAATATACGCAAGCGCTGCCAGATCATACACATCAAACGAGTCCTTTGGAATATCTATATCATATTCCTTCTCCTTCTGACTAAGCAGAAAATCCCTGTAAAAATCATACACAGAGCCTTTCCAGTCATCCTTACCGAAATAGGTTTTGTATTTTTTATCAAGCTTTCTGCGCTCCTTTGCAGGGAACTTCACTTCCTTACCGAGAACCTCATTTTCATACTTCGAGTAAATTATCTCATTTAACATGAGGATTTTACTCTGCATGGAAAGAAGCGGATTATCATGCAGATAAGTGTCTATCAGCACCTTTCCTACAAGCAGATTGCCTGTTTTTTCCATGTAGACCTCATCTCTTGGAATACACTTTTCCTCATAATCTAAACAGAATTTTTCAAGAGCTTCAAACCATTCTTTACTGCCCTTTATGCTGTTTCTACTGTCATTTTTGCTGACTTCATGTATGCTGTACTTTTTGTCATCCCAATCCTCGTACAAAAGCCTTGTAAAAAGCTGCTCCATAGTCATCTGTTTTATGCCGTACACATCAAGCTCCGGAAGCACGCTTGTAATATAGTTCAACAAAATGTGATTACTGCCTATAATGTAGAAATCCTCCGGTCTGAAATCATCAGCATAATTATATAAAATGTACGATATCCTGTGCATTGCAACAGTTGTCTTTCCTGAGCCTGCAACTCCCTGCACAATGATATTCGTCTTTGGCGAACGGCGGATAATAAGGTTTTGCTCCTTTTGAATTGTCGCGATAATCTCTCCGAGCACTGCCTTTTTATTCTTAGCCAGATACTTTGTCAGAAGCTCATCATTTGCTACGACATCTGAATCAAAAAAGTCGATGAGCTTATCATCTGCAATCTCATAGGTGCGCTTTCTGTTTAAATCAATCTCAAAAGTACCCTCTGAGCTCACCGTGTACTTACATGATCCAAGACTGCTTTCATAATATACGGATGCAATCGGTGCTCTCCAGTCAATGACCACAGGCTCTGATGCATTCTTTGCAATACCGACTCTGCCTATATAGTAGGACTCCTGTGACTTCTGACGCGGATCCTTAAAATCTATTCTGCCAAAATACGGCTTTTTCCGCGCCTTTTCACATCTTACAATATTTCTCTCGTTCTCATGAAGCTGCGCTGTCGCATTGTTCCACAGAGCAAGCCCCTCTTTGTCCTGTGCCTCGTAGACATCTCTTAAATCCTCTAAATCATCTGTCAGCTTTTTTACAGATTCCTTTGCACGGTCCAGATTATCCTGTGCAATCCCTATGATATTTTGAAGCTGTCTCTGCTCGTCTTTTAATGAAATTCCCGGTAAATCATTTTCTGTGCCCATCATGCCTCCACGACTTATATATGCTGTGATTATACTATACTTTTAATCTCATCTATCCTGTCAACACAGGCAAAAAGCATCTTTTTAAGCTCTTCATCAGGCTGTGTCAAATCCGGTACCATAACAACCTTACAGCCTGCAGAATATGCACTTTTGATGCCATTTGGCGAATCCTCTACCGCCATGCACTCATCAGGTGCCAGCTTTAGCTCGCTGCAAGCAAACTTATACACATCAGGTGCCGGCTTTCCATGCTCCACCATAGGTGCACAGATAATCTTGTCAAAATATCCGTAGAGCCCTATCTTTTTTAAATATTTCTCAGCTCTTTCTATATCATTTGCTGTGGAAATCGCTCTGTGAATACCTTTTTCCTTCAAATATGTAAGTATCTCGATTGCACCTGGCTTAAGCTCAATCCCCACCTTTTCCAGATGCTCCTCCATGATTTTGCGACGGTATGTCCTTATTTTATTATAATCCATATCCGGATCATGAAACATATCCTTAAGATGCTGCGGTGCATACGGCTGCCCGAGGCTTCGCATTGAAAGCGCCTGCTCATCCGTCATGTCGTAGCCGAATTGCTTAAGTGCCATCGGCCAGAAAATACGATAATATTTCTCCGTATCTATGAGTGTTCCGTCCATGTCAAATATTACTGCTTTTACCATTGGTTCTCCTTACGTTCTGTCAGGCTTTACTATGCTTCACCTGTTAATTTTACAACGGTCATATCATGATGCATGGCCTTTATCACCGGACCAAACATATCCTTTGTCTTTATCCTGAGGCTGGATGTATTTATGCATGGGTGACATCCAACCCACTCACCTCTTAGCACATCCTCATCCACCAGAAGCCTGACCGCATTGTCATGGTCGTTCATCAGTCCCATCACACTGACTGAGCCCGGTGTGATATCCAGATATTTTTCCATATCCTGCGGACTTGCAAACGAAAGTCTCGCACTGCCTATCTGATGCGAGAGCTCTTTTGTCTTAAAGGTCTTATCTCCCGGTATCATGAGCAGATAAAAATCCGTTTTCTGGCGGTTGCACAGAAAAAGATTCTTGCAGATTGTTGCGCCGAGTGTCTTGTCAATCTCCTCACAAACCTCCATCGTAAATGCAGCTTCGTGGTCTATCCTCTGATATTCGATTCCCAGTTTGTCCAAAAAATCGTATGTACGAATTTCTTTATCCAGTCTGCCTGTGGTATCTGTCGGTCTTCCATTCTGTAATTGCATTTGTGCCTCCTGAAATTAATTATCGCAGCTGTGTTCAGCACCGTAACCGCTGCTATTATTCTCTTTTAATTGCTATAGCTATAGATTATACACCTCTTTTATGTATTCTAACAAGCCCCGGCATCCACTAATTACATCATCAAAGGTCTCATCAAAATCACCTGTATACCATGGATCTGCAACATCGCGCGCTGCTGTAAGCTTATGATTTGTCCCGTAATCAGCAAATGACAGCATCTTAAATATCTTCTGCTGACTGTCACTGCCACCTGCAATCCTTGTCATATTCCTGATATTTGCAGTGTCCATTCCAATCAGAAGGTCATAGTACAAATAATCATCACGTGTCATCTGTCTCGCGCGGTGTGGAATAAGAGGAATATGCTCCTCGTATAGTTTGTTTTTGGTGCCGTAGTGCGGCGGATTGCCTATTTCCTCACGGCTGGTCGCAGCTGAATCTATCTCGAAAACAGCATCGAGGTGCTGCCTGTGGACCAGATGGGTGAAGATGCTTTGGGCCATGGTGCTGCGGCAGATGTTGCCGTGGCAAACCATGAGCACTTTAATTTTATCTTGCATATCTTCGTTTTTCCTTGTATATCCTTATTTTTCCTAGGTTTTATCACACTTTCACGACATCTAACCTAGTGTACCTATCCTAGCATAAAATCGCATATTTTACCATATCTAGGTAAGTAAAATGAGTACAAATCTAGGTATAAACCCGATTCGTACTCATTAGTACTTTTTCCCTATGTCCTTTATTTCCTTACTTGGCACACTTTTTCATTTCTTTTTCTATCCTTTCAAGCCTCTCCATTTCTCTCTGTGCATCTTCCAACTTAAGGTGTGTATACACATTTGAGGTAATTGTTGGAAACATACTATCGCCTCCTTTACACTAAATTCTTGTTCTACTCAGTTCTTACACATACTTTCTTCCCCGAAAAAGCAATTCCAAACTTCAAGATTTCCGTAATTCCATCCTCTTTCATTTCAGAATCATATCGCAACTCACCAATTTGCTTTAATGCTTCATTAGACCATTTTTCAAGCTCAACATCGCTTAATTTTTCTTTCCACTTTAATTCCAAAATAATACCAGGATACCTTTTTTCTCTTGGAATTAAAGAAACATCAAATCTGCCATCTCCAGATTCTCGGTTCGATTTAATCTTATACTGATTATCCATTAATGCTATTAATCCTAGCATCAAACCATGATAAAATCCTTCAGCTCCACCATCGAAGAAGCTAATTGATTTATCCATATATTCCCCAATAGCGCTCTGCAACTTCTTGTAATCATTGGCATAAAGACTTTCTGCAATCTTATTTGCTGTAGTCCTTGTAATTGCTCCAGTTTGCAAGAAATGTGACAAGATTTCACTCTTATATACAGCTGCAATCTCTCTATTTGGAATTGATACTTCACATAAATATGAACCATCTGCTTGCAGTTCCTTTTTAGGAGTTTTCAAATAGCCAGCAACCAACAATAAGCTATAAATATTTGCTGGATCCTCCGCAAGCGATCTATACACCACATTTTGATCAATTCTTGCAACTACTCTTTCTCCTTGCAAAAGGTCATATAATCTTTCTGTAATATCATCTGTAGCCACTCTTAGTACATCATCAAGGATTTCATTTTTTCCTGTATTTACCCAATATGCTTGAGGAAGGCATCCCTTGGAAATATAGTTGATTACAGACCATGGATTATATATTTCTTCGCTACCAAACAAATATCCATCGTACCAGTCTTTAAGTTCCTCCTCTTTATCTGATACTCCATAGTAACTGAGCATTGCTTTCACTTCAGATTCTGTAAATCCAAAAAAGCTATCGTATTCTTCATCCATTACGGAGTTCACTGTTAAATTATTTAGACCACTAAAGATACTTTCCTGAGTAATACGCAAAATTCCTGTTAGGAAACCATAGGATAAATTCTTATTATCCTTAAATGCTCCTGAAAAGAAATTTCTCATGAATCCAATAATTTCATCGTAGAAATCCTTAGAGTATCCCTCTTGAATCGGAGTATCATATTCATCAATAATGATTACTGGAGCCTTATCATAATGTGAAGCAAGCATTTTAGATAGTCTTTCTAGCGAAGAAGTAAGCTCCACTTCATTAGCTGTAGCGCTAATAATCTTTGTAAAATACTCCTTCTCATATTGTGAGAGCTTATCACTATTTAGTAGCTCTTGATGTCTTCCATACTCTTCTTGAAGTAGTCCCCTTATTTTATCTATTGTTGCGTCCCAAGTATCAAATTTAACATCCTTAAAAGTTAAGAATATGACTGGATATTTTCCTTGATGTGAACGATACTCTTCTCCACATTGCCAAATATTTTTATCGGCAAAATACTTACTAGTATTCTTATCTGATATTTCAAAGAACACTCTGAGCATATCCATATTCAAGGTCTTTCCGAATCTCCTTGGTCTCGTAAACAAAGATACCAATGGCTTTTTATCCAAGAATTCTTTGATTAATAACGTCTTGTCGACATAGTAATATTCTTCTTGCGCACGAACATAGTCAGAGATGCCGATTGGTAATGATTTAACTTCTGCTTTCGCAACCATATTTTTCTTGATGTATTTTCCATTAGACACTCTTCCATCCATTGGCTTTGGAGCGTCGTCTGGAATTAACCAAGATCCTTTTTCTTTTATTGCACCCTGTATTCTTCCTTTTTTGCACATATCATTTACGGAACGTGGAGAAACATTCCACTCTAAAGCCTTTTCTTTACAAGTTTTCATATATATATCAGCTCCTGTCATTCGCAATATTATTCCTCATCTTACGCAAATTATACCTCAGTAAAACGTAAAAAGTCAAATCAATTCGATATTTTGCGTTTAATTATTGCGTTTGCTTAATGTTTTGCGTCTTGTATTTTTCGGCACTTTTATTTTGGTTTTTTCAGTCCACAAACTTGTTTGTAGCATATTACTCAGACAAGTTTAACTCCACTGAAAAAGGACCAGCCAAGCTGATCCTCTCCCTCTATCATATCCCCATTGTAATTTATTCTTATATTCTGCTATTTTTACTTTGCAGCCAAAAGTACGGTTTCTGGGCAAATTATAGCATATTGTTGCAAGTCTATTCTTACAATTCCATCAGAAAATGTTCATGCAGCGCACGTTTCACCTGATCGAAATTACCTCGCTCCGGACATTGGATGGAAACAACCAATCCCTTCTCTGGGAGAATCGTTGTAATCTGTCCGAATGCGCCATCAGCACGATAGGATCCTGGATATGGACTGATCCAGAACTGATAGCCATATCCTACATGCCAGAGATCTGCAGATGGCTCGAAGGTAAATTTCGGGGTGGACACCTCCTGCACCCAGTCCCTGCTGACAATCTGCTCGCCCTTCCAGTTACCCTCAGCCAGATAGAGCTGTCCCAGTTTCATCATCTCGGTACAAGTCAGATACATACCTCCGCCGCCATTCGGATGACCCTGTGGATCATGCTCCCAGAGCGGCCATCCCATATCAAGGGGCTTGAATACCTTCTCATACAGATACTCTCCCATCCGCTTACCAACGGCCCGTTCTACCATATGAGCAGCCAGAATACTGTCTGCAGAGGAATAGCAGAATGCACTGCCTGGCTCCACAGGAACCAGCTGTGCCATCATATATTTCTCATAATCCGGTGCGCCGACGCCCGAACGTCTGTCCGCATTCATCAGAAGTGCCTTACCAAAGCCACTGGACATGCAGAGCAGATGTTTCAACTGAATCTTCTCCAGATTTGGATCCGGATTTGAAGGAAGTTTATCTTTAAACACTTCCGCCACATGATCTTCCAGGCTTAGTTTTCCCTCTTCTATTGCGAGTCCAACTGCTGTTACCGTAAAACTCTTGGTATGTGAATAAATATTTCTCGGTGCATTTGCTGCGTAGTGCATCTCACAGAGTACCTTGTTCTCATCTCCGACACTGATAGCTTCCAGCGGCAGATTGTGGCTGCTGGCATAACGATGAAATTCCAAAAACTTCTCTTCCAGTAACATAATACCTCTATCCTTTCCGGCAAATCTCTGATCTGGTTCTATTATCTCATACACATCTCTGCATCTGTCGGCAGTGGCATCAGCGGTGCGGACGGCAGGGTCTGATACCAATAAGCAACACTTGTGTAATCATCGTAACGCGGTCCGGTCCAGCCCATGTTGTCGAGTGTCATACGAAACTTATTCTCAAAACGGATCGGGTCTGCAATATGGAAATGATACAGCAGGAATCTCTGCTGTCCGTTATAGAATTCCCGGTTGTCTCCATAGATTGCATACATGCCGGTATATAAGCCGCTGAAGGTCTGATAGCTCTTGATGATGATGTCATTTCCAAATCCATAGGAACCGCCGAAGTAGTCTTCAGTTCCGGTATAGTGGATAGACGGATACGGATCATCGTCCAGATACATGCGGGCTTCGCCTTCTACCCAACAGGTATTGTTGCCATTCATACCAGTTGCCAGAGTCACACCAACAAATTGTCCCCTGCCTTCGATTCCGTCAACGATTGTGTAGGTACGACCCTTCTGAACCGGGTGCTCTTGGCGATAGGTGGCATGGAAATAACCAGCTTCCGCCGGAATTTCCTGATAAGCTCCGGTGATAATATAATAGAGATTTTCATCCTTGTCACCACGGTTTTCCATCGTGATCCGAGCTCTCTTATGGAACGGCATCTCAAAATAGCTGTTATAGCCGCGACCAGGAGCTACCAGCATCATGGCAGAATTCAACACCGGATATTTGCCATCCCGGTCCACGAAATTTTCATCATAGGCACATCCGAAGAATGCAGAGAGCGGAGCTTCCACAGACGGATATTCCTGATCATCCCAATACATACGGATGATAAAATGGTGCCCTACATATCCGGTAAACCACATATGCTGGATCACACCCGGTCCTGCAGCATCTACCAGAGTTACGGTTTTCCCTGCTGGAATCGTCACGGTCGGACGAAGCTTGGTGCAGTCACCGCCCTGGGAACCACCTGCGCGTACACCGGTTGGATTCTCTGCGGAAAATGCAAACGTTTTGGAGTTCTGGATCATACAATAGTTGTTCATATTCTTATCCTCTCTGATCAAACCTGGATCATCTGAAATTATTGCTTACTACGCTATCGCGTTTCTCTATTCACTATAAATTCACTATAACATTTATCTCCCATGAAGTGACGGAATTACAGAATCATTCCGTCTGCGCCTTCTCATTTTCTTCCCGGATAATCTCCTTTATTCAAGCGCTTAAACTGATTATACCATAAATCTATGAACAAAGTTTATCTGTAAAGAAAATTGATACAGAGTTTTTCAAAATCGGTCCATCTGCTCCCCGCAGGAACTTCTTTCACCACAAATCATATTCATTTTTATCGAGGACAGTCCGGTTAACAAATTCCAACCCGAAAGCTTTGCTTTTAGGTTGTCGCGGTACACTCGCGCAAAATAGGGGTACAATGTGGGGTACAAATACCATTCTCATTCCCCAAAAGCCTTGATTTTAAGCCCCTTCAGACAAAAGTACGGATTCTGCCGTGGCAGATGAAAAGTACTTTTATCATAAAATTCTCCTGTTCTGAAATGCCCTGTAATGCCGAGTTTTGCGTTGGTTTATCGGCTTTTCATGGCATCGTATTTTTCTTGTTTATAACTACTCTTTTTGCAAAACACTTCAAAATGGTGCAATTCAAAGCAATGTGTAGTAGTCAAATCGTAGTCAGTTAAGGGGGTTCAGACTACTGATGGGGGTGTGCATTATTTAACGAAGGAGAGTACTGAGATAAGCATACTCTTGTATTATCGTCTATAAAAACTAAAACATCAATTTGGGGCTGTTGCTCTAGTTTCAGTTACACAAACTGGAAGTTGGTTACTTCTTGTAATTCATTTTCTTACTTAATACCCCAAACAAAGCCAATAAAAATATTCCAATTCCAAGCAATACGCCAGCCCCTTTCATTAATTCATTGTTTGTATACTCTGTATCCGGAAGAATCCCATACTTGTAATAAGAATAACTAACATGGTCTGTGGTATATGCAGCTATGGAATCTCCTACATTATATTCCGAATATACAAATCCCGGTACTTGCATTCGCTTGTGATAATCATTCACTTTCCCATTGTTGTAGTAAAAGAAATAATTCTGAGATATCGTATCAGCCGAAGCATCTTCAGCCCTTTTACCTGTAATCACAATATCCTCCATATAGTAATCTTCTCCCAGTACCATCTCTTCCATTTGTGTATTAAATGCTTTAGATGTCAAAAGTATATTTATCCAGACTGCAATAAAAGCTATACTTAAAATAATGAAACAAATCCAAAACAAAATTTTTTTTTGCTTTCCACTTAATAGTTCTTTTGGTTCTTGATGCTTAACCAATTTATTACTCATTCCATAATACCTCTAAAGTACTTTTCCTTCTTCCTTCCCTTCGCCCAAAAAGTGTATCTCACTCAAGAACTCGGTCAATTCCTATTTGTTAAACTATCTATACAATACCATATCTCTTTGGCTAATACAATAATTGCAACGTTCCCGCTTATTCTCATCAATTCTGCAACTAATGTATTGTGATCATATGCATATTGTCAGGCTGTCTGTTCACTTTTCTTTGAATGATACGCTTCACGTCTCATAGCCAGTGTTTTTTCATATCTCTCTTTTGCAATAGTGTCTCCATTCAATGCATCTTCACGCATTTTTCTGTAGCTCTTCACTGTGGCTCTAACCTGATACTGTTTACGCTCTGCAAGCTGACTCTGTGCTTCCTGATCTCCGGCTTCCGCCCTGGCTCTCAAGGCTTCCATCTGCTCCTTTCTTCTTGCGGTATGCCGTCTGTTGTATTCTGCATTTCTCTCTTCCAAATATTTCGCATATTCAGGGTCATTTTCAGCTCTCTGCTTACGCTTTTCTGCTGATTTCCTTGAACGTTCTCTTGCAATAGCTCTACGCTCCTCAAGCTCTCTGACGACTTCCTGATTGCCTTTTTCTGCCTGCTCCTTTAATTCTGCCAAAGCAATCTTTTTCTTCTTTGTAGCACGCTTCTGATTTCTTTTCTGCGTAGATTTCTTAGAAGATTTTCTCTTTCTTTCAGCAATCTCTTCCGCTCTGCGTGCTTCCTCTGACTGCAAGGCTTGCACTTCATCCTCACTGAGTGGAAGAACAAAATTTCCAATGAAATTGAAATAAATATCCACTTGCTGAGTACGGTCCTTTGTTCTGCCAACCTCAGCTTCATGAATTACAACCTTTTCAATGAAATCATTAAGCATAGGCGTTGTCAGTTCCTCAAAATCCCAGTATTTCTTAACCAGTCGCACAAATTTATCAATCTGCACTGCCTTAGTGGATATACGTTCTGTAGCAGTTTCAAGTTCTGAAATTCTCTGCTCTAGCTTCTGTCTGTGTCAGAAGAACATTATTTTCAAACACAGAGTCCATATATGGCTCTATGTCCTTGGCATTTTCCCACCTTGCGGAACCGTACTCTACACCCTGCCTAAATTTCTTGGCATTCTTGGCTTTGAAATACACCACAAGACGGAGTGCAACGCCGCCCACAATACCGATCAGCAAATCTTTCAGTGAAAAGCTTGGCAACGGATTGGAAAACAAATCATTCAATCCGTTCATGGCTGCCATCATCTTATCGAGAGCATTGCTTCCCGGCGATACACGCCACAGCCACGCTTCTTCTCATTAACTTTCACAAATTCCTTAAATGCCTGTGTGATCACATCGGCATCCTTGCCCTTGAAAAATACCATATACTTCGGTGGTTCCACCGTCTTGCCCTTTTTCACAGCAAAGTCAACATTGTATTTCCTTGCCACCCGCTCAAAGGACTTGATGTTGTTATCCGTAACCTCAATACTCGAAGCTCCCATACCCTGACCTACCAAATCTTTCACTGACATTTTCCCATGCGTTGCCTGTTTCCCGGCTTTGCGGTGTTCCAGATACATCTTCATGGCTTTTTTCAGTACATCGGCAGTCAGCCTTGAGGACTTGAAAACAAGGGCAATCGTTTTCTGTGTAACTTCCTCCTGCATGGTTTTCCTCCTTGATTTTTTGTAGCTGTAGCTCCGCTATGGTGGAACATACAGCCTGTGCAGTAAATACTTCATAAGCTCTCCTTTCTACTTCTGGACATTTTGTCCAAAAGTTCCGTAAACACAAAAAGGACAGCTACAAACCTTTACGGTTATAACTGCCCTTGCGCTGTTACATTTTAGTATTTTTATCTATACATTATAGAAATGAATATTATATTTATTTTTGTTTCTGTATTTATAGTTCCATTAGTCGTAAGCATTCGTCCTCCGCCTGATATTGAATCAGCAACTTTGTTGTCATATTCGATACTTGAAAATCCGAATTCATCTTTTAAAGTATAATAATACGGATCTGTTTTTGCATTTATAACTTCTGCTCCTCTGTCAACAATATGAGAAGCTACACCTTTAGCTTTTGCCAATCTACATGTATCCCAAATAATCAATTCCGAATACGATGATTCTGGATTTGAAGCAATCTGCTGTCTATTCAGCCCATATTCAAGCATGCATGGAAGATAATACTCTATCATTTGTCGATTCCAATATGTACCAACATTCCAACATATCACGACATCAAATTCAAACTTGTTTATCAATTCGTTTCTTATTTCATCAACTACAATATCTCCTGTCACAAAAGACACTTCTCCATTTATATAGCCTTTTTCCGAAAGCAACGCTTTTGCCTTTTCAAGACATTCTGGATTCTTATCTACCGCTATAACTTTATAACCTCTTTCTACCAATGCCAATGTGCTATATCCGGTGCCACAGCCTACATCCAATACAATTTTATACGCTGTTAGCTTATCAGCCATCCATGTGTAATATCCTTTATCATAAAAAAATTTTGAACTTACATTCCATTGTTCTGAATATATTAACTCATCATTCATTTTGCTATCAACTCCTCTATTCATCTATTTGAACAGATTGGTGCTCAATCATTACAATATGGATTTTGTGATTGGCATCAAGTTATTCTTCAATTTCTGCTTCTATTTCATTAGGATTTATTCCTATTTTTTGTAATTTATTTCTGTTTTCAACCTCTATTTGATTGACGAAAGAAAGATATTTCTTATACCATTTGAGGGAAACATAATTATATTCATTAAGCAATGATAATAATCTATAATACTTCAAAGAATTATCATTAAGATCTATAACATTAAATTCTTTTATTTCACCATCTTCCATTTGTATTTTTTTTGCTGTTTCTAATTCTAATGGCTCATCATTCCATATCAATAAATATAACTCTTCTGAATGAATAGTTTCAATGAATTTTTGTTTTTGTTCAACAATCCCGTACCACTCTACAATTGAATCAAATTCCCCTTCAAAAAATCTCTTTAGTAATTCAAGATATTTTTCACTTTCTATTGAAGCAAAATAATTTGCTAAACACTCTACCATCATTTTTAAATCCTGTTTTGAACAGAAATCATTCAAAAATGACATCAACTTTCTATAATCTTGCTCTTCAGAATCTATAGTTCTAAGAATCCAATAAAGATCCATCATTATTTCACAAGCAAACTCTTTGTCAACTTCAATCATCTCTCCATGAGCTATCTTATTTCTCCATTCTGGAAAATCATATGCAAAATAGACAAATTCCAAAAAATCCTCATTATTATGTATTTTTTCAATTACTTCTTTCATTCCTCTTGTGTCTGCTCTATCACCCTTAATCGATTGTTGCAATACTCTGAACAATCCCTCAATTTGAGGCGTAACTAAATAAACAAAAGCAATGTACTTTTTTTCCATAAACAATGTTATTGCAGCAGAAATAATGGGTAATCTATCATTTATATAATAATTACCTTCAGCTATTATTTTCGACTTTCCTACAATATCCAAACGATAAATCATTTTTTCAAAAGCCTCTGAATACTTACTCGTATTTTCTTTTTTTAGCGCAACCATTTTTTCAGCCTCTCCTAATGGCAAGTCACCCAAAAATATTATATTTCTTTTATCAACATCCACATTTTGAGCCGAATAAATATCCATTGAGAAATCTCTCTTAAACCATCTTATATAATATGGAATAGTACAATTTCTCCATGCCCTTTCAATCAAATATTTCTGTTCAAAACGTTCCCTTTTGTTAAGTCTATTTTCAATTTCTCTTTTATAGTAAATAATTTTATCCATTTTATTTTTATTTTTTTTTTCTTTTGCAAGAGTCCTAAGTTCATTTTCAAATTGAGTTTTTTTCTGCTCTAAAACGGACTTATATTCTAACGCACTATTATATAGACGCAAGTATTCTTCTGATATATCCATCTTATCCTGAATTCCTAAAACAGTATGATATATAAAATCAATTATGCTTAATTTACTATTTTTGTTATGTTCTTCTTCATACCATCTTAAGTAATAAGTATCATCATCTTCTACCTCAAGGTTTTTTACGAATTCTAAAAAAGCATTTGCAATATATGTTTTTGTCAACATATCTTCCGGTCGTAGCTCTTTACAAACATTATTTATAATTTCATTTTCAAATTGATGAAGTACTTGCAAAAATCCCATTTCATTACCTCCCTGGTCTAACTTTACTGGAGTATTTTATAAAATTCATTTATCTAACAATATTCAATAACATCGCTACATATTTCCGTTCCAATAATTTCAATTCAACATGCATCAAATGATTAGTAAAATCGTACATAGCTCCACATACATCTTTCCATCTTCAAATTTAACATCATCAAGCAATAATGCCTGGAATAACACTTCCCGGACTCTCTCTAATTTTACCATAGCAAGCTCCGCCTCTGAAAGTCCCTCCAGCTCTATATTTTCCAAAGCCACCGCTTTTCTTGCGGATAGGCAGTATGTATATAAAGCCATGATATATCTGTCAGACATCACAAAGGCATAGGTGTCCTTGCCTTTATAATTGTATCGGCACTTTTCCAATTCTTCCTCAGATATGGTAAAAAAACATCTTACTGTTTACAGATACACCTTCCCCTCATAGTCCGGCTTATATTTTTTTGCCAGTCGCTTGATTGTTGCAAAAATATTATTTCTCTCATATGTCAGTCTAGTTCTCTTAAAAACAGCTTTTTTTCCTCGCATATCCATATAAACATTGTTCCCTATAGTTTTTCCGGCGAATGGTTCATACTCACCGATTCGCAACAGATAAGAAAGCACCTGCAACAACTTCTCCTTTGAAGTAATTTCATTGTAGCTGTAATCGCCAAAGCCTAACTGTTCAAACTGTAAGGGTGTACTTCCTTTTTTAATCTCCCGTTCCATTACCCTATCCACATCTCTCATTGACTCCATATATCTTTTTGCACTCCTTCCAAAAATAAATAATAATTTAGACTGTACTTTTCAAACATTGTATCAAAATAATTTAATTCTAATTCAGATAAATCTTCAAGAAAACAAGGATCTGTTTAGTTGCGCAATGTAATGAAACTACAAAGGACAAGATTACCTCGAACTAAAATACCAAGCTGCTAAATTATTTACCCCTCAATTCCAAAAATGAGATAAGCATATATGTTTCCTCTATACTGACTCGGAATTTCATTTTTTCTTTCAATCACATCTAAAATGGTTCGAAAGCCATTATTACGCAAATATTCCAATGTTTCCTTAACATAACTTACAACATACTTGCCAGACTCCAGTTTTCAATAATACCTTCTATATCATTATCTTCAAAATAAAGTTCTGTCATATTTTATGTGGCGTTGTATGTATTTTTGTACTATCATACCATACATCTACATCCTGCAATACAAGCCCCTCTGACATTATCACATTACCTTCCTGCCTTGTAATCACACGCAGTCCAAACAGTTCTTCATAAAAATCAATTGATTCGACAATGTTATCAACAATAATCAATACTTTTTTCAAACTCATATTTTATGTTCCTGCCTCTCGATTTCTTTTTGAATCCATGTCATAATTACATCTACAAGATAATCCTGCTGCACCTGACTTAGTTCCTTGCCCGGTTGCATTTTATGCCACTTTCGGATGCACTCCCTGCAGCATGTAGCTGTTGCATGCTGAGCGATAAATACCGGATGACCTTTCATTGGTGTCTGCTTGCCATCATTTGCTATATATGCCGGAGCTTCTCTCTTTGCAATAAAATCCTTTGCATGTTGTCTTATTGTATCAAGACCTTTTTCATTTATGTAATCAATATCTTTCTGCTTCAGATGGAAACTGCTTCGAAACTTGGAATTATCCAGTCGTTCAAACAACTGCCTATACCATTCATCCTTCGTCATATCATCACCACAAATCCGCATCCTTGAAATTTCTCTGTTCTCTGGACTTTTTCAATCTTGCAAGCATCTCTTTCTCGGTAATCGGTGCATATAATCTAATCTTTAACTCATTTTCTACTCTGACCTGATTTGTGCTATCTATGTTCAACACCTCATTTTCTTTATTATAGTGATAAATCATTTGTATTGTATTTTTAGGTTGGAATCTGTTAGATTACTGCTACTTTTTAACGATTACCCCTCACATTTTAACGATTATCCACATTTCCTATTTTTCATCTTTCCATTCGTAGTATTACCGTAGTCTCCAACTACTACAAGCGCAAAAATCTGCCCCCTTTTGCCCCATAAAGTACCGATTTTACTGCATTTTCACAGTTCTGCCGTGACAGATGAAAAGTACTCGTATCATAAAAATCTCCTATCATAAAAAGCCGAAAACTGCCATGTTTTGTGGGCATTTCGCCGACCTGTTTCTTCTATTATATAAAAGTTACATTTTAAGTGCCGATTATCCCCTTTGGAGTTTTCTAAACCGAGGGGGGTGCATCGTTAAAAAGTATATTTTTCCTATTTCACGGACGTTAAAATTCCATCAAGGAATTTGATTTCAT
>OHMN01000436.1_pt1 | contig 39486 bp, 38 predicted proteins | sample 1569361 | NCBI WGS metagenome assembly OHMN01 (sample SAMEA3541508, study PRJEB24748) | human gut metagenome | biome: human gut; feature: human-associated habitat; material: faeces | place: China | collected 2012
CCCGTTGGACCCGTTGCTCCTGTGCCTGTTGCTCCTGTCGGACCTGTGGGGCCTGTTGGACCCGTTGCTCCTGTACCTGTTGCTCCTGTCGGACCTGTGGGACCCGTTGGACCCGTTGCTCCAAAGCCTGTTGCTCCCGTCGGGCCTGTGGGGCCTGTTGGACCCGTTGCTCCAAAGCCTGTTGCTCCCGTCGGGCCTGTGGGACCCGTTGGACCCGTTGCTCCAAAGCCTGTTGCTCCCGTTGGACCGGTGGGACCGGTTGGGCCAGTCGCACCGACAGGACCGGTTGCACCTGTTGGACCAGTTACACCACCTGCAGGACCTGTGGGACCGGTTGGACCTGTAGGACCTGTGGGACCAGCAGGGCAACAAATCACTGGACGACAACAATCATCATCACAATTTTGGTTGCAACAACAATTCATCCCATTATAGATATTCATATCCATATTCATATTAATAATCTCCATTCTCGGTGAAATAAATTGGATATATGCGTACTTTTTAATACTCTTTTTTCAAAAATTTGCACTATTTTGTCTTAAAAAATCTATTTGCTTGTACTACATTCCTATACTTTATACACACTCTACTTATAATATATGTAAACTTTTGAAAATCGTTAAAACATATTCTATAAAATAAAAAAGAAGACAGTCATACACCGTCTCCTTTTGAAATAACTATTTTAAAAAGCCACGAACAATTTCCGCCTCTGCTTCTTCTTGTGATAATCCTAATGTCATCAATTTTATAATTTGTTCTCCTGCAATTTTGCCAATGGCAGCCTCATGAATCAGAGAAGCATCTACGTGGTTTGCTGTAATTTCAGGAACCGCAGTGACGCAAGCTTCATCCATAATAATAGCATCACATTCGGAATGCCCTGCACAAGCATTATTGCCATTTATTTTGGAATAAAATCCCTGAAAAGAGTTTCCTTTTGCTACCGAACGCGACATTACATTTGTACTGCAATCGACACCATTTAAGTTCACTTCAAATTCTGTAGTAGCATTTTGATTACCGCTTGTCATTAACTTTTCTTTAATAACAAGTTGCGCACGATCCTTTAAATCGCCTTTTGTAACTCTTTTTGTGTTGTCTACCCCCTCAATTTGTACTGTTTCCATTTCTAAATAGCTGTCTTCGTCCAAATGTACCACTGTAATAGGATTTAGAACGCGTTTTCCGCTTCCACTACCTTCTCCATAATGCTTTTCCACATATCGCACCTTTGCATTTTTTCCTACATGAAAGGTATGAACACCATCATGCTGGGACAAGTGAATACCATCATTATGAATACCGCATCCTGCTACAATATCTACATCCGCATCATCGCCAATAAAAAAATCATTATATACTACGTCTGCAAAACCGCTTTCATCTACTACCACAGGGATATGAACAAACTCTCCTTTTGTTCCAGGTTTCACGTAAATTTCAATTCCCTGTCCATTCTCTTTTGAACGAATTTCTATGTTATCTGTACTCTGACGACCAATACTCTTACCGTCTTGTCGAATATTATAAGCGCCTTTTGGTGTTCCGGTTATTCCAGATACTACCTTTAGAAGTTTTTGCAGCACAGAGGAATTTCCAGAAATATGTTCTGTTTGTTCTGAATGTTTCATTGCTGTTCCCTCACTTTATGAAATTGATACGTGTCAGATTCCAATAACAGCTTTGGCAATATTTCATCCCGTGTTCCTACAGTATCTATCTCACCGTTAGAAATCACAACTATTTTATCCGCTATATTTAAAATACGCTCCTGATGAGAAATAATGACTACTGATCCGCGTTTGGTATCTCTAATTTGCTCAAACACTTTAATTAAATTATGAAAACTCCATAAATCAATACCGGCTTCCGGCTCATCGAACAGAGAAAGATCTACACCTCTGGCCATTAACATTGCAATCTCAATTCTCTTTAACTCTCCCCCGGAAAGACTTGCATTTATTTCTCTATTGATATAATTTGATGCATTGAGTCCCACTTCAGTAAGATATTGACTAAGTTCCTGGTCACTTTTTTGTTTACTGGCAGATAAGTGTAATAAGTCTTTTACGGTAAGACCTTTAAAACGAACCGGCTGCTGGAATGCAAATCCCATACCTAATTTTGCACGTTCATGAATATCTAAATTGGTAATATCCTGGCCTTTAAAAAGAATGGTCCCTTGAGAAGGCTTTTCAATTCCCATAATGATTTTTGCAAGTGTTGACTTTCCTCCTCCGTTCGGACCTGTAATTACTACAAAGGTATCGGTATCTATTGTAAGGTTAATGTCTTTTAATATCTTCTTCTGTTGGCCTGTTTCCTCCATCACAGAAAAAGAGATATGTTTTAATTCAAGCATTTTTCTTCTATCCTTTTATCTTCAGCTGCTAAACAGCAGGAATTTTGATTTGTACCACATTTGCAAGGAAATGTATACACCGGCATATATTGCTTCATCATTTTCATAAATGTTAAAATGGTGTTTTTATCATTCTCATTGAGAGAGCATAAATATGCTCTCATCTTACTTAACGCTTGGTCATGATGCGCCATGTATGTTTCTCTGGCCTTTTTCCCTTTATTTGTCAAACGAAAGTATTTTTCTTTTTTGTTTTTAGAATCTTGAAATTTTTCAATCAGCTCTTTGTCTAACAGCTTGATACTCATTTGTGTCACTGCACTTTTTGTCACGCCTAATTTAACGGACAATATGCTAATATTGGCTTGCGGATACTGATAGATTTTTTCCAGTAATTCTATTTCGGCATTGTATAATACTTGTCCATCTGCATATTCTTTTGGTATTTTTTGCTTTGCTGTTATTACAGTCAGCATATCAAAAAATTGTCGGGCCATCTCGCATTGCATAGCAACGCCTCCGTTTGTGATTTCTGTCGTTTTATTATAAACTTGTTTTTCTTTTTCGTCAAGCATTGTTTAGTTACTTAACAAAAGTAATAATACTTACGCCTTTCTACTATCTCATGTTCTACGTTATACCAAATTTTTTCATATTTAACACATTTGATGTACATACTAATAAAACAAAAAACAAACAACATGAAAGGTGATGTAGATAGAAATGCCAAATATAAAGTTGGTTCCCCGACAAGACGGAGAGTATGATATTTTAATTGAATATTCCAAAGCCGATGTAGAATTTGCATGGGAATTTGGGAAAAGAAAAAACAAGCACACCAATTCAGAAGGTATTTTAAAATCCATATTAGAATATGCAAAAAAAGCCAAAATTAAAAGCGTAAAAATATTTGCATCAGGGATTTTGGTAGCCTCGTTATCTTTAACTTCATTTTTATCTGTTTTTGCAGCATCTGACCGTTATATTATGGGATACTTATATAGTGGTACGGACCATCAGCAAATTGAATATGTGAATCAGACGGGCCAAACATTGGATACCGTTTCCCCCAGTTATTTTGACATTCAAGAAGACGGAAGCTTAACATTGAATTATGTCAGCACATATTTAATTGATAGTATGCATGCAAAAGGAATTAAGGTAGTTCCTTTCTTAAGTAACCATTGGGACAGAACAGCAGGTATCAATGCATTAAAAGATGTAGAAACACTTTCAACACAAATTGCGGATTATATAGAAGAATATAATCTGGATGGTGTAAATGTCGATATTGAGAATGTGACACACGAACAAAGAGACCAATATACCCAATTAGTAAAACTGCTGCGAGAAAAAATTCCAAGTCATAAAGAAGTTTCTGTTGCGGTTGCAGCAAATCCGAATGACTGGCAGACCGGCTGGCATGGTTCTTACGACTACGCAGCACTTTCCCAGTATGCAGATCACTTATTTATTATGACCTATGACGAACATTATGAGGGCGGAGCAGCAGGCCCTGTTGCAGGAATTCAGTTTGTGGAAAACTCGATTCAATATGCACTCAGTAAAACTACTGCCGACAAAATTGTGATTGGTGTTCCTTTATATGGACGTGTATGGAGTTTAGATGATAATAGAATTGTTGGTAAAGGTATCAGCAGCAAAACTATTCAAGATATTTTAAATAGTTGTGAATCCACTGTAACTTATGATGAAACAAGTCAATCTGTAAAAGCAGAATTTACAATTACAGATCAAAGCACGCGCTATACTGTAGGCGGAGATTTTGTTTTGCAACCCGGAAAATATGTGGTTTGGTATGAAAATGATCAATCTTATGAAGCAAAATTGGGCTTGGTTGAAAAATATAATTTAAAAGGTGCAGGTTCATGGGCATTGGGCCAAGAAGACCCATCCATTTGGGATCATTATGAAGAATGGGTAAACGGAGAAATGGAGGATACCACACCATCCGAACCGGAACAACCGGATACTTCTGAACCGGTTATCCCACAGCCGCCGAATCCACCATCCTCTTCCGAGACGGAACCACCGGAATCTATTGCTCCGCCTGAGACAAATCCCCCGGAATCCTCTCCTTCTGAACCGGAAGAATCTGAACCTCCAATATCTTCCGATACTCCCGAATCCTCTGCCCCTCCAACAACAGAGCAACCGGATTCATCTAATCCAACCGAACCGGAATCTCCGGATTTACCTGTAATTCCTGAACCCGAATCACCTACCCCATCGGAACCACAACAGCCCGATTCTTCAATTCCGTCTGTTCCACAGCAGCCTACCCCTCCCAATACGGAATCTCCCTCCGAAACTCCACCAACATCTTCCGAATCAAATCATCTGATTCATCAGGTAATCTCCGGAGATACACTTTGGGGCATTGCTGAAAAATATTTGGGAAGTGGATTTCGTTATCACGAAATCATGCAGTTAAATGGGCTAACAAATACGCTAATTTATCCGGGAGATCAAATAAAACTTCCAATTCAATATCAAGAATACACCGTACAAAAAGGAGATTCTCTTTGGAAAATTGCACAAGAACAATTGGGTTCCGGCACACGATATACAGAAATCATGCAGCTAAATCACTTGTCAAGCGATGTGATATATCCCGGACAAATTTTTAAACTTCCAATTTTATAACACAAATTACCAAAAAGCAATCAGGAAACGTGGTTGTCCCACAATATCCCGATTGCTTTTTAAGTGCAAAGTATTTCTTCTTAATTTTAATAAAATATAAAATTATCAATCACAATACACGGGAAAAACAATTCCATATGTGTTGATTTGTATTTTGATGTCGTTAAAGTGGCGAAAAGCCAAAGTAACTTAGTAGACCATTGTAAATTCCTTGAGCAAATCCTCTTTGATCATCCCGCAGTTTTTGTGCATCGGAAGCATTACTTAAATAGCCCAGTTCTACCAATGCAGCAGGCATGGTAGTACGTCTTAATACATAAAGCGACGGGTTCAATCGTACCCCGTTATCTCTGGTACCCACACGTTCTACAATTGCATTGAGAATGTGTTGAGCCAACCAATAAGATTGGGTATTGCTTCGATAAACATACACTTCACTGCCATTGATTGCAGGATTGGTATTGGAGTTACAGTGAATACTGATAAAATAATCTGCAGGCCAAGAATTTGCCATATTTACACGGGCTTGCAAACTGGTAGCATTGCTGGTACCCAGTACGGTCTCAGGGGTAGGGCGTGAAACTCGTGCAGTAAATCTGGGATCATCATTCAACAGATTGGCTAAATAAATTCCCACATTATAGGTAACATCTTGTTCCCTTAATCCATTTCCTTCTGCCCCTGCATTAATACCACTGGGATTATGCCCTTGATCGATAAAAATTCGAATAGCCAAATAATCGCCTCCTATTGTTTTCTGTTATATCTTATTTCAATCACTGAACGTGAGTGAATATACCGTTTCTTTTTAGATACAGTGAAGAAGCTCTCTCATCTCTTGTACCCTTTTTTCTTGGGAGACAATAATCGTCTGCAAAATCGGAATTAGCTGAGGACAGACGGAGAAATGCAATGCGTTTTTTGACATACGGATAGCACCTTGATGATGTGGAATCATTTCTCTCATAAAATTTGCATTAATGTGATTTGTCGAACAAGCATTTCTCATTTGAGAAAACATAGTTCTCGTAATTCGGTCAAATCCATTCTGATAAAGACAAATATCCTGTTTTGAATCAAATTGTTCCTCACATACTCCCAGTATTTTTTTCATAGCCTCGATACTTTTGGTTTGCTCTGAAATGATATTCTTTGCAATGTTTTGCAGAGGAAATAACGTTGTATATTTTAAAATATTCTGAGACATTTTAATTGCTGCTTGATGGTGAGGAATCATTTGTACAATAAAATTATGCGATATACTGTTTGTTAACTTCGCACTTGTCATCTCTTCTATCATATTGTCTAAAATCTCATAAAAACAGCATAAATATTGTTTTGTTACATCGCTGAATTGTTCACCACAGTACATTGAAATTCCTCCTATTCTCTGCTATTTTATGATGGAAATAAGTATCCGGTGATAAGAGCATCCTATTTTTATCCAATATCACGTATTTAGTGTTAAAATAGACAAAATGTATATTCTATTTTTAAGAAATATGTATCTGTGAAATCATCCTATAGCGGCAAACGAAATGAATACGGATTGTAGAAACAAAAAGAAAATACCTGAGAGATGTATATAACATCCCTCAGGTATAGGTTGAAATACAAATTGTAAATCTACATGTTCAGCGAATGAAGTATTTTATAACATTAGTTCTTATTTTAATCTGTCAATAGAATACAATAAATCCCGAAAACCTGTAATATAGTCCTCTCTAAAATCAATATATTTTCTATATTTTAAAAAGCGTGGAATTTCACATTCTTCAATTAATATTGGTATGATTCGTATTTCCTTATTTTGATTTTCATCCCAAATGGTTGATTCCCATTCAGCTCGAACCCAGTTGGATTTTACTGAATTATTAGATAATAAAATCAATAAAAAATCACTATTATTAATTCCTTTTTCAATCTCTTCAGGGATGGATTGCCCTCCCACAATATCCCACTCATCCAGCTATGGAATACATCCTGCCTCTTTTAAATCAGAGTATAGTAAATTGGCGAATCCTTTATCTTTACAGGAATGAGATATAAATAATTTAATGCCTTTTTGGGACATAGTATGTGTTTGTATATGTCTCTCGTAAAATAGGGTATTTACAAATTCTGATTCCAGAAGCAAATATATTTTCTTCTTTCCATCCTTTTCGTTAAATATTTGTTGTTGCAACGCTTCTTTCCTTTGAATGATTTCATACATGGTAATTTTATTTGATAAATATGTAATTGGAACCAGATGGAATGATGAACAAAATGACGGGTTACCAAAATATACAATTCCAAATTGGTTTCCTTCGCATACATCTTCGTCATCTAAATATCCTATTTTTCCTTTATGCGGTCCTTTGGTACAAATAACCGGCCCATATTCTAAACGATTCAAATAATCATCTCCTTTCTAAAAATGATTCCTACTAAAATCCTATTTGGGAAAGAAAATCCCCAATTGTTTTCATATAAGAAGTATTGATAAAAAAATATCTACTAAACTATTGATTGCAAAAGGTGGAATTATCCCACCCCGTAAAAGGTTGTAGTAACCTAAAGAGGCTATGAGGATATTTCTAATCAAACAAGTAACATCATCATAGAATTTTATGAAAAAATCAATAACAAATTTTTATAAAAAGCTCAGCCGTTTGTCTGGACTTTTTGAATGGAGCGCAGTCCATTCCGGTATGGGTTTACGCTACAAAAAAGATATCTGCTGGAAACGCGGGCACAACAGTTGATAAAAAGAAAACCTGCGATGCGCGACTTGCTCACCGCAGGTGTGGCCCACCCGGAGGGATTCGAACCCCCGACCTCCAGAATCGGAATCTGTTGCGATATCCAGCTTCGCTACGGATGGAAATATAACTTATAAAGTATACCACAAAAAAAATACAGTTGCAATTTTTATTACCAAAAACAACTTAACATATGAATCTTTCTATAAATCTATCATAAAAAAGGGTCGGAGCAGGCTCCGACCCTTTTTTAGATTCCCAGTAATTCGTTTGCACAGTTTTTAAATACTTGGATTACCGCTTGAGATTCTTCTCTTGTCTTACCTTTTGCGGATAAATATAACTTTAACTTAGGCTCTGTTCCTGACGGACGCACAATTAATTTACTTCCGTTTTCCAGACGATATTCCAAAACATTGGATTTGGGGAGTGTAATTTCAGTTTCAATGGTACCGTCAAAACATTTAGACGCTTTATAATCACTCCAGCCAACCACCGCAAAATCAGCAATTTTAGTTGGAGCATTGGTACGCAAATGCTCCATAATTGACTGCATTTTATTCATACCGTCTTGACCTTCAAATGTAAAATTCATCAATTCATTTAGGAAATAACCATGTTTTTCATAGATATCATGAATTGCATCCACCAACGTCTTCCCTTGCTTTTTATAGTCAACTGCCATTTCACATACTAACATACTGGCATTCACGGCGTCTTTATCACGCACATAACTGCCTGATAAATAACCATAGCTTTCCTCAAAGCCAAAGATATAACGGTTTTCCTCTCCGTTGGCTTCTAAGCCTGCTATTTGGTCGCCAATGTATTTAAAACCTGTCAAAACACTTCTTAACTCAATACCATACTCTTTGGCAACGCTATCCGTTAAATCTGTGGAAACAATCGTTTTGACTGCAACCGGATGTTTCGGCATAGTTCCATTTGCAATACGATTGCGTGCAATAAAATCTAATAATAAAACACCGACCTCATTGCCGTTTAACAATTGATAATCACCGTTATGTCTTACAGCAATACCCATACGGTCACAGTCAGGATCTGTCGCTACCAGTAAATCTGGTTGTACGCTTTCACAAAGATCCAATCCTACTTGTAATGCCTCTCTAAATTCAGGATTTGGATACGGACAAGTCGGAAAATTGCCGTCCGGCTCTGATTGTTCAGGGACGATTGTAACATTTTTTATGCCAATCATATCAAAGATACGTGTGACACACATTTTTCCACTGCCATTGAGAGGAGTGTACACTACTTTTAAATCAGAATTGCTGCAATTCAAAATACTTTGTGACTTAACGGCATTTAAAAATGCTGTTACAACATCCTCGCCTATGGCCTTAATGCTTCCTTGTTCTACTACGGTATCATAATCCATGTGTTTTACATCCCGGAAAATATCCAGGCGATTAATTTCATCCAGGATAGCATCTGCCATTTCCAAAGCAACCTGGCAACCGTCACTGCCATATGCTTTGTATCCGTTATATTTTGCAGGATTATGGCTTGCAGTAATACAAATACCCGCATCACACTTTAAATGACGAACGGCAAAAGACAGTGCAGGTGTAGGCATCAATTGAGGATATAAATGTGCGGTAATTCCATTCGCTGCTAAAACCTCAGCCGCTGCCTTTGCAAATACATCTGACTTAATACGACTGTCATATGCAATTGCCACAGACGCATGCGACGTTTTTTTATTTAGATAGTTGGCAAGCCCTTGAGTTGCCTTTCGTACTGTATAAATATTAATTCTGTTTGTACCGGCTCCAATCACACCACGTAAACCACCTGTTCCAAATTCCAGTTCACGGTAGAAACGGTCGTTAATTTCCTCTGCATTACCCTCAATTGCATTTAGTTCTTCTGTTAAATCAGGGTCATCCAGCTTCATAGAATGCCATCTCTCATATTCAGTCATAATTACTCTCTCCATTCCCCGCCCTTATCCATATCCATCCCTGTGGCGGTAATATCATTACTCTATATGTATCAATAAAATACAATCTACATAATATATAAGTTCTCCAAAATTAGACTATCACGCCAATCCATACAATGTCAAGAAACGAATTTTAAACTTTTATAATTTGTAAGGAAATGCCGGCATCTGTAATATCAATTACCCCATAGGTACCGTCAGCATATTGTAAAGAACCCGGATTCAACAAATACAATTCATCATCATATTCTGTTATAGGCAGGTGTGTATGCCCAAAAAGCACAATATCCGCATTCCTTTTTCTTGCTTCCAGCTTGATATGCTGCAAACTTGTTTTTACCTTATATTCATGGCCATGTACAAAAAAGATTGTTTTATCCGCTACTTTTAATTCACCTTCAAGAGGCAACGAAGAACCCCAGTCACAATTACCGGCTACCTGATAGAATTGCTTATCTCTATAAACAAATTCTAAATCCACAATATCATCGGCCCCGTCCCCTAAATGGATGATCATATTGGCTTCCGGTTGACTTTCCACTGCACGCTCTATATTCCTTGTATTTCCATGGGAATCGGAAATAACTAAAATTCTCATAAAAACCCCCTTGACTCCATATACAATATTACTATCTGCCCATTTTACCGCATATGTATATTTATCTGATCATATTATATATGGAAACACATGGGGGAATCCAGTCTTTTTTCATTTTTTACTTTGAAAGGTGTGAAATACTTTGCCTAACAACGAAGAATTACAGAAACTGTTAAATGTAGCGGCCCAACGTCTGGGTACACAACCCGAACAACTGAAACAACAAGCAGAAAACGGCACGCTGCAAAAAATGTTAAATAACTTAAATGCCAACGATGCTGCAAAACTTCAGCAAGTATTAAGCGATAAAGAGGCAGCCAATAAATTGTTGAATTCACCACAGGCACAAGTGCTGCTAAAAAAATTTTTGGGCAAATAAGAAATGGGGTGACGGTCCATGGATGACTTAGCCGGAAAATTAAATGAAATTTTGAATAATCCTGCAGAAATGGCAAAATTTCAGCAAATGGCTAACAATTTATTGGGACAAATGAATACCGAGCAACAAAACAATGCCCCTGAGCAACCAGCGCAGCAATCTACACAGCAATCTCAAAGCAATTCTACCGGAGGAATTGACTTTAGCCAGCTTGCCAGCTTATTAGGGCAACAATCGGCACCTGCACAAACACCTCAAACAAACAATAATCCACTTGGTGCTTTGTCTTCTTTAGGCGGTTTGGGAAACACTCTGGGGGCATTGGGCGGAGGAGGAAATGGCGTTTCTCCCGAAATGCTCAATACTGTTATGAAAATAGCACCTTTACTGGGAAGCATAAATCAAGAAGATGACAATACCAGGCTGCTGCATGCTTTGCGTCCTTTATTAAAAAGTGAGCGGCAGAAAAAACTGGATGAAGCAATTAAAATTATGAGAATGCTGAAGTTTTTACCTCTTTTAAAAGAACAAGGTATTCTTCAGGGGATTCTATGAGGTGAAACATGGCTAACGAAAATATGGATATGAAGCGTATGCAGGAAGAGGCAATTCATAGAGTGCAGGAAATGCAGAATCGTGCCAATCAGCAACTGCGCGGCACACCGCCCTTTGCCACTCCGCCAAGAACAAATCGTTCAAACAACGGACCGTCTTTTTCAAGTGGAACTCACGGAAATCACGCCCAAGAGTCCTCCCACCACACACCAAATGAACAAGGCGGCCCTTTACATGGACACAACGGAGGTACTCCGCCAAGCGTTCCTCCTGTCCCTGCCGGACCACAGAACATTGTGGAAAACTTATTAGACGGAGTTATGAAAGACAGCGAACGAACTTTAATCATGATACTGCTGTTGGTTCTGTTTAATGAACAGGCCGACACCAGTGTAATTTTCTCGCTGTTATACTTACTGCTCTAATGCACATAATGATGAGAGAAGATATCTGATGATAAATTCAGGTATCTTGCTTTATTATATATATGGACAAGATTATGATTTATGACAAACAAAATATAAAAATCAAAAACGGATACCAATTGGTATCCGTTTTTGATTGCAGAATACTGTGATAAAAAAATGAATCAAGTAATACATGAAAATTTGAGTCCGCCTTTTCATAAAGACGGACTCAAATTTTAGGAAGCAAATTGCCCAAGAAATTCAAGGCTCAAAAGAATCTCTGACAAAAGGTCTCTGTATCTGTCAATCTACTTTATTTACTATAAAAATTCTTTTTTCACCGTCAGAAATACTTATCACGTTTTCAAGCAGATTGAATTGAGGATAAATACGGCTCTCCACTGAGAGAATCAATTTCCAGTATATAACGGTATGTTTCCACAGCAGTTTCCTGTGTTGTAGAAGAAAACTCTACCGTAACAACGATGGAGCCATTCTCTTTTTTTACCTCTTTAATTTGCGGAACTGGGCTTGTAACACTGCTACTAGGTAACACACGGTAAGTATCGGAAGATTCATCATAAACAAAAAAAGAATTGTTTTGCGGATGTTTGGCAGAAAGATGAAAGGCACTTCCAAACAGTTCCTTAGATGCGTCTTCTACATCTTTTGCGGGAACAATCAGCTTTCCCTGTTCATCTGTCTCTTTATAGTTTGCCTGATTTTGTGTTACTGCCCGCCATACGGAAGCTTGCAGAGTCATATCTCCGCCGGCCTGTGTCAACGATGAAAACGGTTCCGGATTTTGCATCATAACAGGCGCTAAAAAAGCATTGATTTGCTCTGTATCCTGTACCAAGTCTACACCGCCAAACATACAAAAGCATACCACTCCTGCAAATGCAGCCATTAAAATCATAATACCCGGGATGATTCCCTTTGGTTTTGATTGTTTTGTCTCACCCTCATACATTTCGTTTTCCTGTTGCTGCGCAATTTGTGGATTGGCCGGATAAAATAATCTGGAGGGCTGATTATTTCTTTTCCAAAGGGGAAATCCTTCTACTTCCGGCGGGGACTCCTCTTGTTCCGGCAGTGTTTGATATTCCGCAGTTTCGTTCACTTCCTGTTCTGTTTCTATCATATTGGAGTCGTCCAATGTTACATGTATGGTGGGTACTGTATTGTCAACAGGCTCTGATGAGGGCTCCACTTTTGTTTCTTCTGCTGCATGCATTTGAAGCTGCGGCAAAAATTCGGTGGGCTGTTCATCTCGATAATCACACACAAATTGTGCCGTTTTTTTTGGTGTTTGTTCTTTGTTTTCTGAATTCATTTGTTATGATTCAACCCCTTGTTTTGTACTTTACCTAATATATAAGTACAAAACAGCCTCGGCAGAACTTTTTTATAAAAAAGAAATCTGCCAAGGCTGTTTTTTAAGGATTTGTTTTATAAATGTATATTATGAAAACCTACGTTTCACTCTAATCCAACCAACATTGGAATTCGTTCTAACACATACAGTACTTTATACACGAATTTGACCGTTGCCGTTGATGATAAACTTTACAGATGTCAGTTGTTCAATACCCATAGGACCTCTTGCATGGAGTTTTTGAGTAGAAATACCGATTTCCGCACCCAGCCCAAACATACCTCCGTCTGTAAATCTGGTGGATGCATTCACATAAACCGCTGCTGCATCTATTTGAGATGTGAATAACATTGCATTGGTATAACTTTCTGTTACAATACATTCACTATGACCTGTGGTATACGTCATGATATGGCCAATGGCTTGATGAATGTCGTCTACAACGCGAATTGCCAAAGTATAACCCAAATATTCTGTCGCCCAATCTTGTTCCGTTGCAGGTACTGCATCTGGCAATATTCTGCAAACTGTTTGGCATCCCCTAATTTCCACTTGTTTTTCTTTCAACCTTTTCTCAATGACAGGGAGAGCTTTTTCAGCGATATTTTTGTGTACCAATACTGTTTCAATGGCATTACAAACAGAAGGACGGGACGTTTTTGCATTAAAAATAATATCAGCTGCCATAGCAACATCTGCCGATTCATCTACATATACATGGCAGTTGCCGGAACCTGTTTCAATTACAGGAACCTTTGCATTCTCCACCACCGCTTTGATTAAACCTGCACCGCCTCTTGGAATCAATACGTCCAAATATTCCGTTAAACGCATCATTTCATTTGCGGATTCCCTACTGGTATTCTGCACAAGCTGAACACAATTCCCTGACAAACCGGCTTGCTCTAATGCAGCCTGCATAATGTTGGTAATACATTGATTAGAGTGGAAAGCTTCTTTTCCGCCCCGTAAAATGACCGCATTGCCTGACTTTAAACAAAGTGCCGCTGCATCGGAAGTCACATTTGGTCTGGCTTCATAAATCATGCCGATAACACCCAGAGGTACACGTACTTTTTCAATTTTAAGACCGTTGCTTTGCACCATTCCGTCCAACACGGTACCGATTGGGTCTTTCAGTGCTAAAACTTCCTCCACACCTTTTGCCATACCTTCAATACGTTCACTTGTTAATGTAAGACGATCCAGCAATGACTCAGACATCCCGTTTTGTTTGGCTGCTTCAATATCCAAAGCATTGGCCTTTATAATATTATCTTTATGTTCTCTCAAAGCTTTTGCAATTGCAGCAAGTCCCTGATTTTTTTTATCACCTGCGAAAGCAAGTTCACGTGCTGCCTCCTTTGCACGTTTTCCCATTTGTTCCAATTCGGTCATATCTATTCCTCCTTTCAGTATTTATGCACTTATAATGCGGCAAATGTAGTTCCTATTTCGACACCGTCCAGCAATTGATATAAATTTTTGGGATGCGTACCACTCATCACACAACAGGAGATACCCGCTTCATTTGCAATTTGTGCGGCGCGTATTTTGGTCACCATACCGCCTGTTCCTCTGTTTGTGCCCGCATCGCCTGCCAACGCCTTAATTTCGTCTGTAATATGAGTGACATAGGGAATATGTTTGGCATTCGGATTTTCTCTCGGGTCTGTATCGTAAAGTCCGTCAATATCAGTTAAAATAATTAATAAATCCGCTCCAACCAACTTGGCAACGACTGCAGATAATGTGTCATTATCCCCAAAATGAGGACCGTCCAGCTCGTCAATGCTGACCGTGTCATTTTCATTTACAACCGGAATGATATCCATATTCAGCAGTTCCCTGAAGGTATTTTCTACATTGCGCTTGCTGTTCTCACTGGCTGTTACATCCGCTGTAAGCAAAACCTGAGCAACCATACAATTATATTCTCCAAAAAGCTTGTCGTACATAAACATCAGTTCACATTGACCAACAGCAGCAATCGCCTGTTTTTTTTCTGTTTCCGTGGGGCGCTCTTTGATACCAAGTTTACCCATACCTACGCCAACAGCACCGGATGAAACAAGCACTACCTCAAGACCGGAATTATGCAAATCACTTAACACCTTGCAGAGTTCTTCCGTTCTTCTTAAATTCAGTTTTCCGTTTTCATAAGTTAAGGTAGAAGTACCTACCTTAACTACAATGCGCTTTGCCTGTGACACTGCGGACATTTATACCCGTCTCCTCTGTACTTATAATAAAATGGAACTGCATCAACTAAATAGTGTAGATATTATAACATAAGAGAAATTGCAAAGCAATTTCTAACTAAAAAATGTTAAAACGTTCCTGCCAACAGCCAAAACTTTAGTTTTTCTGCGGTTGCTAGGTTGTTATAGCATAAAAAAAATTGCGATGCAATTTTCAGCTGATAAATGCTAAAACGTTCTAGTCAACAATCAAAATTTTTAATTTTGTATTTGTTGCTAGGTTGTTATAACATAAAAGAAATTACATAGTAATTTCTAACTTATCAATGTAAAACGTTCTTGCTAATAAACAAAACAAACATTGAAAGAATCATCTCCCAATGTTTGTTTTGTTATTACTGCTAAATTGTTATAGTATGAAAAGTTACAAAGTAATGTTCATCGGATGAAAGTGAAAACACCCTTTTCAACTGTGTTTCTCAATTTCTGCAAAACTTCTGCATACTTTATCTGTTTTCCAACTTAGATTTTTTTGATTTTAGATGTTTCATAATTAGAATAATCGCGACTACAACCAAGATGAAAGCAACAACACCAACTGCAATATAAATATAAATGAGATAGGTGTCGTTGACAAGCTCACCTTCAGCATTTTCGGTTGCCTTGTACTTCAAGTCATACTTTCCATCGCCATTTTCGTCTACATTTAATATAGTTGCATCTGAATTGGTCGCCACAGTATCAATTACAGTTTGTTCCGTGATTTTGATATCACTGAATTTGCGTAAATCAGTATACTCTCCGGTATCATCCATAAATCTAATGGTATAATCCATATACCCGTTGCCGTTACCCTTAATTTGAATATTGTAATCTGTGCCTTCTTTTAACCGCAGTATCTTTACTCGATTATCGCTACTGCTGTCAGTTCCTTTTTCATTATCCTCAAATGTTAAAGAGCCGAAGGCAGTGCGGGTATTCAGATTTTCTTCTATAGAGCATAAGGTTTCTCCATCGTACTCTACCGTCACATCAACAGGGCACGCTATGCGGATATATATGTACTTTTGTCCATTGATTTGATCCGCAATATCTCCAAAGAAAAATATTAAATCATCTGCATCATCAACCTCAAAGTGACACCCTTCACTTGCAATTTTTTCTAACAGTGCCTGTGGTGAGGTTTTATCATGTGAATTATTAAAAAATCCTAATGTATAGATGTATATGCCTTCATTTTTAATTGTTTCAGCAAACTCAATGAGTTCATTGCCTGTTTTACCCTCATTTGGTTCACCGTCACTCATAAGTACAATTATTTTCTTTTTTGCATCACTGTTCTGTAACATGGAATATGCTTGTGATAATCCAGCTTCCATATTGGTTCCGCCACCAGAATTGAGATTCTGTATTGCATTCGTTAAATACCTTTCATTCATACAGAAATCAGCAATACACATACTGGTATTATCATAAGTAACAACACCGATGCTGGAATCTTCCTTTAAAACCGTATTGATAAACTTCTCTGACGCATTCTTGGTTTCATTCATTGGAGTCCCCCCCATACTACCTGAAACATCAAGTACCAAAGCTATGTCTCTCTCATCTGAGCCGGACATCAAAGGCCATTCCGTTTTTCCGTTATCCTTTTCAATATCATCAATTTTTGCCTGAACACAATCGGCGTAAGCCTGTGCGCCTTTATCATTGGGATGCATGGAATATGCTGATGAAACACTCCATTTTAAATCTTGATCTTTCTTACCAATATATACCTTATTCAAAAAAGCGTCATCGGAATAAGCACCGTGTCCATCAAAGGCCTCCTCAACAGACACAAAACAGATTTTCATTCCGTTCACTTTGCACGATTTCACAATGGATTCGATTTCGTCATTAAATCTACTTACAGAATCATTAATCAGAGCAGCCTCATTCTCGCTAAACAAGAATCCACTTCCGTTAGAATCCAGTAATTTGGGGTATCCGGCCACAATGATTTTAGCCTGTGCACCTGCAGCGTCTTGAATATCGCAATAAGCTTGATAAAGTCTATCTCTTATGCTTTCACCGCCGTCAATACCATAATAAAATTCTTCCCAAACGGAATTTAATTTGTCGTTTAATGCTCCGGGGTTAAGTGGATGTGGAATGGCAGCTTCAGTTATGATGTCAGCAAACTTTGCATCATTTCCGCCAATGGAAACAGTAACATATTCTGCTTTCTTATCGCCTAATTCTTTAAAAACATCAAGCTGTTTATCAATATAACGGCTGCCTTCTATCCCGTCAATATCATACTCTTTACGTTGATTGTGAGTCAAATTATCGGTTACTGCTCCGGATGTAGCAACAAAAAACCAATTATCATTACGGTTTTGAGCCATAGAACCATTCACTCCTTGCAGAGTTAATCTTCCAGGCCAACTTTTTTCAGATCTATGTGCAAGCCAATCCTGATTTTTCACTTTATCGGCTGTCGATTCATTTTGACCATAAAACGGCTCAATACCTTCTCCCGATGAATAGGAGTCACCGAGAGAAACCATGATTCTGCTTTCTTCTGTAGCAGTTTCCGCATGAACATTTACTGTGATAATAGGGAGAAAAACAGAAGATACGATGATACAACAAAGAAGTGATGTTACAATTTTTTTAACCGTCATGATTGATTAAACTCCTCGTTAGTTAGTTTTTCTATCGTTTCAGCATCAATTTTGGAAACTGTTTTTATAACGGTTTGAGATTCCTTCGGGATGTTCACATAGAATTTATTCGTTGAACTATCATAGCTTGTAATCGTATCTGTTTCTGAAAGTATTACGGGAACATTTTGTTCGTTTGAAAAATTATATGTGACCGGGGTTGCAAAAAACGAACCGTTAATTTCAGAAATCATCCATATATCCCCTGATGTGGCAGCGTAATATGCCTGATACATTGGATGTTTCGATGATGAATATCGAGAAATTTCATTCGCTCCCAAATAAGTACCATCCATAGTATACTCATACATTACTTGACTACCGTCAAAGCCTCTTTCAACAAAATGATCATAAGCTTCCGATTCAGTAGGAATATATTGTGAAGAGGTTACATCAAAAGTAGATTTTAATGTAGTATTTTCTCTGAAATATGCTTCTGCATCAAACTCAGGAACTTCATAATTGCTACTCAAGCCAACTTCTTCATTGGCAGATGTTGTTTCTGTACTGGTAGCACTTTGTGTATTCTGAGTTTCGATATCATTGGAAACGTTTGCGTTTTTTTCATGATATACCATTACAACAGCTATACCTGCACCTATACATATCAGTAATGTAATAATAACAATTATAATTACCACTATTTTTTTAGTCTTCTTTCTTCCTTCTTTGCTGCCTTTTTGTTCTCCACCGGTTTCTTTAATACTTTCATCATCCTTTGGATTTACATTTGTACTGTTGTCACCATCGGAACTTGAAATATGCTTTTTTGTTTTCTCATCACAATTAGGGCATTTCCCGGTTTCTTCATTCAGTTTCATTCCACATTTACTGCAAAACTTTGCCATGACTCACCCTCCTCATTAAAATTAAAACCTAATCTTGTTTTTGCATAGCAATCATTTTCTTTCATTTTATTCTACATACAGTGTAAAAATATAAATTCTCAGCAACTTTCACTTCACATTTTTCGTTTTTTGAACAACTGAAAAATTCTTTCCCAAATCATCAAAGAATACTATAAAAATTCCCCTATTGTTTACAACTTAATTTGTTTTTTCTTGGTTCAGTATATCATAATATACCCGAAAAAGTAAGTATTTTCGAGCCAATTCGAGCTAATAAGAAAAATCACAATATTTCCCATTGTTCTGGTTTATACATTATTCTATCAAAGTCCTGAAAATGAAAAAATTTCACGTTTCCTATTGATTTTTGTTCCCTAGCCATTATCATAAAAAACAAATTGTAATCAACATCAATGAAAACAAAGCTGTCTTAAAGCAACTCTAAGTTTTATTCAAAGTATTTGTGTGTGCTTCAGATATCGACAGAGTATGAATCATCATTTATAATATCACTATAAAATACAGGAGGAAAAAACCAATCATGAATGGATTTCAAATTTGGGACAGTCATGTTCATATATTTCCCCCTGAAATATATGAACATTGGGAAACCTATGCCGCACGTGACCCATACTTTGGTATGTTGACCAAAAAATCTGAAAATGGTACGGGTACGGAAGAAGCATGGGCAAATGCAGAAGAAGCTTTGCATTGTGCTGAGTTGGCAGGCATATACGGTTTGGTCATGCAAGGATGGTATTGGAATGATATTGCACTGATGCATCTGCACAATGATTATATGGCACAAGCAATCAAGAATCATCCGCAGCGTTTAAAAGCATTTGCTTCCATTAACCCTATGTTCGGAAAAGATGCCATTTCCGAAATAGAGCGCTGTGTCTCTCTCGGTTTTTGCGGAATTGGAGAATTAGGCCCGGGAGCAAACGGATATGATTTTCAGTCACCACAATTTCTTGATGTCCTAGAATGCGCGATACATTATCATTTGCCTGTGTGTATTCATTGCGGAGAGCCGGTCGGACATATCTATCCCGGAAAAGATACAACATCATTGGCGCCGATTCCGCAATTATTAAAAACATATCCCAACTTAAAATTAATATTGGCGCATATGGGCGGTGGTCTTCCTTTTTATGAAATGAATCCCCGCTACAAGGAATTATTTCAAAATGTACGCTATGACACTGCGGCAAATCCCTTGCTGTACGACATCAAAAGTATCAAAGCGGTTATCTCAATGGTTGGTCCGAGTCGATTGCTCTATGGCAGTGATTTTCCTTTGTTGCTGTATCCTTCTGTGAAACGGGAAATGGACTTTTCCTTATTTATTCATGATATCAAACAAAATGCAAACCTCACAGAACCAGAATGGACCCAATTTATGGGCAAAAATTTGCTGGATTTTATCATGTAATATCAAAAAGGAGAGATAACTCATGAAAAAAGTAAAAATCACGGTATTGAAAACCACATTGGACAAAGAACTTGCAAAAGAATACGGAGCAGACGGTTTGACTGCATGCCCCATGCTAAAAGAAGGAGAAGTATTTTATGCTGACTATGCAAAACCGGAAGGATTTTGCGATGAAGCATGGAAAGCAATTTATCAGTATGCCTTTGCATTGTCTCACGGAGCTGAAAAAGAATTATTTTACTATGGAGATTGGATTAGAAAACCAGGCGTTGCAATTTGCAGCTGTAACGATGGGTTAAGACCTGTTATTTTTAAACTGGAAGCAACAGAGGAAATATCTGAAATGGATTATACTCCGGTTCGTTAATATCTCATTTTTACATAAAGAAAAGAGGCATCCATGGATGCCTCTTTTCTTTATCGCGATATGACGGAACAAATTTGTTTGATTCCATTCTTTGATTTACCAGCCTCTGTTTGCGTACAGACTGTCCTGAGGAATTTCAGAAATCTCCAAACCTTTCATAGCCTCTCCCAGTCCTTCGCTTACTTCTGCCAAAATTTCAGGATTATTATAGTTTGCTGTAGCAGTTACAATTGCCTTTGCCCTTAATTCAGGGTTTGCAGATTTAAAAATACCTGAACCAACGAATACACCCTCACTGCCAAGCTGCATCATCAGAGCAGCATCGGCAGGAGGTGCAATGCCGCCTGCCGCAAAGTTTACAACCGGAAGTTTGCCGTTTTGCGCTACATATACTACCAAATCGTATGGTGCATCATTTTCTTTTGCAAATGTCATCAGTTCTTCGGAAGGCATATTTTGCAAACGGCGAATTGCCGCCATCATGGTTCTCATATGTCTGACAGCCTCTACCACATTTCCTGTACCCGCTTCGCCCTTGGTACGAATCATGCAAGCGCCTTCTCCAATTCTTCTTAATGCTTCACCAATGTTACGTGCTCCGCATACAAATGGAGTTTTAAATTCAAATTTATTTAAGTGGTACATATCATCTGCAGGTGTAAGTACTTCACTTTCATCGATATAATCAATGTGCAGTGCTTCTAAAATCTGAGCTTCCGCAATATGACCGATTCTGGCTTTTGCCATAACGGGAATGGATACCGCGCTTTGAATCTCTTTAATCATTTTCGGGTCGCTCATACGTGCCACTCCGCCTTGTTTTCTAATATCGGAAGGCACACGTTCCAGTGCCATAACAGCAACTGCTCCCGCTTTTTGTGCAATTTCTGCTTCTTTTGCATTGGTAACGTCCATAATAACTCCGCCTTTGAAAGACTCCGTTAATTTTCTGTTTTGTTCCAATTGTTGACTCATAATTACCTTACTCCTCTACTTTTATATTTGTCTTGCAAATATCATTGTATTTGAGTATGATTATAATAAAAAACTGATTCCTGTTAAATAGTCAGTTTAAGTATTTTTAATAGTATCAGATTGGAGGTTTGCAATGAACGTTCATACAAAAGGAAAAGAACCTTTATACTACCAACTCTATCTTTCTATGGTAAAAGATATCCAACAAGGTGTTTATAAGGAAAATGAAAAACTGCCATCCAAACGAGCGTTTTCAGACTATCTGGGGGTGAGTCAGAATACAATTGATGCCGCATATCAAATGTTGGTTACAGAAGGTTATATTCGTGCCCTTCCCCGCAGCGGATTTTATGTAAATCCACTGGAGGCTTCTTTAACTGTTCGGCAAGAGCCTGTAACTTCCGTTTCAATTCCTGAAACCGGTGATATTCAGAACGAATATCTGTTTCATCTTTCTACCAACTCTGTAGATGTGGAAACATTTCCGTATGCTACCTGGGCAAAACTTTCCAAAGAAATTATGTATTCTCATCCGGATTTAATCTACCCCGGCAATCAGCAAGGTGATTTTTGTCTGCGCCAAGCAATTGCCGACTACTTACATAAATATCGCTCGGTTCATTGCACGGCTTCACAAATTATTGTGGGCGCCGGTATAGAATATTTACTTATGATATTAAATGTATTGTTTGATTCTGACAGCCTTTTTGCAATGGAGAATCCCGGATATCCCAAGGTATATCAAACCATTACCAATTGCGGCAGAACAGTGGAACCCATTGACGTAACAGACACAGGAATTGATATTGCAGTCCTTGGACAAAGCAAAGCTGATATTGTATACGTAACACCTTCCCATCAATTTCCTACCGGAGTAGTGATGCCCATAGGCAAACGTTTGGAATTGCTTCGCTGGGCTGATGAAAAACCGAATCGCTTTGTCATTGAAGATGATTATGACAGTGAACTGAAGTTTACAGGAAAACCAATACCATCGTTGCAGGGAATTGACACAGCAGGAAAAGTAGCTTATATTGGCACATTTTCACGCAGCATTGCTCCCTCAGTCCGTATTGCATATTTGGTGTTACCTCCAACATTACTTCAAAAATACCAAACGCTCTGTTCCCAGTATTCCCCTACCGTATCCCGTTTTGAACAGCATACATTGTTTCAATTTATGATAGGCGGTCATTTTGAACGAAATATTAATCGCAATCGAAATACCTATCGCAAACGAAGGGATGCTTTTGTTTCTGCCTTAAAAACCTCACCTATTGCAAATCAAATCGTGATTATGGGAGCCAATGCAGGTTTGCACTTTTTGCTTCAGGTACAAAATGGAATGTCTGAAGCAGAATTGATTGCAAGCGCAAAAGCAAACGGAGTTCGCTTACAAGGTATCTCTCCCTACTATTTAGGGAATAGTACCCCTATGGCAAATACCATTCTGTTAGGATTTGCGCATCATACCCCCGAAGAGTTACACCAAGCAGCCAATTTATTGGCCTCTATATGGAAAGTCTAGTGTTTATATCTATCTTATTTCCTTTTTATAAACTTCAACATACTCTCTTTTTGCCTGCAAGTAAGATGTTTCGTGGTTAGGGGACATCGATACAAATTGAAATTTCTCATACGGCCAACATATGTTACAGTTATTGCCTATCGTAAATCAGGGATACGTTCCAATTTCGTCCCAAAGGGTGATTGGAGATAAATTTTCACCTTTTCCAATCACAAGTTGTTTCCTTTGACTTACATACATACGGTCCATCATGCCTGTACTGGTAAGACCAAAGTACCCTATTATTACAAATGAAGCAACAAAACCTATTGCACACACCATAACCACAATTGCCCTTTTTTTCATCAAGCGTGACCTCCAATCTACATTCAATATGGAATACTGTCAAAAAACCACATTCCATTATTTACCATTATCTTACAGGAAGTCATTCTATATGGCAATACAAATAAAGCATTTTTCTGTGTAATTTATAAAACTGTAATATAATGCATATATTCTCATAAAATAGCGGTTTTCTCAACAAAAAACGCGCGATAAAAAAATACAAAAATCTCTATTTTTCACAATCAGTTGCTGAAAAAAGCCGACCTGCTACAAAACAGGTCGGCTTTTTCTATTCTTCGGTTTCATTTATTTGATTTCGCCAGAAGACAATATCGTTGCTCCATAAACCGTTTTTAAATATGCAATATCCCCTTCATACTCTTCGGGAGCAAACGCACTGACACAATCGCTCGGAATATAAATTTGGTATCCCCAACAAAATGCATCCGCAGCTGTATGGCGTACACAAATATTGGTATATAGCCCAGTAATAATCAAATTTTTAATTCCCAGTGAAGTAAGCAGCAATTGTAAATCCGTTTGAAAAAAACCGCTATAACAGTGCTTTGGTACTATATAATCACCTTTTTGTGGCGCTAATTCTGAGACAACTTCTGCACCTTCTGTGCCCGCAATAGCATGGTGTCCCCATAATTTTAACTCAGGGTCGACGTCCGGAATATGATGGTCATTACAATAAAAAATAGGTACTCCTTCGCGGCGTGCGTGTGTAAGCAAAGCGCGTATCGGAGGTACAATTGCTCTTGACTGTTCACAAGACAACTTACCCTTTACAAAATCATTGAGCATATCTACAACAATCACTGCAGTTTTGCTATGAAAAAGAGACTGTTCCATCTTTCCAACCTCCTATCAATATTTTAACGCTATCATACCATATCCTATTTTAATTTCAAAGATATGATTTATACTTTCTCACTTTAAAATCAAATAAAAAAGGAATGCAGTTACTACTACATCCCTTTTTATTTATAAAACCCTATTAAGCTTTTCTTCTTTTAAAAGCTACTACCATAACACCTGCAGCTGCTGCAACAGTTACTGCCAAAATTATATAAGGAGTAGCGTCACCTGTTGTTGGGTTTCCACCCATAGTACCGTCTTGTGGTGGAGTTGTTGTTCCGTTATCAGTTGGATTTTCAGGATTTTCCGGTGTGGTTGCAACCGGTTTTACTGTAAATGTTACTTCAGTTGGGTCAACAACCAAATTCAGTAAATCATCCTCTGTAACTTCTACAGCATAAGTGTTTTCACCAACAAATTCGTAGCCTTCCGGTGCTTCAACGGTTTCAATACCTCCGCCTACGTTAAAATAAGCTTTTTCATAAGACAAATCAGGCAATAAAGTGCCGTCTTCCAAAGCAAATTGAATGTTAACGGTTGCTACGCTTTTGGCTACTACAATTTCAAGGTCTGGCACAGTTGCTTGCCATTGGCCGCCAATGTACTCCAAACTGGTTGGATAGAACCAATCTTCGCCAGGATGCGCAGGTGGGATAGCTCTATATCCGTATGGCAACAGAATATTTTCTCTGTCATATACACCAATGTCATCAAACCAAATACGTCCGCCAGCTCCGATTGGATTTCCTGCCAGGTCAACATAGGTTACACTAAAGGAAACGGTAGTTGGATCAACTGTTGGTTTTACACTAAAGCTAACAGTGTCAACATCTGCTACCAATTGTCCATCTTTTTGGGTAACATTCACTTCTTGTGTATTTGCTGCTGCATCTACCAATTGAAAGCCTTTGCCTTCATATTGAGCAGCATCAGCAGTAATTGTGTGAGTTCCCTCAGTTAAATATTGAGTTTCTGTGTAAATAAAGTCTGCACCGTATAAACCGCTGTAAACATAATTTACAGTTACTGCTACGGAAGTTGGATCCTTTTTAAAGTTTGCTGTAATGTTGTATTCCAAAACATCACCGTCTACTGCATCTTTCGGCTCAACAAAGTTTACTTTTACTTTTTCATTTGTTACCTCAAATGCTTTTTGTCCTGCTTCATCTGCATAATCTGCTCCACCGAGCGCTTGGACTGTTCCATCAGCTTTTCTTAGGGATACGCTTAGTGTCCAGCTGTCAAACAAATATCCTGTTTGTGCTTGCGCTGTTAGTTCATAATATTCTCCTGTTGTTACCATTCCCTTTTCTGCATCAGCAATATTAGAGCCTGTAAATTGTATATCACCTTTGCTCTCAGTACCATCGGTATTATTTGTTTCCAACATTAAGTGCGCTTTCTCTCCCGGTGCTGACGGAATCACTTCAGCCATAGCCGGAACTGCACAAACCACAAAAGCAAATACGCACGTTACCAGTACGGCTAAAAATCTTTTTGTTTTCATCTTTAACAATTTCCCCCTTCAAAAATTAGACTTTTTTTAGCATTGTTTTTTATATTCTTTTTACACTAAAACAATTGTAAAATCCCCTTTTATATACTAATTGTCTCCTGGTAAAAAAGGTCTACATTGTTTGCCAATGTGGTACATAAGCAAATAAACGTATATTAAAAATCAAAGTACAATGCTATAATTTATCAAAACAGAATTGTCTGTTTGACACCCCATGAATGCTATAAACCAATACCTAAATTATGTTATGTTTATCCTTTCGCAGGTTCTCGCGAAATATATTCCCACATATCCGAACTATATGGCTGTTCCATAGGAATGGTAATATTCAAATTGGTTAACTCCAATGCTTTATCCCCTTCCATACAATAATAAATATCTAAATTGGAAGGATCGCCTAAGTTAGGATCTATTGTATTATTTTGCAGTGTTTTCTGAATACTGTCTAAAATAGTTCTATCCAGTTGTTCTGCATCATACATATGAAATTCTTCTTTTTGCTGTTGAGGTGGTCCTGTAAACAATGCACATTCTTTTGAGAATGATATGGTCATTCCACCTTTCCCTGAAGTTGTAACATCAGCCAACGTTAAATTCCAACCAGTTGTATCTGCAATTGCCTGAATTAATTGGTCAGGTGTTGGTTTCTCTGAAAATGTGTAAGGATATTCCTTAAACTGACCATTTTCACCTATATACAAGGTTGCTGTTACATTCTTGCTGTCGGATGCTGTGCCAGCTCCCCCTTGAACGGATGAAACAGGTACATCCGAATTTTGAGTCTGGCTACCGCTTTCACTTTGCACATTAGAGGTATTTGAACTTGTACCGGACTCGGAAGAACTTGACTGTTGAGAGCAACCTACTCCCATTGCCAATACTAAAGCACATACCGCCGCGCATAAAAATACTTTCTTTTTCAAAAAATTTTCTCCTCTCCCTAAATAATGCTGTTAAAAATAAGTGAAGTTAAGCTTGATAATAAAAAACTTATTCACATCACTTTATAAGTAATTATACACCAAAAAACACGTAAGTTCTAGATGTTTTATATGAATTATAATAAAATTAAATGTTCTTATATTATGCAAATTAATCACACTATTTTAATATGAGTATATATTGTAAATGCTATTTCATAGCCTGTATCACATTATGATATATTTCTGTATATCGTTTTTCAGGTATTGGTAAAGTTTCTCCTGTTGCTAACATAACATAATATCTTTCCACTTTAGAAACATGGTGGCAGTTAATAAGATAACTTCTATGAATACGACAGAAAAAATCAGGAAATACGGAGGCTAAATCGCCAATAGATTTATGTATCACAATATTGTGGTTTACTGTATGTAAAACACTATATTTATCTGCTGCCTCTATATAAATTACAGCATCTAACCGAATACCATAGGCAGACCTTGGTGTTTGAATAATTACTTTATTTTTTCTGTCATTGGTTTCTTTTAAAAGTTTTTTTACATAATGGTAAGTCTGTGTACTGAGTTTGAAAGGGAATAATTCATTCTCTTTCAATTCATTCCACTCATTGGATACATGCATATGATAAAGTCGATAGATGTCGTATTCTAACCTATAACAAAAAGTAATACGCTGTTTTGAGGCACAGATTAGGTCTGCATTTTCATCTGAAAACAGCAAATATTCTCCCAATACAACAATATGGTTTTTACTGCCTGTATCCAGTATATAAAAATGAGGATTTACCATTTTAAAGGCAGGCATAATAAAACCATTTTTAAACTGAGTCTTTATTGCTTTGGCGCCAAATACCAGAAGATTTCCAGGCCCAAGCCAAACGCAATCTTCTGCTAAAACGGAAAATAGGGGCCCCGTATTTAGGTTATAATATTCTCTTATCAAATACTGTGTTACATCTGCAATATTATTCGCATCCAATTCCATCATATGCTCTAATATTCTCCTTTTGAATATTATATCAAATAACAAATTTGAAAATCTACATATTTTCGTTAATGACTGACCAATAGCGTGAATAACGTTTCTATGGCATTCAATCAAAGTTTTATAATCAAAAAAGAAAAAGCGTTCATCTAAAAAGATGAACGCTTTTGGCGTGCCTGAAGGGATTCGAACCCCTGACCTTTTGGTTCGTAGCCAAACACTCTATCCAGCTGAGCTACAGGCACAAACATGCTTATTTACATAAGCTGCCTAACTATAATATCATAATCAATATAAAAAGACAAGTCTTTTTTTAAGCATGTCATATTTTTTCTGTTTTTATAAATATTTCGCAAAATACTTAAGAGATTTTATGCAAAATGTTTTATTTCATTTTATAACAGAAAAAGTTTTATATATAAGAAATACAATAAATAAGCAAACTAACCACACCACACAAACACATAACAAGAATAGGGTTCCATTTCAGTATGCGCAGTATGAAAAAAGCTACAACAAACAATATCACACTAATCCATTGAACGTTTTGTATGTTAACTGACTGGTTTCCAAATAATACTGTTAACAACATAGATAGACCAGCAGCTGTAATTAATGCAATTACAACAGGTCTTAAACTGCTTAACACATCCCTCACGGCAACCGCACCGGAGTACTTACGATAAATAATAGCTAAAACAGATACAATAATACAAGCCGGTAAGATGCACCCAAATGTAGCTACAATTGCACCGGGAATACCTGCAATACGAATACCCACAAAAGTCGCAGAATTAATGGATATAGGGCCAGGCGTCATTTCTGCGATAGTTACAAGGTTTGTAAACTCTCCCATAGAAAGCCAACCATTGGTATCCACCACTTGATTTTGAATAATAGGAATTGCTGCATAACCACCACCGATACTGAATACTCCGACTTGCAAAAAACTGAGAAACAGTTTTAGATATATCATGACTTCCTCTCCCTATAGCGAAAGATTAATGTCTTAACAATTCCTAAAACAACAGCTGCCAAAATAATATATATCACATTTATTTGAAATATAAAATCACAAACAAAGGCTGCAATAAAAATAATAGTAGACAATATACTTTTTTCTTTTGCTGCGTTAATCCCCAAATCACATGCGACATCCAATATAACAGCAGCTACTCCTGCCTGCATTCCCTTTAAAACAACAGCTACCCATATGTTGTTTGCAAACGCTGTATAGAAAAATGAGATAACCGAAAGAATGATCATAGGAGGCAATATTGTTCCCAGAACTGCAATCAGCATACCCGCAAATCCACAAACTTTCCATCCTACCAATATTGCTGCATTTACCGCAATTGCTCCCGGAGAGGATTGGGCAAGTGCCGTAAAATCCAACATTTCTTTTTCATCAATCCACTTTAGTTGATCTACAAACTTTCTTTTCATAAACGTTACAATAACAAAGCCCCCACCAAAGGTAAATGCACTAATATATAATGTTGTCGAAAATAGGGTAAGCAATTTTTTTATATTATGTTTTGGAATCTGTTCTCTTTTCTGTTCATCTAACGGAATATTTTGTTTTGACTTCATATTTGTAGTTTTTTTATTCTTCTTGCACAATCTATTTCTCCCCTATTCAGCCAAATGTAATATAGCATTGACATGTTCCTAATCATATCTCATATAACAGCACTGTTTGTATGTTCCCTAAAAAATGGATAATATCCACCGCATAATTAATAGTCGTAAAATTTTATACCGTTATATACGCTTTCCTAATTTTCTCTTCAAACTCTGCGACAAATGAGATTCCATAATATTTATGGAATATTGTTTTGTCAAACGATTTCTGCTCTAAGACATTTTCTTTCAAATTTCCCAGGTGATACTAACTTCTTATATAAAAATTACAGTGACCGGTATAGCCAATCATGTTTAATCGATTCTGTACAAATAATCGAAAGCAACATTCTCTTTTTCATACAATTGTAGTGTTAAAAATGTTTCACTTTTTGCCTTTTATGCGTAATGCCACAAAATCTCTGTAGAAATAGTTATCTCCTGCTATTATTATACCGCTTGCAGAATCATAATAAAAATATTATAATTTTATAAAGTTATTAGATATTTAGCTATAATCTAAAGAAAGAAGTGCTATTATTGACCATACGACATTTTCGCATATTTATAGCAGTTGCAAAAACAGAAAGTATCACGAAAGCTGCACAATCACTATATGTTACCCAGCCTACCGTTAGTGTTGCCATCCGTGAAATGGAACAACATTACGGAACACACTTTTTCGATAGAATTAATCAAAGATTGCGTATTACTGAAGAAGGAAAAGCATTATTGAGCCATGCAACACATCTAATTAGCATCTATGATGATATTGAAACATCATTTCAAAATCCAGATGCATTAGGAATTCTCCGAATAGGAGCCAGTGTAAATATAGGAAGTTATTATTTGCCGGAATATATTCAACTGTTTGAGCAACAATTTCCAAATATACGCGTTCAAGTTCGCGTCACCACTACAGAAGTGATTGAAAAATTATTATTGGAAAATCAGTTGGATTTAGCAATTGTGGGAGGGATAATCCATTCTCCATTTATCAAGCTTTCTCCTGTATTTTCCGAAGCTCATATAGCAGTATGTTGTCCAACACATAGTATGGCAGGCAAGACTGTTTCTTTGAGTGAATTTGTTTCGCAACCATTGTTATTCCGAGAGCGAAACAGCGGCGCCTTTCGTGCATTTCAATCTGCTGTTTCCCAGCTGGGATATCCCATAGAACCTGCCTGGGAAAGTTCATCTCAAGAGGCTATATTAGAAGCCGCTTCTCTTAATCTTGGCGTCACAATACTACCGGAAAAACTTGCAAAAAAAGAATTCTCTAAAAATCAACTGGCTCAGATTCATATCTCCGACTTTTCTTTTCAAAACACAGTATGCCTTGCCTACCATAAAAGTAAGTTTATTTCACCTGCAATGCGACATTTTATAGATTTAGTTTTTTCAATAAAATATTAAAAAAGGGCAAAATCTCCTGACTTTCTCCGTTACCACTTGGTAAGCCAAAATTCTGTTCCTTGTCATTTCGCCCTTTCCCGATAAGGTCCTAAAAACGCACTATTTCCTCGCCTTCCAAAAATAAGCTCAGTGCAGAGCTTGATTGAAGTCTGCACTGAGCTTATTTTCTCTCCTCTGCCTCTCTATAAACTAAAAGATAGGGCCTCCAGCCTGGAAATTCAGACGGAAGCCCCGCATCTACTCGTGAAAATTCTTGTTTTCACCATTTTATGAAAAAAGCATCTATGGAAAATTACTTTGGATTTTGCTCTCTGAAAAGCCCACAAATCCACATGAATACTAAAAAACGGGCCGGTCATCTATTATGACCGGCCCGGATGGAAGGGGGGACACTTTAGATCTATGCCCATCGCGAGCGTCATAGCCCGGAAAAAGAAAAGAGTCCGAACGCGAATTGCGCTCAGACTCAGTCTGGTGGGAGAAGATGGATTCGAACCATCGAAGCATGACGCAACAGATTTACAGTCTGCCCCCTTTGGCCACTCGGGAATTCTCCCATATTGGAGCTGGTGGACGGACTTGAACCCCCGACCTGCTGATTACAAATCAGCTGCTCTACCAACTGAGCTACACCAGCGTATTTGCTACGATTGTGATTATATCACTAACCGCAGAATGTGTCAACGCCTAGACACATAGATTACCTTACGGTAATGGTCGAGGTGACAGGGTTCGAACCTGCGGCATCTTGGTCCCAAACCAAGCACTCTACCAAACTGAGCTACACCTCGATTTATGCTTCAAAAACGTTCTGCTTTTGAACTCGCCTGTTGATTATATCGCATATCAGACGTTTCGTCAACCCCCTTTTTTTAAATTTTTATAAAAAAGTTGTTTTTTTTATGTGTTCTTATATTTTACTGCTTGCAAGTAACGATTTGAAATGGTAAACTATAGGAATGCTACACTTGTTTTGTGGGGGCGAAATATTGGACAAGTTAAACAAACTAATAAAAAAGTTTATTAATAAAGAAACTATCTTATATCTTATATTTGGTGTTCTTACCACTATCCTAAATATTGCTATTTGTGGACTGCTTTATGATATTCTGCATTGGGATGTTATTATAGCAACCGTCATAGCATGGATTGCTGCAGTAATATTTGCATTTATTACTAATAAAATATTTGTATTTAATAGCAAAACTACCGACAAAAAAGTTCTACTGAAAGAGACTGTTTCTTTTTTAATTGCCCGTCTGGTCTCATTGGGATTTGACGTTTTAATTACATGGCTGATGGTAGATGTCGGCGGAATAAATGTTTGGGTTACAAAAGTTGTTTCAAATGTTGTCGTTGTCATTTTGAATTATATTTTCAGTAAATTATTTATATTTAATAATAAACAGCATACAAAACAAAAGTAAGCGTGGAGGATAATAAATATGTTGAACAGCGAAAAAACCATGGAAAAGATTGTAGCTCTTTGCAAAAACAGAGGCTATGTATATCAAGGCTCCGAAATTTACGGTGGACTATCCAACACTTGGGATTACGGACCTTTGGGTGTTGAATTCAAAAACAATGTGAAAAAAGCATGGTTAAAAAAATTCGTCCAAGAAAGTCCTTATAATGTGGGGCTTGATTCTGCTATTTTAATGAATCCGCAGGTTTGGGTTGCTTCCGGACACGTCGGCGGTTTTTCTGATCCTCTTATGGACTGCCGCGAATGTAAAACACGTCACCGTGCAGACAAATTAATTGAAGAGGTTGGCGGTGATGCAAACGCCATGACTTTTGAGCAAATGGCTGACTATATCCGCGAACATAAAGTGGCATGTCCTGATTGCGGCTCTACAAATTTTACAGATATTCGCAAATTTAATCTCATGTTCAAAACATTCCAAGGCGTAACAGAAGATGCAAAAAATGAAATTTTTCTACGCCCTGAAACAGCACAAGGTATTTTTGTGAACTTTGCTAATATTCAACGTACTACACGTCGTAAGCTTCCTTTTGGTGTAGCACAAATCGGAAAATCTTTCCGTAACGAAATTACTCCCGGTAACTTTGTTTTCCGTACCCGCGAATTTGAACAAATGGAGCTGGAATTCTTCTGCAAACCTGGCACAGACCTTGACTGGTTCTATTATTGGAAAGATTACTGCAAACAATTCATTTTGGATTTGGGTATTACAGAAGAAAACATTCGTTTGCGTGACCATAGCGCTGAAGAACTCTCATTTTACTCCACCGCTACTACCGATATTGAATTTTTATTCCCATTCGGCTGGGGTGAACTCTGGGGCATTGCAGACAGAACAAACTACGACCTCACACAGCATCAGACACATTCGGGCAAAAGCCTGGAATATTTTGATCCTGAAACAAACGAACGCTATATTCCTTATGTTATTGAGCCCTCCTTGGGCGCTGACCGTATTGCACTTGCATTTTTATGTGACGCTTATGATGAAGAAGTCATTGATGAAAAGGACACTCGCATCGTGATGAGACTTCATCCGTTTCTCGCTCCATATAAAGCAGCTATTTTACCTCTTTCCAAAAAATTAGGTGAAAAAGCGGAAGAAGTCCGCACACTGTTATCAAAGCATTTTATGGTGGAATATGATGATGCAGGCTCCATTGGTAAACGTTACCGCAGACAAGACGAAATTGGAACTCCATTCTGTATTACTTACGATTTTGACAGCTTAGAGGATCAATGCGTTACTGTCCGCGACCGCGATACCATGCAGCAAGAACGTATTGCAATTGATAATTTGGTTGATTATATCAATAAAAAATTAGAATTTTAATCTATTAAGAGGCTTTTATATAAAGCCTCTTTTCTTTTTCTATTTAGCAAAGATGGGAAAAGTTATTTACGCCGGATACAGCATGTGATAGAATAAAGACAATAAACAAAGAGGTGACTTTTATGCCAAGATTTTTCATCAGTGAATCTCCGAACCAACAAGCGATTATTACCGGAGAAGACAGCAAGCATATTACAAAATCTTTACGTATGAAGGTCGGAGAATCTTTGGTCCTTTGCAACGGTCAAGGTATGGATTATCACTGCACCATCTCCTCTATGGACGAGCATCAAGTTGTTGTATCCGTGAATAGTTCTGTCCCCACTATCAGCGAACCTTCTGTATCTGTAACATTATATCAGGGGCTTCCCAAATCTGATAAAATGGACAGTGTTGTTCAAAAGGCAGTAGAGATGGGTGTTACCCACATTGTACCTATGTTAACACAACGGTGTGTATCACGTCCTGACCAAAAATCTGCTCAAAAAAAGGTAGAACGGTGGCAGAAGATTTCCGTTGAAGCAGCGAAGCAATGCGGCAGGGGAATATTGCCTCCTGTAAGCCCTGTAACGGACTTTTCAGCCGCACTAAGACAAGCTGCTTCAGAAAGCACAATTCTCTTCTTCTACGAAGGCGGAGGGCAGTCTTTGCAGCAATGCATTGACCCTTCCTGTAAAGCATACTCTATCTTTATTGGTCCTGAAGGCGGATTTTCAGAGGAAGAAGTACAATTTGCTCTTGACTTAGGAGCAAAAAAAGCCACTTTAGGGCCACGTATTTTAAGAACAGAAACAGCACCCATTGCTGCTTTGACGGCAATTATGCTGACAACAGGCAATATGACATAAAACATCAGGAGGTGTTTTTATGATGTACCCCACCGCACTGGTAACCGGTGGTTCCCGTGGTATTGGAAAAGCAATTGTACAGCAATTATTTGAGCAAGGTTACAATGTAGCCATTAATTATTTCCGCAGCGAAGCTTGTGCTGTAGAACTTACCGCAGAGTTAAACAAACATTCTCTGGGAAATAAAGCAATTGCCATTTGCGCAGATGTATCCAATGCTTCTCAAGTAGAAATTATGTTTGAAGAAACAAAAAAGCATTTGGGCACTGTTTCATTGCTGGTAAACAATACAGGAATTTCACAGCAGAAATTATTTACAGATATTACGGAAGCAGAATGGGACACGATGTTTGCAGTAAATATAAAAAGCATGTTCCTATGTTGCCGTCAGGCATTAACGGATATGATTCACAACAAAAACGGAAAAATCATTAACATTTCTTCTATGTGGGGACAAGTAGGAGCATCCTGCGAAGTCCATTACTCCGCCTCTAAGGCTGCTGTCATTGGTTTGACAAAGGCACTTGCAAAAGAAGTGGGACCTTCTCATATCCAAGTAAACTGCGTAGCGCCGGGCGTGATAAAAACTGCTATGAACAGCCATTTGGATAAACAAACTCTGGAGCTGTTAAAAGAAGAGACTCCTTTGGGAACCATTGGAACGACGGAAGATGTTGCTCAAATGGTAGGATTTTTAGCTTCAGACCATTCTGATTTTATCACAGGTCAAGTATTTGGCATTAACGGCGGTATGGTTATTTAACGAAAATTTAAGCCACAAAAATATAGTATCTCTATTTTATAGATACCTAAATTTTTTATAAATGAAAATGGAGGACTTCTCATGATTACAATCAACGTACTATTAAAAGTGAAAGCAGAAAAAGAACAAGATTACCTGGCATTCTTGGACGATATGGTACAAAAATCTCGTCAAGATGACGGTTGTTTATTTTATGACCATTTTAGAAATGTGAAGCATCACAACGAATATATCATTGTAGAAAATTGGGCTGATGATGAAAGTGTAGAAAAACATAATCAAACAACTCATTTAAAAACATTTTTAGAGAAAATTCCTGCTTACTTGGAAGAGGAAATTGTACTAAAAATCAGCCGCAGCTAAGAAAAATTTTCAACATAGAAAAATCCCCTCTATGGTATAAACATAGAGGGGATTTGTTTTATTTCGATAAACGTTCTTTTAGAGCATTCAATTGATTTTTCAGTTCAGCAGGAAGTTTATCTCCGAATTTTTGGTAGAATTCTTCAATGCCTGCTGCTTCACCCAACCATTCTTCATTGTTAACAGTCAGGATTTTTTCTAATGTTTCTCTTTCGATATCCAAACCTTCTGTATTAATATCATCAACGTATGGTAAGTAGCCAATTGGAGTTTCTTTTGCATCTACATTATCTTCGCAGCGTTCCAAAATCCAATCCAGCACACGTAGGTTATCGCCAAAGCCCGGCCACATAAATTTGCCGTTTTCATCTTGACGGAACCAGTTCACGTTAAAGATTTTTGGAGCTTTCTCACCAAGAATCTCGCCCATTTCAATCCAGTGAGCAAAGTAATCGCCCATATGATAACCACAGAAAGGCAGCATTGCCATTGGGTCACGGCGAACCACACCAACTTGGCCGGTAGCTGCAGCCGTTGTTTCGGAAGCCATAATAGAGCCTACAAACACACCATGATTCCAATCACGAGACTGATAAACCAACGGAGTTGTTTTTTGACGGCGGCCGCCAAAAATAATTGCGGAGATAGGCACACCTGCCGGTGAACTAAATTCCTTACTGATGCAAGGACAATTTTCTGCAGGCGCCGTAAAGCGGCTGTTTGGATGTGCACCTTTCTCTTCTGCAGTGGTACCATCCCAAGGTTTTCCTGTCCAGTCCACACCATTTTTCGGCGGATTTTTGTCCAGACCTTCCCACCATACAGTATCATTATCCAAGTTCAGCGCAACATTGGTATAAATAGTTCCTTTTTGAACGGTTGCCAATGCATTTGGATTGGATTTTTGGTTGGTACCCGGCGCAACGCCAAAGAAACCGTTTTCAGGATTGATTGCCCATAATCTGCCGTCAGGACCTTTTCTCATCCAAGAAATATCATCGCCGACAGTCCAAACTTTATATCCCTTTTTACGGTAACCTTCCGGTGGAATTAACATGGCAAGATTTGTTTTTCCGCAAGCAGATGGGAATGCAGCTGTAATATACTTTACTTCACCTTTTGGATTTTCCACACCTAAAATCAGCATATGTTCTGCCATCCACTGCTCATTCTTTCCTTGGAAAGAAGCAATACGCAGTGCAAAGCATTTTTTGCCAAGCAGAACATTGCCGCCATAGCCGGAGTTTACAGAGATAATCGTATTATCCTCCGGAAAATGACATATGTAACGTTTTTCCTCATCAATATCACAACTTGCATGTAAACCACGTACCCAATCATTATTGGTATCCCCAAAATGAGCAAGCACCTCTTTGCCTACACGGGTCATGATTGCCATGTTGAGCACAACGTAAATAGAGTCTGTCACCTCAAGTCCAACCTTTGCATACGGAGAAGTAATCGGACCCATGGAATAAGGAATTACATACATCGTTTTTCCTTTGTAGCTGCCTCTTGCAATATCGTACAGCATTTTATAAGTTTCAGCAGGCTCTCTCCAATGATTGGTAGGACCGGCATCCTCTTCTTTTTTAGAACAGATAAATGTTCTTGCCTCTACACGTGCAACGTCGTTGAGGGCAGTACGATGCAAATAGCAACCCGGAAGCTTTTCTTGATTCAATTTGATTAAGTCACCATCATTGCAAGCTTTCGCGCGGAGAGCTTCCAGCTGTTCCTGTGAACCGTCAATCCAAACAACTTGATCCGGTTGTACCAGCTCTCTCATCTCGCCAACCCAATTTAACATGGTTTCATTTTTTGTCATCTCAGTCTCCTCCTGGCTGTGTGGAACCAGCCAAAATTTTCTATTCAATAATTTAAGTATAATACATCTGACTGTATTAATCAATGAGTATTTTATGAATTTTGTTTTATAATCTCATAATTTTTAGTTAAATTTGCTAAAAATTGTTATCTATCGGCATTGCTGCGCAAGCATTTAAATCCATTCCTGCAATTTTCCCTGCTAAAAATTCATAATAAGCCTGAGCACCTACCATAGCTGCGTTATCTCCACATAAATTCAAAGCCGGCATATGAATTTCCCAGCCTTTTTCCTTGCATTCTTGCTGTAATCTTCTTCTTAACAAAGAATTTGCAGAAACACCGCCTGCAATAACCAATTTTTTATAATTTGTTCCGTTCATTGCCAAAATCACATTTTTGAGCAAGCAATCTACCACAGCCTTTCGGAAAGAGGCAGATAAATCCGCAATGGGAAGTTGTTCTCCCTTTTGAGAAGCATTGTGTATCAAATTAATCACTGCCGTTTTTAATCCGGAAAAACTAAAGTCTAACGGAGAACCCTGTACTGAGGGATGCGGTAATGTATACGCATCTTCGTTACCTTGCTCTGCAATTTTATCCAAATGAACGCCGCCCGGATAAGACATTCCCATAGCTCTTGCAGCTTTATCAAACGCTTCGCCGGCCGCATCATCTCTGGTTTGCCCAATGACATGCAAATCTGTGTAATCTTTGACATCTATAATATGTGTATGTCCTCCGGAGACAACCAAGCACAAAAACGGAGGCTTTAATTCAGGAGAGGTGATATAGTTGGACGCAATGTGGGAACGCAGATGATGTACAGGGATTAGCGGTAATCCTGTAGAAAGCGCCAATCCTTTTGCAAAGTTTACGCCTACCAACAGCGCTCCAATTAATCCGGGAGCGTAGGTAACGGCAATGGCATCCAATTCTTTTAATGTGACATGAGCTTGTTCCAATGCTTGTTTTGTAACGCCAACAATTGCCTCACTATGTCGTCGGGAGGCAATTTCCGGAACGACCCCTCCATACAGCTTATGCTCTTCAATTTGAGAAGCAACCACGGAAGAAAGCACTGTTCTGCCGTTTTCTACAACAGCAGCTGCGGTTTCATCGCAAGAACTTTCAATTGCTAATAGTTTCATACCATCTCTCCCTTACTGACTCTTAAACTCTTTTGTCATAATCAAACCATCTTCCACAGGCGCTGTATAAAAATTTTTTCTGCAGCCCACTTCATGAAAACCAAGTTTTCGATAAATAGAAATGGCTTGTTGATTGGAAACGCGTACTTCCAGGGAAATAAAAACTCCATCCCTCTGTATCGCCTGCTCCATCAGCATTTGTACCAACCGGGTACCAATCCCCATACCTCTAAACTGTGGAAAAACCGCAATATTATTGATATAACATTCACCCATCACACACTGCATTCCTGCATAACCCAATACTTGTCCGTTTTGCTCTGCAACGCAAAAAACAGCGAGCTTATTGTGAAGTTCGCTGCGCAAGCCGTTTTCAGTCCATGGCTGGGAAAAGCAAAGCCGCTCCAGCTGAGCCAGAGCGGGAATATGCTTCTCCTGCATAGGTACCATTTGAATGTCGGCATTCATACTTATTTTTTCCACGCCTGTTTTGCTTGTGTAAACAATACATGATCCAAATCTGCAAAAGAGGCAATCATTTGGTCTCTTACTTTGCGGAATTCTTCCGCATCTTTTTTGTATGGGTCAGGAATTCCCTCCGGTCCGCCCAAGACGTAAACTTGGTCAGGGTCAACGCCTGCCTCTACCAGAATTTGTCTGTGTACCGGTTCCATTACAACAAAAAAGTTTCCTCTGATTAAATCTTTGCCTCTTAGTCTGTGGGCAATGTGGTTTGAAATATCAACGTTTAACTCTTTACAAGCTTCTACGGCATTGTCACTTACTTTATCACCTTCGTAAGCTGCCAATCCACCGCTTTCCACTTGTACGTAATTTGTTCCGTTATCATTCAAATGTTTATAGTAAAGTGCTGCTGCCATCGGACTGCGGCAAGTATTGCCGGTCCAAATAAAATAAA
>OHMN01000453.1_pt1 | contig 38868 bp, 36 predicted proteins | sample 1569361 | NCBI WGS metagenome assembly OHMN01 (sample SAMEA3541508, study PRJEB24748) | human gut metagenome | biome: human gut; feature: human-associated habitat; material: faeces | place: China | collected 2012
AGCTATTTGGTTATGAGCAAGTAGCGAAGCGGATTGCGAATATCCACTTGACAGTGATAACACGCGAAAGCACCATAAGAAAAAAATATATCAAAATCGTTAAAAAATTGTTGTTAAATTCTTGTCGATATGATATCCTACAAAGGTAGCGCAGAGCGAAAGTCGTTAAAATGCCATTTTGTGTGCGGATATCGTGTGCTTTTTGGGAGAAATCTACATGAGAAGAAAAACGATTTTCCATTTTTTTAAAAAACGATTGTTAAAAAAAAGACAATAAGAGCGCCCTTATCTAAGGGGAAAGGAGTAAACATGAGCAGTAAAATTACTATTATAGGTGCAGGCAGTGTAGGAGCAACCATTGCTTATACGTTATCAAATGAGGACATCGCTTCCAATATTGTTTTGATTGATATCAACAAACAAAAGGTAGAGGGTGAAGTCATGGATATTGCACAGGGAACTTGTTTCCGTGACCCGATTTCAATTGTAGCCGGAGAATATGAAGATGCAAAAGGTTCTGATATTGTAATTATCACTTCAGGTATTGCACGAAAACCTGGTCAGACAAGAATTGAATTGACTCAGACCAACGTCAATATTATGAAAAGCATTGCACCGCAGATTGTAAAAGCAGCACCGGATGCACTTTATATCATCGTAAGTAATCCGGTTGATATTATGACTTATGTCTTTACAAAGATTTCAGGACTGCCGGAAAATCAGATTATCGGTTCCGGAACAATCTTAGATACTGCCCGACTTCGCTGTGGCTTATCGGAACACTTTAAAGTATCACAGAAAAATATTCATGCTTATGTATTTGGAGAGCATGGAGATACTTCTTTCATTCCTTGGACAGGGGCTTATATTTCCGGTGTGAGCATCAATGAGTATTATGAGCTGGCAAAGAGTCTTGGAAAAGATGTAAAAGAGCTGGATAAAGAAGCAATGCTTGCTTATGTACAAAAATCCGGTGGACAGATTATTGCAAATAAAGGTGCTACTTTCTATGCGGTTTCAAAAGCAGTTTGCAAATTATGCGGAATTGTACTGGCATCTTCTGATTCTGTTGCGACAGTATCCTCTATGATGCATGGAGAGTATGGAATTGAAGATGTATGTTTAAGTACTTTGACTTTAGTTGGACCGAATGGAATTCAGGGAAAAGTACCGATGCGAATGAATCAGAAAGAAATTGAACAGTTAAAGAAGAGTGCAGATGCCTTGAAAGAGGTTATTGCACAGATTAATCTGGATTAAAATCCAGATGTAATATTTAAGAGTAAAAAAAGAAAGGACAACAGGATATGAAATACAGTTATTATCCAGGGTGTACGCTGAGAACAAAGGCAAAAGATTTGGATGCTTATGCCAGAGCTTCAGCAAAAGTGCTTGGATTTGAACTGGAAGAAATTGAAAACTGGCAGTGCTGTGGCGGGGTTTACCCGCTCGGTACAGATGAAATTGCCACAAAACTTTCTTCCGTACGTGCACTCAATGAGGCAAAAGAAAAGGGTCAGGATTTGGTAACTCTTTGTTCTGCCTGTCATCATGTGATTAAACGTGTCAATGATGATATGAAGAATGTAGAGGATATTCGGACAAGGGCAAATAACTATATGCAGTTAGAAGAACCTTATGCAGGAGAGACAACCGTGCTTCATTTTTTAGAGGTGCTTCGTGACAGAGTAGGATTTGATACATTAAAAGAAAAAGTGGTAAATCCGTTAAAAGGAAAGAAAATCGGTGCTTATTACGGATGTTTACTACTTCGCCCCGGAAAGATTATGGCGTTCGATAATCCGGAAAATCCAAGTGTAATAGAAGATTTTATTCGGGCAATCGGAGCTGAGCCGGTTATCTATCCATACCGAAACGAATGTTGTGGAGGATATATTTCCTTAAAAGAAAAAGAGATGGCAGAAAATATGTCAAAAAAAGTGACAGACAGTGCAAAAGGGTTTGGAGCAGAAATGTTAATTACAGCCTGTCCGCTTTGCCTTTATAATTTAAAGAAAAATGGAAATCAGACACTTCCGGTTTACTATTTTACAGAGCTTTTAGCAGAAGCACTTGGCGTAAAAGAAGAAGCCAAGAGGGAGGTGGCAGGAAATGAATGATAATAAAAAACAGGCAGAAAAGATAAAAGAAATCAGCGGAGCCAATCCTTTAAAATGTATGAAATGCGGAAAATGTTCTGCATCCTGTCCAGCATTTGATGAAATGGATATTAAACCGCATCAGTTTGTATCTTATGTGATTAATGAAAATATTGATGCGTTGGTTCAGTCAAAGTCGTTATGGAAATGTCTTTCCTGTTTTGCCTGTGTAGAACGCTGTCCAAGAGATGTACAGCCAGGTAGAATCATTGATGCAGCAAGACAGCTGGTAGTCAGACAAAGAGGACAGGCGTATTTGTCAGCAGATGAAATTCCGGAATTATTAGATCCGGAACTTCCACAGCAGTTATTAGTGAGTGCATTCAGAAGATATAGGAGGTAACCCTGGTGCAGAGAATAGGAGTATTTGTCTGTCATTGCGGAACAAACATAGCCGCAACGGTAGATGTCAAGAAAGTTGCAGAGATGGCTCTTATGGAGCCAGGTGTGGTTCATGCAGAAGATTATCAGTATATGTGTTCTGAAGCAGGCCAGGCCTTGATTGCAAAAGCAATCAAAGAAAAAGGACTGACAGGAATGGTTGTCTGTTCCTGTTCTCCACGTATGCATGAGGCAACGTTTAGAAAAGCAGCAGAGCGTGCTGGATTGAACCCATACATGGTGGAGATTGCAAATATTCGTGAACATTGTTCCTGGATTCATAAAGACATGGAAGAGGCAACAAAAAAAGCCGTTATTTTAATGCGTGCGGCAGTTGCAAAAGTTAATTTAAACACTCCGTTATACCCAGGAGAGAGCCGTGTAACAAAACGAGCGCTTGTGATCGGTGGAGGAATCGCAGGAATTCAGACAGCACTGGATATTGCAGATGCTGGATATGAAGTTGATATCGTAGAAAAGGAGCCAAGTATTGGTGGAAGAATGTCACAGCTTGATAAGACATTCCCGACTTTAGACTGTTCTGCTTGTATTTTAACACCAAAGATGGTGGAAGCAGCGGCACATGAAAAAATACATATTTATACCTACAGTGAGGTTGAAAAAGTATCCGGGTTTGTAGGAGATTTTACAGTAGATATTAAAAAGAAAGCCAGAAGTGTAAATATGGATAAATGTACCGGATGCGGAGTGTGTCAGGAAAAATGTCCATCGAAAAAAGCACCGAGCGAATTTAACCGTGGCTTAAATACAAGAAGTGCAATTTATACCCCGTTTGCTCAGGCAATTCCAAATGTTCCGGTCATTGACCGTGAAAACTGTATTAAGTTTAAAACCGGAAAATGTGGAGTTTGTTCAAAGGTATGTCAGGCAGGGGCAATTGATTATGACCAGAAAGATGAAATTGTAACACAAAAATACGGCGCAATTGTTGTCGCAACTGGTTTTGATGTAATTAAGCTGGATAATTACGATGAATATGCTTACAGCCAGAGTAAAGATGTCATTACATCTTTGGAATTAGAGCGTATTATGAATGCAGCAGGACCGACAAGTGGTCATTTAGAGCGTCTTTCTGATGGAAAAGCACCAAAAGAAATGGTATTCATCCAGTGCGTGGGAAGTCGTTGTGCGGATGATAGAGGAAAGAGCTATTGTTCTAAGATTTGCTGTATGTACACGGCAAAACATGCAATGCTGATTCGTGATAAGTATCCGGATGTGAATGTAACGGTCTTTTATATTGATGTGCGTACACCGGGGAAAAATTTTGATGAGTTTTATCGAAGAGCGGTAGAACAGTACGGTGTCAATTATATTAAAGGTCAGGTTGGAAAGGTTATTCCACAGCCAAATGGAAAATTATTGGTACAGGGATCAGATTTATTAGATAATAAACAAATTTTGAAAGAAGCAGATATGGTAGTGCTTGCCGCTGCGATTGAACCAAACAAAGATGTAAGAAAGATTGCAACGATGTTGACTGCAAGTATTGATACGAATAACTTCCTTACAGAGGCACATGCAAAATTGCGTCCGGTAGAGTCTCCAACCGCCGGAATCTTCCTCTCCGGGGTATGCCAGGGACCAAAAGATATTCCGGAGACGGTTGCACAGGCAGGAGCAGCTGCGGTAAAAGCAATTGGACTCTTAGCAAAAGATAAGCTGATGACAAACCCATGTACCGCAAAACCAGATGAACTTTTATGTAATGGTTGTTCTACGTGTGCAAATGTATGTCCTTATGGAGCAATCACTTATGAAGAAAAAGAAGTCAATGACCATGGTATTCGTGAAGTGCGTCGTCTTGCACAGGTGAACAGTGCACTGTGTCAGGGATGTGGAGCTTGTACAGTAGCGTGTCCATCCGGGGCAATGGACTTACAGGGATTTTCAAACAGACAGATTATAGCGGAGGTAGATGCAATATGTCGATAGAAGCAAAAGAAGAGTTTACACCGAAGATTGTAGCGTTCTGCTGTAACTGGTGTAGTTATGCAGGTGCAGATTTAGCAGGAAGCAGTCGTCTTAGCTATCCAGCAGATGTCAAAATTATTCGCGTGCCTTGTTCCTGTCGTGTCAATCCGATGTTTATTTTAAGGGCATTTGAAAAAGGTGCAGATGGTGTGATTTTATGTGGATGTCATCCAGGGGATTGTCATTACAGTACAGGAAATTATTATGCAAGAAGACGTATGACACTTCTGTTTTCCATGCTTGATTATATTGGAGTGGAAAATGGACGTACCCGTGTAGAATGGGTATCAGCAGCGGAGGGCGTGAAGTTTTCAACAACAATGAATGAGTTTGTTGAGAAGATTCATTCTCTTGGAAAAAATGTACGATTGGAGGATTTAAGATGCAGGAAATAATTGACCGTGCAAAAGAACTGCTTGCGGATAAGACCGTAGCGCGGGTACTTGGCTGGAAAGCCGGAGACTTGCCTTATAATCCGGAACCGGCTTATTTTGAAACTGTAGAATCTTTAAAGGATTTTGTTTATAACGGATTCTGTGGCGCAAATTTAAGCAAATATATGATAGAAGCTTCTAAATTAGAAGGAAAAACTATGGTCTGTTTAAAACCGTGTGATACATACAGCTTTAATCAGCTCATCAAAGAACATCGTGTAAACAGAGAAAAAGCTTATATTGTTGGCGTTGGTTGTAAAGGCAAACTGGATATTGAAAAGATTAAAAATCAGAATATCAAAGGAATTGAGGCTATTTCAGGGGCAGAGCTTACAGATGAAGCGGAAGTGTTGAAAATTCAGACCATTTATGGAGAAAAGACCTGTACTTATCAGAGTGCAATGTTAGAAAGATGCCATGTCTGTAAGGGAAAAGAACATAAAATTTATGATGAAATCATTGGAGAGTCGAAAGAAACGAAAGATGCAGAGCGTTTTGCAGAAGTAGAAAAAATCGAAGCAATGAGTCCGGAAGAGAAATTTGCCTTTTTCCAAGGGGAGTTAAGTAAATGCATCCGTTGTAATGCCTGCAGAAACGTATGTCCGGCCTGCAGTTGTCGTAAATGTGTGTTTGACAGTACAAAATTTGACAGTGCTCAAAAAGCGAATGTGGATTCTTTTGAAGAAAAGATGTTTCATATTATCCGCGCATTCCATGTGGCAGGAAGATGTACAGATTGTGGAGAATGCAGCCGTGTATGCCCACAGGGGATTCCTCTGCATTTATTCAACCGTAAATTTATTAAAGATATTGATGAATTATATGGAGAATATCAGGCAGGAGAGGATGCGGAATCAAGAGGACCTCTTACAAACTTTACATTTGAAGATGCAGAACCAAGTATTGTAACGGAAAGGGGATAATGTATGTATCAGATAGCAAAGAAAAATCTTCCGGCATTATTCCAGCGTATTGCCGAAGAACAGGAGTTATATCTTCCGGTAAAAGTCAGCAATCAGGTAAATTTTGCAGCCTGGGATAAAGATGCAGAAGTGGATTTAGACACATTAAAGACCGTGAAGTCTCCAAAAGATGCTTTTTTTCCACAGAGTGAAAATTTGTACACGGTACAAAAAGAAGGAAAGAAACTTTTCATTGAGCCAGAAGCATTAAAAGAACAGAAATTTGTTATATTTGGCATGAAAGCTTGTGATGTACAGGGAGTAAAGGTATTAGACAATGTATTCTTAAGTGAACCGGTAGATACATTTTACTCTGCAAGAAGAGAGCATGGAACTATTGTGGCAATGGCTTGTCATGAACCAGAAGAGTCTTGTTTTTGTAAGGCTTTTGGAATTGACTGTGCGAGCCCGGATGCAGATGTAGCGGTTTGGATGATAGAAGAAGAATTATACTGGAAAGCGTTGACTGAAAAAGGGGAAGCCTTAACAGACCTTGTAAAAGAATGCTTAATAGAAAGTCCTAAAGCAGAAGATGAGAAGATAGACGCAGAAAAAACAGCAATTCATAAAATTGTAGAAAAACTTCCATATTCAAATTTGTCATTAGAAGGATGGAATGGGGGAGCTTTAGAAGAAAGATTTGATTCTCCGATTTGGGAAACATTATATAAACCATGTCTGGCATGTGGAACCTGTACTTTCGTATGTCCAACATGTCAGTGTTATGATATTAAGGATTACGATACAGGTCATGGTGTCCAGCGTTATCGCTGCTGGGATTCCTGTATGTATTCGGATTTTACGATGATGGCACACGGAAACAACCGTACCAGCCAGCTGCAACGGTTCCGTCAGAGATTTATGCATAAATTAGTTTACTATCCGGCAAATAATAATGGAATGTATTCCTGCGTTGGATGTGGACGTTGTGTAGAAAAATGTCCTTCTTCTTTAAATATCGTAAAAGTAATTAAGGCATTTGAAAAACAGGGAGGTGACAAGGAATGAGCGAATGTACCTGTCATAAAAATTATACATTAGATACCTTAATTCCAAAAGTTGGCGTCATTACAGATATTCGTGAAGAAACTCCGGATGTAAAGACATTTCGCGTCAATGCGCCAGAGGGTGGAAAATTATTTGAACATATGCCGGGACAGTGTGCGATGGTTTGTGCTCCGGGGGTGAGTGAGGGTATGTTCTCCATTACTTCTTCACCGACGAATAAAGAATATCAAGAATTTAGTATTAAACGTTGCGGAATGTTGACAGAGTATCTCCATAGTCTTCAAGTAGGAGATGAAATTACAGTACGTGGACCTTATGGAAATCATTTTCCGGTGGAAACAGAATTAAAAGGAAAAAATTTATTGTTTATTGCAGGTGGTATTGGACTTGCACCGCTTCGTTCTGTTATTAATTATGTATTGGATAATCGTGAAAATTATGGAACCGTTGATATTTTATATGGTTCCCGTTCCGCAGATGATTTGGTTCAGTTAAAAGAAATTCAGGAAGTCTGGATGAAAGCAAAAGATGTCAATGTTTATCTGACAATTGACAGAGAACAAGAGGGATGGGACGGACATGTTGGTTTTGTTCCTACCTATTTAAAGGAAATCGGATTTGACACAAATAAAGTTGCATTAGTTTGTGGACCGCCAATTATGATTAAATTTGTACTTTCTGGGCTTCAGGAACTTGGATTTACAAAAGAACAGGTTTATACAACATTGGAACTTCGTATGAAATGCGGAATCGGAAAATGTGGACGCTGTAATATCGGTTCAAAATATGTCTGCAAGGATGGACCGGTATTCCGTTTTGATGAAATTGATGAATTACCGAATGAGTATTAAGAAAGGATTGGTACCCACAAATGGAAAATATGGTAAATGTATATTTTTTCGGAAAGAAATATAGTGTGCCTGCAGATTTGACAATTATGACCGCAATGGAATATGCCGGATACACATTAAAAAGAGGCTGCGGATGTCGTCATGGATTCTGTGGAGCCTGTGCAACGATTTATAGAATTAAGGGAAAAAATGAATTAAAAACCTGTCTTGCCTGTCAGACACAGGTAGAAGAGGGCATGTATGTAGCAAGTATTCCATTCTTTCCAACAGATAAAAGAACCTATGATATTCAGGAAATTAAACCAAACCAGCAGATTATGATGGAATTATATCCGGAAATTTACAGTTGTATTGGATGTAATGCCTGTACCAAAGCCTGTACGCAGGATTTAAATGTCATGCAGTACATTGCTTATGCTCAGAGAGGCGAATTAGAAAAGTGTGCAGAAGAATCCTTTGATTGTGTCGGATGTGGATGTTGTACGGTAAGATGTCCGGCCGGTATTTCTCATCCGATGGTTGGGGTTTTAGCAAGACGTTTAACCGGAAAGTATATTGCACCGGAGAGCAAGCACTTAGAGAAACGTGTAGAAGAAATTCATAAAGGTGCTTATGATGAGTTGATTGAACAGATTATGCAGAAACCAATTACCGAGATGCAGGAACTTTATAATAACAGAGAGATCGAGAAATAGGAGGAAAAGCCATGTTTACACCAGAAATGATGGAATCCGTGAAAAAGGTGGAGGCAACCAGAGAAGAACGTATGGGAATGGAACCTAGACGTATGAGTGCAGAGGAAAAAGATGCCCTTTTAAAAGCTTTTCATCCGGATTATCGAGAAGAAGCATTTGAAGAAATTAAAATTGGACCAAATAAAGGTCAGAAAGCAAATAAAGAGTTAGTACACTTATTACATTCAAATAGTCGTCTTTTAACCGATAAAGTAGATTTGAATAAAGTAGATTATGATGTGGATGTCCTTGTAATCGGAGGAGGCGGTGCCGGTGCTTCCGCAGCAATTGAAGCACATGAAGCTGGCGCTGAGGTTATGATCGTTACCAAACTGCGTATCGGGGATGCAAATACCATGATGGCAGAAGGGGGAATTCAGGCAGCAGATAAAGAAAATGATTCACCGGTACAGCACTATTTAGATGCATTTGGAGGCGGACATTTTGCTGCAAGACCGGAACTGTTAAGACGTCTTGTTATGGAAGCTCCGGATGCAATTCACTGGTTGAATGATTTAGGAGTAATGTTCGATAAAGATGCCGAAGGAAATATGGTGACAACCCATGGTGGTGGAACATCCAGAAAGAGAATGCATGCCTGCAAGGATTATTCCGGTGCAGAAATCATGAGAACGCTTCGTGACGAAGTATTAAATCGTCAGATTCCTGTTGTTGAATTTACTTCAGCGGTTGAGTTGATTAAAGATGAAAAAGGACAGATTGCAGGAGCTGTTCTTTTAAATATGGAAACAGGTGATTATCTGGTTGCAAAAGCAAAAACAGTTGTGATTGCAACTGGAGGAGCAGGTCGTCTGCATTATCAGAATTTCCCAACTTCAAACCATTATGGAGCAACTGCAGATGGTTTGATTTTAGGCTATCGTGCAGGAGCACCACTTCTTTATCAGGATACGATTCAGTATCATCCGACAGGAGTTGCCTATCCGGCTCAGATTTATGGAGCACTGGTGACAGAAAAAGTACGTTCTCTGGGAGCAATGCTTGTAAATGTAGATGGAGAAGCGTTTATGCATCCACTGGAAACCCGTGATGTATCTGCTGCTTCTATTATTCGTGAATGTACAGAACGTAAAAAAGGTGTAACGACTCCTCTTGGAAGCGGTGTATGGCTGGATACTCCAATGATTGAAAAACTTGGAGGAGAAGGAACCATTGAAAAACGAATTCCGGCAATGCTTCGTATGTACTTAAATTATGGCATTGATATGAGAAAACTGCCAATTCTGGTTTATCCGACCCTGCATTATCAAAATGGCGGACTTGAAATTGGCGGAGATGGATTTACAAAGGTAATTGACAATCTTTTAGTTGCGGGAGAAGCAGTTGGGGGAATCCATGGAAGAAACCGCCTGATGGGAAATTCCTTGCTTGATATCATTGTATTTGGAAGAAATGCAGGAAAAGCAGCTGCTGCAAAATCAAAAACCGTAGAGCTTGGAACCATGACTTTAGAACATGTGGAAAAATATGCAGAAGAATTGAAAGAAGCAGGCATTACATCAGAGGATGTATCTCCATTATTGCTTCCACATTATGCACGTCATGAGAGATAAGAAGAAAACAGAGTAGGAGTGGTAAAATGCGAGAAATCAATGTAAGCCAGATTACCGACGTAATCGAAAAACTTTGTATTGAGGCAAATGAACATCTTCCGGAAGACGTAAAGTGTGCAATTAAAAATTGTCGTGCCTGTGAAGATGGAGAGATTGCAAAAGGTGTTTTAGATAATATTATTGAAAATTTCGAAATTGCAGATAATGAATGTGTACCAATTTGTCAGGATACCGGTATGGCATGTGTTTTTTTAGAGATTGGTCAGGATGTACATATAGTAGGCGGAGACTTGAGTGATGCGGTAAATGAGGGAGTTCGCCGAGGTTATGACAAAGGTTATTTGAGAAAGTCGGTTGTTAAAGACCCTGTTCGTCGTGGAAATACAGGAGACAATACTCCTGCTATGATTTATACAGAAATTGTTCCGGGAGAACAGATTAAAATTACAGTAGGTCCAAAGGGATTTGGAAGTGAAAATATGAGTGCTATCCGTATGTTTAAACCGTCTCACGGACTCCAGGGAATTAAGGATTTTATTATTGAGACAGTAGAGACAGCCGGTCCAAATCCATGTCCGCCTATGGTCGTTGGAGTTGGAATTGGAGGAACTTTTGATAAAGCAGCTTTATTAGCAAAAAAAGCATTAATGCGCCCATTGGATTCTTCTAATCCAGACCCGTTTTATGCAGAGCTTGAAGATGAGATGCTTGAAAAAATCAATGAACTGGGAATTGGACCGCAGGGGTTTGGTGGAAAGACAACAGCAATTGGCTTGAACATTGAGACAATGCCGACTCATATTGCAGGTATGCCGTGTGCAATTAATATTAACTGTCATGTAACGCGTCATAAAACGGAGGTAATTTAAGATGGAAAGAAAAATTACACTGCCTCTTACAGAGGAACTGGCTAAAACACTTCACAGCGGAGACCGTGTGCTTGTGACAGGAACAATTTATACATCAAGAGATGCGGGACATAAGAGAATGTGTGAGGCGCTGGCAAAAGGAGAGAAAATTCCATTTGACCCGAAAGATGCAACGATTTATTATGTAGGACCGACACCGGCTAAACCGGGACAGGTAATTGGTTCAGCCGGACCAACCACCAGTGGTCGAATGGATGCCTACGCACCAACTATGATGTCTGTCGGCGCAAGAGGAATGATTGGAAAAGGTGCACGTCTTCCAGAAGTAATTGATGCGATGAAAAAATATCATGGTGTTTATTTTGGAGCAATCGGAGGTGCAGGCGCACTTCTTGCAAAATGTATTAAAAAAGCAGAATTAATTGCATATGAAGATTTAGGAGCAGAGGCACTTAGAAAATTGTATGTAGAAGATATGCCGCTTGTCGTAATCATTGACAGCGAGGGGAACAATCTTTACGAAGAGGGCAGAGCTGCATATTTAAAACAGAAAAAAGAAACAAAATAAAAAAAGAAAAAGAATAAAGAAGAAGGAATGGAGAATTTCTTGCGATGGATATAAAATTACTTACCGATCTATTAGAAACACTTATGATACTTTGTTTTGGGTTGTTCTGACCGATTTCAATTCGCAAATCCTGGACATTAAGACTAGCAAAAGGAAAAAGTCTGTTTTTTGAATGTTTTATCTGGATTGGTTATGTATTTGGAATTGCCAGAAAAATTATTCAGGTGAATGTGGGAGAAGAAACCAGCTGGTTGTTTTATTTGGTCTGGTTTTTCTATGTATTAAATATGATTGAAATCACAATCGATATGATTCTATATTTTCGCAACGTGAAGCTAGATAAGGAAAGAGACGCAAATAAATAAAAAAGAAATCCGCAGGTACTTTTTGGTGCCTGCGGATTTTCGTTTAGAAGTCATTGCAGATATCTTTTAAAATCTGAATAAATGCTTTTAAAACAGAAGAATTAAAAGAAGATTTATAATACAGTCCAAAGGAAATGACACTTTCATTTTCAAGAGGAATATAAGCTAAATCCTGCTGACACATAAAAGGAAGGTCAGGTAACAGGGCAAGTCCAATCCCGGCTTTTGCAAATGCCAGTGTACACTCTAAGTTTTCTCCAAAATAAATCTGAGAAGGAGAACGAGAAGCAAGGAGCTGTCCTTGAATATGGGCGATTGCTTCTGCGCAGCGGTCTGGTTCGCATAAAACAAGGGGTTCTTCATTTAAACCCTCTAGGGTAAGGCATTTTCTGTTAGCGAGGGGATGTTCTTTTGACAGGGCACAGGTAATTCCGCACTGGGCAAGTTCAACATAAGTGACAGAAGCAAGGTTGATTTTTTCATCTCGAAATCCTATCATGACATCAATCGCTTCTTCTTCGACCATATTTCTGAGGGCAGGAAAGGGAATCATGCGCAAATCAGGATGTAACGTCGGAAACGTTTGATAAAGCTGTTTTAAAACCGGAGAAATTAAGTTTAATTCGGATGGGTTATGACATCCGATAGAAAAAGTCTGGATGTAATCCTGGTGATGTTCGGATAAACGTTTTTTGGCAAAGTGTGTTGCTTTTAAAATATTTTTGGCATAACCCAGAAAAGTTCTACCATCTGGAGTCAGTTCTACAATACGGGTGGTTCTTCGGACTAGTTTTGCTTGCAATTCATTTTCAAGAGAATTGATTTGATGGGTAATTGCCGGTTGGGTTACGTGAAGCTGTTCCGCTGCTCTTGCAAAACTTAAGTTATCAGCGACTGCGAGAAAACATTCGAGCTGCATAGTATTCATAATAATAAAAATCCTTTCTGAAATATTAATAAAATTTTTTAATTAATAATAACAAAAATTAAATTTACTTTCTAGAGAAAATATGTAAAAATATAAAGGCTTATAAAATAAATTCGTGTGTTAGGAGGTAAAAAAATGCTGAAAACTTTATTGGCACAGGTGAAACAGTATAAAAAATCATCGCTGTTGACACCTTTGTTTGCAGCACTTGAAGTAGTAATGGAAGTATTAATTCCTTTTATTACTGCGATGATTATTGACCAGGGAATCGAAGCTGGTAATATGAAAAAAGTCGGACTATATGGAAGCATTATGCTGGTATTTGCCATGTTTAGTTTGTTGTTTGGTGTGCTTGCAGGAAAATATGCGGCAAATGCATCTTCGGGGCTGGCTTGTAATTTGAGGGACGCTATGTATGAAAATATACAGACATTTTCTTTCTCTAATATTGATAAATATAGTACAGCCGGTCTGGTTACTCGTATGACCACAGATGTCACAAATGTACAAAATGCTTACCAGATGATATTGAGAATTGCCGTAAGAGCACCATTCACACTTATTTGCAGTATGATTATGTGCTTTGTGATTAATGCAAAACTGAGTCTGATTTTTGTGATTGCAATTATCGTACTTGGGGCATTTATTGTTGTAGTGGTAAAGACAACGATGAAAATCTTTGATATGGTATTTAAAAAATATGATGCGTTAAATGCCAGTGTACAGGAAAATGTTTCTGCCATCCGTGTAGTAAAAGCGTTTGTAAGAGAAGACTATGAAAATAAAAAATTTATCACAGCGGCCGAAAACGTCTATAAACTGTTTCTAAAAGCAGAAGGAATTTTAGCTTTTAATGGTCCGGTAATGATGCTGGTTGTTTATTTTTGTATCATCTGTTTATCCTGGTTTGGAGCAAAATTCATTGTAGTTGGAAATATGACAACAGGGGAACTGACTTCTATGTTTAGTTACATCATGTCAATTTTAATGTCCCTTATGATGTTATCCATGATTTTTGTTATGACAACACTTAGTATTGCAAGTGGAAAACGAATTGCAGAAGTATTAAATGATAAAGCGGATTTGGTTAATCCCAAAAATCCAATCATGGAAGTGAAAAATGGAAGTATTGATTTTAATCATGTGGAATTTACTTATAATGATGAAGCAGAAAAAGATACGTTAATTGACATTGATTTACATATTCATTCCGGAGAAACGGTTGGTATTATTGGAGGAACGGGATGTGGAAAATCAAGTCTGGTAAATTTAATCAGCCGTCTTTATGATGTAAATGCAGGTTCTGTATGTGTCGGTGGAAAAGATGTACGCGAATATGATTTGGAAGTATTAAGAAATCAGGTATCAGTTGTATTACAAAAAAATGTGCTGTTTTCCGGTACGATTTTAGAAAATCTGCGTTGGGGAAATGAAACTGCGACAAAAGAAGAATGTATTGAAGCATGTAAAAATGCATGTGCAGATGAATTTATTGAGCGTTTTCCAAATAAATATGAGACGTATATTGAACAGGGTGGAAGTAATGTATCCGGTGGTCAGAAACAGAGACTTTGTATTGCAAGAGCATTATTAAAGAAACCGAAGATTTTGATTTTAGATGATTCTACCAGTGCCGTTGATACTGCAACAGATGCGAAAATTCGTTCCGTCTTTGCAAAGAAAATTCCAGATACGACAAAAATTATTATTGCGCAGAGAATTTCAAGTGTGCAGGATGCAGACCGTATTTTAGTATTGGATGACGGAAAGATTAATGGATTTGATACACATGAAAATCTGTTAAAAACCAATGAGATTTATCAGGAAATTTATAATACGCAGGTAAAAGGTGGAGGAGATTTTGACCAGACAGGAGGTGCAAAATAATGGCAGGACAGGCAAGAGTAATGAGAGGCGGTCCAGGAGTGGCAGGTGGACCATTTGGAAAAAACGGTGCGCCGAATCCGACAAAAACATTAAAAAGAACGCTTGGATATATGCTGAAAAATTATAAGTTTCAGTTTCTTCTGGTCGTGATATGTATTATGATTACTGCATTTGCAACCTTAGAGGGAAGTTTATTTATGCAGTCTTTGATTGATGATTATATTGTACCGATGACAAAAGCAGAAACACCAGATTTTGTTCCTCTGATGCAGGCGCTTACCAAACTGGCTGGAATTTTTGCTGTTGGAGTTATTTCTTCTTTGGCATATAATAAAATCATGGTATATATTAGTCAGGGAACGATGAGAAATCTTCGTGTTGAATTGTTTACACACATGGAATCATTACCGATTAAATACTTTGATACCCATGCACATGGAGATATCATGTCTGTTTATACCAATGACGTAGATACCTTAAGACAGCTTATGGGACAAAGTATTCCGCAGGTATTAAACTCGGCGGTTACGATTGTAATGACTTTTATCAGTATGATTGTACTCGATATCCCGCTTACGATTCTGACTCTCTTAATGGTAGGTGTGATGACAGTTGTATCGAAAAAACTGGCGGAAAAATCCGGAAAATACTTTGGGGAACAGCAGATGAACCTTGGTAAGGTAAATGGCTACATCGAGGAAATGATGGATGGACAGAAAGTCGTAAAAGTATTCTGCCATGAAGAAAAAGCAATCGAAGAGTTTCAAAAATTAAATGAAGAACTCAGAAAGAGCGCAGATAACGCGAATACCTTTGCCAATATTATGATGCCGATTAATAATAATCTTGGTATTATCAGTTATGTCTTATGTTCTGCATTTGGTGCAATTCTGGCAATCAGTGGAATTTGCGGACTCAGCCTTGGTACTCTGGTTTCTTTTTTAACATTGAATAAAAGCTTTACCCAGCCAGTCACTCAAATCAGTCAGCAGATGAACAGTATTGTTATGGCAATGGCTGGTGCAGACCGTATCTTTCACTTATTAGATGCCGAGCCGGAAGTGGATGATGGATATGTAGAGCTTGTCAATGCAAAAGAACATGAGGACGGAACATTAGAAGAGACAAAAGAAAGAACGGGCGTCTGGGCATGGAAACATCCACATCAGGCAGACGGAACGGTAACATATACCAAACTCGAAGGTGATGTTACCTTTAATGATGTCGATTTTGGATATAATGAAGAAAAGATTGTACTTCATAATGTGAAATTATTTGCAACGCCTGGACAGAAAATTGCGTTTGTAGGAAGTACCGGAGCCGGAAAAACGACAATTACAAATCTGATTAACCGTTTTTATGATATTCAGGATGGTAAAATTCGCTATGATAACATTAACATCAATAAAATCAAAAAAGCAGATTTAAGACGTTCTCTTGGTATTGTGCTTCAGGATACTCACTTGTTTACCGGAACCGTTATGGATAATATCCGTTATGGTCGTCTGGATGCAACAGATGAAGAGTGTATTGCGGCAGCAAAACTGGCGAATGCAGACAGCTTTGTGCGTAGATTACCAGAAGGATATCAGACAGAGTTAAGTGGAGATGGCGGAAACTTAAGTCAGGGACAGCGTCAGCTTTTAGCGATTGCAAGAGCAGCAGTTGCAGACCCGCCGGTATTAATCTTAGATGAAGCAACCTCTTCAATTGATACCAGAACAGAGACATTGGTGCAGCAGGGGATGGACCGTCTGATGAAAGGAAGAACAACTTTTGTTATTGCACACCGTCTTTCTACGGTACGGAACTCAGATTGCATTATGGTACTAGAGCAGGGACGAATTATTGAGAGAGGTACACATGAACAGCTGATGGAAGAAAAAGGAAAATACTATCAGCTTTATACCGGAAATTTTGCAGAAGAGACAGCATAAAAAGTAAATGAGAAGAAGTTACTTGAACTTTTTAGTCCGGCTTGTTAAGATAAGCCAGAAAGAAGGTTTTTGTGGCTTCTTTTTTAAATTATAAATAACGTGGAGAAAGTTGGAATCAAAATGAATCAAAATGAAATCTGGATGATACAGGGTACAGACTATAAAGAAAATACCAAGCATTTGTTAGAAGCGGCAGATTTAGAAACAGAAATCAAGAAAAAAAATGGAGAAAATAAAAATTGTAAAATCGGAATTAAGCCCAATCTTGTCGCACCGAGTGAGGCCTCTTATGGTGGAACAACACATCCTGAGGTGGTAGAGGGAATTATTGAATATCTTCAGGAGAGAGGATATCAAAATTTAGTGATTTTAGAGGGTTCTTGGGTTGGTGATAAAACAGAAGAATCTTTTGAGGTATGCGGATATCAGAAACTTTCTGAAAAATATCAGGTACCGCTTGCAGATATGCAGAAAGACAGCAGTTCTCTTTGCGATTGTAAAGGAATGGAACTTCTGATTTGTGATACAGCTTTAAAATTAGATTTTCTGATTAATGTACCAGTCTTAAAAGGACACTGTCAGACGAAGCTGACCTGTGCGCTTAAGAATTTAAAGGGGTTAATTCCAAATAAGGAAAAACGTCATTTTCACACAATGGGTCTGCATGAGCCGATTGCACACTTGAATGCGTATCTTCAGCAGGATTTTATTGTAGTCGATAATATCTGCGGAGATTTGGATTTTGAAGATGGCGGAAATCCGGTTGTGATGAATCGAATTTTGGCGGTAACAGATCCTGTTTTATGTGACGCTTATGTGTGTCGTTTTTTGAATTATGAGATAAAAGAAGTGCCATATATTTTAATGGCAGAAAAACTTGGAGTTGGCAGTGCGGATATTGAACATGCAGTGATAAAAAGTTGTGGAACTCAAACACCAACAGATGCGGCGATTTTAGAAGTAAGAAAGAGAAAAATTGTAGAACTTTTAGATGCGGTAGAAGAGGTAGAATCCTGCAGTGCCTGCTATGGATATCTGATGCCGGCATTAGACCATTTAAAAGAAGAGGGACTTCTTAAAAAGTTAGATACAAAAATTGCAATCGGACAGGGATTCCGAGGAAAAAGCGGAACGCTTGGAATCGGAAACTGTACCGCAAAATTTGCATGTCACTTAAAAGGATGTCCCCCTACAGAAACAGAGATTTATGAATTTTTAAAAACCTATCTCACAGATATTTGAGTTAAACTTACCGTTCAAAATCAGAAATAAATTTGCATCCTGTATGCGCTTTGATACTTTCTAAAAGAATTTCCTCTGTTCTTTGCGCCTCAGCTTTTGTAAGCTGGGGTGCATCTTTTAATGCATATTCAAAACCAAGATTCTCATATTTCACACATCCCATCCTATGATAAGGAAGTACTTCTATGGCCTTTACATTATGAAGGGTTGAAAGAAATTCTCCCAGTTTTATTAAAAAATTTTTTTTATAAGTGATTTCAGGAACAACCACATGACGGATCCAGACAGGAATCTGCTTCTCATCGAGATATCTGGCAAAATCAAGTATGTTAGTGTTAGAATGTGAAGTTAGTTTTTTATGCTCATCAGGATTGATATGTTTGATATCCAATAGAATCAAATCCGTAACAGAAAGCAGTTGGTCAAATTGTGCCAGTTTTTTAGGATTTTCTCGGTTAAATAAAATTCCTGAAGTGTCAAGGCAGGTATGAATTCCCGTTTCTTTGGCTTTTGTGAAAAGTTCAATTAAAAATTCTATCTGCATCAGAGGCTCACCGCCAGTAGCGGTGATACCTCCAGATGTATAAAAGGTCTGATTTCTTTTAATGGCGTTTAAAATTTCATCGCTTTCCATTAAAGTTCCAGCTTCTGTACTCCAGGTATCTGGATTGTGGCAGTAGAGGCAGCGCATCGGGCAGCCCTGAAAAAATACAACATAACGAATCCCTGGTCCATCTACTGTACCAAAACTTTCTAGTGAGTGAATCCGACCTTTCATAGTGTTTAATCTCCTTTTTTATCAAAATTACATGCGTTCGTGGAACGTTCTGGAAATTACTTCATCCTGCTGTTCTTTTGTTAATTTAATAAAGTTTACAGCATATCCAGATACACGGATGGTAAGCTGTGGATAATTTTCCGGATGTTTCTGGGCATCCAAAAGAGTATCACGGTTAAATACATTAACATTTAAGTGATGTCCGCCCTTTGTCATATAACCATCTAACATTCCAACTAAGTTTGTAGTATCATTTCCATGTTTGCCAAGTGCGTCCGGCACAATAGAGAAGGTGTTGGAAATTCCATCTTGCGCATCCATAAATGGAATTTTGGCAACAGAGGCAAGAGAAGCAATTGCTCCGTGAGTATCACGTCCATGCATTGGGTTTGCACCGGGAGCAAAGGCTTCTCCGGCTTTTCTTCCATCTGGAGTTGCTCCTGTATTTTTACCATAAGAAACGTTGGAAGTAATGGTAAGAATAGAAGTTGTCGGAACTCCGCCACGGTAAGTGTGATTTCCGCGGATATACTGCATAAAGGTGTGAAGTACTTCTTCTGCGAGTGCATCAACACGGTCATCATCATTTCCGTATTTCGGGAAATCTCCTTCAACTTCAAAGTCTACAGTAATCCCCTGTTCATCGCGGATTGGTTTTACCTTTGCATATTTAATTGCTGATAAAGAATCCGCTACAACGGAAAATCCTGCGATACCAGTTGCAAACCAGCGTCTTATTTTTTTATCGTGCAGAGCCATCTGAAGACGCTCATAGCTGTATTTGTCATGCATGTAGTGAATGATGTTTAATGCATTAACGTAAACACCTGCAAGCCATTTCATCATATCCTTGTATTTATCCATTACTTCATCGAAATCTAAATATTCAGAAGTGATTGGGCGGTATTTTGGTCCAACCTGTTTTTTGGAAATTTCGTCAACACCGCCATTGATTGCGTAAAGCAGGCATTTTGCAAGATTTGCACGAGCACCGAAGAACTGCATTTCTTTTCCGATTTTCATGGAAGAAACACAGCAGGCAATTCCGTAATCATCTCCATGAACAACACGCATAATGTCATCATTTTCATACTGGATGGCAGAATGTTTGATGGAAATATCAGCACAGAATTTTTTAAAGTTTTCTGGAAGCTGAACAGACCATAAAACAGTCAGATTCGGTTCTGGTGCAGCACCTAAATTATTTAAAGTGTTTAAATAACGGAAGGACATTTTGGTTACCAGTGGACGACCATCAATTCCGACGCCACCAATAGATTCAGTTACCCAGGTCGGGTCACCGGCAAATAACTGATTGTATTCCGGAGTACGGGCAAAGCATACCAGACGCAGTTTCATAATAAACTGGTCAATGATTTCCTGAATTTCTTTTTCTGTAAATGTACCTTCTTTTAAGTCACGTTCTGCATAAATATCAAGGAAGGTAGAGGTACGTCCAAGACTCATTGCAGCTCCATTTTGTTCTTTTACGGCAGCAAGATAAGCAAAGTATAATGCCTGTGTTGCTTCAAGTAGGTTCGTTGCCGGAGCAGAAATATCACAGCCATAGATTTTAGCCAGTTCTTTTAACATCTGTAAAGCACGAATCTGCTCGGAAAGTTCTTCTCGTTCACGGATAACATCAGAATACATAATAGTACGGGTGCTTGCTTTTTGTTCTTCTTTTTCTTCGATTAAACGGTCTACTCCATAAAGAGCAGCTCTTCGATAGTCACCGATAATGCGTCCACGTCCATAAGCATCAGGAAGTCCTGTAATAATATGATTGGAACGGCAGGCACGCATTTCCGGGGTGTAGGCATCAAATACGCCTGCATTGTGAGTTTTTCTATGCGTGGTAAAGTATTCAACGACTTCAGGGTCAACATGATAACCATTGTCTTCGCACGCTTTAATTGCCATACGGATTCCACCATAAGGTTGGAGAGAACGTTTTAACGGGACATCAGTCTGTAAACCGACAATTTTCTCTTTGGCTTTGTCGATATATCCAGCCTTATGAGAAGTAATGGTAGAAATGGTTTTCGTATCCATATCGAGAACACCGCCATTTTCTCGTTCTTGTTTATATAAGTCAAGTACTTCATTCCATAAATCGGTAGTATCTTCGGTTGGTCCTTCTAAGAAATCGGAAGTTCCGTCGTAAGGGATATAGTTTGTCTGAATAAAATTGCGGACATTAATTTCTTTTTCCCATGCTCCGCCATTAAAAGTTCTCCATTCTTGTCTCATCATAGTAAATAAGTACCTCCTGTTCTTTTTGAGTCTGGTAGTAAAAAGTCTAAAATTGGTAAGATATGGTAAAATTGTATATTGTATACAAAATGAAACCATTCTATATCAAGATTCGAATTTATAAAGAATAAAAATGGAATCTTGTAATGAAAGAAACAATCAAAAATGATTGATTTCTTTTTTGAAATGTAAAATGGTCTATCGTAAAAAGAGAAATTTTTACCATAGTATTCCATAAAAGAAGAGAAATATAACTTACGAGTTTATTTGTAGCACAAGATAAAAATAAAGTCAACGACATAAATTCAGGTTTTGAAAAAAATACAAAACGTTTGGTTTTGCAGTTTTTTGGAATCTATGATAGAATGGGGTCAAAATGAGGAAAAATAAAGAGATAGAATAAAGAGATAGAAAGGTGTAACAAAAGTGACGATAGAAGAAAAAAGAGAAAAAGTAAAACAGGCATTGCTGCTTTATGGAGTGACAGACCGTGCCTGGGTAGGAGATAAGACATTTGAAGAGCAGATAGAAGATTCCCTGAAAGGTGGAGTGACCTGTATTCAGCTTCGAGAAAAGTCCTTAAAGGAAGATGAATTTTTAGAAGAAGCAAAGGTAATCAGAAAATTAACTAAAGAATATCAGATACCGCTGATTATTAATGATAATGTAGAGATTGCACTTGCATCTGATGCAGATGGAGTTCATGTCGGACAAAAAGATGCAAGAGCTATGGAGGTAAGAAAAAGATTAGGGGCTGATAAAATCATTGGCGTATCTGCACGAACCGTAGAACAGGCAAAAGAAGCAGAACAAATGGGAGCAGATTACTTAGGGGTTGGAGCAGTCTTTGGAACAACAACCAAAGGAGATGCAAATAAGATTTCGATGGAGGTATTAAAAGAAATCTGTGAGAGTGTTTCAATTCCGGTTGTTGCTATTGGTGGTGTATGTGAAGAGAATATTCTGCAGTTAAAGGGTAGTGGTGTTGCAGGAGTGGCGGTTGTGTCGGGAATTTATGCAAAGCCGAATATTAAAGAAAGCAGTAAAAAACTGGCAGAACTTGCAAAAGAAATTACAAAATAAGAGAAAATAGGAGAAAGTAAAATGGAATTATGGGATATCTATAATGAAAAAAAAGAAAAAATGGGAAGAACAATGAAGCGTAACGACTGGAATATGAAACCGGATGAATTTCATCTTACCGTACTTGGAGTGCTTCAAAGACCGGATGGGAAATTTTTAATTACAAAGCGTCGTATGGATAAGGAATGGGCAGCAGGCTGGTGGGAGGTGCCAGGTGGCGGAGTCCGTGCCGGAGAAGAATCAAAAGAAGCTGCCATGCGTGAAGTAAAAGAAGAAACAGGAATCGATGTTTCAAATGCCGGAGGCGGTTATGTATTTACCTATCAGCGAATTAATCCGGAAGAAAAAAATAATTATTTTGTAGATATTTATAAGTTTGTGCTGGAGTTTGATGAAAAAGATGTAAAAGTACAGGACGAAGAAGTGGCGGGATTTGAAATTGCGACAGTAGAACAAATCAAGGCTTATGCAAAACAGGGAATTTTCCTGCATTATGACAGCATCAGACAGGTGTTTGAAGACTAGAGGGGGAAGGAAAATGGCAGAGTACCAGTTAAAAAATCAGGAATTAACATTAAAGATTTCTTCTAAGGGAGCAGAGATGAAATCTTTAAAAGATAATAAAACGAATCAAGAGTATTTATGGCATGGAGATTCTGCATATTGGGGAAGAACTTCACCGGTTTTATTTCCGATTGTAGGAAATTACAGAGAAAAAGAGTCTGTATTTGAAGGGAAAACTTATTCTATGTCCCAACATGGATTTGCAAGGGATATGGAATTTACTTTAGAAAGCCAAAAAGAAGAAATCTGGTTTGAGTTAAAAGAAAATGAAGAGACTTTGAAAAAAATATCCGTTTGCATTTCGTCTGCATTTAGGGTATCGTCTGGATGGGCGAAGTGTAGAGGTGCTTTGGAAAGTAGAAAATCCAAATGAGAAGAAGATGTATTTTTCAATTGGAGGACATCCTGCATTTAACTGTCCATTAAAAGCAGAAGAGAAACAAAGTGATTATCAGTTGAGCTTTGATACAGATAAAACTCTTGTATGCAGTATCTTAGGAGAGACCGGACTGCTTACTGCCAGAAAAAAAGAATTTGAATTAACCAATCATAAAATGAGAATAGTAGAAGATTTATTTGATGAAGATGCGTTAATTATCGAAGGAAATCAGGCAAAGAGAGTAGGGCTTGTGAATCCTCAGGGAGAGACTTATCTGGAAGTAGAATTTGATGCTCCATTATTTGGAATCTGGTCACCGGCAAAGAAGAGTGCGCCATTTGTATGCATTGAACCTTGGTATGGCAGAAGTGATAAAGAAGATTTTTCTAAGAAATTAGAAGAAAGAGAATGGGGAAATGAACTCAAAGCAGGAGAAATATTTGAAAAGAGCTATCAGATTCGTGTAAAATAAGAAATAGGGGAAAAGAGTCGGCTGTGAAAAAATAAATTCGGTCGGTTCTTTTTTGTTATCGCAATGTTATAGTATGAAATATATCTATAACATCAAAAACCAACACCACACACAAAAAATAAAAATTTTAAATCTATCTGTTTAAAAACACAAGAAAAATTAATGGCTTTGATAAAATTTTCGATATTGTTCTGTAGAACGAAATTGAAAAGATAGCTTGAAGAGAGTATAATTACATAAAAAATAAATATGGAGATTTTTAGTGAAAATGAAACGGAAAATAAAAATCGAAAGAGTAAGTACTTGGAGTATTATAATCACAATTATTGTCGCCACTTTGTTTGGATTTATTTCCTTTCAAAGTGAAAAAGAATAAGGCGCTTTACTATATAAAAGAGTATGGAAAAAGTGGCTGTGGATTTTATTAAAATTAAATAAATATCAAAAAGACCTTCTACAATTTTTTCAGAACGTAGAAGGTCTTTTTTAATAGATATTTATAATCTGCCTCATTACTTGATTGGGTCAAAAAAATTTAAAATCCCAGTTTTTCTCCGCAAAGTACCACTTTAATACGATCTGGCATGCGAGAAAATCTTGTAATTAAAGTTTGACAACAAATACAGTCCGGGCTTAAACAATCTGCACAGACACCGGTCTTAGAACAAGGTGTATTTGCTTTTACACGAAGTGCATTTGGAGGACAGGCATGTGTGTGAATACGATCAATCGCCTCATCAACATTTGCACATAATTTGTCCATGCTGATTAAGAAAATAACGTGTGCCGGTCCATGCGCAATGCAGGCAACACGGTTGCTCGCACCATCAATATTGACTAAAATTCCATCTTTTGTAAAAGCGTTGGAACTGGTTAAAAAATAATCCGCACAGACTATCTGACCATACAGTGCACGGGATTCTTCTGGTGTTTTGGCTTTTTTTCGGTCAATAAATTCATAATCTCCCTGACGAATGGCTTCACATACACCGGCTTCTTCCATAGATTCTGTACCACCCCAAGTGACAGAAGAACCATTTGGAATCATGGAAAGGATTTTTTCTTTGGCTTCCTCTTTGGTTGCGCAATAAAACGCTTCCATGTTTCGTTTCTTAAATTGTTTTACTAAGGTTTCACCGCTTAATACGTAGCTATCTGTTATGTAAGACATAAAAATCACTCTCTTTCTTTTTCATTTTTTACTTATTATAGCATAAAACCAAAAGACCTGCTGCCATAAAATGCTCTGACAACAAGTCTTTTTATTTATATGATTCTATATGAAATTAGCTCTTTCAATCTTTTAATATAGCTGTTCCAGTTCCTGTTTTGTTTTTTGTTAGTTTACGATGCCTGTCGGTATTTTTTATCGATATCTTTCATGACAAACAGATAAGAAACTCCGGTAAAGACCGCCGCAGTTACCCATGCAGCAGGGTCACAGAAGCAGGAAAGCGGATAACTTGCCACAGACATTGCAATTATTGCAACCAGCAGACGTGCCAGCAGTTCTGAAACGCCTCCCATCATAGGCAAGAAACCGTAGCCACAGCCTTGCATGGTATTTCTGAAAATAAAAATTGTGCTTAACGGGATATAGAAAATGGCGCACATATAAGCATAAGTTTTTGCCCAAGGCAACATTGCTGTAATATCGACATCCCCGGTAAAGAAAAGTCCCAAGCAAGGTTTTAAAAGAGAACAAATCAAAATAGCAGCGACGATGGAATAAACCGTTGAAGCAAGAAGGGCAGATTTTACTCCTTTTTTAATTCGTAAAATATCACCCTTTCCAAAGTTCTGACCACTATAAGCTGCCATAGTCTGTCCCATTGCCATCATCCCTTGTGTAACCAAGGTCTGCAGTTTTCCTGCTGCCGCAAAGGAAGCAACAGCATCTGAACCAAAAAGGTTAATTGCGGACTGCATAATCATCGTACCTGATGCAGTAATTGCAAACTGAAGTGCCATTGGAATCCCGACAGATAACTGATGGCGGGTATCCGCCAAATAAAACTTCCAGTGCTCCTTTTGTGGAGTTAAATCCGGCATATAACGGTAAATATAAAGAAAACACAAAACAGCCGAAATTCCCTGAGAAAGAATCGTAGCGTAACCAGCACCAGCAACTCCCATTCTAAATTTAATAATCAAAATCAAGTCTAAAATTACATTTAAAACAGCAGAAAAAACCAGAAATACTAATGGAATCTGACTGTTTCCTACCGCACGCAGATAAGAGGAGAGCAGGTTATAAAAAATCGTAGTAATCAGTCCACCACTGATAATCATGATATACGTATAAGCATCCTGAAAAATATTTGCTGGAGTATTCATTTTTGTTAAAATCCAGTGCATCGACAATACGCTGAAAGTTGTCAATAAAAATGTACTGATAAGTGAAAGTAAAATTCCATTTGCGACACTTCGCTTTACGCCATTCGTATCCTTCGCACCAAAACGTTGGGAAGTCAAAACAGTAAAACCAGCAGTAATTCCCTGTGCAAGTCCGACAATCAAGAACATAATTGTTCCGGTTGAACCTACCGCTGCAAGTGCATTGGCTCCGACGTAACGCCCAACGATAATTGTATCTGCCATATTATAAAGCTGTTGGAAAATATTTCCGATAATCAGCGGAAGTGTAAATTTCAAAATAACAAGTAAAGGACTGCCTTTTGTCATATCCCTTTCCATAATAATCAGAATCCCCCTTTGATTCAAAAAATAGTTTTATGTTTTTATTCTTTTGTAAACGAAAATTATTTTACCACACTCCAGAAAAGACAACAATATAAATTTATGGCGAAATGATAGAAAATAATCTGGAAAACAAGTAAAAAATCTGTTATTATATACAAAGATGTTAAGGGGTAAAACTTTTTACTCCAACAAATAAAAAGACAGAGGTGTGTACTATGAGCTGGTATAACGAGGCAATTTTTTATCACATTTATCCATTGGGATTAACGGGTGCTCCAAAAGAAAATGATTATGGAACTCCTGTTTCCCGTCTGAACACTTTAATTCCCTGGATTTCCCATATAAAAGAAATAGGATGTACTGCATTATATATTGGTCCGTTGTTTGAAAGTGTTGGACATGGATATGAAACAACGGACTATAAAAAACTGGATTCTCGTCTTGGAACCAATGAAGATTTAAAAGATTTTGTAGAAGTATGCCATGAAAATCAAATAAAAGTTATTTTTGATGGTGTCTTTAATCATACAGGACGTGATTTTTTTGCGTTTAAAGATATTCAGCAGAATCGAGAACATTCCAGATACTTAAATTGGTATTGCAATGTGAATTTTGGTGGAAACAATGAATACAATGATGGATTTTCTTATGAAAACTGGGGCGGTTACAATCTGCTTGTAAAATTAAATCAGCGAAATCCGGAAGTTCAGAATTATATCTGCGATGTCATTCGATTCTGGGTATCTGAATTTGATGTGGATGGAATCCGTCTGGATGCAGCAGATGTGCTTGATTTTGATTTCATGCACGCTCTGCGCCGTACCGCAGAAGAAGTGAAAGAAGACTTCTGGCTTATGGGTGAAGTCATTCATGGGGATTACAGCCGATGGGTAAATGGGGATACCCTGCACAGTGTTACAAACTATGCACTGCATAAGGCACTTTACAGTGGACATAACGACCATAATTATTTTGAAATTGCGCATACCGTAAAATACCTGCTGAATATGGGAAAACTTGATCTATATAATTTTGTAGATAATCATGATGTAGAACGTATTTATACCAAGCTTTCTAATAAGGCACATATGGCACCGGTGCATATTCTTCTTTATACATTACCAGGCATACCGAGCATCTACTACGGCTCTGAATTTGCTATAGAAGGAAAGAAAGAAAAATTCTCAGATGACAGCCTGCGTCCGGCGTTAAAGTTAGAAGACTATAAAAACGCAGTCAAAGAAAATCCTTGCACTGCCTTAATTACCGCACTTGGAAAAGTAAGACAGCAGACTCCTGCATTAAGTTATGGTGGATATGCAGAACTGCAGTTGACAAACCGCCAATTTGCTTTTGCAAGAGAATTAGATGGTACAAAAGTAATTGTAACCGTGAATAATGATGACAATGATGCACAGATGACTCTTTCTGCCGGAAATACAGCTCAGTATATTGGCGCATTAAGCGGTAAGAAAGTTTCTGTTGAAAATGGTCAAATCCATGTTACAGTTCCTGCAAATGGAGGAGAAATCTGGATTCCGACAGATATGGCTAAAGAACTTCTGGAAGTAGAACCGCCTAAAGAAGCTAAAAAAGAAAGCAAACAAGAAACAGAGAAAGAAGTTGTAATAGAAGAAGTAAATAAGGAAACAGAGGTAATTGAGAAACCAGTTGACCATGTTACAGATATAGCTGAAAAAGCTTCCGAAACAGAAGATGTAAAAGAATCTGTAGAAGAATCAATTCCTGCTGCCTCATTGACTTTAGAAAATTCAGATACTTCCGAATCTGAAACGAAAGCGGAACAGGCAGAAGCTGTTGATAGTATGGCTGTAATTGCAAATAAAACACCAGAAGAAATGACAGTAGAAGAGTTACAGACGGCGATTCTTGGAAAAATGGCAAACAATGGTCCTGTTACAGAAGATATGAAGAGAACTGTAGCTGAGAATATCTGGCATGATTCTTTAGTAAACTGGTTAAAGAGTTTTCGTTAATTAAATGAATTGTGATAAACAAACATTGTAAGCAACGGTGTACAAGAGGCTACAAGCGGTATAAAGAAACAAGTGGTTTGATTTGATAGAGTGGAAAGAGCGTCAGATTTTCCACTCTATCTTTACATAGTCGCTGGTTGCGCTGATTGAAGAAATCAGGCCGTCAGCGGCTTTTCGTTTGTCCTCAAAGCTGATATTCTCCCAATCGTCCAGATACCCGGACAGCAATTCAATCTGTTGGGAGGATAGCGTTTCAACGGACGAGTCGGCTATCGCCTTGGACAGCGTTTTGCGGCGGTTGTCCAAATCCTCGATTTTCTTGTTGGCGTAGGCCAGCAAGGTGGCGTTGGCCCCGGTCAGCGTATCAAGCGGTTTTTTAATCTCGGCCTCTACCTGTGCAAGCTCCACCTGATAGGCGGTAATCTTCGCGTTTGCCTTTTCCTCGCCGCCCCGCAGTAGCTTGAACTCCCGGAACTTTTCTCCCATAGCGGTAAAAATGAACTGCTCAAACTCCGTCTTGCGGAGAGTATCGCACCCCGGACAGCCCTTGTGGTCGGCCCGCTTGGAACATTGGAACAACGGAGGTATTCATAGCCAGAGGGATTGTGGGTCGTTTTGAGTGCGTACCCGCATTTCCCGCACTTGATTTTCCCGGCCAGCCAAGTATTACGGGCCTTGCGGCCATTCTGGAAGGTGGTGTTTGTCATCAACTTCTTGCGGCACCTCAGCCAAACATCAGGTTAGAGAAGCAAGCAGAATATTCAATACCGTCCTCGGCATCCAGCGAGTAGTGTGCCTTATTGCGATAGATACGACGGCGGTTAGCCTTAATGTACCTCTGACCCGCCAGCAGTTCTTCCGCAACTTCTTCCGTGACTTCGACCATAACATCTTCCATATACCACGGGTAAAATTCCCGCAAATTGATTTCCTTCATTGTGTACCTCCGTTTCGGTGTTGGATGTTGACGAGTAGCCGAAACAGAGGCGGCGGTGAGCGGCACCGGGGCTGGACTTCGGGCCAAGTTGGCCCGAGGCTCCATATAGACGCAAAAACGCCCGGACAGCATGAAGCCGCTCGGGCGCACGAAAATGTATTGTCAGAATAGTACTGATATATTGTACCTTCGTGGTTAGAATATCCCGGAGGGGTGCTACGCTTTTTTTAGCTGGTGAAGTTCATGGGCGTTGCGAAAAAGCAAAAAGGACACGGCGATACCCTCCTATGGGCCGCCATGTCCCCGCAAGTCGTCATTGGTTTGTGTAAACGCAAAGAAACGGCGGCTCTGAAAATTGAGCCGTCGCTTCATGGGCGCATGGAAATGTGTCTGCTGTACGACGGCTTTTTTCTTTTGCCGTCGTCCGGCAGAATGGCTTAGTTATTATTTCTGAACGGAGTCTGCTTCTTCTTGTGTGAGTTGACCATTTTTAACTGCGTCAGAAATGGCCTTGTCTAATTCCTCAGCTGTGGAGTAATCCCCAATGTGTACTGTTTTTCCGTTATCTTTTGTTACATCAACACTATAAGAGGAAACTACATCTTCAGTAGGTGGAATCATGGAGTAGGTATCGCCGTCACCGTTGTCTTTGGAATACAATACTCCCTTTTTGATATTTTCCAGAGTTTCTTTATAGCTGTCCATCATAGCATCTACGCTTTCCTGCGTAAATTCATGGAATACGCCTTGTCCGTCATACCAACCGTCTCCGGTTCCAATCAAAGATTCCATCTCTTTTTTCTGTTCGTTCATCCACGCCTCGTATTCATCGGCTGTCCACCACTGCACATCCGGTGCCGCATTGTTCTTCTCATAATCTGCCTCGGCAACCCAATTTTTACCGTCAACGCTGATTTGTCCACCGTCTGTATCCTGATAGAGAATATCTGCGCTGGATGTGTTTCCCGTTTCGGATGTTGAAACCTTTGGTGTGTCCGAAGCCAATGCACTTACATAAGTAACCCCTGCAATGCTTAAACAGATTGCACCGCACAAGCCTATTGCCAAAATTTTTTTGTTCTTCATAGATAAGACCTCGCTTTCTAAAAATTATAGCTGCCCTCTTGAGGACAGCTATAATATAACAAAGCAACTTAGATATAGTTTGCATGGATTATGGATTTTAGATGGAGTTGTCTACCGGCTGCTTACAAGGCAATTCAAACCAAAACAGTACACCATTGTTTATATTTGAAATGCCGTAATTTGCTCGGTGCATTTCCATGACTTTACGAACAATATAAAGCCCTAATCCGGTTCCGCCTGTATTGCGGTTACGAGATGTATCTGCCCGATAGAAGGCTTCAAACAAATGTGGAATAGCATCGTCAGGCACACGGACACCTGTGTTTTCAATTTCACCACAAATCGTACCATGCGTTTCGGACAAAGATATACGAATCAATTCACCACTTGGAGAATAGCGAATTGCGTTTACCAATATATTTTGAATTGCCCGTTCCATCTGTGCTTGTTCCACTTCACAATAAAGGCGGGTAGGAATATTTGCTTCAAGGTGCTGGTTCTTTTCTTCCAATAAATCTGCTACTGCGGCAACCTGTACCCGAAGTATTTCCGCAAAATCAACGGTTTTATATTCAGTTTTTTGAGTTTCCTCCGCTTTGGAAACATACAGCAGTTCTTTTACCAACTTCTCCATCCTATCAACAACGGCAAGCGAACGCTCCATGTACTCTATGTGATTTTCATAGCCGCTGACTCCGTTCAGCATCCCCGCCAAATGTCCTTTCAAAATGGTTAGTGGTGTTTTCAGTTCATGGGATGCTGCCGAGAAAAAGTCTACCCGCTGTCTTTCTAACGCCTGTTCCTTTTCAATATCTGTTTTGAGCTGTTGATTGGCAATTTGAAGGTCATTCAATGCAGTGGATAGCGAAGCAGACAATGAATTTAGATTTTGCGCCAAACAACCTAATTCATCTTCTCGTCCTATGCTACATTGACCGGAAAAATCCAGTTCCGCCATTTGCTTTGAAATCTTGCTCAGTCGCACAATAGGTCGAGTGATGTACCGTGTATAGAGCCATGCACAAAGGAGAGAAAGCAGAAAGACCATTAGGATGACATACGGAAGTATAGACAACAATACCTTTGTTGCCTGCTGTACAACGAACAAATCCGTTTGAACTGCCAATGTATAAGCAGTACCGTTTTTCAATGTGAACGGGTAAAAATTTGTCGTAGTTGCCCCAGACGGTTGCATATCTATGAACGATTCATCTTCATCGAATGTAACTGTGTAATCTGCCGAAGTATTAGAAGTTTCCATTGATGCCTCGTCTGGATATATTATACGGCCGTTACTATCCTCAATCCAAAAAGCGGCATTTGTTTCCTTTGAAAAATTAGATATATCATTTTCACAATCATATATATTGTCAAAGGCTGTCATTTGCTCAACAAGGTGCATAGCGGCTTTCTCCGTAGCCGCATTTATCAGATTGGAATATGTCGTAGGTAACAGCTTTGAGATGAAGAGATATGTTCCGCTACAAGCTGCACCCAGTAGAAGAAGTGTAATTATAAAAATCTTGACGGATAACCGTTGTTTAATGTGCTTGGTCAATTCTGTATCCCACCCCTCTGATTGTTTTTATATAGTCAGCATTTAACTTTTTGCGAATGTTCTTTATGTGACTGTCAACGATCCGATCCTCGACCTCCAAATCGTCCGCCCACAATCGGTCAAGCAGCATTTGTCGGGTAAAGACCTTTCCTTGATTTTCAAGCATAAGCCTAAGAAGCGCAAACTCTTTGTTGGTCAAAACGACCTCGTTTCCGTTTTGATATACATGAAATCCGTCAATATCCATGCTCAACTCTTTATAAGTAAGCAGGGATTGATTTTGATTTTCCGCCGTTCTACGGCGAAGAATAGCCGCAATCTTGCACAGCAGGATTTTAGGCGAAAAGGGTTTTGGAATGTAATCGTCAATCTGCTGTTCAAAACCCCGCAACTGGTTTTCTTCATCCGAAAGCGCAGTAAGCATAATAATAGGGACTTGTGACCGCTTGCGAATGACCTCACATACACCATAGCCGTCGATTTTAGGGAGCATGATGTCTAACAGCACAAGGTCGATGGTATCATCAAACATTGCAATCCCCGCCACGCCGTCAGAAGCAACAACGACTTCATATCCCGCATAAATCAGATGGTTTTTTAATATATCCTGAATGTCAATATCATCTTCGACAATTAAAATCTTCTGCATTGTTCCACCTCCAATTTTTCAAGTATAGCAGAGAAATATGTATCTATTATGGAGTCTCGAATTTTATCCGCATTTATTTTACCGCCATTCTTTCAATCTATCAATGTTGTCATCGAGTATGCAGATAAAATAAAATATTACTAAGGTCACAGAAGCTATTTTCACAAGCCCGGCCCTGTTGCGTCAGTTACGATTTTTGCTTTTTCATCGGCCATTCGCAGTTCCTCCTTCTTATTTGTTTGATGGCATGAAAAAAGGGCCTGACCTCTTACAGTCAAGCCCCGCTTGTAGGGATACCTCCTTCCTCTGCCTATGAAAAAACCGCCCTGTGTCTCACTAGGGCGGTTTTTTCAGTAGGTTGGCAGTCCATATTTGGTTGTTTTATTGTGTATCCCTTTGTCCACCGACGCAAATTAAAAACGAATAATAATTAATAAGAAGCAAAAAGAACCTCCTTGAATAAGGAGGTTCTTTTTTGACTTTCTATCTATTTATTTTTTCTTATTTTCTTCCTATTCCTGTTCATGAGCATGAAATGGTTTTACATCTTCTACAGCTTTTGCTTTTTAGGTTACATAATATATTATTATGGAAACTATTATTTATTGATTGAGAATTTTATTGAGTTTATCAACTTTTATTTTAATTGGAATATAAATAAACAGCCATATTGTTACAAAAATAATTGTAAACAGGAATATCTAAGAATAAGAAATCCATCCGTTCAAAATATAAATATATAAATCCCAAAATAATCAAGATACAATACACTGCATTGAATCAGACCTGTAAACCCTTTTGGAATACTTTCAATCTGATAAATAACCGTAATTCCTGCTACAATAAAACCTATTATGCAAAAGCAGCAGACTTTGGAATTGCTCGTATTGCAGAGAATTATCCGACAGCAGTTATTAATGGAGAAAAAACACTTCATAACCTGTTGTCGGATGGTTTGCTAGGGATGGAAGATACAGACGAACGTATTTCATCTAATCACAAATATTTATTTGGAACAGATAAAAACTCTTCAACATACTCTTCCAAAGCCAAAAGCAGTTTTTCAAGTGGAAATACCTTAAGTTCTCTTACAGCTTCCGGTGAAACAGCTAGAAAGCCATGAAGTTGTAAGAGAACCTCCTGCACATCTTTATAACAAATTTCTGAAATTCCTGGATTTACAACTTCTGGATTTAAATCAAGTGGAATTTTATATTGATTGACCAGATAAGTATTCATCCTTGTATAATCTCCGTAATAGTATTCTTCAGTGAGATACTTGGAAAATGGGATAGAAGTTTGCGATTTTTGAATATAAACTGTCGCAACCTCATCTCGAATATCTGTAATCTGTCCATTTTTGTCATAAAATTCTACGACCTGAGGAATGAAATCTTTGAAAAATTTTCGGTCAATATAAAGATGAAAATAGTATCCAAGCACACTGGGATTTGCAAGCAGAGAACTATATTTTTGCAGAAAACGTGTTAAATCCGGAAATACCATCATTTTTTCATAATAAGCTGAGTTACGGAAGTGAGAGGCATCTTTTGGTTTTGTTGTATCTGGAAGAAGATTTCCGATCAAAAAATCATTTACCGAAGAAATTTCGTATGGAAAATCAGGATGATGTGGAAGTCTTTTTAACAGTATTTGAGCTGCAGTTAAATGTAAGATAAAACCAGGCATAAAAAATCCTTTCGTATCGTCTTTAAGTTAGATATAACAATAATTTTACTACTCTGAATTATAACATAAGGAAAAATAACTGTCTATTCCAACAGGATAGTAGACAAATTAAAAGAAGTCCGTTATAATATGTAGTTAGTTAAGACTAACCGCATATTATAATCTATAAAAAGAAAAGAGGATTTTTCATTATGAACGAACACGTGTTTTATGGAATCTTGATTCCTTTTTTGGGAACTTCTTTAGGCGCAGCCTGTGTCTTTTTTATGAAGAAAACTTTAAAAGAACAGGTTCAGCGTGCTTTAACTGGATTTGCAGCAGGAGTAATGGTGGCTGCTTCTATCTGGAGTTTGTTAATTCCTGCTATTGAACAGTCTGATTCAATGGGGAGATGGGCTTTTTTACCTGCTGCTATTGGCTTTTGGATAGGCACGTTATTCCTATTATTGTTAGATCATATTATTCCGCATCTGCATCAAAACAGTGAAACAGCAGAAGGTCCTGCAAGCCGTCTGCAAAAAACAACCATGATGATTCTTGCAGTTACTCTCCATAATATTCCAGAGGGAATGGCAGTTGGCGTGGTTTACGCAGGATATCTGTTGGGGCATTCTGAAATTACAGTTGCCGGAGCAATGGCATTGTCTCTTGGAATTGCAATTCAAAATTTTCCAGAAGGTGCAATTATTTCTTTACCGCTTCGTGCAGAGGGCATGAAAAGATCAAAAGCATTTGTCGGTGGTGTACTTTCCGGAATTGTTGAACCAATCGGAGCAGTTTTTACGATTTTAATGGCAAATCAAATTGTTCCGGCACTTCCTTATCTTTTAAGTTTTGCAGCAGGTGCAATGCTTTATGTTGTAGTAGAAGAGTTGATTCCAGAAATGTCAGAGGGAAAACACTCTAATATCGGTACTTTGTTTTTTGCTGTTGGTTTTAGTGTCATGATGATTCTGGATGTAGCGCTTGGGTAAGTAATATTGCTGAAACATTCTTTGACATTCTCTCGTGTTATTTTGCTATTGAAAAATAAAAAAGAAAGGCAAAAATGTCTGTTTGAACTTATGTTCGATATATGGATATTTCCGCCTTTCTTTTCTTTTTAAGAATTGTGTGAATCTGGTTTTTCTCGTAAGATAACCGCTTTTGAAGCAGCACGACGCCTGTCATCGCTCAAGCGCGCATAATGCTTTTTGGTAGTATTTACATCTGAGTGACCTAATACATCCGCCACCAGGTAAATATCGCCTGTTTCGCGGTATAACGCAGTTCCATAGGTGCTTCTTAATTTATGCGGAGTGATTGTTTTTACCGAAATAGCAGAAGAGTACTTTTTGACCATTTTTTCAATCGCATCGACGCTGATTCTCTTTCTCTGACCGGATAAAAACAGGGCATTTTCATGACCTGAAAGTGGTGTTATCTTGTTTCTGGAAAGTTCCAGGTAGTCTTTTAACGCAGCTTCCACTTCAAGTCCGAAATAGACAACCATTTCATTTCCGCCTTTTCTTAACACGCGAATTCCATTGTTTTTAAAGTCTACATCAGAAATATTAAGTCCAACGCACTCGGAAACACGGATGCCTGTACCGAGCAGCAGGGTAACAATTGCAATATCACGATACTTTTGCTTATTATAGTGATAAAGTTGTACACCTGTTAATCCATTTCCATAATTCTCCATATAATCGAGTAATGCTGCAATTTCATCAGGATCAAGCTGAATAATGGCTTTTTCCTTTAAACGTGGCATATCAATCAAGCGTACTGGATTCTCAGATAATAGCTGACGTTTACAGAGATATTCGTAAAAACTACGCAGGCAGGAGAGCTTTCGTGCAATTCCGACACGCGAATTCGTTTCTGTGCGTCCATCTGGTGTCTGATAAACCTTTAAATAATCTTCAAATTCTTCAAAATCAACTGGCTGAAGTGCCGATAAATCAGAAAGTGAAATTTCAGAAATTTGTTTTTCTTTTAAGTTCGGATTACTTTCTTGAAGAAACCGAAAGAAAACTCGTAAATCATACGCATAAGATAAACGGGTTTTATCAGATGTCGTCGGTTCTTTTGCACGAAAATAATCCTTTGCGTAGGGTGGAAGTTCCGATAAAAATTCTCGAAGTTTCATTGTATTTTGAATTTTTTCCTGTTCTCGATAAGTGATTTGTTTTGCCATAAAAAGCCTCCTAAAAGTAACTGTTTGAGAGTAGTTTAACATATCAAAAGTTAAAAATCCAGACTTTAGCGGTTAAATCTGTATTTGTCCGCTAAACTTTTCTCGCTTATCCAGTACTACTCTGCGTGTTCTAATCGACAAATTACCCCTGGACAAATAATACAAGTGTTGTATTTAAAAGCAGGCAGTTTTTCATTGAAGATTTTCAATGTAACACATTCCCTGTAAACTTTCGCTGATACTATTGATTAGAGTTAATTTTTTAGCGTTCCACCCAAGATACTCTCCGGAAATAGAGGAATCATATACGGTTACATTTTCCGTGTTCCAAAAGGCATCTTTTGAAATCATTTTGGCATGATGAATTTCTACATTTTTCGCACCATCAAACGAATAATTGCCTGCCAGCTCAAAGTCCTCAATCTGCATATTTTGACAATTCATGGCAAAATAGCCTCCTTTTGCCCGAACCTCTTTTAGAACAATGTCGTTGCAATTCCAGAGGGTTTCCTGCACACTTGCCAATGTAACGTGGTAAAGTGCCAGTCTGCTACATCTTCTAAAGGTGCAGTCCTCAGCCTTAATATGATTACTGTAGCATAACGGATATTTCCACTGGAACATACTGTTTTTGAGTTCAATATTGTCACATTCTTTTAAAGGAGACTCTCCCTCTCCGAAAATGGTATCCTCAATGAAAATTACTCAATCAAATCAATCTGTAAAGTTACCTATTTTATTTCCCATAATCTCCATAACTTCTTTGGTGTTTTGCTTATCCTTATGAGCATAGATGGCAGTCGTTTGAATGTTAGCGTGTCCTAATAAATTAGCCACAAGATATATATCTCCTGTTTCCTGATAAATATGAGTACCAAATGTATGTCTTAATTTATGAGGGGTTATATGTTTGTTTAGATTAGAAGTATTTTTCTTAAGCATATAACCCACCGTATTTTCTGATATACGATTATATCGTCCCTTATGTTGAGTAATAAATAATGCATCTATTTTTTCATCTGTCTTTTTTAACAGTTCTTCTCTGTCTTTTACCCAACGATGTATATATTGCATTAAATTGTCAGGTAAATATATTTGCATTTCTTTATTACCCTTTTGAATAATATATAAAATTTGATTTTCAAAATCAATATTCTGTATATTAATTTCAACGAGACTCCCAACACGAATACCAGTAAAAAGAGATATCGCTATTAAGCACAAATCTCTATTTTTCCATTTTTTCTGGTAAATCGTATTTTTATATTTTCGATTCTCTATATTACCAGTTCCGTTCTCTATATTTTCTAGGACTTTTTCTATTTCATCATACTCCAAGTATATAATTTGTTTATTGCCTTTGTGTATAGGGGGACGCTTTATTCCATCCATAGGATTTTTAGATACTAACCCCTGCTCAATACAATATGCGAAGAAGTTTCTTATTGCTGTAATCTGAACAGCAATAATGTCATTAGATATAGGTTTTCCATTAACTAAATCCTTACGTCTACGTGTAAAATATGCATTTAAAAAATCATTATCTATTTCTGATATTTTGATTTTTCCAGTTGTATTACCAGTAAACTTAGCATACGCTTTAAGCATACACTGAATTTGATATATATATGTTTGCTTTGTTTTTGCAGTTTTTTCAAACATACTATTATAAAAATCTGTCAATACCTGCGGATATATTATCAAATTTTTTTCTGTTACCCGTTCAGTTTTGTTATAAATTTCTTCTCTTCCTGTGATAGTGTTTTTTCTATTCATTCAACCAAAGCCTCCCTACCATACATTTTGGGGTGAATTTTATTGATAGTTTTTTCTAAACTATAAACTTTGTTTCATATTATTTTATTATTATAACATAATTATCAGCATTAAAAAAGGACGCAAGATTTTTCTCGCACCCTCTCAATTATATCTGACTTTATATTTTCTTACTTTCTATTCTCTTTCGTTAAGCATTTGTTCAAATTCTATTTTTTTGGTCATCCCTAAAACTCCCTAAAATACAACCGTCAACAACATTTTAAACTGATCTTTTCCATACACTGCATGTGGATGTTTTGCCGGCATCAAAATGGATTCGCCTTCTTTTAATTCATATTCCACACCATCAATTGTGATTTTTCCAACTCCATCTAAATAGCAATCCTGCCAGTTTCTACTGCTATCGGTGGATAATTTTCCAAGTAATAGTTTTTATCGTTTGTAAGACAAGCATAGCCATAAGCTTCTTTTTGTATCTTTAAAATTACTTTCTTTAAATAAGCGTTACAGGTTTTATTCTGTGGTCCTTTTTCTAAATTGACAGTAGGTTTTCCGGCTTTCAGCCATTTCAGATATTGTGCGAAATAATCATATTGTGTTTCATAATCCATTTCATAGATATCCTCTGCTTGCTTTTCATTTTCCAGCAAATATTCCCAGTAATAGGCAAGAGCGAACGCATTTCTCCGTATTGTATTCGGAGAACGGTTCGCCCTGACCTGATGCAATTCACACAAATGGTTACATCTGTATGTTTTCTGTAAATTCAGATGGTTTGATGGATTTGGCACTGCATGGTTTTCTTCCCAATCATACATGACATAATAATTAACCACTACCCCATATTATAAATAACACCCAGAGA
>OHMN01000461.1_pt1 | contig 38328 bp, 37 predicted proteins | sample 1569361 | NCBI WGS metagenome assembly OHMN01 (sample SAMEA3541508, study PRJEB24748) | human gut metagenome | biome: human gut; feature: human-associated habitat; material: faeces | place: China | collected 2012
TTGGCTGGCGCAATCAGCTGATCAAGGCCCCGATGATGCGCCTGGTGGCCAGCGAGCCAAACGCCACTTATGTGACCATCAATCTTGGTGAGATCTACATTGCGGACAATATCAAAGAGAAGTCCTTCGGACTGGACGGGCGACTGGATGAGCTGCTGCCTGCTCTCCGGGAGGCGTGCGAGGCATGACGATTCCGAAACAAGTTCAAAATGACTATAAGAGATGGTATCATTTTCTCGAACAAGAAGTACAGTTTTCGCTGTCTGATAGCGAGAAACACACTAAAGAACACTGTGCCAGGGTATTGCTGTTCGCTTTGCTGATCGCAGACAAGATGGATTTATCCCAGAAAGAGCGGGAGACACTGTGTGCCGCCGCGGTTTTCCATGACTCCCGCCGCCAGAATGACTGGTTGGATGTGGACCATGGCCAGCGAGCAGCAGATTACTACAGGGACTATTGTCAGACAAATTCGCTGTCCTTTGATAACCGAGTTTATCTGGTCATGGCATTTCACGACAGGGATGACGTCTTGGGCGAGGCAGCATTGACGGAACAGAAGAGCGGCATTCTTCTGTATCACATCTTCAAGGATGCTGATGCGCTGGATCGCTTCCGCTTGGGACCGAATGGGCTGGACATCCGCTATCTTCGTACAGCCGAGGGAAAATCCCTCTACCGTTACGCGGAACAATTTGAAAGAGGGGATGCTAATGCATAAGAAGGTTAAAATCACCGTGTTGCGCACGGAATACTATCAGGAACTGGCAGAACCGTATGCAATTCCTAATTTGGGGATGTGTCCTTTTCATCAGAAAGGTCAAGTATTATACAGCGATGGCATCAATCCGCCGGATGGGATGTGTGGCGTTGCCTGGCAGGTGATTGCTCCCATGGCGCGTCAGTTATCCTTGGGGGAATTGGTTCAGCCATCTGGTACTTGGCTGAATGATGATACGATTGGTGTGTTCGCTTGTCCAGACGGAATTCGGCCAGTCATTTTTCTCTTAGAGGCAGAGTAAAGGATACAATTTTGATATTTAAAATTCAAACAGGAGGGTAAATTATGCAAATTCGACAGATACGAAATGCAACCATTAAAATTCACTATGGGGGAAAGATTTTTTTAGTCGATCCGTGGCTCGCCCCCAAGGACGGTTTTGGTTGCTTTGCAAGACTTCCCGAATCCATTCCCTTTAAAACGCCGGATTCTCAGAAAACATTCATTTCCATGCCCATCTGTCCGCTTCCCACAACGGTTGATGAAATTCTTGCAGATGTGGACTATTATATTGTTACTCATATCCATCCGGATCATATTGATATGGAGATGGACGGAACAGTTGGGAATATGTTAAACAAGGAAACACCCGTGCTGGTACAGAACGACGAAGATGCGCAGGTTTTTGTTCGGTCGGGATTTAAAGATGTAAGAATCTTGCCGCAGTCTGGTCTTTCGATTGGAGAAATAACCGTGACAAATGTACCGGCACGACATGGCGTGACGATTCCCTGTGGTTCTGCCATGGGGTTTATGATGGAAGGAGAGGAAAAAACACTTTATCTTGCCGGTGATACCGTTTGGTATGAACAGGTAGAGGAAAACTTGAGACGGTTTCAGCCTGATGTTATCATACTAAATGCTTGTGCTGCGGAGCTTGTTGATTTTGGCAGACTGATTATGGATGCTGAAGATGTGGCACAAGTAATCGCACACGCTCCAGAAGCCGATATTATTATCAGTCATATGGATAATGTGGCACATGCTTCTCTTTCTCGCACTTCTTTAAGTGAGCAGTTGGAATTACAGAATCTTCTCTCTCGAGTGAAGATCCCTGCCGACGGTGAAACTTTGTCGTTTTAAAACACAGTTTGCATCCTTGCTTGTCAAGTGATAAAATATTTTCCGTAAAATAATGTAAAGCAAACGCCATTGACAATGAAACTCCAGCTGTCAATGAAAAAAACAATAGCCGGGAAGTGGGCTCAGTGCCAATGCTTCCCGGCTTTCCTATTCTAAAAAGGCGTCATTATATTTGGAGTTACGGTATATATTTCATGCCCCACTGAGAGATAGCATAAAAAAACAGGCAGCAGATCCCGTCCTTTCTCGGTGAGGGAGTATTCCACCCGTATGGGCATTTCATTATATTGGATGCGCTGGATCAATTCATCCGCTTCCAGCTCCTTTAGGGCGTTGGTCAGAGCTGTGTTGGTGATGGGCTTGCCGCATTGGCACTGTATTGCATCTGGTCGCTACGGCGTATTATAAAGCGACGCAAAGAAAATCGCGGAAAGTGTTCCGGTTGCCCTTATCAAGGCACTGGAATGTGCCGATAAAGGCTATTTTTTCCCAAGCAGCAGGACCTTTTACCCAAATGGCAGGATGTGCTTCCAAAGCGTTGACGAAGCCAGTTCAACTAAGTATGATGAAGATACAATTAAACAACGATTTAATTGTTCTGACAACAGGAGAAAATTAAGAGAGGAGTTTTCCAAAATGAAAAAAACTTATAAGATCGAAGTAGACTGCGCTAACTGCGCCAACCTGATGGAGGATGCAGCCCGCAAGACCAGCGGCGTACAGAGCGCTACTGTGAACTTCATGACCCAGAAGATGATTGTGGAATTTGCTGAAGGTCAGGAGCCGGCCAGCGTGATGGCTGCTGTGCAGAAGGCCTGCAAGAAGGTGGAGCCTGACTGCGAGATCTGCCTGTAAGGTCCCATTCCACACAGGTGCCCCAGACGCTACGGGCGGAAGGGGCACTTTTTTTAACAAACAAATAAGCAATTATAGAAAGGAAAGAATGATATGCAAGAAATGATTGAAAGCGGCTTGCTAATTGTGGTAGCCGTATTATCAATTATCCTTCTCTTGATTGGCCAGCGGCCCAGCAGCGGCATGACAAAGAAACAGAAAATCATGTTGGGAAGAATCCTGACTGCCACGCTATTACTGTTGGCGTTACAAACTTTGGGTTCCACCGTTTTTGACCAGCTGGGCGCAGCCGGGCGCTGGGTACGATTGGCACTGTATTTGGTGGATTATCTCATTATTGGTTATGATATTCTGAGAAAAGCGTATAAAGGTATCCGTAATGGCCAGGTCTTTGACGAGAACTTCCTGATGGCGGTTGCCACCATTGGTGCTTTGGCTCTGGCTGTCTACGAAAACGGTGATTATCTGGAGTCCATTGCAGTTATGCTGTTCTATCAGGTAGGCGAATGGTTCCAGTCCTATGCTGTTGGCAAATCTCGCCGCAACATCAGCGAACTCATGGACATCCGTCCAGACTACGCTAACATTGAACGGGATGGAAAGCTCGAACAAGTAGACCCGGACGAGGTGGGTATCGGCACCATCATCGTGGTTCAGCCTGGCGAGAAAGTTCCCATTGACGGTACCGTGGTGCAGGGAGAATCCACTCTGAACACTGCCGCCCTCACCGGCGAAAGTTTGCCCCGTGAGGTCAAGACTGGCGATGAGATCATCTCTGGCTGCATTAACATGACCGGACTGCTTCATATCCAGACTACCAAGGAATTTGGTGAGTCTACGGTCTCAAAAATCTTGGACTTGGTGGAAAATGCCTCCTCCCGAAAATCGAAGTCAGAGGATTTTATCTCCCGTTTTGCGAAAATTTATACCCCGGCTGTTTGTTATGCAGCGTTGGCGTTGGCTGTGCTTCCACCGCTGGTGCGGATGTTCGCCTTGGGTCTTCCCGCTGGCTGGGAAACCTGGGTATACCGGGCGCTGACCTTCCTTGTTGCTAGCTGTCCTTGTGCACTGGTCATCTCTATCCCTCTGTCCTTCTTTGCAGGGATTGGCGGAGCTAGTAAGGCTGGTGTGCTGGTCAAAGGTTCCAACTACCTTGAGACTCTATCACAGGCTAAGATTGTAGTCTTTGACAAGACCGGCACACTGACTCAGGGTGTATTTGAGGTGAATGCGATCCATCACAATGAGATGGATGAGCGCAAGCTGGTGGAATATGCTGCTCTGGCAGAAAGTGCCTCTAGCCACCCCATCAGCAAGAGTTTGCAGAAAGCCTACGGTATGGAAATTGACCGTAGCCGGGTGACTGACATTCAGGAACTTAGCGGCAACGGTGTCATCGCTACGGTGGACGGTCATCAGGTGGCAGTTGGTAACGACAAGCTCATGAATCGTCTGGGCGTTCAATCTATTCCGTGCCACAGCGTAGGCACCATCATTCACATGGCGATTGACGGGAAATATGCCGGACACATTGTTATTTCCGACATCGTGAAGCCTCACTCCAAGGAAGCCATCCAGGCATTAAAGTCGGCTGGAGTTCGCAAGACTGTGATGCTCACCGGTGATGCCCAAAAGGTGGCTGACAGTGTAGCCTCCGCTCTTGGCTTGGATGAGGTCTACAGCGAACTGCTGCCTGCTGATAAGGTAGAGAAAGTAGAAGAGCTAATTCAGATTAAATCGGAAAAGGAAAAGCTGGCTTTCGTAGGAGATGGCATCAATGACGCCCCGGTACTCCGCCGGGCAGACATCGGTATCGCCATGGGTGCCATGGGTTCTGACGCCGCCATTGAGGCTGCTGATGTGGTCCTAATGGATGATGATCCCATGCAGATCTCCAAGGCGATTAAGATCAGTCGTAAGTGTCTGGGCATTGTCTACCAGAACATCGTTTTTGCCATTGGTATCAAGCTGATCTGTCTCGTCTTGGTAGCCTTGGGCCTGGCCAGTATGTGGCTGGCGGTATTTGCCGATGTAGGCGTAATGATTATTGCCGTTCTCAATGCCATTCGAGCGCTATTTGTAAAGAATCTTTAAGGGTTTGGAAAAATCGCAAGGAATGGAGGGGTTCCATGAATCAATCTTGGCTCCGAGAACCGCAAGGGCAAGAATTGACTTGCTAAAAAAAGCCTGACAAATGATTGGTTCCTATCTGCTCTTGAACAAGTACTATCGTGGTTTATCAAAAAGCATTATAAGGCCTGTTTAAAAAACGCCAGCAGCCGCATTTGGGGGCGCAGCCACGTTTTCTCCCGTCCTTCGCAGCGATGTAACTTTTTTCTGAACACCTCGCCGGATGTCTTGTGCTTCTTCGGATATTCGTATACAATGTAATATATTGAATATTATCCATGCGGAGGTGTGGTATGAACGGGATCAAGGGCTATATTTCCATAAGGGAGGCGTCCTGCCGTTGGGGCGTGTCGGAGCGGCGGGTCAACCAATACTGCGCCGAGGGGCGGATCCCAGGTGCGTCCCGGTTCGGGCGCTCATGGGCGATTCCGGAAAATGCGGAGAAACCGTCCGACCCTCGTAGGAAGGCCACGGAAGGAGGCGGTGGATATGATCTCCGATGAAACCGCATACCGACGGTATCTTGACGGAGAGCAAAAAGCTGCCGACCTGCTGGTGGAACGCTACGGCGATGCGCTGACACTTTACATAACTGGATACATAAAGGATATCCACGAGGCGGAGGATCTGATGATCGAGGCCTTTTCACAGCTTTTCGCAAAGGAGCGGCCGATTGAGGGTGTGGCCAGTTTTAAGGCATATCTCTACAAAATCGCTCGTCACCTTGCCCTTCGACATAAGCAGAAACACCGTCTTGCATTTCTGTGCTTGGATGAGTTGGACTTTGAGCCGCGGAGTGACTCCCTTGTAGAGACGGCTCTGCTTCGCAGCGAACGAGACCGCCAGCTTTATGATGCGCTTGAAAAGCTGAAAGCAGAATACCGGGAAGCACTCTATCTTGTCTATTTTGAAGATATGAGCTACCGCGATGCGGCAACGGTCATGAACAAAAGTGAGAGCCAGATCACAAAACTGGTCTACCGTGGAAAACAAAGCCTGAAAGTGATTTTGGAGCAGGAGGGATTTACTTATGCGGACAAGTGAGGAACGTGCCCGCCTGATCCACAGGCGGACAGCGGAAATTAAACAAGAGCATCGAAAAAAGAAACAACAAGGGCTATATGCGGTCTGCATGGCGGCCTGCCTGTTTTTGGTGATCGGCATCGGCGTAATGATGCCGGGATTGATGAAGGGCGCAGCGGACGGAAGCATCGTCCATTCTTCGGGAACGGCAAGCCTGATAGGAAGCCACGCCGCACTTGGCTATATCATGATGGGGCTGTTAGCGTTTCTTCTTGGAGTTTGCGTGATGGTTCTTCTATACCGTCTGCATCGGAGATGTGAACGACAGAAGCAGGAGGATGCCGGAGATGGAGAACTTTGAACTCATTGATAACCTTTTTCAGATCACGGTGTTGCTCTGCGCCTGTGTCGCTGCCGGTATTCTTGCCATTCGTCACAGGAACCGCAGCCTCCTGATTTTATCTCTTGCCTATGCCTGCTTTGCCATGGGGACGATATACTATGTGCTGTATCTGGTCATCATTGGTATCTGGCCGCAGGTATTTTATGTGGCGGAGATCTCATGGCTGGCTGCGTGGCTTTTCTACCTGTCCGCACAGATTTTGCGAACGGAGGGGATGAAGTGCCGCTTTTCGCTCCCTGCCGGAGCCGCGGCTGCGTTCATTGCAGCGGTTGCTTTTCTCGACCACGATTTTGGCCCGTCTTATTTTGTTTCCGCACTGTTTGCGCTCACGGCAGGCGCGATCATGTATCTCTCGGTATCTCATATACAAAACGGCAGCTTGTACCGAAAAAGAGACTTTTTTATGATCATCTGCGTTATGTTGCAGGTGTTGTTATATTTGGTTTCTGACTTCACGCACGACTACACGCGCTTTCAGCTCTACTACGCTGTAGACCTTGCGCTGACGTTATCCATGGCGGCGCTGCTGCCTCTGACGCTGCGGGAGGTGAAGCAGGCTTGACCTATATTGAAAATATTTTCCTCTGCCTTGCGCTTCCGCTGATTTTATCCATGTTTTTCATCAAGGGGCGCGTTCGGCGCTATGCGCTGTTTTTGACCGTCGGTATGGCCGTTTGCCTGCTCAGCGCCTATGTCAGCAGCTTCTTCATGGGGCAATACGGCGTGGACGGCACCGTTGCCGCCATCGAGATCACGCCCGTATGTGAAGAAGTCATGAAGCTTCTGCCGCTGCTGTTTTTCTATCTGATTTTTGAGCCGGAGCCGAAAGAGATGCCGGCGGCAGCCATCGCCATCGCCGTTGGTTTTGCTACCTTTGAAAACGTCTGCTATCTGACGGAAAACGGCGCGGCCAATTTCAATTTTCTGCTGATTCGCGGGATTTCCGCCGGAGCGCTGCATATTCTCTGTGGCGTTCTTTCCGGCTTCGGTGTTTCCTATGTGTTTCGCCGTCACTGGCTGGCAGCAACCGGCACCGTGGGCATTCTTGGAGCCTGCATCGGTTTCCATGCCATCTATAATCTGCTCATCACGGCGGACGGTGTATGGAAAACGGCGGGATACCTCTTTCCGTCGCTGCTCCTCCTCTGCCTATACGCAGCAAAGCAACTGCTGCCAAGGCAGAACATTTCCTTTGAATAAGTACAGATTTCGCGCGCAGAGCCGTCCCAAATTCGGGGCGGCTCAATTTTTTTGAATTTTTTTTGATTTTAGGTGGAAGGATTTTGGATTTCATGTCTTTTAGGAAGTAGAGGGTCGTTGATTGACCCTGGAAACAAAAAGCAAAAGGAGGCATTGACAATGACCGGCAGAACGGAGCGCCGGATTCGGGAGATCCGGCGACGGACGAGGCAATACAGGAAGCGGTACGAAAGGCGCGTGCTTTCCACCTTAAGCGTGTGCAGTCTGCTTCTCTTTGCCGGGATCGGTATTCTTTTGCGGAAGGTACAGTCAGGTGGCGTCCCCACCGTGACAGACAGCTATGGCTCTGTGCTGCTGCGAGGAGGCACAAGCGCATACGTTGTGGTCGGCATCGCCGCCTTTGCGGTGGGGGTGACAGTGACCATGATCTGCATCCGGCTGAAAAACAAATCAAAAGACCGTACAGTCAGTACGGAAGAAAGGGAGGACTAAATGAAATTGAAAAAACGGATATTGAGCCTGCTGCTCTGCGGCGCAATGCTCTTTTCCCTCTGCTCTCAATCCGTGTTGGCCGAGGAGAATGGGCAGGCGGGCGGCGTTACAATAGGCACAAGTGGCCTGTGCGAACACCACCCGGAGCATAACGCGGACTGCGGCTACACGGAGGGAACGGCGGGAACACCCTGCGTCCACGAACACACCGCAGATTGCTATGAGGAAGTAACCAACTGCGTCCATGAACATGACGAGGACTGTTACCCGGAGGAAAGCGTTTCCGGCAATGAAGCGACCCCGTCCGGCGCACAAAAACGGGAGCCGGAGAACTGCCCACACATCTGCGACGAGGAAAGCGGGTGTATCACCAAGGAATTAAACTGCCAGCATGAGCATGACGATGAGTGCGGCTACTCTCCTGCAACTGCGGGGACCCCCTGCGGGTATGTCTGCGAACTGTGCGGCAGTGAGGATAGTGAGAAACTGGCTACTCCGTCCAATGCGGAGGCTGTCACGGTGGCAAGCGTACAGGCCATGATCGACGGTTTACCGAACGCAGAAGAAATCACTGAAGATAACGCAGAAGAAGTCAAGGCGCAGCTTGAGGCCATCGACGAAGCAAAGGCGCAGCTCTCCGACGAGGAAATCGATGAGCTGGATATGACCCGGTATGCGGAAGCTGCCGCTGCATTGGGGGCGCTGGCTGCGCCAATGCTATTGGCTAATGATTCGCCTGACGAGCAGTTTTCCCTCGCTCCCGGCGGCAGATATTACTTTGACCTATCAGCGATGAATATTCCCGGAACGGCAAACGGCGATCTGCCGGACAGCACCCTGCACTATGTTCCCTTTACCTACGCAGGAACGGTGGACGCCTACAAGCTCACATCAGCAATGGCAACCACCGAGGAGCATGCAGAGCAGAACAAATATGACCACAGCCTGTTTATTGCGGACTACAATGTGACCTTTAATGTAGACTGGAATCAGTTGAACGAAAAACAAATGATTTTCGGCACACCCTATACCAGCTACGGCGTGAACTACACCATGCGGGCGCCGTCGGCAGGGAGTCAGTCTAATAATAATAATGGCAAAGACGATAGTAGTAGTACGCGAGGCATCCCGAAAAGCAACGAATGGGATGCGATTTTAGATAAGGCAAATCAAGACTGGAAGGATAATACATCTGGGTATATCAAAAACTGGTCACGTAAGTATTCCTTTGGACAGGACAACCATGCTGATGCGTCGTACCGTGCGATTCGCGGGTGCAATTCGGCCCGCTACTGGGGCTACTACACTGCTACGTACTCCCTCCCGAACGTCGGTTTCCGCCCCGTGCTTGAAATCCTGAACGCTGACACACTGGATTCTGACGGACTGAAGGTCGTTACCCTTGACCTGAACGGCGGCAAGCTGGGCGGCAGCTCCGATGCTATTCACATCATCGTGAAAAACGGCAGCGCATTTACCGCCCCTGCGTCCGACGGCCTGACCCGCCCGGACGGAAATACAGGCAGCTACTTCATGTGGCTTGGCAGCGACGGCAAGCTCTACGCGCCCGGTGCCAACGTTCCGGCGGACGTTACCAAGCTCACGGCGCAGTTTGCTTTATCAGAGCAGTTTACCCTCACCCCCGGCGACAGATACTATTTTGACCTTTCGACGATGAATATTCCCGGCACGGCTAACGGCAGCCTGCCGGATGCGTCGCTGCACTATGTTCCCTTTACCTATGCGGGAACAATAGAAGCCTACAAGCTCACGTCTGCGATGGCGACCACCGAGGAATATGCACAGCAGAACAAATACTCTCACAGCCTGTTTGTGGCGGACTATGCCGTAACGCATAAGGTAAACTGGAATAACTTAGATACTGCGAGTCTGATTTTCGGCAAAAATTATGCCAGCGGCGGCGTGGACTATACCCTGCGCGCACCGTCTTGTGGAAGTGGGTTTACCGGTTCAGACGATTCAGAGCACGGTACGCCCCAAAGCAATGAGTGGGACGCGGTGCTGGACAAGAACAGCGGCTATGTCAAAAACTGGAACGACATATATTCGTGGGGGCAGGACACATCAAGTTACGAATCGTGGTATCGTGCGCTTCGCGGGGTCGATTCGGCCCGCTACTGGAACCACTACTATGCTACGTCCTCCTACCCGATCCTCGGTTTCCGCCCCGTCCTTGAAGTCCTGAACCCTGACGAACTGGGCTCTGACGGGCTGAAAGCCGTTACCCTTGACCTTGGCGGCGGCAAATTGGGCGGCAGTACGGATACTATTCAAATCATCGTGAAAAACGGCAGCGAGTTTACCGCCCCCGCGTCCAACGGCCTGACCCGCCCGGACGGAGATACGGGCAGCTACTTCATGTGGCTCGGAAGCAACGGGAAGCTCTACGCCCCCGGCGACAACGTTCCGGCTGATGTGACGGAACTGACGGTGCAGTGGACAGCCCCGACCTATGCCGTAACCTTGAACACGAACGGCGGAACGATCAACAACGGCAATGTCACCGAATACACCTACGGCGCAGGTGCAACGCTCCCGACAGCCGACGATATGACCTATACAGGCCACACGTTCGTGGGCTGGTATGACAACGAAAATCTGACCGGCTCTCTTGTTGCGGCAATCGGCGGTACAGAAACGGGCAATAAGGAATACTGGGCGAAGTGGGAAGCAAATACCTATACCGTGACATTTTACCCTAATGGTGGCAGTGTCAATCCGGTTGCTGCTACCACAGATAGTTCCGGCAAGCTGTCCTCTTTACCTACACCAACCCGTGGTGGCAACTATCGTTTTGATGGATGGTACACCGAACAGACCGGCGGCATAAAAGTTACCTTAAATCAGGTTTATACGGCAGATACCACCCTATATGCCTACTGGATCTATACTAGCGGCAGTTCATCTTCCGAAGACAGGGACGATCCCTCTGGCAACGCCTTTATCACTGATCGTCCGAACAAGGATAACCCGACCACACCAACTACAGCAAAATCAAATTCTGTAAAAGTGGATAGTAAGGGAAATGCAGTGATTACAAGAAGCATAGTTGCTGATGTTATCTCCGTTGCCCAGTCTGACTCAATAAAGCATGGGAATACGAAAAACGGTATCGCGGTGGTTGTTCCTGTGGAAATCAGCAAAGCGTTAGCTGGTGTGCAGATTACGCTGAAAGCAGATGCACTGGATAAACTAGTGTCCTCTGGTGTCAAACGGTTCACCATCGATACCGACAGTATGGCTGACTTTGGATTTATGCTGGATACCCTAAAGGAACTGAACCGTCAGACTACCGGAGATCTTATTCTAAAAATGAAGAAGACCGCAGTTACCTCTCAGGAAGTAGAAACAGCCATTGGAAATCGCCCGGTCTATGATATTACCTTATGGGAAGTAAAGAACGGCAAGGAAACTGCTGTCAACTTGAGCGGGAAGACCGTCAGCATTGCAATTCCGTATACTCCGGCGAAAAACGAGAAGCCTGGCAACCTGTATGCGGTTTATGTGGACGAAAACGGTAATGTACAGTGGATCAGCAAATCCAGCTATAATATGGATCAGAAAGCAGTGATTTTTGTAGCAGAGCATTTCAGCATCTACGGCATAGGCTACAAGAATCAGATTCCTGCCTTTACCGACGTGAACAACCACTGGGCAAAGGACAATATGCTCTTTGTTGTTAGCCGTGGGCTGCTGAGTGGTACCAGTGCCACCACCTTCAGTCCCAATACCGGCATGACCAGAGGAATGTTTGTCACCGCACTGGGGCGATTAGCAGGTGTTGACCCGACTGATTACCAGGCCAGCATGTTTACCGATGTGAAAGAAGATGCTTACTACGCCCCCTATGTCAACTGGGCGGCAAAGACTGGCGTTGTCAGTGGAACGACAGATACTACTTTCGCCCCGGATACCAACATCAACCGCGAGCAGATGGCGGTCATTATGAAGAACTACGCTACCAAACTGGGCTACACCATCCCGAAAACTCTGGAAGTTGTGAATTTTGCGGATAGCGCAGGTATTTCTTCCTGGGCAAAAGAAGCGGTCAAGTCCATGCAGAAGGCGGGCATCCTTGCGGGCAAGACAAACAACTGTTTCGACCCTGCTGGAACCGCAACCAGAGCCGAAGTCGCTACCGTCCTGCGGCGGTTCGTGGAGATCGTCATCGATCCGCAGACTGCCAACGGCTGGGTGCAGAACGACAGCGGTGAATGGAGTTACTACAAAAACGGGGATTTGGTCAAAGGTTGGCTCTCTAATGATCAGAAGTGGTACTGGTTGGACAAAAATACCGGCAAAACTGTTCTATCTGCGGTGCGAGAACTTCATCAAATGAAGCAGCAATAGCATTAACGAGACGGATCAGGACGTCCAAGCTCGGCTTTCGTTTGTCATTCTCGATAGCTGCTAGAAAACGAGAACTGATTTCGGAACGATCCGCAATTTGCTCACGGGTATAATCCCGTTTTTCTCTAGCGCAGCGAAGGGAACAACCAAATGAGAACATAATTTGTTGCTTTTTTTTAGACACTCTCCGTCACCTCACATAACAATATTCTACGATTTACCAATGCTATGCGAAATGATTGCAGAGTAGCTTTTTCATAACCACTATCCGTTCCGTTCTGGCTTAAGGGGGGAGTTGATGATATACAAAGAAAATAGCCTGTCCGTTTTGTTTTATTCATTTTTCCAAGAAGCCGATCTCCACCTCAGCTCATGATGAATTACCCTTGCGCAGTATTTAAAGGAGTCGGGGCTGATAAATTCCCCGTTTTCCCGGATGGTTCCGTATTATCGACAATTACAAAAATCGCATTTTTGTTTGGCGTGTTCCAGATGCCGTTTACGGGATTGGGCACTTATGCAATGGCCATCGCGGTTGCCGTGATGAGTGCTTTCGTTTTATCTGGTGCACCGGGCGGCGGACTGGTCGGAGAAATGCTGATTGTCAGCTTGTTCGGATTTCCGGGAGAAGCGTTCCCGCTTATTGCAACGATCGGCTTTCTGGTGGATCCGATGGCAACCAGCCTGAATGCTTCCGGTGATGCAGTGGCATCCATGATGATCGCGCGCATTGTGGAAGGAAAAAACTGGATGCAGGATAATCTGGCGGAAATGAAAAAATCATGATATACATAGAAAGGTAGTGTGAATCCTATGAAAATCACTGTAATTGGAAGTCATCTTTGCCCGGATACCTTATATGCATTGCAGCAGCTTTCCAAGGCTGGTGCAGAGACTGAGTTTAAGGATATTTTGAGAAGATAGATAAGATAAAAGCTGGCAGAAAATAGAAAGAAGGCTGGAAATGCTCACGATACACTGTTTTGACAGATGGATGGTGCATTCCAGCCTGTTTTGGAAAATACAGCAGGAGAAGAAAAGAAATGATGCAAAAACTGACAAGACTGATTTTGGATGATATGAAACCGGCGCTTGGAGTGACGGAGCCGGGAGCCATTGCGTATGCGGTTGCAACAGCGAGAAGCTATATAGAAGAGCCCGTGGAAACAGTGAAGCTTCGCTTAAACAGCGGAATGTTCAAAAATGCATTTACCTGTGGCATCCCGGGAATGGATGAGGTCGGAAACTATTATGCAGCTGCCTTAGGCGCAGTCGCATCGGATCCGGAGAAAAAACTGGAATGTCTGGATGGAATTACCGAAGAACAAAAAGCACAGGCAAGAAAGATGGTAAAAAACGGACAGATTTCGGTCGAGATGAGCGTGATTGCCAGCGATATTTTTATTGAGGCTACGGTGCATGGTACGTTGGACCATGTGACGGTTACCATTCAGCATGCACATACAAATATCATCAGAATCGAAAAAAATGGGGAGATTTTATTTCAGAAGGAGACTGAGCCTCTGGAAATGGAAGAAAGCAGTACGATTCACCAGTACACGTTGGATGCACTGTATCAGTATGCCAAAACAGTGGACATTGAGGAGCTGCGTTTTATCCGCAAAGCTTACGAATTGAATCTGGATTTATTTTATGAAGGAATAAAAAGCAAAAAAACCACATATGCGCCCTATTTGTTGAAACAAAATGATGGAAAGGTAATCTCAGAGGATGAACAAAAAACAGCTTCCCTTCTTTGCAATGCAGCGATAGAAGCGAGAGTGCTCGGACTTTCCAAACCGGCTATGAGCATTACCGGTTCCGGCGCCCATGGAATCATTGCGACGATGCCGCTCTATGCTGCATATAAGGTAAAGGAATATTCCCAGGAAACACTTCTGAGGGCAACGGCGCTTAGTTATCTTGTCTGCATGTACATAAAGGAATATTCCGGGAAACTGTCCGCTTTTTGCGGATGTGCCATTGCGGCAGGAACGGGTATGGCCTGTGGACTTGTGCTGATGCGGGGCGGGGATACCGATGCAATGAAACGGACCATTAACAATATGGCCAGCAGTATTACCGGAATGATCTGTGACGGCGGAAACCAGGGATGTGCCATGAAAGGTGTGGTTGCGGTGGATGCCGCTTACCGTTCTGTAGATATGGCGATGAATGGCGTATATATTTATGATGTCCATGGAATTAATGCCGATACACCGGAAGAAACCATGCGTAATATGGGCCTGATCGCGTCTCCGGGAATGATCGGGACCGAAAAGACCATGATGGATATTTTGAATGGGAAAAATAAATAATATAGAGAAATCTTATGGAACGAAATGATAAGTGCTATCAAACTTATGTACAGATATTAAAAGAAGAACTGATCCCTGCGATGGGATGTACCGAACCGATTGCCATTGCCTATGCAGCAGCGGCTGCCCGGGAGTTATTGGGCGGCATGCCGGATAAAGTGAAGGTAGGGGTTCGTGACAATATTATTAAAAATGTAAAAAGTGTTGTCGTTCCCAATACAGACGAAATGCGGGGCATTGAATCAGCTGCAGTGGCAGGAATCCTTGGCTTCCATATGTATCAGAATGGACAGCAGTTCAAAGGCGGAGAGGGCATTGTTACCAAAGGCGTAGAGGCAACGATCCGCAATGTAGGTCAGCTTGGCCGGGAGGGAATGCGTCAGACCGACCAGGAAATTGTAAAGATTATGATGGGAGACAAAGGAGAACAGGATACATGATTATACGAACTGCCAGCTTAGAGGATCTTGACGCGATCACAAAAATCGAACAGGTATGCTTTCCTGCTGCGGAAGCGGCTGACAGAGCATCGTTTTGCGAAAGGCTTACTTACTATCCGAACCATTTCTGGTTGTTGACAGACCAGGAAAAAATCGTTGGATTTGTAAATGAAGGTGTTTCGGAATCCGTTCACGGAAATGTGATCTGGTATCAGATGCGTTTGACATTTTAGCAGATATCGACAGATCGCAGCATGATATGATTTAACAGAGACATTGCTTTCTGGACAGGCGGTATTATTCGCAGTATACTGAATATCAGTTGGACGCGGTATATCTGTTCTTTTTGCCGCATCTGTCAGAAAGCGAGGCATCTTATGGAAAAAAATAATATCCACATCCGTGTGGCATCGGAGGACGATGCAGAAAGCCTGTTAGCCATTTACACACCGTATGTGGTCAAAACGGCTATTACCTTTGAGTATGAGGTTCCGACCCTGGAAGAATTCCGCGGAAGGATCCGCCACACCCTGCAGAAATATCCTTATCTTGTGGCAGAACAGAATGGAAAGATCCTTGGTTATGCCTATGTCAGCCCCTTTAAGGCGCGGGCGGCTTACGACTGGGCCGTGGAAACCTCGATCTATGTCGATGAGAATCTGCGGCATTCCGGCGTGGGCGGCAGACTGAACCATGCGCTGGAGACTGTCTGTGGCTCCATGGGAATCCTGAACATGGAGGCCTGTGTCGGTGTGCCGGAGGTGGAAGATGAGCACTTGACCCGCAACAGCGTGGAGTACCACGCCCACATTGGTTACCGGCTTGTGGGCGAGTTTTACAAGTGCGGTTATAAATTCGGACGATGGTACAACATGGTCTGGATGGAGAAGCTGATCGGGGAGCACAAAGCGGAGACACCGGCACCGGTCTGGTTCCCGGAGCTTTCTGGTGTGCAGGAACTGTTAGATGGTTTGTCATAGGGCACTTTTGCCCCAACACTATAGAATACAATCGTTCGCGCACGACAACGGTAACTATGAACAATCATTATATTCCACAGCTTTTACTCAGACAGTTTTCCGTCCAGGGAAAGGTAAATGTTTACGATCTGGAACAATCACGGTTTTTGACCTCCAAGATCAAGCATGTATTTTCGGAGCAGAATCTGTTTGAGCCATGCGCGAACTTTTACAATCAGGCCTATGCTTACAAGGTGAAAAAACTGACCAGGGAAGAGGTCTGTCAGCTCAATGCGTTGATCCTGAATATGGAAACTGAATAGTTACAGCAATTCTATGATACCAGATACGACACCAGATGTCATTCCCAAATATCCGTATCTGCCATTTTCTATCTGTCTGGACCGGAGAAGAAACAGCAAGGAAGAAATCTTAGATGGCATCGAGCGCACCATGCAGCAGCTTGCCCAGGCAGACCAGGGAGAAAGCATTCCGGAGGATGCGTTTGACCGGTCTGCATACAACACCAGCTTCCTTTACCAGTTGCGCGATGAGCGAAGCCGCGTCACTCTTTTCGTCCTTTTCCAAAGCAGAAGAAGCCGGTAAGGAAACTTGTGGTGATGATTGTAAGGAAGCTTACGATGAAGCATCCGACGTAGAATTTGGCGAGGATGAATTTTTATCCGCTTTGCCCGATACAGAGCTGGAGGAGAAGCTCCGCCAGATCGGAGAAGCAGGAGAGCAGTATGCGAACAGGCAGCTGATCCGGCATTTTCTGGAAGAAGGATACCAGATCCGGGAAGAAAACGCACATCTCTGCCGACTGGAAAACGAACATACCGGACAGACTGCCGAAGTCTGCAGACCAGACAGCAATCATTACCATCAGGCCGGATGGGATATTGCTGTGCGAAAGACAAAGAAAACCGAAGGCGAAAGCCCGTCTGAGGAACAGACCGACTATTACGAAGTAAAAACCTGCACCATGCACAGCAGATACCGCAATCTGCTGCGGATCTCCAACGAACCATTTTTCAAATTTTTCGAAAATACGGATAAAGATCTTTATATTGCTGATAAGGTAGGCGTTGGAAAGACTATAGAAACAGGAATTATATTAAGTGAACTAGTTTATGGAAATCGGAATAACAAATGGATTCAGGAATCGTTAAAGGATGTTTTGTCACCAAGAATTCTTATTTTGGCGCCGCCGGCATTGTGTGCACAATGGAAAGAAGAACTAGAAGATAAATTTATGTTATCTGTATATGATGCCTATAGCGGTAAATTTGGAAGGATGGTGACCGCATAAATTGTAGTTTACGCAGAATCGTGGCAACAACTGCAAAAAGAAAAATATTTTTAAGTGCGACACCAGCATTTAATAAAAAGCAAGATTTTTTGAACGAAACAAACTTGCTGACACAGGAGTATTGTATAACTTCCAGTACAAAATCTGTGTCTAAATATTTGGATTTTCAACCAAGAATAGAATCTATATTGGTGGAATTGAATCAGGCGGAACGGAATTTATACAACGCAGTAGAAAATGTAACTTCTATAAATCAAATTTTGACAGAATTGATCAGAAATTGTTTTCTGGACAGCCCCACTCATCCGCAGTATACTAATACCAGAGCTGTTTGCGGCAGCCTTTTCACCGCTGCCGCAAAACAAACCAGAATATTCATATGGAGGAAAGCAACATGAGTACAAAAGCAGAATACGCAATTTCTTTACACGACAAGGGTTATAACTGTGCGCAGGCTGTGGCCTGCACCTTCTGTAAAGAATTTGGTGTGGACGAAAAAGAGATGTTTAAGATTGCAGAGGGTTTTGGCCTTGGCATGGGTATGATGGAGATGTGCGGTGCCCTGTCCGGCATGATGATGGTCATCGGCCTGGCAAACAGTGTCGGGGATCTGGAGCAGGGAGCGCCGACCAAGGGTGCTACCTACAAGCAGGTCAAGGAACAGGTTATGAAGTTTAAGGAGAAGAATGGTTCCTACCTGTGCCGGGAGCTGAAGGGCGTGGAGACTGGAAAGGTCCTTTGCAGCTGTCCGCAGTGCATCATGGATGCGGTGGCATTGACGGAAGCATACTTAGCGGAGCACCAGGCAAAGTAATTGCTGCCGGACACATGTGCAAACAGCAATGAAGATAAGGTTTCTGGACACGTGTGCGTGTATGGTGACAAAATACAATAAGAGGTGCGAAGCGTGGAAAAAAAGAAAACAGATCTGATCGAAGGGCCTATTTTTCAGGCTCTTCTGGTCTTTGCGATACCGCTGCTGATCGGAAATCTGTTTCAGCAGCTTTACAATACGGCGGATTCCTATGTGGTGGGAAACTTTGTCGATACGAATGCTCTGGCGGCGGTTGGTGCCTCCGGTTCGGTCATTCAGATGTTGGTTGGCTTTTTTATGGGCTTGTCGGTTGGTGCCGGGGTGGTGATCGCGCAGTATTTTGGTGCAGGCCGGAAGGAAGAGATGAGCCAGGCCATACACAGTGCTCTGGCCCTGACGGTTTTATTAAGTGTTCTTTTTACGGTGGTTGGAATTGCGGTGACGAGGCCGCTGCTAAAAGCGATTGGTGTGCCGCAGGAGGTGCTGCCGCATTCGACCTTGTATCTGACGATCTATTTTGCCGGAATTACGTTTCTTTTGTTTTATAACATGGGCTCCGGCATTTTGCGGGCGATCGGAAATTCCAGGGATCCGCTAATCTATCTGGCAATTGCCAGTATCTTGAATGTTATTTTGGATGTACTCTTAGTCTGCGTAGCGCAGCTTGGTGTAGCCGGGGTGGCGCTTGGAACGCTGATTGCGCAGGCGGTCAGTGCAGTTCTGGTTATGCTTCAGCTTATGCGGACGAAGGAGGATTACCGGGTGGAAATAAAGAAGATCCGGTTCCATCCTGAGATGCTCAAACAGATCACCATAGTGGGACTTCCGGCGGCATTGCAACAGAGCATTACTGCGTTCTCGAATGTTGTGGTGCAGTCCTACATCAACAGCTTTGGCACGGCGGCTATAGCCGGGTATTCCACCACAGTGCGGATCGACGGCTTTCTCCAGCTTGCGCTGCAGAGCTTTAACATGACCATTACCACGTTTGTGGGCCAGAACATCGGTGCGAAAAAGACGGAACGGGTGAAGCGCGGCATTTTTACGGCATGGCTGATGTGTTCCGTGATCATATTGGCTGGAAGTGTTCTGATGAATCAGGAAGGTGCGATGCTGGTGCGGCTCTTCACGGATGATGAAGCTGTCATTGCCAACGGTGCGGCTATGCTCCGGCTGTTTTCCTATGCCTACTGGACGCTTCCGATCGTGCAGATTTTGAGCGGTGCGTTGCGAGGCGCTGGAAAGTCCAGTATTCCGATGTTTTTCATGCTGGGCTGTTTTGTGGTGATCCGGCAGATTTATCTGGCTGTCACGGTTCCGGCTACGCACAGCCTTCTTGTTGTCATGGCGGGCTGGCCGGTTACCTGGGCACTCTGTGCAGCAGGCATGACTGTGTATTTTTTCAAAGCCGACTGGATGCGGGATGCAGAGAAGTTGATTGGTTAACAGATTATTGTTTTTGTGGCTCTGGACGGTGAAGATTTGAAAATAATCAACAGAATAATCAACAGGGAAAAAACAGAATTCGCAAAAATAAAAAATCATAGAACTGGTATAGTAAATCCATTTCTCACAAAGACTAGACATAGAAAGGCTGCGGGATGATGAGGGCAGGAAATTTCTTGCGCACAACACCCTAATGTGTAAACCGCAGCAAAAAATAATGGCTGGAGCAGAAGCGCACATATTATGCGTGAACTGATCCGGGAAAGCGAGGACCTTATGGGAAATGTGTTGAAATCCAGAAAAGCCGCAGTCATTGGCTGCGGCTTTGTTGGCTCTGCGACAGCGTTTACGCTCATGCAGAGTAAATTGTTTTCGGAGCTGGTACTTCTGGACGTGAATACCGACAAGGCAGATGGGGAAGCGAAGGATATTTCCCATGGTATTCCGTTTGCGGCTCCCATGAAAATCTATGCAGGTGATTATGATGATATCGCGGATGCGGCCATCATTATCGTGACGGCCGGGGCGAACCAGAAGCCGGATGAAACGCGGCTGGATTTGGTGCACAAGAATACGGAAATCTATAAAAGCATCATTCCTGAGATCGCCAGCCGGAATTTTGCCGGGATTTTGCTGATCGTGTCAAATCCGGTGGATATTTTGACGTATGTGGCACTTCGTTTAAGTGGATTGCCGGAAAACCGCGTCATCGGCTCCGGGACCGTTCTGGATACTGCACGCATGAAATATGCGCTGGGACAGCATCTGCAGGTCGACAGCCGCAGCGTGCATTCTTATATTGTGGGAGAGCACGGTGACAGCGAGATCGCGGTATTGAGCAGCACCAACATCTCCGGAATTCCGCTGGATGCATTCTGTGAGATGCGCGGATATGAAAATCCGAGGGAGAAGCTGGACGAGATCGCGGAGTCGGTGAAAAACAGCGCCTACGACATCATTGCCAAAAAGCAGGCAACCTATTACGGCATTGCTATGTCGGTGCGTCGGATCTGCGCCTGCATCATCCGCAATGAGCGTTCCATTCTGCCGGTGTCCTCCATGATGCACGGGGAATATGGCATCCACAATATTGCACTCAGCATGCCGGCAATCCTGGGTGCGGACGGCGTGGAAACCCATGTACCGGTTTCACTGAATGAAGATGAGACAACACGGCTGATCCAGTCGGCAAAGACCCTGGGCGAGATTGCGCAGGAACTGGAACTGTAGCATTTGGCGTTGCTGTCAACGCAATTGTATCCATTTGACTGCAATATCATTGGATTAAACTACAGGTTGATTGTCAGAACGTCCCGCAGACTGTAGAATAAAAAACAGGAAACCGAAGCTAATCTGCGGCGCTGCATCGAATCCTATGGACTGGATGCAGCGCAGGAGCTGGGAAAGGTTCCGGAATATATTAGGAAGGAAGCGGAGAGAAAACGGTGAGAACGATCGTGGTCGGAGACATCCACGGATGCTTCCGGGACCATCCGTTTCTTGCGTATATCAGGACACTTCCGCTTTACTATGAAACGGAGCATTACATATGCGTGCACGCCGCTGTTTCCAGAAAAGGGCCGGAGTGCACAGACCGGAGCATTGCTCTGTGGGACCGCAGCCTGGCAGACGAGGGGATTTACTGCGGGAAGCTGGTAATCTACGGACACACGCCGATGGAAAAGGTACTGTACCAGCCGGGAGATGGCACCTGCAGGCAGATTGTTGCTGGAAGAAAGCAGCCGCTTCCGGAGTATGGCTGCATTGGGTTGGATACCGGATGTGTGTGGAAAAAGAAACTGACCGCCATGGTCATAGAAGAAAATAAAAACGGGCTGGAGTACCAGATCCGTCAGGTGGAGTATGGAAAGTAGTCTCCTTCTGTGGTATAATTTTTGCATTATGCGATCACAGAAGGAGGCTTTTTTATGGGCTTACAGGAGCAGGAAAAAGCAAAGAACTATCGCTGCATCGGCCTTCTGGCCCATGTGGATGCGGGCAAGACAACCTTGTCCGAGGCGGTTTTATATACATCAGGAACGATACGGAAGCTGGGGCGCGTGGATAACCGCGATGCCTATCTGGATACTTATGCGTTGGAGCGGGAGCGGGGCATTACCATTTTTTCCAAGCAGGCGGTCTGCCAGCTTGGCGATACGACGGTAACACTGCTTGATACACCTGGACACGTGGACTTTTCTGCGGAGATGGAGCGGACGCTGCAGGTGCTGGATTATGCGGTGCTTGTGATCAGCGGGGCAGATGGTGTGCAGGGACACACAGAGACCTTGTGGAGCTTGCTAAAGCGTTATCAGGTTCCAACCTTCCTTTTTATCAACAAGATGGACCAGCCGGGAACGGACCGCGAAGCGCTGATGGCAGAGCTGAAAAAGCGGCTGAACGATTCCTGCGTGGATTTTGCGGCATTGGATGGTCCGGAAGATGCGGTTCCGGAGGAAATCTGGGAAACCATCGCCATGTCCGATGAGGAGCTTTTGGAGCAGTATCTGGAAAACGGAAGCATTGCGCAGGAAGACATCCGCAGGCTGATCCGGCAGCGGAAGCTGTTTCCGTGCTATTTCGGGTCGGCGCTGAAGCTGCAGGGCGTGGAGAAACTGCTTGTCGGGTTGGAGAGGTGGATGGATGCCGGAATGTCTGGCAACGCATGCTCAAAAGGGGACCTGAATGGAGAACTTCCACATGTGAATCCTGACGTGGCGTTCGGCGCAAAGGTCTTCAAGATTTCCCGCGACGACCAGGGAGCCCGCCTGACTCACTTAAAGATTACGTCGGGCAGTTTAAAGGTGAAGGATTTTCTGGAGGTGAAGGGTAAAGAGCCGGAGAAGGTCAACCAGATCCGCATGTATTCCGGCACAAAATATGAGCTGGTGAATGAGGCTGTGCCAGGCATGATCTGCGCGGTGACCGGTCCGGTGACAACGTATCCGGGCCAGGGCATCGGAACGGAGGCAGAATCCGAGCTTCCGGTTCTGGAGCCGGTCTTAAACTACCGTGTGGAGCTGCCGGAGGGCTGCGATGCCCACAAAATGCTGGCGGATTTAAAGCAGCTTGAGGAGGAGGAGCCGGAGCTTCACATTACCTGGAATGAGCAGGCACAGGAGATACAGGTGCAGGTTATGGGCGAGGTGCAGATCGAGGTGCTGAGGAGTCTGGTGGCAGAGCGTTTTGGTGTGGATATCCGCCTGGATGCAGGCAGCATTGTATACAAAGAGACGATCACGCAGACCGTAGAGGGCGTGGGGCATTTTGAGCCGCTGCGGCACTATGCGGAGGTCCATCTTCTGATGGAGCCGGGTGAGCCGGGCAGCGGCCTGCAGTTTTCTGCCCGCTGCAGTGAGGATTTTCTGGACCGGAACTGGCAGCGCCTGATCTTGACCCATCTGGAGGAAAAACGTCACCGGGGCGTGCTCACCGGTTCGGAGATCACCGATATGCAGATCACGCTAATTGCCGGGCGTGCGCATTTGAAGCACACCGAGGGCGGCGATTTCCGCCAGGCTACCTACCGGGCAGTCCGTCAGGGTTTGTGTGAGGCGGCAGCCGAGGGCTGTGTGCAGATTTTAGAGCCATATTATGCATTTAAGCTGGAGGTTCCGTCTGAGTATGTGGGCCGCGCCATGACAGACTTAGAGCGCATGAAGGGAACCATCGAGCCGCCGCAGCTAGAGGGTGACAATATGCTTTTAAGCGGTGTCGTTCCGGTTGCCACCATGCAGAATTACCAGCGGGAGGTCGTGTCGTACACGAAAGGACGCGGGCGCTTAAGCTGCGTCCTGCAGGGATATTTTCCATGCCATAATGCGGTGGAGGTGGTGCAGGAGACCAACTATGAGGCAGAGCTTGATCTGGCCGATCCGACTGGTTCCGTATTTTGTGCCCATGGAGCCGGGTTTGTGGTACCGTGGTATGAGGTAAAGCACTACATGCACATCCAGACGGGAATCCCGGTGCTGGGAGAGGAAGCCGCTGCGGATATTGGTAATGATGCGGGCGGATGGAATGCGGGAAGCGGAGCCGGAAGGAACACCGGCGCGTCTGCAGGTGATGGCAGAAATGCGGGAGCAGGAACTGGAGCCAGAGGGATATCTGGCAGATCCGTATCGCAGACTGGAAGCCGTTCGAACTCTGGCGGTGCTGCGTCCTTTGGTGCTGATGAGAAAGAACTCGAAGCCATTTTTACCCGCACCTATGGCGAGAGCAAGCGCAAACTTTCTTACGACAGCGGCCCGCGCCAGGTGGTGTATGATTCTGGAAAATATGCGCATACCAAAAAGGAAGAGCCCGTGGAGGAATATCTTCTGGTGGATGGCTACAACATCCTTTATGCCTGGGAGGAGCTTCGGGAGCTGATGAAGGTCACACTGGACGGTGCGCGTCACCGCCTCATGGACATGCTCTGCAATTACCAGGGATACCGCAAATACAACCTGATCGTGGTATTTGATGCTTATAAGGTGAGCGGCGGAGTCGGAAGCACGGAGGATTACCACAATATTCACGTGGTTTACACGAAAGAAGCAGAGACCGCAGACCAGTACATCGAAAAATTTGCCCATCAGATGGGAAAGAAATACCGGGTGACTGTGGCAACCTCCGATGGACTGGAGCAGGTCATCATCCGCAGCCAGGGCTGCCTTCTTATGTCAGCCAGTGATCTGGAAGAGGACATGGAGCGTGTCAGCCGCCAGATCGAGGAAGACCGGGGGCATTTGGTAAAGCCCGGCAAGCGATATCTGTTTGCGGATGTGGAGAAGGATCTGGCTGAATACTTAGAGCAGGTGCGGCTCGGGAAGATTCCGGCACCAGCGGAGAAGCAATGAGTGGAAACCTGGTTGCTGTATACGGGTAGGAATTTTCTGAACGGAAAATTCCGTAAGATACAGTTCTGGTAGCAGATTTTGCCGATTTGGAATGCGAAGCATCGGCAAAATCCCGTTGCCGGGCACGCACGTGTGAACGGCAACGAGAAATCTTCGCAGAATCAGAATTCCACCTTGCATTATTGTTTTCCTTGAAGTACAATATAACTGATTCGTCAAAATTTAGACAAACCATATTGGGAATGCAGGAAAAGAGCTGCTGTCTGCCGCATGGAAAACAGCAGCCATCGGACCGGAATCCGGTCGTTAAAGAAAAAGGAGAACAAGTCATGGAAAAAAGACCAGTGGTATTAATGATCCTGGATGGATACGGATTAAACGATAATTGTGAGGCAAACGCAGTCTGCGAGGGCAAGACCCCGGTTATGGACCAGCTTATGAGCCAGTGCCCGTTTGTAAAGGGTCAGGCAAGCGGTCTGGCAGTTGGTCTGCCGGACGGACAGATGGGTAACTCTGAGGTTGGCCACTTAAATATGGGTGCAGGCCGCATCGTATACCAGGAGCTGACCCGCATCACCAAGTCTATCGAGGATGGCGATTTCTTCCAGAATAAGGAGCTGATGGCAGCAGTTGAGAACTGCAAGAAGAACGATTCCGCGCTGCATATGTTCGGTCTGGTATCCGACGGCGGTGTACACAGCCACATCACCCATATTTACGGATTGCTGGAACTGGCTAAGAGAAACGGGCTTTCCAAAGTTTATGTTCATTGCTTCTTAGATGGTCGTGATACCCCGCCGACTTCCGGAAAAGAGTTCGTGGAAGCACTGGAAGCGAAGATGGCAGAGCTGGGCGTCGGCAAGGTTGGTGTTGTTTCCGGTCGTTATTATGCCATGGACCGTGATAAAAACTGGGATCGCGTGGAGAAAGCCTACAATGCGCTGACCAAAGGCGAGGGCGTTCACGCAGAGCATGCAGCAGATGCAATCCAGGCTTCTTACGACGACGGCAAGACCGATGAATTTATGATGCCAACTGTTATCACCGAAAACGGTGCTCCGGTCGCAACCATCAAAAACGGCGATTCCGTGATCTTCTTTAACTTCCGTCCGGACCGTGCACGTCAGCTGACCCGCACTTTCTGTGATGATGAATTTACCGGCTTTGACCGCGGCGAGCGCATCAAGACAACCTTTGTCTGCTTCACCGATTATGACGAGACTATCGAGAACAAGCTGGTTGCATTCAAGAAAGAGAGCATCACCAATACCTTTGGTGAGTTTTTGGCTGCGCACGGCTTAAAGCAGGCCCGTATCGCAGAGACCGAGAAATATGCGCATGTAACCTTCTTCTTTAACGGCGGTGTCGAGGAGCCGAACCCAGGCGAAGACCGTATTCTGGTTCCGTCCCCGAAGGAAGTAGCAACCTACGACTTAAAGCCGGAGATGAGCGCACCGGCTGTCTGCGACAAGCTGGTAGACTGCATTAAGTCCGGCAAGTACGATGTCATCATCATCAACTTCGCGAACCCGGATATGGTCGGCCATACCGGAGTGGAGAGCGCAGCCATCAAGGCGATCGAGACGGTAGATGCCTGCGTCGGCAGAGCAGTCGATGCCATCAAGGAAGTGAACGGTGTGCTGTTTATCTGCGCAGACCACGGAAATGCAGAGCAGCTGGTGGATTACAGCACCGGTGAGCCGTGGACCGCACATACCACCAACCCGGTTCCGTTCATTCTGGTCAATGCAGATCCGGCTTATAAGTTAAGAGAGGGCGGTTGTCTGGCAGATATCGCGCCGACTCTCATTGAGCTGATGGGCATGGAACAGCCGAAAGAAATGACTGGAAAATCCCTGCTGATCAAATAACAATTTAAGTATATGACAAGGGCTGAATCCAATCTGTGATGAGCAGATCGCAGACATTCAGGCACTTGCAGGCACTTTACAGTACGGCTCCATCGTACTGGTCTTTCAGGATGGGGCACTGGTCCAGATGGAAAAACACGAGAAAATAAGGGTACGTTAATTCTAGTATCATCAGACGTCAGGATTGACCGGACAAACCGGAGATTCTGCAGAAATATCAGTCATGGTATTTTTGCGGGGTCTCCTTTTTTGTTCCTGCATGAGTATCCGGTAATGGAACATGGTCCAGTGTATATGAATGGAGACGTTGGATGGTGGATCAGAAAACATGATACCCGGCTGAGAAGAGAGGAGCAAACGATTATGAAAAAAAGCAATGCATCCGGAACTGGTGCGGCAGATGCCAATGCAGCAGATACTGGTGCGGCGGCCAGCAATACGGCAGATTAGAACAGTGCGCAGGGAAACGCTTCGGACACGGATGCACAGAATCCGCCGACTGCGGAGCATCCGCGCAAGGTGCTGATGTCTTTACTCCTGGAACTGGTATTTGCGAAATTACAGCATCATCTGGCGTTTGCGTAACAGGAGGAAATGTGTATGGTAACATTCCAATTTGACTGGGTGTTTACCTGGGAGGTATTCCTGGTCTGCATGAAGCAGGTTACGGTGTGTTTTTTTGCGGCAACGGCTGCCATGCTGACCGGACTGGAGGCAAAAACATGATCTTTTTGTGGTGGCCGATGCGATGAGATCCACTGCGAGCTGATCCTGGAAGGGGAGCATATCCCGTATTTCAGCCTGAACAAAGAGGCCGAGCAAAACAGCATCACCCTCTGTAGTGCGGGAAAGATCGCAAATATTCCGGTGCAGGCGCTGTATCAGGCACGCGCATATTACAAGAGACTGTTAGAAAAGCCGATTTAGGTGCCGCACATGCCCTGCTTTATTGGCGGCGCTGAAAAGATAGCACAGCGGCACCAGATACAGAAAGAATGCCGCAAACAGGCTGGTCATCGGAGCTCCGATGGTTGCGAGGGGAACAGCACCTGCGATGGACCACGGGATGAGCGGGGCCACGATCACGGCAGAGTTTTCCAGGGCGAGTGCCATGCAGGCATTGTCGGGCTCCAGATCGTGGCCAAGCTGCGTTGTCAGCATAATGGAGAGTGTCTGGTTGCAGGCAATCATGGAGGTGCCGGCTGCTGCCACCAGAATCGCACCGAACGGGGTGATACGCGCTCCAAGCTTCGATAACCCGGCTTTCAGTCCATCTAAGAGTCTGGTATTCTGGAAAATACCGGCATAGGATGAGGAGATGCATACGATCGCTGCGACCTTCACCATGGAGAGAATACCGCCTCCATCAAGAAATGTGGCAGCCTCTGGATCTGCAGCATGGTAGCCAGATAAAAGCAGCTGCGGCAGGGCTGTAACAGCCAGATCCTGAATGAAAAAGCCGACGACCAGAGAAGCGGCAATGCTGGCAAGCATAGCGAATTTAACCGGGATCCGCATCAGTGCGAGGATCAGGATCACAACGGCTGGCAGGATGGCTGTCGGGTGAAGCACAACCTCCCGCCCAAACAGGGAGGTAAGATCCGTCGTTTCGGTTTGGCTGTGCAGCTGAAAGCCGAGGACTCCGTACAGGATGCAGGTCAGAAGAAACGGAAACCATGCGGTGCGGACCATGTTTTTGATGTTGTCAAAGATGCTGGTCTTCGTCAGCTCGCTGACTAACAGCGCACTGGTGGAAAATGGGGAACAGCGGTCCCCGAAAAAGGCTCCGGAGAGAATGGCACCTCCGAGAAGCAGCGGGCTTGCACCTGCAGAAACTCCCATGGCCATGCAGATGACGCCGATGGTAGCTGCCGTGCCAAACGAGGTTCCGGTCAGCACGGAAAGTGCACAGTTTAACAGGAATGAGACAAGCAGGATCACCTCAGGGCGTAAGAGTTTTGCTGCGTGGCAGATGATAAACGGGATCGTCCCGCAGGCATGCCACAGGGCCGTCATCATCCCAATCAGGACAAATACGATCAGAATGTTTTTGGCAGTGAGAATGCCGGAAATGAGCATGGAGAGAATCTTCTTTGGAGGATTCCCTTTTTTTAACGTAACACTGCAAGAATTCTCCCATCCTCTTCAGGTGGTGGGATGAATTGCCTGCTTTTGATTCCTGATATGCAATAACTGGCATGATTCGATAGTGCACATATCTGTGCTGGCAGAAAAAGAACATACATTCGATAAGAATATAGACATATAGAGCAATATATGATAAAATATAATCAGTCGAAATAATAAGAAAGGCTGATTTCTATGAGAAAATTGGATAGTAATGCACATTCGGTATTTTTATTATATTACCATTTGATTCTGGTGGTAAAATACCGAAAAAAGGTTTTGAATGATCCGATTTCCAATCGGGCAAAAGAAATATTTGAGCATATTGCTCCGAACTATCACATTACCCTGGAAGAATGGAATCATGATCAGGACCATGTTCACATCATGTTCCGTGCTCATCCAAAATCGGAACTGAGTAAGTTTATCAATGCGTATAAAAGCGCAAGCAGCCGGCTGATTAAAAAGGAGTACCAGGAAGTCCGGCAAAAGCTATGGAAGGAAATGTTCTGGAGCCAGAGTTTTTGTCTGTTGAGTGCCGGAGGTGCCCCGATTGAGGTCATCCGTCAGTACATTGAAACACAGGGAGAGGGTAAAAGTGAACACCGTGTACCGTTTTCGGATTTATCCGAATAAACCACAAAGGGAATTATTTGCAAAGACATTTGGTTGTGTTCGTTTTGTTTATAACCGGATGCTTGCGGAGAAAAAAGCTTACTATGAGAAAACGGGAAAGAACTTAAGCGTGACACCGGCCAGATATAAATCCGAGTTTCCGTGGTTGAAGGAAGTAGACAGTCTGGCACTGTGCAATGCGCAGTTGCATTTGCAGACTGCATATAAAAATTTCTTTCGTGATGACTCAGTTGGTTTTCCGAAATTCAAATCAAAAAAGAAACCTGTGAGAAGTTATACAACCAATTGTGTGAATGGAAACATCGCCTTACAAAATGGAAAGTTAAAACTTCCAAAAGCTGGCTGGGTCCGCATCAGACAGCATCGGAAGATTGAGGAAGGTTACCAGTTGAAAGGTGCAACCATCACTCAGGAAGCAGATGAACGATACTATGTTGCTTTGTTATATTCCTGCGAGGAACCGGTGAACGAAATCAGGAAAGCAGAATCCGCGATTGGTCTTGATTTTTCCATGAAAGAGTTATATGTGGATTCCAATGGAAATCGTGCGGCATATCCTCATTTTTTCTCAAAAGCCCAGAAGAAGCTGGCAAGGGAGCAGCGTAAACTGAGCCACTGCGAACAGGGGAGTAACCGTTATAAAAAGCAAAAGAAGAAAGTAGCACGGATCCATACCCATATCGCACATAAGCGAAAGGATTTTTTGCATAAGGAGTCGAGGAAGATAGCCAATTCCTATGATATCGTGTGCATGGAAGATCTGAATATGAAAGAAATGAGCCAGGATATGTGTTTTGGAAAGCGTGTTCATGACAATGGCTGGGGAATGTTCACGGATTTTCTGGCATATAAAATGGAACGCGCCGGGAAGAAACTGGTCCGTATTGACCGCTGGTATCCCAGCTCCAAAACCTGCAGCTGCTGTGGAAACATAAAAGAGGATTTGCAATTGAGTGATCGCATTTATGAGTGTGCGTGCGGAAATCGAATGGACCGGGATCAAAACGCAGCAATCAATATATGCAGGGAAGGTATTCGAATATCTGGAATGATACTTGATACAGAAAAGAAAATCTCCTGATCCTTGCGGAAGAAATTCCATACTATCATAATGTCTAATAAAACCGTGGGACACACGGGGATAGCTCGCTTATGCTTTGCCCTATCGGGCAATCGAACGAGAAGCCCCCACTTCAGGCGCTAGCTAAGTGGTGGGAGTATGTCACTGCATATCCGCTAAAGAGGATGAGTCCTGCAAAGAGGGCATACAGGGTAGGAAGCCCGAAGATAAGACAGGTTATCAGAATAAGGGAAAAAAGTCCCAAGGTAACAGTTTCCATGAAAATACTCCTTTTCGTTTGTAATAGGGAAACCGCAGATGTTGCGAACGACACCGGCAATGAAATGACCGGGTTCCCGCTCACTATCCTAACACAGTTTCTTTTTCCTTCCAAGATGAAATACTGCTTCCATTTCCATAAAAAATGAGATAGAATGTAACGAGTACAAGAGAGAGAGGAAGAAACAAAACCGGTCCAGACCGGTTCACCATACCCCGGAAGGAGGAAGAAGCAGAGTATGAAAATTGCAATCGTAACGGACAGCAACAGCGGAATTACTCAGGAGCAGGCAAAAACCATGGGGATTTATGTGCTGCCGATGCCATTTATGATCAACGGTGAAACATTTGAGGAGGATATCAACCTGACCCAGGAAGAATTTTACAAACGTCAGGCGGAAGATGCGGACATCAGTACTTCCCAGCCTTCCCCGCAGGCGGTTACAGATCTGTGGGACAGCTTATTTGCACAGGGCTACGAGCAGATCGTCCACATCCCGATGTCCAGCGGATTGAGCGGATCCTGTCAGACTGCCCGTATGCTGGCACAGGATGAGCCCTATGAAGATAAGGTATTTGTCGTGAATAACCAGCGCATTTCCGTGACCCAGCGCCGTGCCGCAATGGATGCGAAGGAGCTGGCAGAGGCTGGCTTTAGCGGAAAGCAGATCTTCGAGATCTTAGAGCGCGTCAAAATGGAATCCAGCATTTACATTACGGTGGATACCTTAAAATATCTGAAAAAGGGTGGCCGCATCACACCGGCAGCAGCTGCACTTGGTACGCTGCTGCGTATTAAGCCGGTGCTCCAGATCCAGGGCGAAAAGCTGGATTCTTTCTCTAAGGTCCGCACCATGAAGCAGGCGCGTGCGACGATGCTTTCTGCGGCTGAGAAGGATCTTACTGAGCGCTACGCAGACCCAAAGGCAGAAAATACCTGGATCTTCGTGGCACATACCCAGAATACAGAGCTGGCAGAAGAGTTCGCAAAGGAGATCGAAGCACAGTATCCGGCAGCCGGTGAGGTGTATCCGGCACCGCTGTCCTTAAGCATTGCGTGCCATATCGGACCGGGCTCTCTGGCAATCGCCATGTCCAAGAAGATCGATATCGGGGCAGAACGGAAACGCTATGGCTTATAAAATGAAAAAACTGCAGATTCCCTGGCTGAAAAAGCGGGTAGTCAGCTTAAAGGTGCCGATCACCATCTGCCTGGTGCTGTTTGGCATCATCCCGATGTTTTTGTGCACGCAGACAATCTTGAGCTCCTTAAAGCAGACCCAGATCGATGAGCGTATGGTCGAGGTGCAGAACCAGTGCCAGATCCTAAGCAGCAAGATCGCCCGCACCGGGTATTTGAGCGGGGAGGATCGGAGCAGCTTAAACAGTGAGATCGAGACCATCGCAGATGTCTATAATGGGCGGATCGTGGTGGTCAACCGGGATTTTAAGATCGTACAGGATACCTTCCATATCGCGGAAAACCGCATGCACATTGCGGAAACCGTTATCCGGAGTTTTCAGGGCGAGACGGTGAGCCGCTACAATCGCGAAAAGCATTATTTTGCACAGGCGATGCCGATCTACAGCCTGGCATCGGACAAAAATATCGAAGGTGTTCTGGTGATGACAGCCTCCACTGAGTCCATGGTGCGCCTGACCGATGCAGTCGGTGACCGGCTGATCTTATTTCAGGTGATCCTGATCCTGGTGCTGATTCTGGCTGCAGTGCTTGCAGCTGCCATGATGGTCCGCCCGTTCAAAGAGTTCCAGGCGCGGCTGCACCATGTGGAGCAGGGCGCACTGGACACAGATATCAGCTCTGAGGCATACCGGGAGACGCGGGATATTTCCAGTTCCGTTGCACAGACCATCACAAAGCTGCAGGAGGTGGACCAGTCCCGCCAGGAGTTTGTATCGAATGTATCGCATGAGTTAAAGACGCCGATCACCTCCATCCGCGTACTGGCAGATTCCCTGATGGGCATGGGCGAGGTGCCGGTGGAGCTTTACCGGGAGTTCATGGAGGATATTTCCAATGAGATCGACCGGGAAAGCAAGATCATCGATGATCTTTTAAGTCTGGTCAAGATGGACAAATCCGAGGCAGAGCTAAATATCACCCAGGTGAACTTAAACACGCTGGTCGAGCAGATCTTAAAGCGGCTAAAGCCGATCGCAAACCGCCGGAAGGTGGAGCTGATCTTCGAGAGCATCCGCGAGGTCACCGCCGATGTCGACGAGATGAAGCTGTCGCTCGCCATCACAAACCTGGTGGAAAATGCCATCAAGTATAACATGGAAGAGGGCTGGGTGCGGGTCACCCTGGATGCAGACCATAAATTCTTTTATCTCAAGGTTCAGGATTCCGGCATTGGCATTCCGGAGGACGTTCAGGACCGCATTTTTGAGCGTTTCTACCGGGTAGATAAAGCGCGTTCGAGGGAGACGGGCGGCAGCGGCCTTGGCCTTGCCATCACCCGTAATGTGGTGCTGATGCATAAGGGCGCCATCAAGCTTTCCAGCAAAGAGGGCGAGGGCAGCACCTTTACGCTGCGCATTCCGTTAAACTATATTGCCTAGCAGGAGAAATTTATGGAACGATCACAGAATAAGCGTAAAATCCACAAGATGGATTTTTGTGTCAGAATAGGTTTGCTTCTGGTCCTTCTGGCTGCGTGTGTGCTTTTAGCCGGGTGCCGGAAGCAGGAGACACCCCTGCAGGAGGGCGAGACAGAATACCAGATTTATTATATGAACCAGGCGGTAACGAAGCTGATCCCGCATTCCTACCGCACAAAAACAACCGACACGGAAGGTCTGGTCGGGGAGCTGATGGAAAGCATGCTGCATGTGCCAGCCGACCTGGAGGCACAGGCGGTCTTATCGGATAAGGTGGCCTACCAGGGCTGCCGCCGGGATGACAACGTGCTGTATCTGTTTTTCGATAATAATTATACCAGCATGAACGCCTGCCAGGAAATTCTGTGCCGGGCAGCATTGGCCCGGACACTGACACAGGTTCCGGGGATCGAATACATCAGCATCTATTCGGGGGACCAGCCGCTGTTAGACAAAAACGGGATGCCGTCAGGACCAATCTCGGCAGCCGATTTTGTGGACAGCATCACCGATGTCAACGCCTACGAGCGCACAGAGCTGACTTTGTATTTTACCAATGCCGACGGAACCATGCTGTTTCCGGAAAAACGGAGTGTCATGCACAATGTGAATACCTCTGTGGAGCGGGTCATCATTGAGGAACTGATCAGCGGGCCGGAACAGCCCGGACTGATGCCAACCTTAAATTCCGACATCAAGATCTTAAATGTTTCCGTCAACGAAAATGTCTGCTATGTCAATTTTGATGCGGCATTTTTAAACAATTCCCTGGAGGTAAAGGATTATATTCCGATCTACTCCATCGTGAACTCGTTATCGGAGCTGTCCAATGTAAACCGGGTGCAGATCACGGTAAGCGGTTCCCAGGAGGTTACATTCCGGGAAAATATCTCATTGAATACGCTGTTCGAGAGGAATCTCGATTATATCGGAGGAAATTAATATCAGACATCCATTGCTGCTTTTGACAGGGGGATTCGTACTTGGAGAGGCCGTAATCCTGCATCAGGGCACAATGAAAGAGCTGGCACCGCTTTTTGCGGCGGCGCTGGTGCTGTGTGCGGTGGCTGCGTTAGTGGTCTGGCACAGATCAATATTCTGGGGCAGGAGCTTAGGAATCAGGCTTCTGCCCCTTTTTGTATTGCTAGGCATGGCGCGTGGGTACCAGGAAGCGCGGAGCGTGCTTGCAGAGCAGGGGCTGGTGCTGGAAGTAGAAAGTACCTACGGGGAAGGACGCATTGCTTCCATAGAAGAAAAGGACGCATGGACGGTCCTTTTGCTAAAGCAGGTGCAGACGAAGGAAGGCGGGCTCCGGTATCTGCAGGTGTATGTGGAGCGGGAGAAAGCGGAGCAGAATACAGCTGGAGGAGCAGAGAATTCTGCAGGAAAAACAGACCAGAGGATCTGGAAAAAGAAGATGCAGGCAGAGCAGGCTGAGAGGTACCGGATCGGGGAATGCGTGCGGGTCTGGGGCGAATTTACAGCGTTTGAGCCCGCCTCCAACCCGGGTGGATTCGATTATGCCGCATATTACCGCGGACAGAAGCTGGTCTGGAGAGTGTTTGCAAGGAGTGTGCGGAGAGCAGAAGAAAACGTGCAGGTATGGCACAGTCTCTTTGCGGCTCCTGCAAATGGACTTCTGCGTTTCCGGGGCTGGGCATCGGACCGGCTGAAGCTGTTAGCAGGGGAGGAGGACGGAGGTATCTTTTCCGCCATGTTGCTGGGTGACAAGAGCGGTATGACGGAAGAAATCCGTGATCTGTATCAGAAAAATGGTATTGCGCATCTGCTGGCGGTAAGTGGCCTGCACCTGTCACTGGTCAGTGTGGCAGCTTATGGGCTTTTGCGCAGGTCCGGAGCAGGATATGGAAAGGCAGCTGTGGCAGGAGGAATGATCCTGGTCATTTACAGCGTTCTGACCGGGGCATCGCCATCTGTCCTGCGTGCCCTGGTCATGACATTGTGCGGGTTTGCGGCTGCGTATCTGGGCAGGACCTACGATCTGTTATCGGCTATGGGACTGTCTGCGCTGCTGCTTTTGTGGCACAGTCCCTACCTGATCGATCAGGCAGGGGTACAGCTGTCTTTTGCAGCAATTGGTGGTATCGGGCTGGCGAAGGAGCTGGAGTGCGGCATGGAAATTGCGGGGGGAGAAACTTGGATAGAAGCCAGGAGAAAAGTCGGAAGAGAAGTTGTGGGAAATGTTGTTGGAGAATATGATGGACAAAATGTTGGAAAAGCAACAGAAGCAGTTGCTGGGGAAGCGGCTGGTTGGGCAGTAGGGCATGTCTGGGAGCAGACGCTGCGCCTGACCCTTTGCATGCAGCTTGTTACCTTGCCTGTGGTGCTGTGGCATTTTTTTGCCTATCCGTTATATGGGATCTTCCTAAATCTGCTGGTGGTACCGCTTGCGGGAATCATTGTGGGAAGTGGGGCCGGAGGGCTTCTTAGCAGCCTTTTTACGATACAGGGTGGCGCGTTTCTGACCGGAGGGGGACGCGCAGTTCTCTCTTGGTATGAGCTTTGCTGCAGATGGTTCATGAAACTGCCCGGAAGCAGCCTGCTCATGGGGCGGCCTGAGCTTTGGCAGATCGTGGTGTATTATCTGGTGCTGGGAGTATTTCTGGTATTGACCTTGAAAATCCGGGAAATTTCCGGAAGCTTCCGGGAGTATTTTCTTGTGTTTGCGCTGCTTTTGGGTCTGGCATTTTTGCATACACCCGCAGTCCGGGGACTTGAAGTAACAGTTTTAGATACCGGTCAGGGAGATGGCATCTGTATCCGCACAAAGAAAGAGGTGATTTTGGTCGACGGAGGCAGCACCGACCAGAAAAAGCTGGGAGAGTACAGCTTAGATCCATTTTTTAAAAGCAAGGGGATCCGGTCCATAGATCTGGCTATTGTCAGCCATGGAGACTGGGACCATATCAGTGGGTTAAGCTGGCTGATGGAACAGAATGCAGATTGTTTCGTGAATGTAAAGACTCTGGTATTGCCGGAAGCCGGAAAAGGGGAAGAGGTATATGAGCGGTTAAAAGGATTGTGTGAGAAACAGGGCGGTCATGTGGTCTGGGCTGCACGCGGGGATAACTGGAAGGAGACAGGAAAAGGAAAGCTGGCACTCACATGCCTGTATCCGGAAAGCCGGTATTCTTCCAGATCTGAACGCCAGCAGCAGATGCAAGTGGAAAAAACAGAACCAGAAATCCGTGCGGAAACAGACCGGAACGAGCACTCTCTGGTCTTCCGGCTGGATTATGATTCTTTTCATATGTTATTAACCGGAGATATGAGCGCAAAAGGAGAGGAAAAGCTGCTCCGTCTGGAGCAGCAGGAAAAAGGGGCAGAGCATGTGGCTGCAAATGAACTAGAAACAGGAACTGGGGACATCTGGGTTTTGAAGACTGCACACCACGGTTCCGCTTATTCCAGCAGTGAGGAATTTCTTTCGTGGCTGAAGCCAGGCTGCGCGGTGATCTCCTGTGGGAAAAAGAACCGGTACGGACATCCGCACCCGGATACGATAAAACGTCTTACAGACTGCGGCAGCAGCATTCTGCTCACAACAAAAAGCGGTGCCATCATCTGGAAAACAGACGGGCACCGGATCAGGCTGGAAACGATGAAAGGGAAATGACGTATTCAGTATGCCTCATCATTCCGCAAATTGTGAAATACATAGGAAAAATAAGCATCCTGAGTCTCTTTTCTGCTCCTGCGGCTGCAGAAAACGCTCTCCCCGTTTTTTAAAAGAATTTTGCTGTCCTCGGAAATAGACTGGACCTGGGCAAAATTTATCAGAAGTGTTTTGCTGTTCAGATAAAAGCTGCCGGATTTTGGCAGCAAAGTCAAAAAATCCGAAAACGGCATGCGGGTACGGATGATTTCCTGCATGGTGTGGATCAGCAGGCAGTGACCGGATTTTTCCACATACAGGATATCATCAAGCGAGAGAGGACGGTTTATGGGGGCTGCTCCCTGCCCGGAGCTGACCGGAATGGTGAGACAGGATGGCACCGCCAGATATTCCCGGATTTCCTGAAGACACCAGGCAAGCTTTTCCGGCTTCACTGGCTTTAAGAGATAATCCAGTGGATGCACCTCGTAGCCCTCCAGCGCAAAATCCAGCTCGGAGGTCGTAAAAATGATAGGGATCCGCTTGGACAGACGGCGCAGGCGCCGGGCAGTCTCGATGCCGTTGAGCCCGTTTTTATCTAACATGATATCCAGAAAAATAGCCTGAAATGCGCCGGGGGTAAATTCCTGCAAAAATGCCTCTCCACTCGGATAACAGGAAAAATCTGCAGGGATTCCCGCTTTTTTATGTTCCTCCCGGATCAGCCCGGAAAGATACTCCTGGTCTTCGGTCCGGTCTTCTACGATCGCGTAATGCATAAAATCACCTCATCAAAAAGTATGTATGCTAATGTTTTGCATTTGCATACAACCAGTGTAACATGGAATAAATGCGGTGTAAAATGAAAAATGTATTGATGGATACACACATATAAACGATAATGAATATGGTTCACATGTGGTGCAAACAGCAAGTAGTAATAAGCGAAGGCAACCTGAAAAGCTTTTGTGAGATTGCAACAGATTACAAAGAGATTAGAACAAAAATGATGTTTTAGATAGATGAAGTGGAAAATCATTTTCATAAAACTCTGGTTGAAAATATGATTAGCTTATTTAAAGACAAGACAGTGAAATGCCTTTGATACTTCCGTCAACTATGAAGATCTTATGGCATTGAAGAAGGAGCTGATGCGATGAAATATAATCAAGGGGGGAAAAGTACAATATGATCATTATGGTATGTGTAGACGATCACAATGGAATGATGTTCAACAAGCGCCGCCAGAGTCAGGACCGGACGCTGCGTCAGCATATGCTGGAGCTGACAAATGGGAAGAAGCTGTGGATGAATGCATACAGCATGGGGCAGTTTCCAGATGAAGCAGCCAGCCGCATTCAGGTAACCGAAGATGGCTTTCAAAACATTCCATCCGGGGAATATTGCCTGATTGAAGACCAGGACCCAGCTGAGTACGCAGAAAATGTGGAAGGGGTGATTCTGTTTCGCTGGAACCGCAGTTATCCGGCAGATTTATACTGTACTCTGGATCTGTCGGTGTGGAAATTGGCGCAGACAGAAGAATTTGAAGGGTATTCGCATGAGAAAATCACGCAAGAGCGTTATGTGAGGGAATAACAATTTGATTCACTTTAATAGGGCCGTGTGAGTTGCCTTTCGGCAACTCA